>Ga0194130_10001913_pt1 | contig 31787 bp, 29 predicted proteins | sample TA2KigsurfametaG_FD_160084 | JGI IMG/M metagenome (GOLD analysis project Ga0194130, IMG submission 160084) | Freshwater microbial communities from Lake Tanganyika, Tanzania - TA2015050 Kigoma 12 surface | ecosystem: Environmental > Aquatic > Freshwater > Lake | place: Tanzania: Lake Tanganyika...
GCCTTTTTTTTCTCGGCATCTAACTTCGATAACAATTGTTTTTGGCGCTTCTCGAGTGCCTCTAACTTAGCATCGGCCCCTAAGTGAGCGCGATGCATCGCACTCGCATCTTCCCGGATGGTTAAGTCACCACCATCCAAATTGGCTTGTGCCAGCTTCTGCGCATTTTGAGGCGGAGTGGGTCTAGACGCATTTACTAATACAACGCTAAGTGGAGTATTTAAGCGACGATCTACTTCAGGCGCATTGAACCAACGCTGACTCATAAGAGCAAGATGAATCAATAATGAAATAGCCAATGCAATCCATAGCGGCTTAATTGACCGACTCACCACAAACGGGTGAAGCGCTAATCTCATTCTGGCAAATCTCCCTCTGCCCCAGTACTCGTATCGCTGGTGTTAGCCTCAAGCTCGAGTACACGTGCTTTGGCGGTCAGGTCCAACAGATCAATTTCCATGATCTCGATCTTAGCGCGGGTAAGACGGGGATGACCAGCTAATTCAGGGATAGGCAAATGAAGGGGAATGGGCTCAATTCGCGCCATACCCTCTTTCAAATGGCGTGCATAAATTGAATGGGGTAAGCCAGCCTGCGCCAACCAGCGTAGGCACCAATAACGTTCCATACGAGACTGGTACTCGCCGTACTGCAAATACACTGCGTCAAAATCGACAGCAATCCCCATAATCTCAGAATCTTTGGGAGGAAATGGGGCTGTCATCTTGGCAGTAACCCCATTTCGAATTATGGCAATCAATTGCCATTGATTCACAAGATCCGCATAACGACGCAGAGGCGACGTACACCAGGCGTAGAACTCAACGCCTAAACCCTCATGAGGACCGGGCGTAGTCTGCATACGCGTACGCATTGCTCCCCAGCCTTTTTGGGTCCGAAATAAAGCTGGTAAGCCATGCTCAGCCAGCGCCTGCCCCCAAATTCGATTACATAAGATCATGCACTCGGCCACGATGGTATCTAAAATCGAACCTCGAATACGAGGCTCGATCACAATCTCATTCGTTGGTGATGTGATCTTGAAATTGAAATCACGGATCAAGGCATTTGGATCGGCTTGACCCAAAACTTCAGCCCGCAAGCCATCTTTAACCCGCTGCTCTTGGCGTTTCTGATGTTCATTCTGAGCCAAAACCCACAATCGATTAAGTGTTTCGTGATACGGCAATGATGAGTTTTCTTGGGCCAAGAAGGCTTCGTCAACTAAAGGCTCCCAATCATCTAACCGAAGATTAGTTTCAATGGGCACCAACTCCAGTGCGCTTTGCGGGGGGGTCTGGGTTCGATGCCCTAGAGCATCGATCTCAACATACAAGGAGACAGCCGGACGTGCCGAACCAGCATCGAGCGAAAAGTACTCAACAAATTGCTCTAGCAACATCGTAATTTTGTCACCTGGGAAATAAACCGTTGACATCCGCTCGCGCGCGACCTGATCAAAACGATCTCCCTTTTGAATTAATAAACCGGGTGCGGCAATATGTATGCCCAATCGATAAAGACCATCACTGATAAGCGTTAATGACAAGGCATCATCAATTTCAGTGGTGCCGGCGTCATCAATTGAAAATGCCTTAACTTGTGCAGTTGGTAAGCCAGCAACGGCCTTTTCAAACTCTGTGTCTGTAAATCGAAAATCATTTGCAAAGCCCGTGCCTTTCGGAAAATGCGCTTGCACAAATTGACCATGATGGTAAGACTGCGGGGAATCCAAAGCACCGCAGCGCATCAGTAAACGTGCTGGGTGTTCTCCAGTTTGCTCACACGCCCCATGAAAGGCTTTGTATGCCAAGCTATTTTTATCCGGACGAAACAGCAAGCTATTCACTTGCGAATGTAAAGCAACTGGCAGTCTTCCTTCAATGAGCTCCGCCTGCCATGCCTCTTGTTGTAAAAGCTCTCTTTGCTTACGTTCGATTGCTGCTAGTCCCGCTTGCAACTGCTCGAGTGGCGCCCGCATAAAGGCACCGCGCCCTTTACGTCGAAAGTAAACAGGAGCTCCTTGCAATGCAATCGCTAAGCCGATCAATTGAGGCGTGCTAACGGTATCTCCAAAATACTCTTTAGCAATCACCTGAAATGCAAATTCGTGATCAGACGCGCAATCCCATAACAACTGCAAATCAATTGTTGCAGCAATACCATGAGCCTCCTCAAGAACTGCTTGGGGATTAGTCGCTTCAAATTGAAGCCAAACTTCTTTTGACTTTAGCTTGAGATGCTTACCCGATAAAGCGCTTGCTTGCCATGACTGCGTATCTCCAGCACCTGAAGACGATAAGACTGTGGCAATACGTAGCTCACCACCCTCCTCATGCAGTAATTGCATTAAAGCGAAATCCCGCCACTTGCCTCAATGGTGACGCCATTGACATAACTGGCTTCGTCGCTCGCTAGGAACAGGTATACGTTCGCCATTTCTTCTGGGGTACCCAAGCGGGCCATCCACGAGCGCTGCTCAATGCTTTGCAATATATTTTCAGGCATCGCCTTGACCATCTCAGTCACAATGAATCCAGGACACACCGCATTCACCCGAATGCCTTTTTGACCGAACTCACGGGCCCAGGTTTTAGTAAATCCAATTACGCCAAATTTAGTCGCAGAGTAATTGGTTTGTCCAAAATTACCATAGATACCAACCACGCTCGAAGCATTGACGATAGCCCCTTTTTTAGCCTCTAGCATATGAGGAACAACTAATTGGGTGCAATTAAAGACGCCCTTAAGATTGACGTCAATCACCGCATCAAATTGTTCCTCGGTCATTTTCACTAAACGCGCATCTTGAGTAATGCCAGCGTTATTAATCAATATGTCAATGCGTTGATGTTTAGCGATGATGTCGTCCACTGCACGCTGAATACTAGCTCGATCGGTAACATTCAATACATACGGTTCGGCATTTTTTAGTTGGCCCACCGCTTCCATTACCGCACCTTCATTTAGGTCTGCCAACATGACCTTGGCACCCTCCTCGGCAAACCGTTTGGCAGTTGCGAAACCAATTCCTTTGGCTGCTCCGGTGATAAGTGCAACTTTATTTCGTAAACGCATACCAATTCCTCTAATTAGGGATTAAGGTGCTCTAAGCGAGCCAAAATTTTTTGATGAACGCCGCCAAAGCCGCCATTACTCATCACTAAAATATGATCGTGGGGTTTGGCTTCGCTACATACGGCCTCGACTAAACGCCCAAGATCATGAAAACTTTTCGCTTTCGAACCCAATGGCGCGATCGCCTCTTGCAAGTCCCAACCTAAAGCATCTTTACCACTGACCACTCCGTAGGCAAAAACCAAATCGGCTTCTCTCAAGCTATCCGGAAGCTGAGACTTCATAACGCCAAGCTTCATGGTGTTTGATCGTGGCTCAAGCACCGCCAGAATTCGCACCTGACCAATTTGTTTACGCAATCCATCAATGGTGGTAGCGATTGCCGTAGGATGATGGGCAAAATCATCGTAAACAGAAATCCGATTCTTTTCGCCAATAAGTTCCAAACGTCGCTTGACGTTTTTAAATTCCGCTAATGCAAGAGCGGATTCTTCTGGGGTAATTCCGATATGGTGAGCAGCTGCAATCGCCGCCAATGCATTAAGTTGATTATGAACACCCATCACACCCGAATGCCTTGCCCAATGAACTTCCGCACATTTCTTACCCTGATAAAGAACTGAAAAATCAGCTCCGCCTTTGCCATCTATATTTTCTAAATCCTCAAATGACCAATCGCAGTCACCAAAACCAAAGCGCTCTAAAGGAGACCACAAGCCGCGCTCAATTACACGATTCAATGACTGCTGTGAGCCGTTAGTAATCACCAAACCTGTTTGCGGAATGGTTCGAACTAAATGATGAAATTGGGTTTCGATCGCCGCTAAGTCAGTAAAAATATCGGCATGATCAAATTCGAGGTTATTCAAAATTGCGGTTCGTGGCCGATAGTGCACGAACTTACTGCGCTTATCAAAAAAGGCGGTGTCGTACTCATCGGCCTCAATCACAAAATAGCGCCCCTCGCCCAAGCGAGCCGAAACGGAAAAATTCAACGGCACACCACCAATTAAATATCCAGGTTTACGTTGATTTCGCTCCAAGATCCAGGTCAACATAGCTGTCGTTGTGGTCTTACCATGCGTTCCGGCTACCGCAAGCACATGTCTGCCCGATAACACCTGCTCTCCCAACCATTGGGGTCCTGAGGTATATGGCAAGCCTTGATTCAGAATTTCCTCAAGAAGAGGATTTCCCCTTGAAATTACATTACCAATTAGAAATAAATCCGGTTTCGATTTAAATTCACGGAGTTGATCGGGAGAGTATCTTTCGATTAATTGAATACCTTGAGCTTCAAGTTGCGTGCTCATTGGTGGGTACACATTCGCGTCGCAACCGGTTACCTCATGACCGGCCTGTCTGGCAATTGCCGCGATCCCACCCATGAAGGTGCCACAAATGCCCAAGATATGAATATGCATGCGAGGATTTTAGCCAAGGAGAGCCATGAACCGTCGTCATTTTCTAATTGCAAGCGGAGTAGCGATTGTTGCAGCTGTAACTGGTGCTTTTTTTGCTAATCGCAGAACTGCCTTGCAATCCGCTTCGCAAGATGCTGTGAAAGCCCTTTTTGACCGGGAGTGGTTTTCTCCTGACCAAAAGCCAATATCGACCCAAGATTGGAAGAATAAGGTTTTAGTCGTCAATTTTTGGGCATCCTGGTGTCCACCCTGCGTTGAAGAAATGCCCGCTTTGGACAAAATTCAAGGGGAATATGATCCTAAAAATATGCTAATTGTCGGCATCGGTATTGATTCACCCTCTAATATTCGTCAATTTATTGAAACTACGATTATTTCTTACCCAATCGTTTTAGGTGGTCTCGGCGGCAATGACATCAATAAAATGCTGGGGAACCCATCAGGTGCCCTACCATTTACTGTGGTTATTAATGCTAAAGGAAATATCGCTGGTAGAAAATTAGGCAAGATAAGCGAAGATGAGCTCAGAAAGTTAATTAAAGAGGCAATTTAGCTGACTTTAATTTATTTTAAATGAAAATTTTTCGCATACTTCACTACTATTTTTAATCAAATTCTTAAAAAAATAGCTAATTTCTAGGAATTCAGGGTTTCAGGGGGTATACTGCTTTTTACGTTAATTTTCCTGATTTATCGCCGAATTAATCGATATTTTTCAATAACTGTAGCGATTTATGCCTACTAACCATTCAAATTCCTCTGTTTTACTTCTCAATGGGCCTAATTTAAACCTTTTAGGAACCAGAGAGCCCGAAGTTTACGGGAAAACAACCCTTGAGGACATCACTCGTCGCATGGGCATGCTCGCTAAGGACGCTGGGATTTTGCTCGAGACCTTTCAGAGCAATCACGAGGGTGAGTTGATTGACCGTGTTCAGAAAGCCAAAAAGGACGGCATTGGTTTCATCATTATTAACCCAGGCGGATTTACCCACACGAGCGTTGCTCTACGGGATGCCTTAGCTGGTGTAGCAATCCCATTCATTGAAGTGCACCTCTCGAATATTCACCAGCGCGAAGAGTTTCGTAAACATTCCTATTTTTCAGATCTAGCCATGGGCGTTATTTGTGGTCTAGGTGCCCAAGGTTATGAATTGGCGTTAGCAGCCATTCAGAACAAACTGGCTTCTCATTAAAAACATTACAACGAGGTTTGGCATGGACTTACGTAAACTAAAAACCCTCATCGACTTGGTCTCCGAATCCGGAATTTCCGAACTCGAAGTGAGCGAAGGAGAAGATAAAGTCAAGATTGTGAATGCGCGACATTCTGGCTCCGTTACAAACACTCCTGCAGCAATGCCCATGAATACCATGGTCATACCGGCGCCGATCCAACAGGAAATTCCAATAGCTTCTGCTGCGGCGCCAGAAGTCAGTTCAGCGCCTGAGGGTTTTGTGCAAAAGTCTCCAATGGTTGGAACCTTTTATCGCTCCCCCAATCCAGAGGCGCCTGCTTTTGTGAATGTAGGCGATACCGTAACAGTCGGCCAAACCCTCTGCATCATCGAAGCGATGAAGCTTCTCAATGAGATTGAGTCCGAAAAAGCCGGGGTAATTAAACAAATCTTGTGTGAGAACGGTCAAGGCGTTGAGTTTGATCAACCGCTGTTCATCATCGCCTAATCGCCATGTTTGACAAAATACTAATCGCCAATCGTGGCGAAATTGCCCTGCGAATTCAACGAGCCTGCCGCGAGCTTGGAATTAAAACCGTGGTGGTATATTCCACTGCGGATAAAGACGCCAAATACGTAAAACTCGCTGATGAAGCGGTATGTATCGGGCCAGCACCTTCGACACAAAGTTACCTTAATATGCCGGCGATTATTTCAGCGGCTGAAGTGACCGATGCTGAGGCGATTCATCCTGGCTATGGATTTCTCTCAGAAAATGCTGATTTTGCTGAGCGTGTTGAAAAATCAGGATTTGCTTTTATTGGCCCAAGACCAGAGTCCATCCGCCTGATGGGCGATAAGGTTTCTGCAAAAAATGCCATGATCAAGGCGGGTGTTCCCTGCGTACCCGGCTCTGCCGGAGCTTTGCCCACCGATAATCCAAAAGAAATTTTGGCGACTGCCAAGCGTGTAGGCTACCCCGTCATCATCAAAGCAGCAGGTGGTGGCGGTGGGCGTGGTATGCGTGTTGTTCATACGGAAGCAGCCCTCATCAGTGCCGCGAATATGACCCGTGAGGAAGCGGGTCGTGCCTTTGGTAACCCAGAAGTTTATATGGAGAAGTTCCTTGAACGCCCCAGGCACGTAGAGATCCAAGTCTTAGCGGATACCCATGGCAACGCAGTTTGGTTGGGTGAGCGTGATTGCTCCATGCAGCGTCGCCACCAGAAAGTGATTGAAGAAGCGCCGGCCCCAGGCATTGATCGTAAATTGATTGCCAAAATTGGAGAGCGTTGTGCCGATGCATGCAAAAAAATTGCTTACCGTGGCGCTGGTACCTTTGAATTTCTCTACGAAAAGGGTGAGTTCTTCTTTATTGAAATGAACACCCGCGTTCAAGTCGAGCACCCAGTAACGGAGATGATTACCGGCATTGATATTGTTCAAGAACAAATCAAAATTGCGGCCGGTCAAAAGTTGGGCTTTCGGCAACGCGATATCGTCTTTAAAGGCCATGCAATTGAATGCCGCTTAAATGCTGAGGACCCCTTTAAGTTCACGCCAAGCCCCGGTCGAATTCAGTCATGGCATATGCCTGGAGGCCCGGGCATCCGTGTCGATTCCCATGCCTACAGCGGATATTTAGTGCCCCCGAACTACGACTCCATGATTGGTAAATTAATTGCTTATGGAGCAACTCGTGAACAGGCGATTCGTCGAATGCGTATTGCCCTCTCCGAAATGGTGATTGATGGCATTTTGACCAATGTACCCCTACATCGTGAGCTAATGCTCGACGCAAAATTTATTGAGGGGGGTACTAGCATTCATTACCTTGAACAGCGCCTTGAGGAGCAATCTGCAACTCGTGGCGAGAAGTAGGCTTTCCTAAGCCAATGTCGTACCGCGAGTTCCAATTTACGGTTGTTGCTGAAATTGCCGAACCCTTGGGGGATGCCCTCATGGAACTCGGAGCACTGTCGGTTTCGGTCGAAGATGCGACCGCAGGTGGCTATGATGAAAACCCTTTGTATGGCGAGCCAGGATTATCGCCAGACGTGCAAGCGTGGGATTTATCCGTTGTTAAGGCGCTTTTTGATCAAACCCAAGAAGTAAATAAGGAAGAACTCGCCAGCACTTTATTAGAGGCTGGATTTGCCGTTCAAACCCCTACCGAATCGATTGTGGCGGATCAAGATTGGGTGTCGATGACACAAAGTCAATTTGATCCCATTCCGATTGGTGAGCGCATGTGGATTGTTCCCTCATGGCACCCAAAACCCTCTGCACCAGAGGCAATCTGCCTAGCAATGGATCCAGGGCTTGCATTTGGGACGGGTAGCCACCCCACCACTCGACTATGCCTTGAATGGCTTGAGCAATATAGCGCCAGTGGAATCTGTAAAAGCCAAAACGTATTGGATTATGGATGTGGTTCTGGAATTTTGGCAATTGCCGCCAAAAAACTGGGCTTTCAAACGGTTTTTGGTACCGATATTGACCCGCAGGCAATTGAATCGGCTCGTGCGAATGCCAATCAAAACCAAACGGATATTGAGTTTCAACTGCCCGACGACATCGACGTTGCGATTGGTTCCCGGCTCTTTGATGTTGTGATTGCCAATATTTTGGCTAACCCTTTGCAAGTTTTAGCCCCTGCTCTAATCGCACGCGTTCAAGATGGTGGGCAACTTATTCTCTCAGGCATCCTGGAGCGGCAAGCGCAAGAGGTGATTGATTGCTATAAAAACGATATTCCACTCTCGATCTGGAGGGTTTCAGAGGGCTGGGTTTGCCTGCATGGTCAAAAACCAGCCTCTAAGCCAAATCAGATTTCGAATGCGCCCTTGATTGAGGATGCTGAAATACCGAATCGCGTAATTGCTAGTACTTTTGTTGCAAAGATCAATCGTCATCGTCCGCAAGCGCTTTTTATTGCCACTGGACTATTTATTACCATCAGTTGCTTCGTTGTATGGAGTCATTGGCGTGTCCCAATCTTGCATTTTTTGGCTCCCAGTGTAGATAAAAACCCGAGCCCAATTGCCTTACATAGCTTTGAGCTAATACAAACCATGGATCGGGTAATTTGTAAGGTATTACCTTGCGCTCGAGCTGCCGCGATCGATTTCAAAGCTTGGCGCTTTCAACTTGCTAATCTTGGTATGGATGAAGCGAAGCGTGGGGAAGAAGTGCAGTCCATCTTGCAAATCGAGCTACAAAACCGCCTATTGATTTCTGTTGCAATCCCCCATCTCGAACTAACACTGAGCGATGCCGATGAAAATACGATTACTCAAATTCTGATGGGCCCCAGAGAATGGCTTCCAAAAACCTGGCAAAACGCTCACCCTGACTTTGAGCAAACTGGGGCCCCACCCAAAGAACAATTTAACCTTTCTATTGCACTGCGACTTCCTGCCAATACGGCAGGCTATCGCTTACGTGTAGCATATCCCTCTTTCACTCAACCACCATCCCTTTAGAGAACTTTATGGCAAGTATTATTTGTGGCTCCATTGCGTATGACACGATCATGACCTTTGAGGGTCGCTTTCAAGATCAAATTCTTCCTGAACAAATTCATATTCTGAATGTGGCTTTTTTGGTTCCCAGCATGCGTAGAGAGTTTGGGGGTTGCGCCGGGAACATTGGCTATAACCTCCAACTCCTCGGTGGCAAACCTCTCATCATGGCAACTGTGGGAGCGGATGCAGATCCTTACCTCTCCCACCTCGAGAGGCTAGGAATAAGTCGCCAGTTCATTAAGAAGCTGGATCAGGCCTTCACAGCTCAAGCCATGATTACTACCGATCTTGCAAACAATCAAATTACTGCATTTCATCCTGGGGCAATGAATGATTCCCACACTAATCGAGTAGGCGACTGTATAGCCCATCTGTCGAATAACGATCGACACATTGGCATCGTCGCTCCAGATGGTCGAATTGGTATGTGGGAGCATTGCCATCAATTTTCGCAGGCCAAGATTCCATTCATTTTCGATCCAGGTCAGGGGATGCCAATGTTTAATGGTCAAGAGCTTCTGGAGCTTGTAGATCTCGCCACCTATGTTGCTGTAAACGACTATGAGGGTGAAATGCTTTGCCAACGCACCGGTTTATCGCTTCACGAGCTTGCCAATCGACTTGAGGCGCTAATCGTAACCAAGGGAGCTCAAGGGGCGCAAATTCATGTGCAAGGCAAGGTGATTGATATTCCTGCAGTCCCAGCTGAGAAAATCGCCGACCCAACCGGTTGCGGTGATGCATTTCGGGGTGGTCTACTATACGGTCTTGAAAAAGGTTTGGACTGGGAGACGACTGGACGCTTAGCGAGCCTCATGGGATCGATCAAAATCGCTCACCAAGGCCCCCAAAACCATCAACCAACGCGTGCTGAAATTAGCAATCGCTTCAATGCTGCTTTTGGGACGGCTATTACCCTCTAAATAAAAATGGGGTCCCGAAGGACCCCATCCAGACTACTTCAACTATCCACCAAGCTGACGCTTAGGGACGGCTGCCTGTAGGAAATGGCCAAGCCGCAGCCGGATTCAACGCAGTTTGCGTTGGAGCAGCAACGGCGGGCTTAGCCGCGGGCTTTTTTACAGAAGCCCCTTTCTTCTTGGCAGCAGGCCTTTTCTTAGCTGCTTTTTTAGCAGGCTTTTTCTTGGCAGCTTTTTTCTTTTTAGCAGCAGGACGCTTTTTGGCTACTTTTTTCTTAGCAGCTTTTTTAGCGGCAGGCTTCTTCGCTGCTTTTTTGGCAGCTGGGCGCTTCTTCGCTGCTTTTTTGGCAGCTGGTTTCTTAGCAGCTACTTTTTTCTTAGCAGCTGGTTTCTTTGCAGCAGACTTCTTTTTGGCGATTGCCATAGTGATTCTCCTTCACGTGTGAGGATTAGAACAAACTACTGATTAAGAAAACCCGACCATGACTCCAAGCTGCGCCTTGCGGTGCACCATGGGAAACGAGCGAGCTATTCATCGGCGCACGGCTTACTACAGGGTGCTGCACGCTAATGAATCCTGGAAAAAAAGCTGCGGCCCTAGCGGGAAGCAGCTTTTCAAAAGGGGTAGAAAAAATTGGGAAGAAGGCCCGGTCACCCTGTTGCAAGGGTTTTCGCATTTTTGCCAGTTTCAAGTGACTACAAATACTAATCAACCAAACTATCTCCTATATTGCCGGAGGAAGCGCTGGTCTAGCTTTTTGTTACTCCCAATTCAGCGCACCACCGGTTTGATACTCAATTACTCTGGTCTCAAAAAAGTTTCTCTCTTTTTTCAGATCTATCATTTCTGACATCCATGGAAAAGGATTCTCTTCATTTGGATACATTGCGTCAAGTCCTATTTGCATACAACGACGATTACAGATGAAGCGAAGGTAACTTTTGAACATCGGAGCATTGAGCCCAAGCACCCCTCTTGGCATCGTATCCTCGGCGTAGCGATACTCCAATTCAACTGCTTTTTCAAAGATGCTCCGAATCTCTTCTTTGAACGCGGAAGTCCATAACTGCGGGTTCTCCAGCTTGATTTGGTTGATTAAATCGATGCCAAAATTGCAATGCATCGACTCATCGCGCAAGATGTATTGATACTGTTCTGCAGCCCCCATCATTTTGTTCTGACGACCCATTGCGAGGATTTGCGTAAAACCAACATAAAAGAATAAACCTTCCATTACGCAAGCAAAAACAATCAGTGAACGCAGTAATTTTTGATCATTTTCCAGTGTGCCAGTCTTAAATGCGGGGTCGGTTAGCACGTCAATGAACGGAATCAAGAACTCATCTTTATCCCGAATCGACGGAACCTCATGGTAGGCATTGAAGATTTCGGCCTGATCCAGACCCAAAGACTCAACAATGTACTGGTAGGCGTGCGTGTGAATAGCCTCCTCAAAAGCCTGACGCAATAGATACTGACGGCACTCGGGAGCGGTAATCTGGCGATAGGTTCCCAATACGATGTTATTTGCAGCTAAGGAATCGGCCGTAACAAAGAAACCTAAATTACGCTTAATAATGCGCCGCTCATCTTCGGTAAGACCATTGGGGTCTTTCCAGAGCGCAATATCACGATTCATATTGATTTCTTGGGGCATCCAATGGTTCGCGCAACCGGCCAAATACTTTTCCCAGGCCCACTTGTACTTAAAAGGAACTAACTGATTGACGTCGGTCGTACCATTAATCACTCGCTTATCAGCAACGTTCACGCGACGCTCGGTTGCGTCAGTCGTTAATTTTGGAGCAGCTTGCACCGGAGGAGCGACCGCAACCTCATCGGCCACAGGAGCAACCTGCACCGGTGGAACTGCCATCGGCGAGGTTGGTGGCATAAACCCCGCTTTAGCAAGGGCTGGCGCCACTTCTTCATCCCAGTTCAACATACTCTTCTCCTAGTTCGTACTTGTTCTATTGTTTTAATTAAGCTTACTGACAGGCTTCACATTCTTCAAATCCTGGGTCTCCAGGGCGCATGGTGCAAACCGGACCATCCGCCGCAATCGCACCCGCAGTACTGGCAGCCCCGCTAGAGACAGCATTAAGTTGACCAGTGGCAACCGTTGATTTTTCAACATGGGTTGCTGCCATCGTCCGCAAGTAATACGTTGTTTTTAAACCCCGAATCCATGCCAACTTATACGTGTCATCCAACTTCTTACCTGAGGCACCGGCCATATAGATATTGAGCGATTGCGCTTGATCAATCCACTTCTGGCGACGTGAAGCAGCCTCAACTAACCAGCTTGGCTCAACCTCAAAGGCGGTGGCGTATAAATCACGTAAATCTTGGGGAACGCGATCAATTTTGGACAGAGTGCCATCAAAATACTTCAAATCAGCGATCATGACCTCATCCCAGAGTCCGCGATCTTTCAAATCCCGTACCAAGTAGTCATTTACCACGGTGAACTCGCCAGAAAGATTCGATTTCACAAAGAGGTTCTGGAAGGTTGGCTCAATGCAAGCGGAGACGCCAATAATATTGGAAATCGTGGCGGTTGGGGCAATTGCGACGCAATTGGAGTTGCGCATGCCGTGTTGCTTGATCTGGGCGCGCAAGGCATTCCAATCCATCGTGCTGGACTGATCCACCTCGACATAGCCACCACGCTCCTCTTGAAGCATCTTAAGGGTATCTTGAGGCAGAATGCCGCGATCCCACAATGATCCTTGGTAACTACTGTAAGTACCGCGTTCTTTGGCAAGTTCACTCGACGCCTGATAGGCATAGTAGCAAACCGCTTCCATCGATGTATCAGCAAACTTTATCGCGGCCTCACTCGCATACGGAATGCGTTGCATGTGCAAGCAATCTTGGAAGCCCATAATTCCAAGACCGACTGGGCGGTGCTTCGTATTGGAGTTACGAGCCTTAGCAACCGCGTAGTAATTGATGTCAATCACGTTATCGAGCATTCGCATCGCGGTCTGAATCGTTTGCTTCAGCTTAGCGTGATCGAGCACCATCTGACCATTGGCATCGGTGGTCATGTGGGCGGTGAGGTTGACTGAGCCTAGATTACATACAGCAATTTCAGTCTCATTGGTGTTGAGGGTAATCTCGGTACACAAATTCGATGAATGAACCACACCCACATGCTGTTGGGGGCTACGAATATTGCAAGGATCTTTGTATGTAATCCAAGGATGTCCGGTCTCAAATAGCATCGCTAACATCTTGCGCCATAACTGAACCGCAGGGATCTTCTTCGATGGCTTAATTTCTCCTACCTCGGCACGTTTTTCATAGGCAATGTAAGCTTGCTCGAATGCTTTGCCATACTTATCGTGTAAATCAGGAGTGCTGGATGGAGAAAACAAAGTCCACTCCCCGTTTTCCATCACCCGCTTCATAAACAAATCAGGGATCCAATTGGACGTGTTCATGTCGTGGGTACGACGGCGATCGTCACCGGTATTTTTACGAAGCTCCAAGAACTCTTCAATATCCAGGTGCCAAGTTTCCAAGTAAGCGCAGACTGCGCCTTTACGCTTACCGCCCTGATTCACAGCTACCGCTGTGTCGTTCACAACCTTCAGGAAAGGGACAACGCCCTGGGACTTACCATTAGTTCCCTTGATATGACTTCCCAATGCACGCACATTGGTCCAGTCATTCCCCAAGCCACCAGCAAATTTAGATAACAAGGCATTCTCTTTAAGAGCCTCATAAATACCATCTAAGTCGTCATCTACGGTGGTTAGGTAGCAGCTCGATAATTGTGAGCGCAAAGTTGCTGAATTAAACAGCGTTGGGGTGCTCGACATGAAGTCAAAAGTAGAGAGAACCTCATAAAACTCAATCGCACGGCGCTCACGGTTTGGCTCATTTAAAGCCAAGCCCATTGCCACGCGCATGAAAAACGCCTGCGGCATTTCAATCCGATGGTCTTCAATGTGCAAGAAATAACGATCATAGAGGGTCTGGAGCCCTAAATAATTAAATTGCAAATCTCGATCAGCATTGAGCGCTGTCGAGATTTTGCTCAGATCAAACTCTAAAAGACGAGGATCCAATAGCTCAGCCTCGATACCCTTACGAATAAATTGAGGGAAATAGTTCGGATACTCAGACTGCATATCGCCTTGCAAGACCTCGCGCCCTAGAATTGCTTTACGAATCACATGCATCAAAATACGAGCGGTCACCTGACTATATGCTGGATCTTTCTCGATCAGGGTCCGGGATGCCAAAATAGCCGAGTCATACACCTGCGCCATGGGGACACCGTCATACAGATTCTTGATGGTCTCGGTCATGATGGGACTGGCATCGATGTGGTTACCCAATCCTTCGCATGCTGCCTCAATCACACTACGTAAGGCAGCCATGTTCAGGGGTTTGGTAACACCGTTGTCATTCACTTGAACGGAAGGCAGGCTTGGGTACGTAGCTTGTTCTTGGGCAGCACTTTGTTGAGCTGCGCGCTCTTGGTTACGCTTTTCGCGATAAAGAACATAAGCGCGAGCAACGTTATGCTCACCGCTACGCATCAAAGCCAACTCAACCTGGTCCTGGATATCTTCAATATGAAACGTTCCGCTATTGGGGCGGCTGCGCAATAGTGCACGAACAACGTTCTGGGTTAATTGCTCAACCTGCTCACGAATTCTTGCTGAGGCGGCGCCCTGTCCACCATTCACTGCCAAAAAGGCTTTAGTGACAGCAATTGCAATTTTGGAAGGCTCAAAAGCCACTACCGAACCATTGCGACGAATAATTTTGTAGTCTGAAAGCTGGGTGGTTTGAGCAAGGCCTACGCCACCCGCCACATAGTTGGCGGACGGGGTTTGGGTCAAATTACCTACCGGGCTAACGCCTCCATGACTCATGGTGCCTGCTTGGCCAGCTGCTTGAGGATCGGCGAAGGTCATATTGCTCCTGCTATATATATGTATTTATTGGAAAAAAGACAAATTTGTAACAAAAACACTAGATGTAGTGGTTTCGAATCGGTCTAGATACTAAGTATAGGTAAATATTTTATATTAGGTAAGTCCTTTTTTACAGAATTTATTAGTAATTTCCCTATTTTTGATAGAAATGAAATCTTCAAAAAGGGTGATGTAAGCGTACGCTTACCTGATGAAGAAACTGTTAGCGAGAGTCGACCCCAAAGGGCAATTGTTCCTGACTTAGGTTTGCCAATCGTTGTATTCGAGCCCAATCGAATGATTTCCCGGGGTCTGTCTTGCGATCGGGCGCAATATCGCTATGCCCAGCAAAACGCATGGCCGGAAAATTTTTCTCCAATAAGGCAATTAGTTGGCTCAGTGTCGTGTATTGCTCATTTGTAAAAGCCGATTCCCCATCGCCTTCCAGCTCAATACCGATTGAGAAATCATTGCAGCGCTCCCGCTCAAAAAATTGCGATACTCCTGCATGCCAAGCCCGCTTATGAACTGACACCAGTTGAACTAATTGTCCATCACGATCAATTAAAAAATGGCTTGAAACCTTCTGCTGCGCAATTTGTTCAAAATAAGGGTGGGCACGAGGATCTAGCTTGTTCTGAAAAAAATCAATAATGTGTCCTCGACCGAATTGGCCGGGCGGCAAACTAATGTGATGGATCACCACCAGATCGGGCTCAATTTGGGTGGGTCGCTCATCAAAGTTTGGGGAAGCCCGCCATTGCGCTTTGCCCCACCAACCCTTCTGACTAAGACTATCGCGATGATCAACACAACAGTAAAAGCGACCATCCCAGGCAATGGCATCCTCTTCGGGCAAGTGAAGATCGCAGTAGGAACAAGAGACCATACGCTTTGCCTTTAGCGGCGGCGCTACTTTAGGCTCTGCCGATTTTTCTTGATCTCGCTTTTTCTTAACCACCAACCACCAATAGGCAAAGCCCAATCCCAAAGCCAGCAAAATCCATTTCAGCAAAATTAGGCTCTCTGCAAAATCACTTCGGCCACAAAGCGGGTACCTGCATAAGTCAAAAGCAGAGCCACAAATCCACCCAGAACCCACCGCACCGCAGTTGGTCCACGTAAACCAACGCGCAAGCGCGCAACCACCAAACCACTAAATAAAAGCCATGATAAGAGTGCAAACACCGTTTTATGGTCAAAAACCAGTGGTTTACCAAACAGCTCTTGCGAGAAAAATAAGCCTGAGAAAACGGTCATACTTAAAAGTACATAACCGACATAGAGAAGGCGAAATAAGAAGCTCTCCATGGTCAATAATGGCGGCAGACTCTCAATCCAAGTTGGGGCACCGCCCATGCCATTGGCCATGCCCTTACGCAAAGCACGATCTTGCAGGTTCATTAATACCGCTAGCATTGCTGTTAGGCTAAAAAAGCCTACCGCAAAGGTTGCCACAATAAAATGTGCCTTAAACCAAGGATCAGATACTGCGCGCTGAGAAATGACCGAGCCCGGGAAAAGATCCGGCAAGATTGCACAAAACATCGCCATACTAATGGTCATCAACCGTAAGCTTGAAATTGGCAAGAAAAAGCTTTGAATCCAGTAAAAGCTCAATCCCACCCAAGCCATAAGCGACAAATCCTGCGCGAAACCAAACACAAAGTGCTCGCCGTTAAAAATCGACTCGTATAACAAAATTCCGTGAATGATCAAAACGATCAGAATCAGAATTTGCACTAAGCCAATAAAAAACGGGGTTTCAGGGTGCTTTTGATCGCGATAGCCCAAAACAATAATCAGCAAGAGATAAAGTAGGGATGGCAGCCAACCAAATCCCGAGTAACCTAAAATAGTCATTTCGAAAGTCTAATCGATAAATGCTTGAGAATCTGACCGACCGCCTAAGTCGTGTGGTTAAAACCATGCGGGGCCAAGCTCGCCTGACAGAAAGCAATACGACTGACATGCTGCGCGAGATTCGTCTCGCATTACTAGAGGCAGACGTGGCTTTACCGGTTGTTAAGAGCCTGATGGAGCAAATCAAGTTCAAGGCACTTGGTGAGGATGTGGTGGGCAGCCTAACGCCTGGTCAAGCTTTGGTGGGGGTGGTACAACGCGAGCTAACCCTCATCATGGGCGGAGATGAGGAAAGCCATGGCAAATTAAATTTAGCCACTCAACCCCCTGCGGTCATCCTCATGGCTGGCTTGCAAGGAGCAGGTAAAACAACATCGGTAGCTAAACTTGCCAAATTTTTACAAGAAAAGTTCAAGAAAAAAGTTCTAACGGTGTCGTGCGACGTGTATCGTCCAGCCGCAATCGAACAATTAAAAACCGTCAGCGCTCAAGTTGGAGCCGATTTCTTTCCAAGCTCATCCGATCAAAAACCCATTGACATCGCAAATGCCGCTCTTGATTGGGCTAAGCGCCATTACCACGATGTTTTAATTATTGATACGGCAGGTCGTTTAGGCATTGATGAGCAAATGATGCAAGAGATCAAATCATTGCATGCCGGTGTGAGACCGATTGAAACCCTTTTTGTTGTCGATGCAATGCTCGGTCAAGACGCCATCAATACGGCACGGGCTTTTCATGAAGCATTGCCTTTGAGCGGCGTCGTCCTCACCAAATTGGACGGCGATTCTCGCGGCGGTGCAGCCTTATCGGTTCGTCACATCACCGGGGTGCCCATCAAATTTATTGGTGTTGCAGAAAAGATGGATGGGCTTGAGGCGTTTGATGCAGAGCGCATGACCAATCGCATATTGGGCATGGGCGATATCTTGGCATTGGTTGAGCAAGCCCAGCAAAATGTCGATGTTGAGCAAGCTCAAAAGATTGCCAAAAAAATACAAAAGGGTGGCTTTGACCTTGGTGACTTCCGGGAACAAATTAAGCAAATGCAAAACATGGGGGGCATGGCTAATCTTCTCGATAAACTACCCAGCCAAATCGCACAACAGGCTAGCAAAGCCAACTTAGGAATGGCTGATAAGCAAATGAAACACATGCAAGGGATCATTGATAGCATGACCCCTCAAGAGCGTGCCAAACCCGAGCTATTAAAGGCAAGTCGTAAGCGTCGAATTGCTGCCGGCGCGGGAGTTCAGGTCCAAGAGGTCAATCGTCTCTTGGCGCAATTTGAACAAATGCAAGGGATGATGAAACAAATGAAAGGCGGCAAGATGGCCAAAATGATGGGTTCGCTTGCCTCTCGCGGAGCCGCCAAAGGGCTTGGCGGATTGTTCAAAAAATAGGACTTAAATTAAATTATTTTTTGCAGTATGTATTGCAGTAGTAATGGTCTGCGCAATTGAGGTAAGCTGAATTAATTGAGCGGCACTTTCGCGTCGCCCCTGAAACTCAACCTGACCCTCCTTAAGACCACGCTCGCCAATCACAACACGATAAGGAACTCCGATCAACTCCCAGTCTGCAAACATCGCACCTGGACGCTCACCGCGATCATCCAAAACCACATCCACGCCAGCAGCAAGAAGTTCTTGATGTAAATGATTCGCAGCCTCACGAACGGCATCGGATTTATCGTAGCCCACAGGACAAATCACGACCTCAAATGGGGCCATGGAAATTGGCCAAACAATCCCCCGCTCGTCATGACCCTGCTCAATCGCGGCGCCCAATAAACGGGTCACACCAATTCCGTAACAGCCCATCACCATGGGCTGGGCTTTGCCATTTTCGTCAAGATAGGTGCACTTCATCGCCTCTGAGTAACGGGTCCCCAGTTGAAAAACATGGCCTACCTCAATACCTCGACAAATCTCGACGGTACCTTTGCCATCCGGAGAGGGGTCACCAAGCACTGCATTACGAACATCCGCTACCAGTGGCTCAGGTGCATCTCTCCCCCAATTTACACCGGTCAAGTGAAAGCCTTCCGCATTAGCGCCGCATACAAAATCGCTCATGTTTGCGACTGTCCGATCAGCAATCACTTGGACTGAAGAAGGCAGGCCAACCGGACCCAAGTAACCCACTGGACAACCGTATGCTGTTTGGATTTCAGCATCGGTGGCAAACCGGAAGGCGCCCAAGCCCGCAATTTTATTCACTTTGATTTCATTGAGCTCATGATCGCCCCTGAGCAATATCATGAATAATTTAGCGGGACCGGTCTCTTGATCAACTGCCAACACTAAAGATTTGATCATGCGTATCAAATCCATCTTAAGAAACTGCGCAACATCCTCGCAACGCTTTTGACCCGGCGTTGCCACATTTTGCATACTTTCTTTTGGAGCGACTCGCTTTGCAATAAGAGCAATGGATTCAGCGGCTTCTAAGTTGGCGGCGTAATCCGAATTGGGGCAATAAACAATCGCATCTTCGCCCGTATCGGCAATCACATGAAACTCTTGACTACCAGACCCTCCGATCGCACCATTGTCGGCAGCGACAGCCCGAAACTGTAAGCCCATGCGCTGAAAGATTCGGACATAGGCATCGAACATGAGGGCATAGGATTTTTTCAAACGTGCCTGATCGCGATCGAATGAATAGGCATCTTTCATGCTGAACTCACGACCTCGCATAATCCCAAAACGAGGGCGGCGCTCATCACGAAATTTTGTCTGGATTTGATAAAAATTGACTGGCAGCTGCTTATAGCTTCTGATCTCCGAGCGTGCAAGATCAGTAATGACCTCTTCGGAGGTTGGCTGAATTAGGTAATCGCGCTCATGACGATCTTTAATCCGCAATAACTCGGGTCCCATTTTTTCCCAACGACCCGTTTCTTGCCATAGCTCAGCGGGTTGAACGATCGGCATCAGAAGTTCGATTGCGCCGGCGCGATTCATTTCTTCTCGAATAATGTTCTCGACCTTCCGAATTACCTTAAGACCGAGAGGGAGATAGTTATAAATTCCGGCACTTAATTTACGAATGAGCCCAGCGCGCACCATCAATTGATGGGACACGATTTCAGCATCCGCTGGAGCCTCTTTCAAGGTTGCAAGAAAGGTTTGTGAAGCTTTCATGAGTGACTATAATTAAATCGTTGATTTTAAAGGATTAAAGATTAAGGGCTAAAAGGTACGATTATGCTTGACCGCGAGGGCTATCGACCTAATGTTGGTATCGTTCTTCTCAATGCTCGTAACGAAGTATTTTGGGGCAAACGAATTGGACAACACTCCTGGCAATTTCCGCAAGGAGGAATTGCGCATGGAGAAAGTCCCGAAGAGGCGATGTATCGCGAACTTCACGAAGAGGTGGGGCTTTTTCCCCACCATGTCGAAATCATTGGACGTACCCGTGATTGGATTCGCTACGATGTGCCTGAGGAGTTTTTACGACGCCAAATCAATCACCGTCATCAGCGCGTCGCTTATAAGGGCCAAAAACAAATTTGGTTCTTACTCAGAATGTTAGGTCAGGATCACGAAATTCAGCTTCGAGCCACAGGCCACCCTGAATTTGATGCCTGGCGTTGGCATCCCTATTGGATTGAACTTGATACAGTGATTGATTTCAAGCGTGAGGTATATCAACTGGCGCTCTCCGAACTTGCCCGTTTTATCGCCACCACCAACCAAATGCAGCAATTAGTCTGGGGGGCGCCATTGCATGCCTCACATTCATCATGAATAAATCCTGGCTGCTACTCCTTGCTTCATTCACGTTGGTATTAAGCGCCTGCTTCTCTGATCCCTTAGCGGATGGTACCGACCCTTATGCGCCAACGGTTTTTAAAGAGGGTAATACCCTCATGCCTCTCAATCCACCCAATAAAAAATATTTGGTGCCTTTTTCTGTTTCGCAAACCACAATTTTCAAGTTTGCGGTCGATACCGAATCCATCAAGATTGGGAACGATGGGGTAAGCCGATACATTGTTGTTATTACCAATCCCTCTGGCGGTCAAAATGCGTACTTTGAGGGAATTCGGTGTGACACCTTTCAATGGCGCCTGTATGGAACCCTTGAAACCAATCAACAATGGCGAGCCAATCCACTAGGAAGTTGGTTAGCCATCAATGACAATGTACCGAACCGATACCAGGCAGCCTTAGCTCAAGGTGCTTTTTGTAATCTAGCAACCCAAGAAAAAAGTTATGCCAAAGTAGTGAAGTCGCTCGATCCCAATAACTTTCTGGGAATCATTGCTCCGGTTGGTAATGAAGCTGAACTACCAACCATTCGTTAATTAAGCCTTACTCAACAAGGTTCCAATTGACTCGCCTTGATAGAGACGAACTAAGACATTTGGCTCGCGACCCGAAGCAATGACGGTACTGGCACCGGTTCCTACCGCCGTTTTTGCTGCCAGCACTTTGGTCAGCATTCCGCCTTTGCCTAAATCACTGCCAGCACCGCCAGCCATACGCTCCAAAGTGGGGTCGCCCGCAATTGCAAAATCAACCATCGTGGCAGAAGTATCTCTCCGAGGATCGGCGGTATATAGCCCACCTTGATCAGTCAAAATTACCAAAGCATCGGCGTGTACTAAATTAACGACAAGCGCTGCTAAGCTATCGTTATCACCAAATTTAATTTCATCGGTGACAACCGTATCGTTCTCATTAATAATGGGGACTACGCCTAAAGACAACAGCGTTTGCAATGTTGCCTTCGCATTTGCATTGCGCTCCTCATTGGCTAAGTCAGCATTGGTCAATAAAACCTGCGCAGTATGCACATCAAATTTAGCAAAGCACGATTCGTAAACCTGAACCAAGCCCATCTGACCAACAGCTGCTGCTGCTTGGAGCTGATGAATTTCTTGAGGACGCTGAGTCCAAGCTAAGCGCTGCATTCCTTCGGCAATGGCGCCAGAACTCACCATCAACACTTGGCAGCCCTGCTTGAGTAAATTAGATACTTGCTCTGCCCAAGTAGCAATCGCGGATCGATCTAGTCCTTCGCCATTATTGGTTACCAGGGTAGACCCAACCTTCACAACAATTCGTTTTGATTCTGAAATCGTTCTTTTCATCGTTATTACTCATCTAAAAAACGGGGGTCCTCAGCGCGCTCTTCCTCTATGTCACGATCTTTACGAAGCCCATCTAAATAGTCTTGAATTCCATAACACAGGCGATCGCAACCTTCGCCCGTAAGGGCTGAGACCTCAAATACGGGGCCTTTCCATTTAAAGCGCTTTAAGAAATCGGCAATGATGCGCTCTCGCTCCTCGGGTTGCAGCATATCGACCTTATTCAAAACAAGCCATCTTGGCTTTTGATAGAGGGCTTCATCGTATTTACGAAGCTCATTGACAATCGCCTTAGCGTCAGCGACCACATCGACATTCTCATCAAAAGGGGCAATATCAACAAGATGCAACAGCACGCCAGTACGTTGCAGATGCCTTAAAAACCGATGACCAAGCCCAGCACCCTCGGCAGCTCCTTCAATCAAGCCAGGTATGTCTGCAATCACAAAGCTACGCTCATTGCCAACGCGCACCACCCCCAAATTGGGATGCAAGGTTGTAAACGGATAATCAGCTATCTTTGGGCGGGCATTCGAGACTGCGGTAATGAGGGTTGATTTTCCAGCATTGGGCATTCCCAATAAACCCACATCGGCTAAAACTTTTAATTCCAACTTTAACTTGCGGCGCTCGCCTGGCTTGCCATTGGTCTTCTGACGCGGAGCGCGGTTAGTGCTACTTTTGAAATGAATATTGCCCCAACCTCCAACTCCACCTTGAGCAAGGCAAATTCGCTCGCCATGCTTAGTTAGGTCTGCAATTAACTCGTTGGTCTCTAAATCCGCAATCATGGTTCCAACCGGTATCCGCAACTCGATGTCATCTCCGGCACGACCATAACAATCCGCACCTCGTCCGGGCTCGCCATTTTTAGCGGTATGGGTTTTGGAATACCGATAATCAATCAGTGTATTAATGTTTCGATCAGCAATTGCATACACACTTCCGCCGCGACCACCATCACCACCGTCAGGGCCGCCAAACTCGATAAATTTCTCGCGACGCATTGAGGCACTACCAGCACCACCATTGCCGGCAATCACTTCAATTTTGGCTTCGTCTATGAATTTCATAAATAAAAAGGCCTCGCAATCTGCGAGGCCTGTTTCTGTTGATTAACTTAGTTTAAAGAAATCTCAGTCAGGCCGCTTATGAACGAGGCAATACTGAAACTTGCGCTTTCTTCATTGCGCCTTTAACTCCAAACTCGACTTGCCCATCAATCAAGGCAAATAATGTGTGGTCCTTGCCCATGCCAACATTGACGCCAGGATGAACTTTAGTACCACGCTGACGAACAATAATTCCGCCAGCATTGATTGCTTGACCACCATAAACTTTAACGCCTAGGCGTTTTGATTCGGAATCGCGACCGTTGCGTGTTGAGCCGCCGCCTTTTTTCTGTGCCATCTTTCTCTCCTAACTCAGGCCTTAATCGACTTAATCAGAATTTCTGTGTAATTCTGACGATGGCCCTGATGTTTTTGATAATGCTTACGACGTCTCATCTTAAAGATTTTCACTTTATCGTGACGTCCCTGGGAGACCACAGTAGCCATCACAGCGGCACCATTAACCAAAGGATCGCCTACTTTGAGCGAAGCGCCCTCGCCAACGGCGAGAACTTGGTCAAGAGTAATGTCGCTGCCGATGTCCGCTGGTATCTGTTCTATTTTCAATTTTTCACCAGCAGCAACTTTATATTGTTTGCCACCGGTTTTTATGACCGCGTACATGGTTAAACCTCTCAAAAAGTACTACAAATAATTGCAAATCAACTTATTTGGCGGCATGATTTCCTTAAAAATCGATGACTTATAGAAAATCCGCGACCATAAGCTAAGCCAAGTATTATATCTTGGATGAATAACTCTGTCAAAAACAATCACTTAGGGCAAATTTTGGCCCCCATCAGCCCTGATTTAAAGGCTTTAGATGAGGTTATTCGCCGTCGACTAGCCTCTGAGGTGGTTCTAATTGACCAAATCTCTTCATACATCATTCAATCTGGGGGAAAACGGGTTCGCCCTGCCCTCCTTCTATTAATGGCCAAGGCCTTGGCTGACGGTAAGGAAACTCCTCATGCTCTAGAGCTGGCAGCAGTGGTTGAATTTATCCATACCGCCACCCTGCTCCACGATGACGTTGTGGATGAATCAACGATGCGTCGAGGTAAGCAAACCGCTAACGCCGCCTTCGGAAATGCCGCTAGTGTTCTCGTGGGTGATTTTTTATATTCCCGCGCTTTCCAGATGATGGTTGCCCCCAATGATATTCGGGTGATGCAAATCCTTTCCGATGCTACGAACACCATTGCAGAGGGTGAGGTCTTGCAACTTTTAAATATGAATGATCCCGAGGTGGATGAATCGAGCTACCTCCAGGTCATTCGCTACAAAACAGCAAAATTATTCGAGGCATCTGCTGAGCTCGGTGCGTTAATTTCTCAAGCAAGCGACATTCAACGCGAACTTGCAGCAGCTTTTGGGCGACATATTGGTACCGCCTTCCAACTCATGGATGATCTCCTAGACTACACCGCTGATCCCAATGAAATGGGCAAGAATGTGGGCGATGACTTACGCGAAGGTAAGCCCACTTTGCCGCTCATCTTCTTAATGGAAAAAGGTAGCGCTGATCAACAATTACTTGCTCGGGAAGCAATCTCGCAAAATGAGGAGTTGCCGGATGGTGTATTTGATCAAATCCTGCAAGGTATCTACAGCTCTGGCGCCTTGGAGTACACCCAAGATGCAGCTAGACGCGAGGTGCACTTGGCCCTGAATACGATTAAGGATTTCCCACAAAATGCAGCTAGTGAATCATTGCGTGCTTTATGCGAGTACTCACTAATTCGTCAGGGATAAAATAGAAATACGGAATGTAGCGCAGCCTGGTAGCGCACCTCGTTCGGGACGAGGGGGTCGGAGGTTCGAATCCTCTCATTCCGACCACTAACTCCCGACTGTATTTAGTCGAATTTCTTTTGCAGTAAGCCGCGCCCTCTCGGCTTCAGCCCGTAAGGCTTCAATTTCGTGCTTTGCCAAACGTTCGATATTCATATAGTCGAGTTTCCAACGGGGATCATTACTCCAGCGCAGGGTACTTTGAACTGTCGTTCGAGGTCCTGGGGCATTTTCTAACACATCAAGGGCTAAGTTAAAAATGATGGATTGCGATTGCGGGTCTTGAGGTCTTGCCGCTGCATTCCCCAAAGGAAAATCATTAAATACAAAACGTGGGACTCCACAATATTCAACAATGTCTTTTGCGGCCCCAACAATCACAGTTGAGAGGCCAGCATTTTCCAAATAACGCGCTAGTAACGAAATGCTCTGATGGCAAATTGGGCAATTTGGGATCAACATCGCAACATCAACCCCATCGGTTTGACACATTTCCAAAATCCTTGGGGCATCATTTTCTAAGGTATGCCGTTGGCTGCGATTGGTTGGCAAACCGTAAAATCGAGGTGCAAGCTTGGTAATTCGCTGATCCAAAACCGCCTGTCTCGCTGCTTTAATCGGAAACCAGCAAGCCATCTCGGATAAATTAGCGTGCTGTCGATCGATTCCAACATGCGCAATCCTCAAATCAGGGTCACCAATCGTAACCATTGCGTAAGGCTCATAAAACTTCGCTTGTGCGTTATAAGGGGCGCCAGGTCCCTGATCTCCTTTTGAGGGGTCATATGGAACCGCGGTTGTAATTAAAGCCAAAGTTGACCCTCGCAACGGCTTTTTAAAGGGGGTAAATGGCACATTGTTGTAATGTGCCCAAACATACGGGTTGTCATAACCGAGTGCCATGTAATAAGAGCGTGTCCGTTGCATGTATGGAATTGCGCTGTCGAACTCGGGTACAAAAGACAGTTCTGGCATTTTTTAGAGTGAGTCAGTAGTAATTGATAAGATCATGGTAATCATAAATACAGGAGAAAGATATTATGGCTCAGTGGTTACGCTACATGCATCATGGCAATATTGGGTTTGGTCAATTACATGGTGATCAAATTGCTATCCATACGGGTGACTTATTTGCTAACCCTAAGGCAAGTGGTGAACACCTCAAAGTTCAGGATGTAACGATTGAAACACCATGCGTTCCCAGTAAATTTATTGCCCTGGTGGATAACTTTCATGCCTTGGTAACCAAGCTTGAGCATACCGTTCCGGATGAACCTTTGTATTTCCTAAAAGCAAGTAATTCTTATTTGGCTTCCGGTCAAACCATACAGGTCCCAAAATCCTATGCAGGTAAGGTTATTTATGAGGGTGAGCTTGGAATTGTGATTGGGACAAAATGCCATGGGGTTAGCGTCGCAGATGCCGCTCAATGCATTTTTGGCTATACCTGTGTCAATGACGTCACTGCTGTCGAGATTCTGAATCGTAACCCAGGCTACTCGCAATGGAGTCGTTCAAAGAGCTTTGATACCTTCGGCGTATTTGGACCAACCATTACCACCAATGTTGATCCCATGAGCTTGTCGATTAAAACGATTCTTAACGACCAAGAGCGTCAAAATTATCCGATGAGTGATATCGTGTTTACACCCTCTCAACTAGTCAGCTTAATTTCACAGGATATGACCCTTTTGCCGGGCGATGTGATTGCCTGTGGAACCTCTGTGGGTGTCGGCTCCATGAAGCCAGGCAGTCAGGTCAGTATCGTGATCGATGGCGTTGGGCGCCTTGATAATCGCTTTGAGTAATTAATACCCAGCGGCTACAGGTAAAACAAGATTACCCTTGGCATCCTGCACGTTTTGATCTAAGTACTTAGTCAAAGCATAAACAGTATTAAGACAGGGTGTCGGGGTTTCGGTAATCTCACCCAACTCGATTACGGAGCCCAACAAAGCGTCGATTTCCAATGAACGGCCAGCCTCCAAATCTTGCAACATGGAGGTTTTATGTTTACCCACTTTTTCAGCGCCAGCAATACGTCTTTCAATATCGACACGGAACGTAACGCCAAGCTTTTCAGCAATCGATTGCGCTTCAGCCATCATATTGCGCGCCAGTTCTTTAGTAAGAGGGTAACGGCAAATTCCCTCTAACGTACCATGTGTTAAGGCACTAATTGGATTGAATGTGAGATTGCCCCAAAGCTTTAACCAAATCTCAGCACGAATATCATCCAAGATAGGCGATTTAAAGCCTGCGGCACCCATCACATCAGAAATCTTTTGAATACGATCTGTCGATTTACCATCGAGCTCTCCGAGTGGAAAACGCACGCCCTCGACATGTCGAATAACCCCGGGTCCTTGCGTAATGGTCGCAGGATAAACAACGCAACCAATAATATTTTCCGGGCTAATCGCACGCATCACAATACCGCCCGGATCAACGGTATCGACCGAATGATCCTTGTACTTACTATTGAGTTTCTGAAAATACCACCATGGAATTCCGTTTTGCATTGGGATCAAAATGGTTTCGGGTCCAAGTGCGGCAACCAAATCATCAATAACGGGCTCAACTTGATGGGCCTTCACTGCCAAAATAATGACATCTTGTTTTGGCAAACCAAGTAAATTTTCAACAGCTTTAACTTTTGCAATGATCGGCTCAGAATGCTCATCGCTTATTAGTGCGAGTCCACGCTCTTCAATGGCTCTCAGAGTAGCCCCTCGCGCCATCACAGTTACCTCGTTGCCAGAATTTGCCAGCATTACCGCTAGATAACCGCCAATTGCACCGCCGCCGCCAATCACACAGATTTTCATAAACACTCCAATTTAAATAAGATTATTGGCAATAGTACGATATTTTTTAGGGCTATTTGGATTTTCCACAACACTTTTCGGGTCTCAATTCATCCATAAAAATTATTTTTCGCTTTGAGTAAGCTGTTCTCATGAAAAAAGGTCTACTCTTTTATAAGACTTAAACACTACTGGTATTTTTAGTAAATTACTAATGAAATTGAATTACTTTAGAGCAAGAGATCTTGATAGGTTTCAATATCTTAGAACCCATTTTTGGTTTCATGATGACAAGATGATCCCCACCTATAATCAGGTCTTGCTACTGAATGGGCCCTAATGGAGTGGTCTAAAAACCCTCCGACGATCAATCTATTTTGTCAAAAGAGGACAATGCGATGCTACTTTGGTTGGTAATTGCTTATCTCGGCTTTTCGATTGCGATTGGTTTATACGGCGCAACAAAAGTACACAATGCCAAAGACTACATTACTGCTGGCCGAAATCTACCCATGGCTTTTGTCCTGGCGATGGTCTTTGCAACCTGGTTTGGGGCTGAGACCGTTCTTGGTATTTCTGCAACCTTTTTAGAGGAGGGATTTAGGGGACTCATTTCAGACCCTCTTGGGGCGTCACTCTGCTTAATCTTATTCGGACTGGTCTTTGCAAAACCCTTGTACCGAATGAATCTCATCACTCTCGGCGATTATTTTCGATTTCGCTACAACCGCCAAACTGAATTATTAATTTCCATTTGTATTATTGTGTCCTACCTTGGCTGGGTATCTGCTCAAATTTCAGCCTTAGGTCTCACCTTTAATGTACTTTCGAACGATTTAATTTCAATCAGCGATGGCATGCTGATTGGGGCTGGTGTAGTTTTGATCTACACCCTATTTGGCGGAATGTGGTCAGTGGCACTCACAACCTTTGTACAAATGATTGTAATTGTGATCGGACTTTTATTGGTTGCAAGTAATGCTGCTGATCAAGCGGGTGGCGTTGCTACTGTTATTGCCAAGGCTAGCGCGGAGGGTAAATTTAATTTCTTACCGACGCTAGACCCAATTGATATGCTCAGCTGGATTGCAGCCTTACTGACCATTGCATTAGGCTCGATTCCACAACAAGATGTTTTCCAACGGGTTAATGCAGCCAAAAATGAGTCGATCGCAGTATGGGCTACCACGTTGGGTGGTGTGGCCTATTTCTTTTTTGCTAGCGTGCCACTTTTCTTAGCCTACACCGCTAATATCATTGATCCACAAATGGTCGAAAAATTTCTCGCCAACGACTCTCAAATGATTTTGCCCACCCTGATCCTTAACCATATGCCATTTTTTATGCAGGTTGTATTCTTTGGGGCGCTGATCTCGGTCATCATGAGTACCGCGTCAGGAACTTTACTTGCACCTTCGGTAACCTTTACAGAAAATATTCTGAAGGGCTTTTACCATCACATGACCGATAAACAATTTCTTTGGGCAACCCGCCTGACCGTATTTGTATTTGCGAGCATTGTGACCTTTTACGCAATTGCTACCGAGGCCAAAATCCACACCATGGTTGAAAATGCGTACCGTATTACGCTGGCAGGTGCATTTGTACCGCTAGTTGCCGGCTTATTCTGGAAGAAAGCGAGTGATCTCGGTGCTTTGCTTGCCATTACCCTTGGCTTGAGTATGTGGCTCTTATTAGAAATCATGGGCATTGAGGAGCCAGTTGAGCCGCAGTTAATTGGCCTAATAGCAAGCCTGATTGGTATGATTCTGGGAAGCTCGATCGCTCCCCGCTCGCCCGAGGGCACTGCAAATCATTTAAGTAAAGTCCAGCATTAATTCTTTTGAAAGTCAAACCGAGCATGTCTGCTTTATCTGCTGATGAGCTTTATCAACGCTCGATTCTTGAATCAGTATCTAGAACGTTTGCGCTTACCATCCCATTGTTACCCCCAAATCTAGAAAAAGTGATTGGTAATACGTATTTACTCTGTCGCATTATCGATACGATTGAAGACGCATCCTGCATGGATGCAATCACCAAACAAGATCTATCGACTAGTTTTGTTAAAACGGTTCTGGGCGAGCAAAACCCCAGACAATTTACCGATCAATGTGCCATTGCCTTAGCGGAGCATGACAATCTGGATGAAATAGATCTGATTCAAAATATTCCTCGGGTGCTGCGTGTATTAGATAGTTGCGATATGCAACAACGCCAAACTGTTGCACGCTGTATTCAAATCATGTCTGATGGGATGAGCTATTTTCATACTCGTCAAAATCCTCGAGGCTTAGAGAACTTGGCTGAATTTGAAAAATATTGTTATGTCGTTGCTGGGGTTGTTGGCGAAATGCTAACATCCGTATTTGCCCTACACTCACCTACTTTTGCAAAAGCGATTTCACAAAACGAATATTTAGCAATTTCATTTGGTCAAGCTCTGCAAATGACCAATATTCTCAAAGACTCTCCTGAGGACCGAGAGCGTGGGGTTTCATGGAAACCAATCGGTGTTAGCGATACTGATTTACTCGTGATAGCCCACCAAAAACTTGAAGATGCCCTTCATTACATTCACTGCATTCCAAAGTCAGAACTCGGAATTCGCCGCTTTTGCTTTCTTGCCTTTGGCTTGGCTGTGCTAACACTTAAGCAAATTGCATTACGTCATCATGGGCATGTATCAATCGAAGCAAAACTAACTCGATCGCAAGTGAGTCGTTTTTATGTCTTTACTAAGTTTGCGGTTCGTAGTGACTGGCTGATGGATATTTTTTTCAGAATCCAAGCCCGATCCCTTAAGGCTTAGTCATTAATCGCATTTTCATGGCTTAACAGCCACTGTTTAATTCTCAGATAGGGGCCGTTAGCCTCGCCCATAAAGCCGCCAATACCTGCTTTTGATAAAACGCGATGGCAGGGAATAATCAGTGGATAGTAATTCGCGGCACAAGCGCTGCCAACCGCCCTAGGACCCGATTTGATCTGAGTGGCCAGCTCGCCATAGCTCATGGTTTGTCCAACAGGAATGGATTCAATGGTGGACCAAACCCGTTGTTGAAAAACGCTGCCCTGAGTTTTAATTGGTAAATCAAAGAGGAAATGAGGATCATCAAAATAAGCCTCCATTTGCTCTTTAGCATCTTTCGCTAAATCATTGAGAGGTCGACTTACTTTGTCCAAATGACTAAGGTATTGAATTTGGCTAATTATCAGGGACGCATCAACGATTTCAGTGCGGATTCGCAACCCCCCGAACGGGGCGCGCATTTCGCAGTGCTGAATACGCCCTGTCAAGCTTGACTTTAACAACGAAGATCCTTTCTGACACCAAAATCAACCAATCCAGGTAGTCTAAATAATCAGTATTTGCTATATTGCTTATCTGTGCTTTTCTTGAAAGTGTAGATGGATTCTTTTTTTGATTCTTGGCCACTTTGGGCTCAAGCAGCTCTGGTAGTCTTTTTACTTGCTTTATCTGGATTTTTCTCGATGGCTGAGACCAGTATGGTCGCTAGCAACCGACATCGTCTACGCGCGATGGCAAACAGTGGTAATGCTGGCGCCGCGTTAACGCAAAAACTCCTTAAGCGCATCGATACCCTTTTATCGGTTCTATTGATTGCCAACAACCTAATTAATACTATTTTGCCAATTTTGGTAACGGGTATTGCACTGCATTTATTTGGCACTAATGGATTGGTGCTATCGATTGCCACCCTAACGATTGCATTTTTAATCATTATCTTTAGTGAGATTACCCCAAAAGTCATTGGTGCTGCCTTTGCTGAAAAAATCTCTGCCAATATAGGCTGGGTCATTTATCCGCTCACGATTTTGCTTAAACCGTTGCTGTGGCTGGTGAACTCTTTTGTTTCTGGCTTAATGGGCCTCATGGGTTTAAGCCAAAAGGAAAAGGCCTTACAAACCATGAGCACAGAAGAACTCAGGAGTCTAGTTCTTGAGTCAAGTCACTTTATTTCAAATCAGCACCGTAGTATCTTGCTCAATCTATTTAATCTTGAAAACATCTCAG
>Ga0194130_10001916_pt1 | contig 31704 bp, 53 predicted proteins | sample TA2KigsurfametaG_FD_160084 | JGI IMG/M metagenome (GOLD analysis project Ga0194130, IMG submission 160084) | Freshwater microbial communities from Lake Tanganyika, Tanzania - TA2015050 Kigoma 12 surface | ecosystem: Environmental > Aquatic > Freshwater > Lake | place: Tanzania: Lake Tanganyika...
TAAATACTGGAACACTAATAATATTTCCTGGTAATATTCCACATGAAGTACCACAACAGACTTCACATAAGCCTAGAATAAGTATTAGTTTTAATATTTTGGTTGATTTAAAAGAATATTTTGTAGAATATATGCGTTCAATTAAATAATAACGTGAGGATGGCTGAGTGGTCCAAAGCAACAATCTGCAAAATTGTCAAGTCGTGGGTTCGAATCCCACTCCTCATTCCACTGTTACTAGATATATCATATTAAAATCACCTAGCGTTGACGCTCTAGTCGTAGAGGTCAACGCCTTTTTGCGTTTAGGTTGGCAACCGCAGGGTGGAGTTGCCAAAAATGATCAATTATTTTTACAAGCAATGATTCAATACAAAGAGGTTAAATGAAACGATTACTATCACTCATCGTAGGACTAGGCATCAGCTTAGCAGCAACTGCACAAACTATTACAGGAGCAGGTGCTACATTTCCCTATCCTGTTTATGCTAAGTGGGCAGAAACATATCAAAAGCAGACTGGAGTACAGCTTAACTATCAATCAATTGGAAGCAGTGGCGGCATTCGTCAGATCAATAGTAAAACAGTAGCCTTTGGTGCCACTGACGCACCAGTAAAAGGAGAAGATTTAGATCGATTGGGCCAAGTACAATTTCCTGCTATCATCGGTGGCACGGTGCCTATTATAAATTTGGATGGATTCCGGCCAGGTGAACTCAAAATTACAGGACCAGTGCTTGCTGAAGTATATCTCGGCACCATTACAAAATGGAACGACGCCAAACTTGCGGCACTAAATCCAGGTAAAAGGTTACCAGACCAGATTATTACTGTAGTTCATCGTGCTGATGGTTCAGGCACTACTTTTAACTTTACTGATTACCTTAGTGAAGTCAGCCCAGAGTGGAAAGAAAAGATGGGCAAAGGTGCTGCTGTAAAATGGATTCCAGCCACAGCAGTAGGTGGCAAGGGTAATGAAGGTGTTGCTGCCAATGTAAATCGCATTAAAGGATCCATTGGTTATGTAGAGTATGCCTATGTTAAGAAAAATAATATGACATTTCTGCAATTACAAAATAAGGCCGGTAACTTTGTTGCTCCAGATGACCTAACATTTGCCGCAGCAGCCGCGGGAGCAGATTGGTTCTCAGTGTCAGGTATGGGTCTTAGTATTGTAAATCAATCAGGTAAGGATACCTGGCCTATCTCAACCGCTAGTTTTATCATAATGTATAAAGATCCACAGGATAAGAAGGCCAGTCAAGAAGTAATTAAGTTCTTTGATTGGGCATTCAAGAACGGACAGAAGATGAGTGAAGAACTTGACTATGTACATTTGCCAGAAAAATTACAAGCAGAGATTCGTAGTCGTGTATGGTCACAAATTAAGCACTAGTGACAACCACACTGCCTGGCGTGCTAGGCAGTCTAGTTGTTTTACAAGGTGGAGTTGCCAAAAATTTGGAGTTATATGTTCAAGCAATGGTTCAGTACGGTAACTAATTTAATAATCACAGTGGTAGCTCTATTCGGATTTAGCTTATTGATAATTCCAATTATAGGTATACTACTAGGCTTAATAAGGAAAATACTATGATGATGTGGGTAGATCCGCCAAGTGGTTGGCGTTATGGGTTTCCAAAAATTTGGAATAAAACGGTTCCTATTCAACAATGGTTACTTGACAACGGCTATCCTAAGCAAGATGTCGAGTGGGCTTCAAAACGCATGCGTTGGTGGCCTGTGGCAGAGGGAGATGAAGATGAAACAGTGGATAAGTGAATTTAGTGCCAGTTGGCGCGACCGTAATTTTGTATGTGCTGTACTTAGCTTCTTATTTGCTTATAGCATGATTGCTATACTAGGTTTACTAATACCTACAAAAATTTTCGTTGTAATACTTGCAGCAATAGCTGGCTGGCAACTTGCCAGTTGGAGCTGGGAGTTTTCACCTAAACTTAAGCGACTGCTACAACAACTAAAAATATTCACTTGACCGGCAACGGGTTTGTCTGTATAATATACGTATTGATTGGCAGACAGGCTAAAACCCAAATAAACAACGAAAAATATTCATTTGACGGGTTCTTGTAATGTCTGTATAATCATATTATTGATTCGCAAACAACCCACAAAGGAAATCAAATGGAAACTAAAATGCAAAACTACACCCCTGAGCAAGTTCAGCTTATTGTTGAGCAGTACAAAAGTGGCACTCCTGTTGAGCAGATTGCTCAGGCTCTTGGCAAAAGTACTCGTAGTATTGTTGCCAAACTTAGCCGTGAAGGTGTTTATGTGGCTAAAACTAAGGTTGCTCAGCCTCGCGTTCGTAAGAGCGATCTTGTTGAGCGCATTGCAGCTGCAGTTGGTGTTCCCAGCGAACTTTTTGAAAGCCTGGAAAAAGCCAATCTTGAAGTCCTTGAGCAGCTTGCACATAAATTTGGTGTGTAGCATTTGGGTCAGCTAGGCTGACCCTTATCTATTTTACACGTAAAGGTATTAAATGCTTAGTGAAGAAATAACAAATACATTCCAACAGTGGGAACGTGAACTTGAGCAAGATCATAATAACTACTGGAATAGTCTTAGCAAAGACGATCAACTTAAAGCATTTTGTAGCGTTATTAGTAGATTATACAAAGCTGAACTTGTAGATCGTGGAAGTTATCGCTATGCTCTCTATAATATATTTGGTTTCGGTCCAGAGAGTTACATGCAAGCACAAGTTAGCGGCTTCTTAACCTTACATAATGCTATTTGGGATGGCAAGAGTCTTAGTGAGTTAATAAATAAATTAGAACAACGTGTGCTAGAATCAATGCCTGATCGCCCAGAACAAATTAAACAAGTATTCACTAAATTTAGGAAAGATCAATGGATGTAATTAAAATTGCAATTAACTGTGATTATGGCTGCTTTGAACTTAGCGATGAAGCGTACAGTTTTATTGCTAGGAAGAAAAGTTGGCAGCACGCCTGTGACGACCATGATCATAACTATTGGATTGATGAACATGATAACTACCTGTACGCCTGCGACTTAGGTCGTAATGATCCAGCACTTATTCAGTGTATTGAAACACTAGGCAGTGCAGCTAGTGGTCGTTACAGTGATATTAAAGTTGTTGAAGTACCTAGTGATGTAGATTGGTATATTGATGATTATGATGGACAGGAGTGGGTAGCAGAGCGGCATAGAACATGGCGATAAGTAAAAAGCAATATGATATATTAGAATTATACAGCCAGGAAATTGCCCAAGCTATTGGTAGAGATAGCGGCGATATTCTGGCTATTAGTGTTTTTAAAATTAGAGATTATGAACTTGCTACGCTGCTTCAGTTGGTGTATGATAGAGCTATAAATGACGTATTAAACAGCGACAACTTAGACGATCTTGGCCGTAGCCAATATGATTAGGAGAATAACATGAGCAATTGTTGGCTAATTAGCGATATGCATCTAGGACATGCTAACATACTAAATTTTAAGCGTGATGATGGTACTAGGCTGCGGTCATTCAATTCCGTAGAAGAAATGGACGAGCATATTATTGGTAATTGGAATCGTGTAGTTAATAGCAAAGATCGTGTATATATGCTAGGTGATGTAGTTATCAATCGGCGTAGTATGGATACTCTAAACAGGCTTAATGGCCGTAAAGTTCTCATCAAGGGCAATCACGACATTTTTCCTGCTAAAGAATACCTAGCTTATGTAGACGATGTTCGTGGTTATCATGTGCTTGATGGTATGCTGCTCAGCCATATACCAGTGCATCCGGACAGTATTGGTAGATTTGGTTGTAACATACACGGACACCTACACTATAGAGAAGTATTGATTAACAATAAAGTTGATCCTAGATATTTTAATGTTAGTGTAGAGCGTATTAACTATAAGCCTATAAGTTTTGAGGAGTGTAAAACTCTTATAAAATTTCGTGGCGGGCATGTGGGATTTTATGAAAAAGGTGAGGTAGCACTGTAATGGAAACTATTCAAGTAGAACTAACCGACGAAGAATTTTTACATATTGCTAAGTGTGCACATGAGCTGGACATTACTTTTAACCAAATGGTTAACAAAATCTTGGAACAGGCACTGGAAAAAGAAAGTGATAAAAACAGAATTAGTACGTAGCTATATGAAACGAGGCTGGACGCGTTGGGGAGCACCACAACAAATTGATCCACATAAAATGATTGATCTAATTGTTAGTGATGTGTTAACTATCGTAGAAGAAACAAAACCGCCTACTAAAGCACATATTATTAAAGCTATTCGTAAACACTATTACGGAGATTAATTAACGTGGACCAAGCAATTGTTACAGCAATTAATTTAGCAACAAAACCTAATCTAGAACCACAAACACCCACAAAATCAACTATAAAACCACTAAGTTTAAAATTTAAAGCACTAGCACTAGAGTGTGGTTTTATATTTTGGGGGGATGAACCACACGGTCCTGGGCCAGGTAATATAGACTGGAGTTGTGATTATACTGAGGAGTTTGAAGAGTACAGCTGTGAACTTGTTAGGTGGACTTGTGAAACAATGGAACAAGAATTAACCTATGCTAGTAGCCTAGCAGCACAAAAAACATACCAGCATTTGGCAGTTTAACGTTAAAAAATTTTTACTTGAAATGTGTGGCTAAACCCTGTATAATATTATTTACAGTCAGTGGAAAAAACCCAAAAGGTCCACAGCTTTAAATGACATTTTGCCAAGCTAAAATTAAAAGCACTATAAAGTGTGCATTGTAGCGACCACTGATTAATCTTGGTTGTACCCAGCAACCAAGCGCGATAAAGCTAGCGTTAGAAGCTTTAGGTTAGTTACCAAACCTCCCAGTAGACTATGCATCTACTGTGGTAAAATGATAGCAGGGTTTTACCAGCCCGAAATGTGTACGGACAGAGTAACGGCTCAAGTTAGGGCTGCAAGGGTAGCAGTAGCTAACTAAATCCTCTGATGAGTTGGTGCAATTCCAGCGAAACTCTAAACCCACACGGCTGTTGCTGATAGCCTCAATACTATCACCTGCCCAGGTTTAGGGTAAGGATAAATATGAATACAATAGCAATTTATACAACTTACTGTGGAAATTTTGAAAGAGCAACATTTAATGCTCAGCAAATAAATAAAGAGATTCCACACTACTTTATTAGTAATAATCTACAGGTATTAGATGCAGCTAAATTAGTCGGCTGGATTCCTGTAAAATTAGATATACCTGTTAGCACAGATTTTGCTACTAGCAGTGAGCAAGCAAAAATTGCCAAAGCTATGCCACAGGTATTTACAGAACTACAACCCTATAGGTGGTTATTCTACAAAGATGATAAAATTAGCATTGACTACACTAAACTTGGCAGTCATATAATTGCTGTATCAGAACGTAACAATGCCATAGGCCTAAGAATTCATAATGGTCTTGTAAATGGATTGTTTGCTAATAGTAATATACTCTATGAATTTGCTGAAGGAATGCTGCAAGCTAGATACTACTATCAGCGTAACAGAATAATTAAGTATATTACTGACCAAATAAAACTTGGCAAGCAACTAAATACTCAGGTATACTGGACTAGCTTTATACTTAGAGATCAAAATCACCCGCAAACTAATCAGTTTAACTGTGAGTGGTTTGATGGTATACAACAGTGCGGAGCAGAATGTCAAATTAGTTTTGACTTTGTAGCACAGCAGTTTAGTGATAGTATAACTATACTGCCACAAAATCTATAATTAGTCCCGACAAGCACACTGATTGTCCCACAGAGGCCATCGCTAATATCTGTACAGTGTGCTTGAATATGTTTAAACAAGGGGTAGTATGTACGAAGCGTTTAACCTCAGAAGACTAAGATTCTCCTACTAGCAACACTAGCGTCATATAAAAGCTGATTAGGGTTCGATGCAAGCATTTCCGGACTTGCTGTGTAGCGCCCTTAAGGTGAGGAATAGTAATCAGCTTTTATATAATTTTTTAGGCAGCCGGGTGGCTGCCATTTTTTATTTTTAAGTTAATTTTACAAATTAAAGAAAAATTATGTTAGAAACTTGCTGCGAAGTTTTACGAGAAGCATATCGTAGAAGTTGGATAACCAGTCGTGATGGTAATATCAGCCTAAGATTTCATGACCGTGATCATTTTTACATAAGCCCTAGTGGTGTGAGAAAACACCTGCTGCAATACGATCAGTTTAAAAAAATCATGATTAAACATGATGGTGTAGAAGATTATGCTGATCCAGTGGAAACTAAGGACATTAGCGGCTATCTCCGCCCTAGTGGTGAGTTGCCTATGCATTTTGGTCTTCAGCGTCAAATTGATACTGATGTAAGAGTGGTGTTACACCTACATCCTACCTATACTGTTGCAGCCATGTTTAGAAAATTAAATTTGTCTAGCTTGTTAACAGATTTTCCTGAACTCAGTAGATATACTAGAGTGGGACCAAATGTGCCCCTAATACCACCTGTAACAAAAGAACTGGCAGATGCCTGTGTAACCAATCTTGGCTATGATGATGTCACAGGTTCAGTTAAATACAACATCATAGGTATGGACAGACATGGTGTAATAGCTGTAGACAACACACCCTGGCGAGCATTTGAACACATAGAGAGATTGGAACATATAGCCCATATAGTATTAGCTAGCGGAATAAACACTATTAATTACTGATAATAAACATATTAAAGGTGTAATCTATGATAACACTAGAAAATCTTAGTTTTGAACAAAAAGCTATTGCTGAAGCACTTTGGCAAGCAAAAAGTTCTGATGTAATTATTGCTCTTAGTTTAGTATATGGTCGACAAGAAGTTCGAGCAATCCAAGAACTAATGTTGGCTGCTTCATTTGACGCTGTTAAAAACACAGATCAAGCGCAACAAGTACTAGATCGATTTAAACAACCTTATAATAAGTAACTTTTTAAAAATTGTGATTTAATTTGTTATACAGATTTTAGGCAAGATATTTTGGAGTTATATTGTGAAAATTAAAACCTATGAACGAAAAGCTAAATTTTCTGAATTAGCACCCTATGATACAACTACAGATGAAGATAGTTTTATGGAAGTATGCGAATGGAACAACGGTGAAGGATTTGATGTTACCATAAATAATCGACATTTCCACCTTACTTGGGGGCAGTGGGAATGCCTACAGGTATTAGTAAACTACAAAGACAAAAAATGAACGAACGATTTCAGGAACTTGCTAAACAAACCCAGCTGTGCTATAATTATCTAGGTTTAGGATCAGATAGGTTTAATGAATACAACACGAGACTGGAGAGATTCAGCACCATGCTGATAGAACAGTGTATAACACACATAATCAGTTTAGAATCTAAACTAAGTTTAGGTTATCATGGTGAATGGTTGGGCCAAGAACTTAGGAAACATTATGGAATAAAAAATGAACGAACGATTTCGAGAGCTTGAATCTCAATGTTGGGAACCACGACAGTATGGCCCTGCTTGGTTTGACTCAGAAAGGTTCGCCCTGTTGATTGTTCGAGAATGTATTGACATTGTAAGCCCTTATGCCATTAAGATGGAAAACTTTGATGGTGGACATCCTATCGCAGATTTGAAGAAACATTTCGGAGTCGAATAATGGAAGAAGCAATACAATTTATCATAGATTTTTATCAGGTTACACGTGATGCTGCCATTGAACTATATTGGGATGAGATTGAAGCCTATATGAAACTTTTTGGAGCACAAAAATGAACGATAGGTTTGAAAATTTAATGTATCATGCTGGTATGACGGCGCAGGGTTGCTGGGATGAAATGGACGGTTATCAACGAGAAGCTGTAGAAAAATTCGCCGAGTTGATTGTTAGGGAATGTGCCAATCATTGTGATCTACTGTTAGACCATAGAATTAGTTCAGAATGGTCAAGAGGTACGCATGATTGTTCTAGGGCGATTAAGAAACATTTCGGAGTTAAATGATGAGTGCACACAATGAGAATTGAAGAAGATACTAAATTAGATTTTAGAGATGTTCTTATTCGTCCTAAGCGTAGCAACCTAAGTAGTCGTCGTGATGTAGATCTTAAAAGATCTTATAAGTTTAAATATAGTAGGTATGAATATAGCGGAATACCTATAATGGCTGCTAATATGGATGGGGTTGGCACACTCAATATGGCACAGGCATTGGCCAAACACAATCTTTTTACCTGTTTAATAAAATGGTATAATACAAATATTGAAAATTACGCCGGCTTTTGTGTTTCTAAAAACTGCTATGCTGTTAGCACTGGCACTAGTGATCAAGATTTTATTAATCTAAATATTACAATAACAGGACTAGGAGCGCAATTCATTTGTGTTGATGTAGCCAATGGCTATAGTGAGCACTTTGGCGATTATATTCAAGCAATAAGAAATCGTTGGCCTACAAAAACTATTATTGCTGGCAATGTAGTTACCGGGGATATGACACAAGAGTTAATCTTGCGTGGCGCAGATATTGTTAAAGTCGGCATTGGTCCTGGTAGCGTTTGCACTACTCGTATTCAAACTGGTGTTGGATATCCACAGCTTAGTGCTATTATTGAGTGTGCGGATGCAGCTCATGGATTGGGTGCTCATATTATTGCTGACGGCGGCTGCACTTGTCCTGGAGATGTTGCAAAAGCGTTTGGAGCAGGTGCAGATTTTGTAATGTTAGGCGGCATGTTTGCTGGTCATAACGAAGGTGGCGGTCAAGTTAACGATGATAAAGTCACTTTTTATGGGATGAGCAGTAACACTGCTATGAATAAGCATCAGGGTGGTATGGCAGAATATCGTAGCAGTGAAGGACGAACTGTAGACATTCCATATCGTGGCGCAGTTGAGCATACTATATTAAACATTTTAGGTGGTCTGCGTAGTGCTTGCACATATGTCGGTGCTGAAACTCTTAAACAATTACCAAAATGTACTACATTTATTCGTGTTAATCGTCAAATTAATGATGTATTTCTCAAATGAACGCACACCTAAGAACTTTGGCCCAACGAGCATCACGTGAGATTGATCTTACCTATCCAGGTGATGCCTTTCCTGGTGCCTTAACCAAATTGATCGTAAAAGATCTCATAGATGATCTTAACAAGGTAAAATGGCTAGGCGAGGATCCCGGTTGGGACAAGGCCATGGATGCTATTAAAAAAGAACTCAAACAAAGATACGGTGTCTAACATGAATCAAGAATTTTTATTTAGTGTCACTGCTAGATTTTACCCTGCACATATCAGCAATCTATACTAAAATACACTATGCATCGACTTTATACCGCCTTAACTCTTTTACCTGCACCTCTATTCTTTCTAGGATTTATCTATAGCGTAACGAATATGGGTCATGTATCTATATGCGGTAGCCATCCTTGGGAAATGCCGGTGATGTGGTCTGTTATGACACTGGCACATTTAGTGCCCTGGTTTTTATTCTGGCAACAAAAAATCCAAACTTGACAAGGTGATCAAAAGGTCGTATAATATACGTATAGTCCTAGACAAGGAACGCAAGATGAACAATCAAATTAGAGAATTTGAAAAACAATGCTGGAGTCATCGTGTAGATAATACTCTAATAGATGGCCAATTACATTTTGATACACAAAAATTCGCCAGGTTGATTGTGCAGGAATGTGCTAGACTTGTTAGGAATAGATCTGAGTTTATTACGCAACAAGCTCGTTTGTATGCTGACGACTATGACGAAGAGGTTTGGGCACGGGCCACAGCATGGCAGTTTAAGATCTTTGAACAAGAAGTTAAACAACATTTTGGAGTTGAAGCATGAGTTTACCAAGAATCAAATACCTTGAAAAACTAGCCGATAAACTAGGATTTACTTTGTCTGGTTCCGAAAATTACTTTGGTGAACAGTTTGGCGACGTACTTACTCTTTATTGTAACAATGTTGAAGTGTTTGTTGGTTCCCAACAGGATCTGGAGCGTTGGTTTCAAGGATTTCAATTTGCCTGTAATATGGAAATAGACTTAAGAGATGAACCAGTGCTTTAAGGAGTTGAATGATGAAAGTGTGTAACTGGACACAAACGCATAGTCTTGCAGTTAAGCAAATGGCTCAACCTGCTGTATATGTGGGTAACGGCTTAGATTTTGACAAACCAGAAGATAATGGAATTTGGCGGTTTATTACTGATGAACTTCGAGCCATTTACGGCAGATCACCAGAATTCTATGATATCATGGCGGAATTGAGTGGACATGCTTTGTTCTTCTTTGATACTGTAGAAGAACAACAGCGATTCTATAGTATCTTTGAACAGCCACTAACTGCAAGTAGTGCTGTTTATGCTTGTACCTATACAGCAGATGGCGAGTGTCAAACAGAAAACACCTAGGAGAATTACATGTATTTAAATAGAACTGATTTAAGAAAAATTGCAGATATTTTGGAAAAGTTTCCTAGTGTTGATCAATTTATGCTTAAACAAGTTGGTGATAACGGCATTGGCACAGTAACTGAAATCACCTTTGACTATGAAATCAATACTGTGGTGTGTAAACTGACCATGGAAATCTCAGGCGTAGAAGCTTGGTAATGCTAAACTTTAGCTTTGCACTACGGGGTAAAAATGACTATTAATTTTTGGATTGGCATTGTGTTTTGGTGTCTAGATCAAACCTGTGGTCTTGTTACACACACCGTCAGCTTTCCAACTCGTGAAGAATGTTTGCGTGAAGTAAAGATTATGCAGAATAAGATTAAAGTAGATCGACATCAAAAACCTAATATCGTAGAAGGTCGTTGTAGCCCACAAAGCGTTCAAATAGAAAGTATATCAACTACTTCAAGTAAATCTAAAAAGATATAAGGTTTATATGAAAAATAGGTATGGTATTGAATATAATTTTGAAAAGATCTCTAGCAATGTTTATGAAATTAGTGGAGATCTTAAGCACTGGCGATACGGTGGTAAAGAGGGAGAACAATACGTAGATTACTCCGATCTTGGATTTGTTGATCCTCAAGGAGGCCCATTTATAGAACCAGGATATATTATAGATGAGCGTAAAGTAGAACGTATTATGCGGCTAGAAAATGGCAATTTGCTGTTTATAGTAGAAGACGATTCTAATGAATATATCAACGAGCCTAGCGAATATGATGAGTGGAGAAGCTATGACCCAGATTGCTAATGTAGATAGCCAAGGACAGCCCGCTAAGTTCTTGCCCGGAGCTAGAGTATTTGTACTAGTAAATGGTATGATGGCAACAGTTGTTCGGCAATATCTGCACTATGACGGGCCAGAGAACTTTTGGGGCAACGTCTTATTAAGATACGATGATGGCATTACTGGCATCTCTAATAGTTGGCAACTTAAACACCTAGACGATTAGCTGCACATACGATAACAAAAATTTTATAGTTGCTAAGGTCTAACACTGAAAATATTCACTTGAACCCTCTGCTCAACCAGTGTATAATATATATATTGAGTCAGAGAAAACCCAAGAGTGTTTAGCAAAAGTATTTTGTTAGTATAATCTAGCTACTTGCTGAGCACTGAAAATATTCACTTGAACCCTCTGCTCAACCAGTGTATAATATATATATTGAGTCAGAGAAGACCAGGCAGTGTTTAAGAAAAGTATTTCTCTATTTGTTTAGTGTTATCAAGGTATCGCTATAGGACGCTATAGCTATGCGGGTTCAATCAGCCGGAGACGAATCCTAATATAACTGCATCGGCACAGACTGGTTAGCTACCATAAGTCTAAATTTGCACGATAGCACTAAACAAATAGCGATGTTTTTGAGGAACTTAACAATGTCAAAACTTATGATTTATACTCAGGTCCAAGAAAATTATGGCTATATATGGAAAGCCAAAGGTGGCAACGAGTATTTTGTTGATAATGTAGACCATAATAGTCCTATTAGCTCAATGCTTGAACAAGCAAAAGAACTTGTTGAGTGGGCATCTGATGAGTATCAGGAATATGTAGTAGGTTGGGAAGTAGTAGAAGATAATTACCTTACTGCCTATGAACTAGATCAACTACAATATGAGCAGCAGATAACCTACAGAGCACAAAAGATAGTAGTTGCTAACCACCAATAAAAATTTTTACTTGAACTCTTGAATCCAACAGCGTATAATATAAGTATAGTCTACGGGGTGAACCGGGACCAGAACGCAAATCTTGAATAGTCTCTGTGTTGAAACTAACCTTACACAGAACTTTGCTATTACTAACTGCTAGAGTACAGGAAATTATAGCCAAAGTATAAAAAAAGGATCAAGATCGTTTTGGATAAATTCTTAATTTGTGTTAAAACAATCCAAACACAAGCCCTAGCAATAAAAATTTTTACTTGAACTCTTGAACCCAACAGCGTATAATATAAGTATAGTCTACAGGGCGAACCGGGGCCAGCACTAAGTGCTAGATAAGTTCTTAATTTGTGTTAAATCTACCCTAACACAATCCCTACCAATACAGTGGAAGCTATAAACCACCTTAAAAACTAGCCCCCTAGTTTGTAGTAGTTATAGGGGTTACCTAAAAGACCTACTACCGTGTCATATGCGGAATTATGCGTTAACTTACTACGAGAGGTAAGCAACTGGTGTTGTTGTTGCCCCTGTGGTTTCAGCAACCTCAAAAAAGCTATGGCCATAGTGCTTGGCTAGTCGCGTTCTTATAACTTTCAATAACCTGCACAGCAGGTAATCTAGGTGCAAATCCTAGACGCGCTAGTTGCCCCTAGTTTTGGCTGGAACCCAAAACCAGAGGTAGCTAAGAAGCGAAAGCTTCGGGGCATCACTGCATTGACTTACGCCTGATCGCAACCGGCTAGAGTGCAGAAAAGATGATAGTGGTTGTAGTAGCGCTATGTAAAAATACCACTCCTAAAATCGAGCTCGTGCTAAAGCCCGCCTGCTGTTGAGCAGTGCGGGCTTTAGTTTTTGTTGAGGAAAAAAAATTTTGGCTTGAAAACATATCCAGTAATGTGTTATAATTGTATATAATTATAAAGATTTAATATACTGGGTTTTTTAGCTTGCCTAAACCAGAAACACTAAACCAACGGCTCCCGCGACCCCCGTGTCCCGGACAAGGACGTTAGGTTTTGTGAAATTTCGTCAGTTTAGGGTCAAGCTAAAAAAACCTAAAATTTAAAATAGTAAAAATTTATTTAAATTTTAAAAAACTATAAAAAATTTTCCCACCGTTTACCGCTTAAATCAATAAAAAAACCCAAACAAAACATGTACTTACGTAAACAAACGATTGAAGAGCTAAACCTTAGTGAATTGTCCACCTTGCCCGACGATCAGCTAGACAGCTATGTAGCCAATCAATTACGTCTTGCCACCTGGCAGAGCTGGCTACCAGCACAACTAGTACAACACTATAGCACTTGGCGTATCTTGGCCGATGGAAAGAGTACCGTTTTAGCTAATTGTAAGACTAAGCAACAGCAGGGAATCTGGCGACTCCTTAGAGTTACACGCAGCCAGTTAATTAAACAACAGACTAAGAATAGTGAATACAGCCAACTTGTTCCTCTATTCCTACTAAGTCAGAAACGCTACCATGGTAGAGCTTATGAATCCTGGAGAGATTATCCTGGACTAGAGTGGCTAGTAGAACCAGAACTACTTCAAGCAATCAAGAACCCTAAACCGCGGCTAACCAACCTAGAGCTGCAAGAAATCTTAGCAAGTGGATTAACACAGCTCAACGGCAAGTCGAAAAATCCCGTTACAACACATAGGCTAACTGGTATTCCAAAGACTGGTCATCCACTAAGCCAACTACCTAGATTGCAGGTGGTAATGATCACACAAATATGGTTAGCTCACCCAAGTGTACGACACAGCGACATGATACTAGACAGCGATAACTGGGATCACATGCCTAGAGCGCTAGTTAATTGGCAAACTATACCAGATCCTATCAAAGAAAATACTACTACAACTACCCCCTGGGCTACGGTTTAGGGTCAAACAAAGATTAAGTGAAAATACTACCCCTGGACTACGGTTTAGGGTCAAACAAAGATTAAGTAAAAATACTACAACTACCCCCGGCCTCTAGTTTAGGGTCAAACAAAGATTAAGTGAAAATACTACAACTACCCCTGGGCTACGGTTTAGGGTCAAACAAACAAATACTATGAAATATACTAAAGAAATTACGGACAAAATAGTAGAAGACTACCAAGCAGAAATTTCTGTTAGCAAAATTGCCGAGGAGCTTAGGGTGCCAGAACGCAGCATAGTTGCCAAGCTCAGTAGCATGGGCATCTACCGCAAACAGCGTTACCTAAACAAACGTGGTGAGGTGCCACGCAAAAAGTTTGAGATGATTGAAAAGCTAGCACAACTATTAGGGGTGCCCAGCGATCAGCTAGAAAGTTTAGAAAAAGTAAACAAAAATGTACTTAAATTGTTAGAAACTAGGTTAACTGACCCTAAACTGGGTTAATTTAACGAAATCCGCCCAGCCTTGTGCTGGGTTTTTTTATGCCCACACTAATCACCGTATAAAGTGCGGTGATTATCGCCGCTACAGTTTAGGGTCAGAAAAATTTACTTGACAGGTGTAGGAGACCTAGGGTATAATGTTGGCGCCGACCACCCAAATTTTCGGTGTCACAGAGGTGCGACACCGTGTCACAGAGGCGTGACACCGAAAAATATTTACTTGACAACATGGTTGACCAAGCACTATAATGTTGGCGCCGACCACAAAAAATTTTAGGGAGTTTTTCCACTGGCGCTGGAAAATTTGAGGAGTTTTTCCACTGGCGCAAGAAAATTTGAGGAGTTTTTGCACTGGCGCAGGCTGGCGCCTGGTCCTACTCAATTATATAACTGATAACGACTTTGTTATCGATTATATAACGGGATAAACGGCGGTTTTGAGCCGATAGACGGCAATTTGATCCGACCGGCGGCGGTTTAGGGTCGACCAACGGCGGCTTTTAGGCTTGACACGCGCCGATTTTATGTGGTAAAATCGGCGCCATGATTGTTATTGATTATATAATTGATAACCATAACTATACCCATAGAATTAACCGACCGGCGGCGGTTTAGGGCCGACCGGCGGCGGCTCCAGGGCTTGACACGCTAGATTTTACTGTGGTAAAATCGGCGCCATGGTTATCAATTATATAATTGATAACCATTATGGCGAAAATAACAGCCCCTAGGGGCTGTTATAGTCTAAAGTACTACATCGTCCTCGAATCCCATTTCAAGCAGATTATCTATTACATAGCCTGGCATTTTAGTAGTTTCGCAAAGCATGAATCTTTCCAGTGCAATGTACTCGCCGATTTTACGATCAAATACATCATTTTCGGCACACCACGAAAATGCAACGTCATAAAATTTTGCATCTTCTACTTGTGGCATACATGGCACGGCAACAAGACAGAATCCGTTTTCATCATCGTGCGGTTTTCTAGAATAAACAAAGCCGTTGGCATCCTGCACCAATTCGAGCCAATCTTTACGATTAATTTTTTGAAGTTTCGTCATCTTTTCCATGATCGTTTCCTTTCTAGAGTTTAGAACGAGCGGGTTTTTAACCCGCTCTAGTTTTTACAACGGACGGCTATTTGCTAGCGCGTTGAAAATCGCCTTGAGAGCGGTTTTATTCGCCTTGGTAAGCGATTCAATGTCATTTTCTGACAGACGAAGAATCGCACCGATTGCATCGGCTGTAACGTCTTTTTTAACTGGCCGCTCACCAGTTTTCGAGACATACTGCTTTGCAACGTAAACTTTCTCACGCGAAAGTTTCGCAACAATCGAGCGAACAGACTTACCCAACGCCACCGCAATTTGATCGACGGCGACTCCTGCCTGATAATCTGCTATAATTTTAGCAGTCTGCTCAGGCGTATAGTTGACGGCTTTTTCTGCCATGCTATAACTCCTAGAACTGTCTTGGGCTTGACCCTGTGTCTCCCGCGACAGAACCCATTATACGCGGATTTTGCCCCCTGTGCGGGTTTTAGCCTACCATCTGTCAGGTCGACGAGCGGCAAAATCACCCGACCAGTGGCCGATTTGACCCGACCAACGGCGGCCGCGGGGGCTTGACACGTTCGCAAAAATTATGGTATAATTTTTGGCGCCATGGTTATCAATTATATAATTGACGATTATTCTGACGGCCATAACTACATCCATTTACACCCAATAAAATAAACCGACCAGCGGCACCTCGAAGCCGACAAACGGCAGCCTAGGGGCTTGACACGCTGGATTTTACTATAGTAAAATCGGCGCCATGGTTATCAATTATATAATTGATAACCATTATTTACTGTTTCACGTGGAACCGTGTTCCACGTGAAACAGTTTGTTATAGTGGGTTATAGTAATTTTACAACCGGATCGCTTTTATTTATGTAGTAGTGATGATAACGATCGGGAAGGAGTCCGTACTCTACCATTAATTTTCGCCATGCAGGACCGTGACCATTGTCAGTATTATCTTCGCCGAACATTATAAAATCTGCAATGTGTATCAATTCATGAGGTATAATTATGCAAAGCATCTCATGTTTGTAATGGTTAAAGAATTTGCTAGAGAACTCTACTTCGTGTTTTATGCAGTATGCCATGCCTGCTATACGCCACCTGCGATTATTAACTCTAATCCGTGGAACATTATACTTTTTCAATTTAGGCCACAGTTTCTGCATAGCAGTCCAGTGTACAGTAGCAGTAGCTGTAACTACTTTTACTAACGTATCGGCCATAATTTATACCTCAAAATAATAATTACAAGTAAAAGATTGATAGTGTAGTTTGTAATCAGAATTATATCTTGTTTTGGTATGAGATATATAAGCATTAATACCTCGCCCCAGAACCATAGTAGTAAAAAACTCCACGTTAACCCGTCGGAGTTTTTATACCTATACGATTCTAGGGCTTGTGGCACTGCACTAAAGGCTAGTAGCATACCACCCAACCAGCCTAGTGTATCAAGCATTATAATGATCCCTGACCTGAAAATTGTTCCAAGCATATGCACAGATTTTAGATTGCCAATCTTTTGCAGATATAACCTTTAGAAGTATTGGAATCTCAAAACCTGTTATATCTTCTAGTGCAGTATGTGGTTCATCGATGAGTGCACCTGTAATAAAACCTGCTACAGCCTCAGCATCAGTACGAAAACTCATATTGTGCTTAGGTGTAGGAGCATTGAATAGATGGTTCTGTAGAACATAGCGTAGATAAGGTTTGCGATGGCAGAGTATAGAACTAGCAGCGTGCCATAAGCAAAAGCGATTAGTAAACTGATCTAGTACGATACCTGTGTTGTTACATTTACCATAATCAAAAGCAAGATTATATGCAGTCAGCATAGGGTTATACTTTTTGGCACATTTATCAAGCCAACGATTAATTGCACCAACGGTTGCTACAATACGGCGACCATCGGCAAGCATATCGTTATACTTGGCAATACGGCGATTAAGATTGCTAGAATTGAAAAAGCCAGATTGTGTATTGTGATAGAGTGTAGAAAGTTCTACATCTTTGACCACAACCGCACAACTGTGATAGATTTTACCACGACGATCGCAAACAACTGCTGCGAAATCTATAACTTTCTCATCCGTAGTTGTTTCGGTGTCTACAACTAGAAAATATTGACGTTTCATAATCTATAACCTTTGTGAATGTGAATCGCCAGTGTAGCATAAAATGTCAGGCAATTGTTACCATCCATCGGCTAGTGGCCGCCACACATCAGTCGACCAGCGGTCGATTTGAGCCGACGAACGGTCGGTCCAGGCCTTGACACGCTAGATTTTACTATAGTAAAATCGGCGCCATGGTTATATTATATATAACCATGTTATCGTACCGTTATTTATTGTTTCACGTGGAACCCTATTCCACGTGAAACATGACCTATACTAGATCAAATTCCTCTGGCAAACTGTTATACTCAGCAAGCAAACTATTATACATTCTAGTAACCCAATGTATATCGTTCCAATCCCTAACCCTTCCAAATACTGGCTTGAATCCATATATTTCAACATGTAGTTCTACTAGTTTGTCCTGCATTTCCCATAGCTTTTCCATAATTTCTCCTAATGTCCTTGTTTGCTTGGAATATATACACCGCGTATATTAAAATAATCGCATACTGCTTTAAGATATACTACATTGTCCTCATAGAATACAGCATCATCGAACTCGTCATATAATTTGAATATAGGTTTTAGTCCTTGAATTTTGAGAGTAGCGCCAGAACGATTATCGTTTTCATTACGGCTAACGATATGATCGGGGTTACCTAGTTTACTATAAATAAATGTACGATCAGTGGCACGCAAAATGCGGGCAGTAGCAAGAACAACAACACAATTTGCGTCATTGATATCTGTTTTATATTGATCTGCCAACGGTAACAAACTGTCATTAGATGCACGATACTCATTAGCACGCCAGTAGGCGAGGTCAATCCGGTGATTACCGTTATCAACAATGGTACGATACCGGTGCATTGAGCAAACAATTGTGCCGTCCATGTCATAGATTGCTATCCTTTTCATAACTTTGTTCCTTGCCTTAACCACAGGGCAATTATACACGAAAATCGCACGGGTAACAGCCGCTGACACCCCTAAGATCAACCATCTGTCAGTTGACCAATGGTTGATTTGAGCCGACGAACGGTCGCCCAGGGTCTTGACACGCTAGATTTTACTATAGTAAAATCGGCGCCATGGTTATATTATATATAACCATGTTATTGTACGGTTATTTATTGTTTCACGTGAAACATTATTCTTGCATCGATCCAGTAAGTGTATTGTATTGTTTGTTATAATTAGGTGCAGTAAGTTTACGCCCAAGGATTTTGTGTTTTATTAGCCACATGAAACCCTTATAATCAGTAGGTACAACATAAAATTGTAACGGTTCTTCAACGGCAACCTCAACGCGCCGCTTAAATGTTACAATTTTTGGATCAGCAGCAAATGTTGTATTATTCATGATTAAATTATAGGGGCTTGTGCCCCTATATCCTAGTTGCCAGAGTTACGGATAAAATCCGAGATAGCACGCAGTGCACTCTTGTTCGCTTTAGTAAGCGATTCTATATCATTCTCAGACAGTTTGAGTGCAGCACCAATAAAGTCAGCATGAACATCTTTCTTTACTGGAGTCTCACCATTCTTGGTTTTATATTCTTTTGCAACATAAACTTTTTCACGCGAAAGTTTAGCTACAATAGAGCGAACTGATTTGCCCATCGCTGCTGCAATAGCATCAACGGTTACACCAGCTTGATAATCTGATACAATCTTCGCAGTTTGTTCAGGGCTATAGTTAAGGGGCTTGGCTGTTGCCATTTTGGTTACTCCTCTGTGTTGATCGAGTATTAATTATAGGCGGCTTTGGCTAGTGTGTCAAGTAAAAAATTCTGCCGCTTATCTGCTCTAGCTACCATTGGTCGGGTTACCTTTAATTATAATTTATAATATAAATTTTATATTATATTATAAATTTTATATTACAAATTATAATATAAAATTTAAGTTATATTATAAATTATAATATAAAATTTAAATTATATTATAATTTATAGAATTTATAATATACTAGGGCGGTTTTGAGACTGTTATAATACTTATAACCTAGGGGCCCACCCGCACGCGTACTACAATGAAAATTTTCAAAAACCTTAGGGTGCCAAATCCAGGCTTGAAAAAAATTAACTGCTATGATATAATCAAAACTAATAAATTGGAAGGGATATGCATGAATTATAGAACCATTTTTATCTGCATTTTAGGGATTTTCCCTTTTATATCATGGGCACAACCCCCAAATTTACGCATGATGAATAAACCAGTGCCATGCGGAGATTTTGGTCAGATTATGGCCACGGTCACAGGCAAAGATTGGCGGGAAGTACCAATCTGGCGTGGCGGACCAAACGAAATGGGTAATCAAACTGTGTTGTTTTTCAACAATGAAAAGACCAATTGGACCTTGGTTGAATATCGAGGCGGGTTAGGCTGTGTGTTAGGTTCAGGAGAAACCAGCGCACTAGGTGATCAACTTAGGTTTGAGGCTAGGTAGGATTTCAATGAGCACAAACCTACCAGCTGAAACCCTACATATATCACCTGAAGCGCTTGAGGTAGCTAATTGTTACCTAACAACAAATAGTTCTAAACTTGTTGCAGAGGAGCTCAACCTACCGCTTGACAGGGTATGTGAAATTTTAGCTCGCGGTGAAGTGCGTGGTTATATTGATCGCGTATTTTTTGATACAGGCTACAACAACCGCTTTCTTATGCGACGTGCCATGGATGCCATAATTAAGCGTAAATTTGAGGAGTTGGAAGAAGCCGGAGTTGGGTCAGGAAAAGATATTGCCGATCTTCTACACCTGAGCCATAAAATGAGCATGGACCTCTTAGACCGTGAAATACAGCTACAAAAACTGCGCACTGAAAGTGCACCACATAAGCAAGTAAACGTGCAGATCAACGATGATGGCACTAAGTACTCACAGCTAATACACAAATTAATTAGTGGAGATGTTTAGTGCTAACGGTTAGTAGACCTGATATCGATTGTGAAACAATTGCAGATTACCCAGCAAGTACCAGATTTATAAAGTTGCCTATTGATAACTACCTTAAACTATTGGGAATGTATGAAACTATCAACAGACCCCAAATCGCACTAATCAATGCTGTCAACAGTCCACAGTATAGATTTGTTTGCGCAGCACTTGCTAGACGATTAGGCAAAACTTATATAGCTAATATTATAGGTCAACTAGTTACACTAGTGCCACACTGTAATGTGCTCATTATATCGCCTAACTATAGTTTAAGTAGTATTAGTTTTGAGCTGCAGCGTCGCCTAATTAAACACTTTGACCTAGAAGTAGAGCGTGATAATTTAAAGGACAAAGTTATTGAATTGGCTAATGGTAGTACTATTCGTATGGGATCTATTACCACAGTTGACAGTACTGTAGGTCGCAGCTATGATCTTATAATATTTGATGAAGCTGCACTATCAGAACACGGTGAACGTGCTTTTAACGTAGCATTGCGCCCTACACTAGACAAAGCTAATAGTAAGGCTATATTTATATCAACGCCACGTGGTCGTCAAAACTGGTTTAGCGAGTTCTATAACCGTGGATTTGACTCACAGTTTACAGAGTGGATTAGCATACAAGCCGACTATACGGAAAATACTCGAATTAGTATGAGTGATATTCTAGAAGCCCGTAGGTCAATGCCTAGGGCAGAGTTTGAGCAAGAATATTTAGCTAGTTTTACCAGCTACCTAGGTCAGATCTATGAGGGATTCTTAGAGGAATACATCCTAGAAGAACTACCCCAGACAATACGCGGCGAGTGTTTTGCTGGCTGTGATCCAGGCTATAGAGACGCCACAGCTTTTGTTGTAGTAGTTTACGATCCAGCTACGGAGTACTATTGGGTTGTAGAGGACTACTGCGAAGCAGAGCGTAGCACTGCGCAGCATAGTGAGCATTTTCATAAGATAATTGACCAGCATAGTCCAGAGGTAATCTTTATAGACAGCGCCGCGGCACAATTTAGTAGTGATCTTGCCTATACCTATGATATATCAACTACTAAAGCTAAAAAAGATGTATTACCCGGTATTGCTTACCTACAAACAATTATACAGCAAGGTAGGCTGCGTGTGCTTAAACATTGCAAGCATGTACTAGCTATGATTGATCAATATCGTTGGGATGATCGTGAGGGATTAGTTCGTGAACGCCCTAAACATGACCGGCATAGTCATACGGCAGATGCATTACGGTATGCCGTATACAGCTATGTGGTATAAAAAAATAGTGTTGACTTTTACTGTGCTTTTGGTATAAAATAGCTAAAATGTACTAATAGTAAAATTTTATGGCCATAAATACCAATAAAAGAATCGCCGTTAAGTGGATCAGAGACAAGGCTAAAAGCGCCTATGAAAAACAATCACACTGCTATATATGTAACAGTACTCAAGACTTAGAATTACATCACCTACATAGTATTACCCACCTACTAGAGATCTGGGCAAAAAAGCATGGTTATGATGTTAGTACTGATGAGGGCATACTTAGTGTTCGTGACGAGTTTATTAGCAGTCACCGTGAACAGATATATGATTTAGTCTATACACTATGTAATAGACATCATGTACAACTGCACGGAATCTACGGTAAAAGTCCATTACCTAGCTCGGTTGCTAAACAACAACACTGGATACAATTACAGCAGGAAAAACATAAGAGCGGTTTGAGTAATTATCGAGGTAGCGTACCCCAGTCCGGTCTGTTTAGCGAATTTACAGGAGGCGGCGGTGGCACTAAACAAATTTCGCAGTTGGATTCGTGAAAAACTAAATCCAGCTCAACCAGCAATAGCAACTGATGAAGGTAGTAGTGTACAAAGTACACAGCGCATTGTAACTTATAGAAACGCTTTTCGTAATATTGACAGCGTAAACAGAGCAGTTAATATGGTAGTTAGTGCGTGTAGTTCACTAGACTATGATATTAAAGATAAAATACATGATGGTGTAGTTAACGGTATACGTCAAAAAACATTAAACACACTACTAAACTTTCGTCCAAACCCCTATCAGTCGGCACAAGATTTTCGTCGTGAGCTGTTTAAAGACCTCTTACTAGACGGAAATGCATTTGTACATTTTGATGGTACATTTATGTACCACCTGCCAGCAGACAATGTTGATATACTAACAGACCCTAGAACTTTTATTCGTGGCTACAAGTATAATAGCGGCGTAACTTTTTCAGAGCAAGATGTTTTTTACTTTAAAGATGTGTCAAGTACGAGCATCTATCGCGGATCTAGCCGACTTGAATCATGCCTAGACAATATTAATATACTCTACTGCATGCAGGAGTTTCAGCAGCAATTTTTTGAAAATGGCACAATTTTTGGACTGGTACTCACCAGTGAGAATACCCTAAGTCCGCAGGCTAAGGAAAAAACACTAGCCTACTGGCAGCAGCGATATAATGCTAAAAATGGCGGACGCAGACCAATTATACTTGACAGTGGACTAAAGCCATATAAACTACAAGATCAAAAGTTTAGTGACCTAGACTTTGATGTAGCTATACGTACACATACCGAGCGTATAATGACTAATATAGGTGTTCCACCTGTATTGTTGATGGGAGGTAACAATGCTAACATTGCTCCTAATCTGCGCTTATTTTACCTAGAAACAATATTGCCAATTGTTAGATTGTATATTTCTAGCTTGGAGCGATATTTTGGATATGATGTAGAAGCAGTAACCAGCAGTGTTAGTGCGTTACAGCCAGATGTAGGTGAAACAGCAAAGTATCACAGCACACTAGTTAATGGTGGAATTATTACACCAAATGAAGCTAGACAAGAATTACGGTATCCTAAACTTGATGGCCAGGATACAATAAGAATACCTGCTAATATAGCAGGTTCAGCAGCCAACCCATCTTTAGGTGGTAGGCCTAGTACTACAAGGGAGTAATATGACTAAAAAAATCGATAAATTACTCTATTTAAGCAGCAAGTTTACCGCTAGTAATGAGTCTGAAGATAGCATTTATATTGAAGGATATGCTAGCACAGTAGACCGTGATAGACAAGGTGATGTTATTCCTATGAAGGCATGGAATGAGGGGTTAAGTAATTACCTTAAAAATCCAATTATACTAGCCTATCACAACCATCAAATGCCTATTGGCAAGATGGTAGAACATAAAGTTACTGACCAAGGATTATGGGTGCGTGCCCAGATTCCTCAGGAAGTAGGTGATGTTTACAAGCTGATTAAAAAGGGTATCTTAAGCGCGTTTAGTGTAGGATTTAGAGTTCGTGATGCTGATTATGACAGCGCCTCAGAGTCTTTTCTTATCAAAGAATTGGAGTTACATGAAATTAGTGTAGTTTCAATACCAGCTAATCAAAACACACTATTTAGTTTAGCCAAGGCATTTGACAATGCCCAAGAGTTTGAGTTATATAAACAGCAATTTGCAACAGCGCCAGTGGAATCAGCTAAAAAGCTTGATACACCAAAAGCAGCAAAAAGCACAACAAAAGAGGAATGGGACATGGATCCAAAAGAGTTAGAAAAGTTACTAGCAGATGCTGCTGCTAAAGCTGCTGAGCAAACTGCTAAGGCTGTACTAGAAGCACAAACAAAAGCTGCTGAAGAAGCACAGCGTAAAGTTCGAGAAGAAGAAGCACTACAGGCCAAAATTAAGGCTGCTGTAAGTGCAGTTACTCCACAAACACCCGTAGTACAAACAGTTGATACAGGTGCAGAACGCCTACTCAGCGATATTGAAAAGCGCCTAGACGATCAAGCCACAGAGCACAGAACAGCTCTTGAGGGTCTTGAGGCTGCTATCAAGGAAAAGGCTAAGGAGCTAGAAGCACTACAAAATAAAAGTGGTGAACTAGAGGCAATACAGCGTAGTCGTATGCAATTTGCCGAGCCAAGTAGTCCAGAAATCAGTTACGCTGATAAGGAAAAAGCCGTTTTAGTTAGCAAAATCCTACGCAGATCAATGCAAGATACCAAGTTTGGTAAGCAATTGCTAGAAAAAGCTGCTAGTTTTGGTGGTACTGCACGTATGCCTACTACTAACAGCCTGGGCGAGCTGTGGGAAATGGAAATCAGCACAACACTAGAAAGCGAGATGCGTCGTCAACTAGTTGTGGCTGGTACAGTTCGTAGTACTGCTATGAGTAATCCAGTTATGCGTATTCCAGTAAACCCAGACACTAATGATACAGCTGATTGGGTAATTGGATCAGTAACTGCTGGTGTTGCAGAATCAGCAAACTATAATGCAAATGCTAGTAGTGGTGCTACAGTTCAGAGTCATGCTCTAAAAGAAGTTATACTAACAGCTTACAAACTAGCAACAAAAGAGTATATTGCTTTTGAAGAAGATGAAGATAGCCTAATACCAGTACTACCACTAGTACGTGATGCACTAAGTCGTCGTATGGCTAAATCATTAGATAAAGCAATGTTAGTTGGTGCAGGTGTTGGTGGTACTGTAGCAGCTAATGTCGCAACACTATCTCCAATCAAAGGTCTAGCTACTTATGATCCAGCTGGTGGTACTCCAAACGTTACACTTAGCGTTGGTGCATCTGCTAAACTTACTGTAGCAAAAATTATGGAAGCACGTAAGGCATTAGGTGCTTGGGGATTAAATCCTAGTGAGCTACTCATTCTTGTAACAACTACTGGTTATTATGAACTATTAGAAGATACTAACTTTTTAACAGTTGACAAAGTTGGTCCAGCTGCCACAATTTTAACAGGTCAGATTGGTAGTGTTGGCAATACACCAGTATTAGTTAGCCCAAGCTTCCCAGCTAGCACAGCTGTTGGTGCAGCAGCAGCTGTAATCTTTAATCCACGTAACTTCCTAGTAGGACAGCATCGTGGTATGCGACTAGACAGCGATGATGAAGTAGTAAATCAGCGCAGCGTACTAGTTGCAAGCTTGCGTATTGGTATGACACAACTATCAACAGTTGATGGAGAAGGTGCAGTAACAGTTCGTTATGTTGCTTAATTAGTTATATAGGCAGGACTCTTACGAGTCCTGCTTCCAAAGCCCTGTGGTTTTGGAAGCACAAGGAGTTTTTATATGGCCGATCTAATTACTAGAAATGAATATAAAGATTACATGGGTATTACTACAATCAACAAGGATAAAGAAATAGACTTGTTAATTCCTATGGTTAGTCAGCTAGTAAAAACTTATTGCCGCAGAACATTTATAGATCACATCTTCGACCCTAAACTAGAAATATTTGAGGGTGGTTATAGTGAGTTAATATTAACTGAAACACCAATAATAGAAATACTTGATTTTACCTATAGTACAGACTATGGTCAAACCTATCAACCACTTGCAAGATATGAAAGCTGGGTACTCGTTGGAAATACTATTAAGGCAATACCTATGGGTACTAATTGGAACAAGCTAATTAACGGTTTCCAGGTAGAGTACCAAGCAGGTTACCCTGATGGCACGCCCCCAGATCTTAAATTAGCAGTGCTAGACTTAATAGAATATTATAGTAAAAATAACAGTGCTGTGCACGTAAACCGTGATGTTACACCAAATGTAACGCAAATACAGTATATAGCTACTAGCAATTTTCCAGCACATATCAAGCGTATACTTGATCAATACGTTGCGGATTATGCATAATGGCAGCAGGTAGAAAAGGTAGAAAAGACGTAAAAGGTGAAATTGCTCAAAGTTTAGCACGAATTAGTGCAGCAGAAGAGAGAGGTGTTTTAAACACTAAACGACTGCACTTTATACCGCTAAATATAAGAGCACTTAGAATAACCTTAAGTAATATTATTAAACCAGATTTGTCAGAGGTTAGCAAAATACCTGCTGATGCTGCTGCCGCAGTTAATCTAGCTTTAAAGCAGTTTGTCAAGGAGATTATAGTATTTTTAGAGAGCGAAACTAGCAAAATACCTTATGAAATACGCTTAAATCGTACAGGAATTCTTGCAGGAAAAAGTGGTTCATTACAACCATTGGGAAGTAGTCCAGTTCAAGAATTTTTACCAGCTAGAGTTTATCAACGTAATATATTGCAAGGTTTAATGTTTCTTAGCTATGATAATACTTATGACAATTTATTTGGTGCATTTTTAAACAAGCAGTTACAGAAAACAAACAACACTCCGTTTGGGCAAACTAAAGAAGACCGTCCTTCAATGAGCCGGTATATAGATTTTGACAAGTATCTTGCCGGACCGGGTAATGAAATTACAGACCCAAAAGAAAGACAAAAAGCTATAAAAATACAAGAAGCAGCTATAAATTTCAAAAAAGGTAAAGACGGTAGTAAAGCAAAAGGTATAGGCTTTGATATTGGACACCTATTATCTAATACTCCATATCAATATACAGACGCTAATGGAAACGTACAAGAAATAATCTTATCTACAAGCCCTCAAGCAGAAAGAATAAGAAAAGTATTAGAAACGTTAAATACAAAAATTAGTGAGGGCGGACCTAATGTTCAAGCTCTTCAAGATGTACAAACTAAAATCAAAGCCGTACAAAATGATTTATATAGAAGCTCAACATATGGTGTAGACGTAGAGCTAACCTTAACTAAACAAGTAAAAGATTTTGTAGCTCAAACAGGAGCTCTTATAGTAATTATACAAGAGCGTGTAGAAAATCAGGTACTATTTGGTAGTTATATAGAAGGTGCAGCAGGTACCCGGATATTAAATATATTACTAGAGATGGGTTTTTCTAGTAGTATAACCGAAGACATGACTAACATAATAGCAGAAATGCTACAAACTGGTAAAAGTAATATTAGAACCAGTGGACAACAAAAGGTTAAATTTACCACAAGTAAAAAACCTGTTAGTTTTAATCAGCGCGGACCAATAAAAATAGTTATACCAACTAGTAAAACTAAAGGGAAAACAGTTAGTCGTCCAGATACTCCTATTCTTGAAGACAGCGCTATAAAACTACAAAACCTACTCAACCAAAAATTAGTAGAAACCGTCAAACAAAACATGGGAAGTGGAGGCAGACGAGACATACTTAACCTACGCAGTGGCAGATTTGCTGAGAGTGTTCAAGCACAGCGTGTTAGTCAAAGTCGTCGTGGTATGATAAGTGTATTCTACAGCTATATGCGTAATCCCTATGCAACTTTTAGTAGAGGTGGCCAGCAAGCGCGCCCAACCAGCAGAGATCCTAAACTGTTAATTTCTCGGTCAATTAGACAAATAGCAGCTGAATTAATGATTACTAATCTAAGAAGTATTAACACATGAGCAAGCGAACACAAATATTACAGGCACTTGCAGAAACATTTAAAACTATAGATGGTAATTCACCTTATACAACTAATTTACAGCGTCAAAGTTTTGCTAAATTAAAGTTTTGGGATGAAGTAAATGATTTCCCGGCTGTTTATTTATCACCTAGTAGTGAAACTAGAGAGTATCTGCCTGGAGATTTTAAGTGGGGTTTCTTAAGAGTTTGCGTAAAAGTATATTGCAAAGACGAAGAATTAGCACAGGAGCAATTAGAAGACTTGCTTAGTGACTTAGAAATGTGCATAGACTTAAATCGTAGATTAGTATATGATACAAAAACCAACCATGAAACCACAGAAATTTTAATAGACTCAATAACTACAGATGAAGGGTTATTAACTCCTTATGCAGTTGGTGAAATCTATTTACAGGTTCGTTATCAAATTATGAATTAACAATATTTTGTAAGCTAGCGCGGATAAATATCTTGTAATAGCTAGAAAATATTTCTTTCTAGAAAAGGATAGAATATGTCAGTTAATTTATTACGTAATAGTAAAGTATTCTTTACTACCCATGTTGAACTAACAGATCCCGACCGTGGAAAAATTAGGTTTGGTGGTCATAACATAGGTGGTACACAAACAACATTTGAAATACAAGTTCTAGATGACCTAAGTTTTAATCAAACCACAGCAGTAGAAACAATTGCTGTTAATGAAGCAGGCACAAAACCTATTCGTGGACAGCGTCAATTTAACACGGCTCTTAATCCAGTAGACTTTAATTTTAGCACTTATCTGCGTCCAGCTAAGGTTGGTTCAATTGGTGGTGTAGTTGCAAAGATTAGTGCAAGTACTAATTTAGGAGTTGGAGCAGCTACAAATTTTCGTGGTTGGGATACTGGTAAAACAGGAGGTATTCCAGACACATGGGGTTCTACTTTACAAGATGCTTATAATCTTCATAATGGTACTGCTGCCGGTCAAGCTATCTCTACTAATTACGGTCCAAGAACTACTGTTGAAGTAGCACTACCAAATGTTACAGGTGCTAAGCCACTAATTTTAGCACCAATATTTGGTACTGCTCAATTTTTGCCAGGTACTACTGCTCCTAATCCTACCTTTGAGAAATTACTAGGATTTAGAATTGTTGATGGTGGTGAAGGATACAGTGCTGGTGCAACACTTACAGTTGATGTTTTTGATCCTGACTTTGCTCCTGAAACGGGAGAAACTATTACTATTTCAATTGATGCCGTAGGTGGTGCTACTCCTGTCACTGCTGGCCAAAAAATAAGTTGCGAAGAAAGACACTTGTGGAACGCAATGTTTAGCCCAGATCAACCTTATACAGTTGCTACAAGTTTTACTAATGGTGTTGGTCAAACAGACGGTGCATTTAAAGAAGCAGATCCATATGTAAGAGGTAATCCTGCAACAGTAGAACTTATTAAGAGTAATAGTCATCAGTTACAACGTTTTGGCATGATTGTTGTATTTGACCAAAATACATTCTTGCTAGATGATTGCTCATTAACACAGGCTAGTATTGATTTTGGTATTGATCAAATTGCTACTATTCAGTGGAGTGGGCAAGCTAGAGCAGTTCGCAGATGTATAAGCCCTACAATGGATTTTACTACAGGTACATTTGGTACACCAATTGGTGGTGTACCACCTGGACAAAATACTATAAGCGGATTTTTTAGCAAGAAAATTACTGAAGGTGCACCGTTTATTGCTAATAAACTAAGCACAGTTACACTATCAGAACATATTGGTGAGGTTAGTACAGCTGCTACCCGTTCATTTATAAGCAATGCAACAATGCCAAGTCCTAAACATTATACTATTCCAATAACTGCTGGCAATATTACACTGCAAAATAATATTACATACTTAACACCTGCATATATGGGTGCAGTTAATCAGGCTGTTACTTATTTTACGGGTAGTAGAAATGTTACTGGTAGTTTAACAGCATATTTACGTAGTGGTAGTGGTGCTCTTGGTACGGCTGGCCCAAATTATGCAGAACTGACTGCAGCAAATAACTTTACAGCTAATCTATTTAGTGATCTAGTAGATAAAGTTAATACTGATAGTGATCCAGAGTTTGCACTGCAAATAGAAATTGGTGGTAGAACTAATGATACTAGAGTAGAACTAGCTATGCCAGCTGTTGTATTAACTATTCCAACAATTAATGCAGAAAGCGTAATTACTAGTGCTATCAACTTTACAGCACAAGGTAGTGATTCAGCTAACAAGATATTTGATATCTTAAAAGATAACGAGATAACGATTAAATATTTTGTTTAATTTTAAACTTATACGGCTAGCGCAGCTAGCCGTATTTTTATAGACCAAATAATAATGTCAGATATTAGCTTAAAAAATTTATTAGTTCCTTCAAAAGCTGTTGAAATAGAATTTCCTGGTATGCCTGGATTTTTTATTCAAGTAGCATTTCTAGCCAGAGAAACTCTTATTAGTGTTCGTAAAAAGGCTACTAAAACAATTTTCAAAAATCGTCAGCCACAAGAAGAATTAAATGATGAATTATTCTTAGAACTCTACGTAGAAAATGCCATTAAAGGATGGCGTGGATTAAAGATTAAATACTTAGAACAATTAGCACCAGTAGATGTAAGTACGCTTGATCCAGAAGATGAGTTAAACTATACTGCTGAAAACGCACTCTATTTAATGAAAAATAGTACTAATTTTGATAGCTTTATTAGTGAGCAGGTAAGTGACCTGGGAAACTTTTCCAAGAACAAATCCTTGAAGTAGAGCAGCAACTTAAAAACTATTTTCAAAATAGACAAGCAGGCATGAACAAAGATAAGTACTTTGACATGTGTGAACAGTTGGGTACTATACCAATTGATAATGAAATACCTATTGAAATAGAAGATTTACCACTACAAGTACAGCAGACGCTAAATGTCTACAATATGCTGCAAGATCAATGGGAAGGATTTGCTGGATTATATTTAGGAAAAAGTTTAATAGGCTTACAAGAAATACTAAAGTTTAATCAACTAGAAGAAGATGAATACGGTCTTGTGCTACAACTAATAAAAATTGTAGACATAATAAGAACTGATATCATTAATATAGAAAGGGATAAGAGGTCTGCAAAAAAGTAAAATCTTTTTGCAGACTTTTTTATTACTCAAAAAATTTTTTGATTGACATTTTACTACCTATATGGTATAATTGGTTTAATTTTATAATAATCGATCCAGTAAAAAATACTTGGAGCAGATATGGCAGGCAGACAAATAGATTTTAATATCAATGCTAGTGATAATGGCACGCTAGATAGATTAAGTAGAAAAGCTAGAGCAGCTAATCAAGAATTTGAAAAGCTAAAAAATACTGCTAGCGGAGTAGGTACCGGGACTAAATCTGGAGATCAAGCTATGCGCCGTGCTACTGTAGCTCCAGCAGCTAATACGGAGCTAGATGACTATACTACTGCAGGTGGCGTTGGTCGTCGCCGTGGAGCTAGTGCACGAGATTTTGCTGCTGAAGCTCAAGGTTTAGGTGGACTAGTTAGACTCTATGCTGAATATGCTGCTAATATTTATGCTGTAACTGCTGCGTTTGGTGCACTACAAAATGCTATGCAAACTGAAATAATGATTCGTGGTATGCAGCAACTTGGTGCACAAGCAGGAACCAGTTTAGTAGGCATGACAAAAGAATTTGTTGCAGCTACTGATGGCATGGTAAGTTTTAGAGAAGCAGCTGAAGCTGTTACAAAAGTA
>Ga0194130_10001929_pt1 | contig 31586 bp, 32 predicted proteins | sample TA2KigsurfametaG_FD_160084 | JGI IMG/M metagenome (GOLD analysis project Ga0194130, IMG submission 160084) | Freshwater microbial communities from Lake Tanganyika, Tanzania - TA2015050 Kigoma 12 surface | ecosystem: Environmental > Aquatic > Freshwater > Lake | place: Tanzania: Lake Tanganyika...
GGCGCAGATGTAATTAAGTAAATTATTTAATATTTTGAAAATCATTCAACCTAGTTCTTTTGATTTTAATGAAGTAAACACCATAATTTGTGATGAAAATGCCATATACATCTAAAAATATTTATGTATAACATAGGGTTTTTCTTGAAATATTTGAAAAAATAGTCCATTTAAGGGGTGTAGAACAAATTATTTGAGAATTTTTCACCATCAATCCCAAGGATTTCATGAAGTTTAGCGACCTCGGAGTGTCCGCCCAATTAGAGCAGACAGTAAATACTCTTGGATATGCGGCACCCACTGCTATTCAAGAACAAGCGATTCCCCTTATATTGCAAGGAAGAGACCTTTTTGGATGTGCCCAGACAGGAACGGGCAAAACCGCATCATTTATTTTACCCATGATTGATATATTGCAGGATTCTCGTTCAAAGGTTCGTATGCCACGCTCAATTGTTTTGGAGCCTACCCGAGAACTTGCAGCTCAGGTACTTGAGAGTTTTGAGACATATGGTAAAGGACATACCTTAAAAGCTGCTCTCTTGGTGGGTGGGGAATCCATGTCGGATCAAGAAAAGCAACTCAAGCGTGGTGTTGATGTTCTCATTGCAACGCCAGGTCGATTACTTGATTTATTTGAACGGGGTCAAATACTTTTAGCTGATGTAAAAATTTTGGTTATAGACGAAGCTGATCGTATGTTGGATATGGGCTTTATACCGGATGTTGATCGCATTGTTGCGTTGCTTCCCAAAATGCGCCAAACACTGCTTTTTAGTGCGACAATGCCAGATGAAATTAAGAAGCTTGCACATACGTACTTAATCAACCCTAAAGAAATTATTATTGCGCCTGCTGTCAAAACTGCAGCCACTGTGTCACAGCATGTTCTTTGGGTGAAAAGCAATAAGAAAAGAGAGGCGCTACGGTATGTTCTTTCAAAGCAGGAAATACCGGGTCCAGTCATTATTTTTTGTAATCGCAAACGCGATATATCAATTTTAACATCCTCTTTAAAGCGTCACAATTTTGATGTCGGCTGTCTCCATGGAGATATGCCTCAAAACCAAAGAAATCAGACATTAGAAGAATTTAAAAACGGAAAAATAATGATTTTGGTTGCAAGTGATGTTGCTGCACGAGGACTGGATGTAGATGGCTTAAGTTTGGTTGTTAATTTTGATGTGCCCATCAATGTAGAAGATTATGTTCATCGTATTGGCCGCACGGGTCGGGCAGGGAACGCAGGTGTTGCAATAACTTTGGTGACAAAAGCGGAAGAAAAATATTTAATGGGTGTTCAAAATTTTATCCAACAAACCATCCCGGTAATGGATATCAAAGATATGCCTTTTAGTGCTGAGTTTTCAAATGATGAAATAAATACGCAGACCGCTCACGCACCTGAAAGAGGACAGAACAAAGGCAAAGGTAAAAATCATAATCATAAAAATAATAAAAGCAGCGTTTCTTCATCTCAAGAAAGTGATGAAAAATCAAAAGATACATCCTATCAAAAAAGGCCGCACTCTCGACATAACCAGGATGCCCCTGACGAGCCACGTATTGGTTTTGGAGCGGATACGCCTGCTTTTATGTTAAAAGGAACGGCTTTAAAGCTTTCATAACATTTTTAACAAAGGATGATATAATGCGAACGGTTCTTTTATTTTTGACAAGTCTCTTTATTATGATGGAGCAAGCGATGGGCTTATCCTTATCAAGTTCAGCTTTTCAACCAAATCAATCAATTCCAACGCAATATACGTGCGAAGGACAGAATATATCACCTCCATTGGAATGGTCTGGAGTTCCAGAAGGGACAAAAACATTTGTGATCATTTGTGATGATCCCGACGTGCCACCACAGGTAAGGTCAGACCGTATGTATGATCACTGGGTTCTTTTTAACATTCCGCTCTCTGTCACAAGTCTTTCTGAAAATGCATTCGTGCCAACAGGGGCAACTCAGGGGAAAAATACAAGTCAAAAGTTAGGATATACTGGGCCATGCCCACCGGATCGTCAGCATCGTTATTTCTTTAAGCTTTATGCTCTTGATATTGCTTTAGATCTTCCTGAAGGTTCCACAAAAACGCAAGTTGAAGAAGCCATGAAGGGACATATCCTTGATCAGACAGAGCTTATGGGGACCTATGTGCTGGCTAAGAATCGTACCTAACAAAGTACTCTTTCCATTTGGTGAATAGGTTAAGATAAATCGAGAACAAACTTATGAAGAAACAAGTTTTTCAAGAGATAAGTTTATTCAAGCATTCAAGTGCTGATCCTTCTCACTACAATTCTGCAGCTGAAAATTATGATGCCTTTAATGAAGAAAATTCTCAGATGCTCAATGGCATCATTGAAAGAATCCTTCAGAAGCATCATGTGAAAACGGTTCTTGATTAGACCTGTGGGACAGGATCACAAGTATTTTGGCTCATTGAGCGTGGGTATGAGGTCACGGTATCCGATATTAATAGTAAGATGCTGAACGTGGCGCGCCATAAAGCCATACAAAAGAATCTTGATGTAAAGTTCATCAAAGGAGATATGCGTGATCTCCGGGTCGGAGCCTTTGATGCAGTGATAACTATTTTCAATGCTATTAGTCATTTAACAAAGGCAGATTTTATAAAATCAATTCGCAGCATTCACAAGAACCTCAACGCGGGTGGGTTGTATATTTTTGATATCTTTAATCTCTTTTATTTATTGAAGGATGATAATATCACGCGTCTAACAATTGATTAGCAGAAATGAATTGAAGATATCACAATGCGTGAGATTCAGTATAGTACCATTGATCAAGAGGGGGTTCTCGCTTCATTTACAACATCCTATGTTCAAAAGGATTCTCAAAAACGAAAGAAATCAAGAAATCAACAGACCTTGCAGATTTATTCAGCTCAGCAACTCAGAAAAATGTTAAGCGATAATGGTTTCCATGTTTTAGAACAAAACAGGGTTGATGAATCTTTATTTGATGAACAGGATAGCGATCGTATTCTCACTATTGCTCAAAAGCTCTAACAAAATAGACAAAATAAATTTAACACCCTATATGGTGGGGGAGCTGTTCCCCCCACATCTATTTAATTTATTCAATACTTCGCTTATTTGTTTAATCCAGGGACAAAGTGCTCTAATGTGAATACACCATCACCACCTTGGTAAGTTGTATCATTAGCTGAACTCTTTGTCATATCTTGTGAAATTGCGCCCGTCTCCGTGTCAACACTATTAATAGAATTACCAATAGGGACTAGCTCGGGTTCTTTTTTGCCGCCGCTAATGGATTTAAGTGCAGTATCATTTAATATTTTCATGAGTTCCTCCTAAAATATTGTAAATAGATCAGTGTGCATAAGTATTTGCAAATATTAATATAATATTAATAATTAAGAATTCAATTAGTATTAGTGATTTAATTGCCAGCTTTATGAGAAAAAAGATTTAAACTCTCTATGTGTCTTTCGCTCATGGATTATCCTTTATGGATATCTCTGGGTGGGAACAGTATACTTCATAATGGGAGCCATATGACCGGGTAATGTAACCATGGGGCGTTCGGCTATTTTGACTGCGCCCATGTGTTCATAAAAGCCGAGTGAATGCGGATCAGACCAAAATGTAAATTCCGTCCAGCCCTGCTTTTGACATTCTTCCTTGCAATGGTTCCACAGAAGGCGGCCATACCCTTGACCGATGAGAGGTGTCGCCAAGAAAAAGTGATCGAGTTCCACATCATTTTCTTTAAATTTGAAAATGTAATATCCAACAACATCTTGTGAAGATTCTGCAATATATCCCATTGCTGTCTTAAAATAGTCCTGATTTTTTATTCCAAAAGTGTCCATAAATCGATCAAGATTTTCTTCTGAATAACCCCAATATCCCTTACCCTTTCTCATGAGGTGATTAATAAGGGACAAGTCATCAGCCGTAATGGCTCGAAACTTCAGTATGCCTTGGGTCATTAAGTAGCTTCCATGCCAGCTTTCGTTTTCCTACAACGTATAAATTAATGATACCATAAATTGATGTACGCGTGGAGAGAGAACCCCTATAATTTGAGTTGTCGGGTTAATCTCACGGGACAAATTCTTGGACTTAAATTCATTAAAAATTTTATAGGAGTAATCAAACCTGACTGAAAGATTGTTCAAAAGCTTTGCTTGAAGTCCAACACCTGGTGCGTATCCAAACAACCACTTTCCTTCTTGTCCTTGTTTAATGGTTGCATTGTTGATGTATTTAAGTAAGAACTTACCAAAAAAAAGACCCGCTTTGAAGAAGACATCAATATCTTTCCAGATATCCTTTCCAATGAGAAAGCTCATTCCATTTGAGTATTTTTGTTCTAACTCAAAATCTAATCTGCCAATTTCTTGGTTAAGAAGTCGGTTACGATAAAACACTATCTGCTTCTTTGATTTTTTTAACTGATGTATGGACCCATACACTTCACCAGCAATAAAAAAATGAGTTTCATAACGCTTAGCGACTCCCAAAAGGACAGATTCAAAAGGCCAGAGGGCCCCCATATTCACGCTGTTACTATCGGAGCCTAGGTTGTTAGAAAAGTTAGTTTTAAGTTGGTTCACTGATTTAGAAAGACCAATGCCCACACCCATATAAGGGGACCAATGTGCTTGAGCAGCTGCTGAAAGAGTAAGGAGTACAAGAGCTTTATTTATTATTTTTATGTAGTTATTCATTTGACTTAATCCTCATTTAAAGACGTGGTGATATTTGACTACTTTAGAAATGAATGCAATATAAAAAAATTATTTCTACGGTTGGTCAATAAAAGTTTTAAGTGAAAAAAATAAGAAAAAGCAGATAGTTGCATGTTTTTAAAATATTCTGCGACCAATTTTAAATAGACACTTTTAATCTGGGTGGGGTATGGTATAAAACTAAATCTTGGTTGCTAGTTGTTAGAGCTAAATGCATTTTACCAGCAACCAAATTAAAACAAAAATTTCAATACTTAATGCACAGCTAGGAATTTAATATTCCAAGCCAGTATCAAGCAACTTTTAATATGAGGATTTATTTATGAAGCCTAACGCTTGTCTTTATTTCATTTTACTTTTTTTCATTTCATGCACGCATATGAAGGCATCTACGAGAGAAATGGCTGAGAAAATTCTACTCGAGGAAGGTGTTGTCCTTACCCCCATGAAGACAGCTGTAGAAAGAGTGTTTAGTGGAGGAGACTCTGTGGAAACCGTGAAGGCTCAGCAGGAAGAGGATAAAAAAAGAAAAATAGAGGAAGAGAGAAAAGCAGCTGAAGAAAAAGAAAGAATCGAGCAGGAAAAAAGCAGAGCTTTGGCAGCGCGCGCTAAAACAGCAGAAGATCATGCTGCCAGTAAGGGTCAGCAAGTCGATACCTTAATTGCTGAATTAAACGCAGTAAAAGAGCGTGAAAGAAAAGAAAAGCAGGAAATGGCGAGCTTGAGAGCTCAACTGCAAGAGTTTGAGCGTCTTAAACAACAATTAAACAATGCTACACTCTCGGTTGATTCTGCAAAGGTCTCACATGAAGACACAGTTGCACCTGTCGTTGTCCATATTCCCGATGATCCTGATTTTATTCCTTATGGTGCTCCATATATACATACAGCAAGACTCAAGCAACCTGATGATTCTCTTGATGTCGAAAAGAAAAGAAGAATCGAATCGCTTCGCGTTAGCACTAAAATATTTAAAGATGGTCTTCTAGCGAGCGCATTTTATTCTTCGTTGGGATCAGCGTTAAAGACACGTGGAAAAAAAATATCTATTAAAATATGGTTAGACAGACTAACAAATGATCTTGATGATTTTGATGCTCACAAATATGTAACTCTCTTTAAAGCAGCGAAGCGAGAGCTCTCGGTAGATGATCCAACAAAAAAGTATGATTACGATAGTGATGATGCCTATAAAGCTATGCATGAAGATATACAATGGTTTGAGAGGATGGGGGGTTCCCTTTCTCAAGTTGAAGACCTTCGGTATTATAGTCTACGTCAACTAAGTTTTGAAAAAGCTGTTTTGGCTAAGGTGGATGAATTTAATGATTTTTACGTAAGATTTCTTGATCAAACCGTAGAAAGTGTTTGTCTGCTATTAGTGCCTACAGACAACGATGAGGAAAATGTTGTAAGCGTTAAACAAACACTTGCTTTAAAACTTCGCACCAAAAGTATTATAGGCGTTAAAGAACATTTAGAGGAAAAAATAAAGTTTGGAACGCCGAAAACTTTTTTATCACAAACATTTCAAAAAGCTGGAAAAGTAGTTAATTTTGCTAACTTTATAAGCGTCTTAGAATCTTATGATTCACTTTGGATTGGTGCTAAAGATACCGCCCCACTTGTCGAAGCAACTCTAACTTATATGTTTTATCAGAATCGTTTTAAAACAGCTCAACGCGAACTTGCTTCCATGGATATTGATCAAATTGGTGATATACATGCCAGAAAAGTTCTGCAAGAGATGAGAGATGAAGATGTACTTTCCTATAGACAGAAGCCAACAGAAAGGTTTGTTGAAACGGTGACAAAGGCGCTCGATAGCTATACTAGCAGTAGTAAGAAGGCCATAATGCCTGGAGAAATTGTCATTGTAAATAAGGTGTTAAAAATTCTTGCTTATTACCTTCAAATCCATGAATTCTCAAATATTTTAAAGGAAAAGAACCCAATCATGGTTCAGTTTCATGAATAAGCAAGCATTTAGAGAAGATATCATAAGTTTATTTAAGGACAAAAAGTAGGTTCCAATCCTTGCCATCTGCAGGTCAAAAGTTTATAACAACCTTATGAACTTAAGAAAAAAACTCATCTATCAAAGTTGGCATCGAGGCACCCGTGAAAACGATCTTCTCCTGGGACTTTTTGCCGAGGAAATTATTCCAACTTTGTCTGATGGTGACCTTGAAGCTTACAATCAAATGCTTAAGCATGAAGATGCAGATCTTTTTGCTTGGATTACAAATCAAAAACCCATCCCTGAAAATGAAATAATGGTGCGCCGAGTGCGGGACTTCCATCAATGCCGATAAAAAAAATTTATGCCGGAATTCCTGAGGGCTCTGAGGCAATTATTCTTCATCCACATTTGAAGATGCAAAAGAGTTTATTTGTGTGTGCAACGGAAGCCAAAGCACAACGAATGACTGAGCAATTGAAAATCGTGGCTCCGGAACTTTCTATATTCCATTTTCCCGCGTGGGATTGTTTGCCCTATGACCGCGTTTCCTGCGGGCTTGATGTAATGACCCACCGCATTGATGTGTTAACAACATTGCTTGAGTCTTCACTTCAATCCTATTGTCTTGTGACCTCTATTCCTGCACTCTTACAAAAACTTCCCCCCCAAGAAGCTTTGAAGGGTCAGTCATTAACCATTCATATAGGGCAAGCACTCGGGCGTGAGCACTTACTTACCTTTCTGAACAAACAAGGCTACATACGTGCAGAAACAGTGCGTGAATCTGGAGAATATGCTGTCAGAGGGGGGATTATTGATTTTTTTCCAACAGGCAGAGAAGATCCAGTACGCGTTGATTTTTTTGGTGAGGAAGTTGAGCAGCTCAAGTCTTTTGATGCAATGATACAAACAACTTTAGCTCCCCTAGAAAAGGTCGTCATAAAACCTGTAAATGAATTAATCTTTACGCCAGACGGCATTAGTCTTTTTAGAACTCGATATCGAGAACTATTTGGAAGTGTTAATGACCCGGTTTATGAAGCGGTATCAGCTGGGCGTAAATATGCAGGTATAGAACATTGGCTCCCTCTTTTTTTTCCACACTGTGAAACCCTTCTAGATTATGCGAAGGATGCTCATATTTACCTTGATGAAGGATGTGAAGGGGCCCTTCAAGCGCGTCTTCAAACAATCACAGATTATTATGAAGCGCGCATGGTCCCTTTACCAAAAGATCATGGTGTACCTTATCATCCTCTTTCTCCAGGATATTTATATTGGACATTGGATGAATGGGATGCATTTTTTCTTAGTACAGATTTTTCTAAGGTAACTCCGTTTCAAGTTGATACACCAACTGGAGGTGTGTCAGTTGAAAATTATTACGGCAAAGGCTTGGCAGATTTCGAATCTCTTCAAAGTCATTTGAGAGCCAAAGCATTTGAGATGTTATCAGCACGTCTCAATCAAGCCACCAAAGACAAAAAATCTGTGATAATCGGGTGCTCTACAGATGGAGCACGTGATCGCTTGTTGTCCATTTTACAGGAACATGAAATTGAGGGAGTTCATGCTTGTCAGGATTGGTCGTCTCAGCCTTCTGCAGATGCTGTTGCTCTCACCTATCCTGTAGAAAAAGGTTTTGAATTTCCAAATTTTTTGCTTATCAGCGAACAAGATCTGTTAGGAGATCGTGTTGTACGCGCTCTTTCGAAGCGTAGAAAAGCAGATCAATTTTTTCTTGAAGCAGCCCAATTGACTCCCGGAGATTTGGTTGTCCACCGCAATCATGGAATTGGCAAATATGAAATGCTGAAGACCATTACTGTCAATGGTGCCTCTCATGATTGTTTATCTCTCATTTATGACAAAGATGATAAACTTTTTTTGCCCGTCGAAAACATTGAAATGATTACACGATATGGCGGCGATGAAGCCATGGCGCAACTGGACCGATTGGGATCAACTGCATGGCAAGTGCGCAAAGCAAAAGTTAAAAATCGCATTCGAGAGGTTGCTGACTATCTTATTAAAATAGCAGCTGAAAGAACGTTACATGAAGGACAAATTCTTGAAAAACATCCACTACAATATGAAGAATTTTGTTCTCGTTTCCCTTATTTGGAGACCGAAGATCAACAACGTTCCATTGAGGAAGTGTTAAATGATATGGCATCTGGAAAGCCTATGGATCGACTCATTTGCGGAGACGTAGGTTTTGGAAAAACAGAAGTTGCTCTGCGCGCAGCATTTGTAGCCGCTTCACAGGGTAAGCAAGTTGCTGTTATTGTTCCCACAACATTGTTATGCCGACAACATTTTCGTACCTTTAAAGAACGCTTTATGGGACTTCCGTACCGTGTTGAACAAATCTCTCGGTTAGTAAAACCAGCTCATGCTGAGAAAATTAGAAAAGATGTAGAAATCGGAAAGGTATCTATTGTTATCGCTACTCATACTTTGCTTTCTGATAAAGCAAAGTTTGCAAATTTGGGATTGTTGATCATCGATGAAGAACAACATTTTGGCGTAAAGCAAAAAGAAAAACTGAAAAAAATTTGCACGGATGTCCATGTGCTTACATTAACAGCAACCCCCATTCCACGAACGTTACAATTGGCATTAAGTGGTGTGCGTGAAATGAGTTTAATTACCACACCACCAATTGATCGATTGGCTGTTCGTACCTTTGTAATGCCCTACGATAGTGTGGTTATTCGGGAAGCCATTTTGAGGGAGTATTATCGGGGTGGACAAATTTTTTATGTAAGTCCTCGCCTAGATGATTTAGAAAAATTAGAAGAACATTTGAAAAAACTTACTCCAGAAATTCGAATCGTTATCGCCCATGGTCAAATGAAGCCGACACATTTAGAAGAAGTTATAAATGCATTTTATGATCGATCTTATGATCTTCTTCTCTCAACAAACATTGTAGAATCTGGCATTGATATTGCCACTGCGAATACACTTATCATTCATCGTGCAGACCTATTTGGGTTAGCACAGCTTTATCAGTTACGCGGTCGCGTGGGACGTGGGAAAATGCAAGGATATGCTTACTTAACTTTACCTGAAGGGCACATATTAACTGCTAATGCAAATAAGCGTCTCCAAATTATGCAAACATTGGATAGTTTAGGAGCTGGGTTCTCTCTAGCAAGTTACGATATGGATATTCGTGGAACGGGTAATATTGTTGGTGAAGAACAATCTGGCCACATGCGAGAGGTGGGGGTCGAGCTTTATCAACATTTACTTCAAGAAGCAATTTTAATGGTGAGATCAGAGCAAGAATTCGGAAAACAGTCTGACTATGAATGGTCTCCACAAATAAATCTTGGTGCTTCCATTTTAATTCCTGAAACATATGTTTCAGATTTAAGTTTACGTCTCGGTCTATATCGTCGAATTGCCTCTCTTGAATCGCGCGATCAAATTGATGCGTTTGCAGTTGAAATGATCGATCGCTTTGGTCCTATCCCAGGAGAAGTTTCTAATTTATTTGAATTAATTGAAATAAAGGGTCTTTGCCGGCAAGCAAGCATCGAGAAATTAGATGTTGGTCCAAAAGGAGCTGTTATAACTTTTCGTCAAAATCATTTTAATAACATTGAAGGGCTTCTCACTTATATTAATTCTCAAAAGGGGACAGCTAAGCTTCGTCCTGATCAGAAGCTGGTATTTATTCGCCCATGGGATTCCTTAAAAGTACGCATGAAGGGTGCCAAACAAATTTGTAGTAATTTATCAGAGTTAAATACTACTTCTCCTTCGCATCCCTAATTGTACGATCTTCTGGAATAATTTCTTCTCGTTCCCAGGCAGGTGGGCGCTTCTTAAGATGGTGTTGAATTTGTTGTGCTGAGGGGGATTCTCCTTCAGGGGCCTTTTCTGGCAAATAAAATGGTTGACTTGTTTGAACGACACCGTGAGGTCGTGGTTTAATAACGGGTGGGACATCAGGTTTTGCCATAGGTGTCGTCTTAGGTGTTTTCAAATCTAAAAATCCCTTTGTCTGTGCCAGAGATTTTTTGGCCTCCGTTAACGTCTTTGTTGTTGCCTTAGGTCGGAGCACTGGAGGTGTGCTTGGTTTAGCAACGGGTACCACTTTATTTGCAAGCTTAGGAGCAATAGGTGGTCTTGTCGTATGCAGCATTGGTGGAATATAACCTGGATGGCCTGGAATAAGGGCACCAGGGGGAACTGCGTGTGTGTAACCATGGGCAACTGGTGGCATCCAATTTTGTGCTAAAGGAACAACATCATGCGGTGGCGGCGGTACATATCCATGATAAGCGGGTGGAATATATCCTAGCGGTGGCGGCGGTACATATCCATGATAAGCAGGTGGAATATATCCATGCGGTGCAGGTGGTACATATCCGTGGTAAGCAGGTGGAATATATCCTAGCGGTGGAGGCGGTACATATCCATGATAAGCGGGTGTAATATACCCATGCTGAGGTGGTGGAACGTAGCCATAGGAGCCCGGTACTCCATAGGCGTGTTGTTGTTGAGTTGCATATCCGGAATAGGAGGGCGGAATGTATCCAGGTTGCCCAAGGATTCTATAAGGCATCTGTGGTGTAAGAGGCGGCATAGTTGGGGGAAGCACTGGTCTGGGCGGAATAGGCGCTGGTACCATAGGCGGAGGCAAAGGTGAAGGTGGCACAGGTCCTGGTGGAACAGGCGCTGGTTCAGGCTGCACAGGAGCGGGTGGTACTGGCTCTGGTGTTGGCGCTGGTTCAGGCTCTTCAGGTTGTACTGGCTCTGGTTCATCAGGCACAGGGACTGGTTCAGGTTCAGGCTCTTCAGGTTGTACTGGCTCTGGTTCATCAGGCACAGGGACTGGTTCAGGTTCAGGTTCAGGCTCTTCAGGTTGTACTGGCTCTGGTTCATCAGGCACAGGGACTGGTTCAGGTTCAGGCTCTTCAGGCTGTACTGGCTCTGGTTCATCAGGCACAGGGACTGGTTCAGGTTCAGGCTCTTCTGGCTCTATGGGTTCTGGTTCATCAGGATCGGGAAGTGTAGGTTCTTCAGGCTCCACAGGTTCTGGTGACTGAGGCTCTGGTAATGTAGGCTCGAGGAGAACGGGTTCAGGAGCCTCGGGCGTTGGCAACATAGGTTCAATAAACTCGGGAGCGTCTAGTTTAGGCGGAAGTGGGGTGAAAAGTGTTGGATATAAAGGTTTAATCCCTGGTGTTTTAGATAATATACGTTTATAGGCGCACATGGGATAAACACGGACGGGAATACTTATGACGCGTTTTGTACATACGGCTTTCGCACACACACTTTTCGCGCAAACGGTCTGAGAACAAACTTTTTGCGCGCATACACTTTGTCCACACTGTGGATTAAGACTAGCAGCGTTAATATAAGTAATATTTTTTTCTAAAGCTTGAGGAGAGATATTCCACTGCTTTAAGAGCTGATGAAGCTGATTGGCAGGAATAGGGATTACTTGTTGTTGAGGTGGATTAGCTGAGAGGATTTCCCCTCCCAGCATGACGTAAATTAGACAAATGAGCGAAAAAAAATTTCGATATCTGTTTCCTTTCGTCTCTTTATCCTTGTCCACCATTGTTCACCCATGATCTAAAATTTTCCTCTAACGAGCGATTGCATCTGCAGAAGCTGAGGGGCCAGCAGGTGCTGTTGAGATAGGCTTGCCGGCTGCTACTGCATTAACTGCTGGAAGTCCAGTCCTACGGGGTGTATTGGGTGGTGTAGGTGGAGGCGGCGGTGGAGGAGGAGGTGCCGCTGGTATATCTATCTTCGGAGCTGCTTGTCCTGTTACGCCAGTTTGTGCAACATTGGGTGCTCCGAGAGCAAAATTACGCTTATTACCTTCTGTTGGTTCTGTCTTAACAGGGTTAACGCGCTGCGTAGTTCCCAGGGCATCTGGTTTAACAGTCGGGAACTTTTTAGCTGGTTTGATGCCGGCTCTAGGAGGCGGCGGTGGAGTTGGTCTTCCGGCAGCTTCTGCATTATCCACTTCTTGTGCTTTTTGGTCTACGTGGGTATGAATTATATCTCTTGGATGTTCGACACCTTCAGCTTTAACCCATAGACCCAGCTTTCGAAAATATACGGTTGAACCAAGTGCTTTGCCCCATTCTCCTTGACCATCTGGCTTCTTATAAATATGGGGCTCAACAGGGCGTAGCTTCTCCTCAAGTTCTTCCTGTTCTTTTGTTGGGAGTGCGTGCATTGGGTTAACATTTCCATGATGATGCATGGGGGCTGCATCATGATGTTGAGGTGCTTGCAAAGGTTGATCACAAGGGGATCCAATATTTGCTGGAATCAAAACATACCCAATTTTTCCTCCCATCTCGCAAGGTGGGCAGTTACTTGAAGAAGCGGGTTGCTGCATGCCTTGATGCGGCTGTGGGCTTTGAGCTGATTGACTCGCGTGGAGGGCTGCAAGTGAGATGCTTGCTAAAAGAACTTTTTTTAACATAGTTAGATACTCCCCTAATAGACATAACTCTGGCTCGATGATTCATTGTGTCTTATAAGGAATTAAATATTTATTAAAGTGAGAAAATTTATCGAAAAAATAGGAATTATTTGTATAAAAAGAAAATGCTAAGCATCAAAATGCGAGAAATCCAGGGATTAAATATAATTTTAAAGATTAAACGGCGCGGAACAAATCCAACGCCATGGATAAATCCCCCAGCGATTCCCAGAAGTCCAAGCATAAGAATACCTCGGCCTGACCCTTGAATCTTGTCTGTAAAGAGGGGAGCTCCGAACAGAAGTGTTGAGCTTAAACTAATGGCGAGAGCTAATGAAATAAGTCGTGAAATCATAATTAATGAGTTTCGTCCAATTCTAGCCACATAGCATTTAAAATAGCAAAGCTACAAGCAAGTCCCGTTCCCAAAATCCAGCTAAAATACCACATATTCAATCCTCGATTCGGTTTAATACATTTGTGAATTTGTCTGCACGTCTTTTTCACTGACTTTCCCACGCATAACCCGAAAAACCCATGCCGTATAAAGGAGAATGGGGGGCAAGAAAATTATGACGGAAACCAACATTAAGAATAACGTCAAATGACTCGATGAAGAATCCCAAACTGTAAGGCTGCTATTGGGATGTGATGAAGAAGGTAAAATAAAAGGAAAAAGGCTTAATCCAGCCGTAGAAATAATACCTACTTGAGTTAATGAACTCATAATAAATGCTTTTCCAGGACACTTCAAAGCAAGTAACATAGCTGTAAGAAGGGTAGAAATATATCCTATAAGGGGAGCAGCCCACATCCAGGGATAAAGACTATAGTTATTAAGCCATGCAAATTGATCAATGATGACTTTTTTAGTAAGGGGGTTTGAAGGGGCATTGGGACCCATCGTTTCTATAATACGGTATCCAGGGACCCAGCCATTTTTTATCCATACCCACCCCAGGGTGAAAAATACGATAATAAAAAACGCGGCTCCAATGCCTACTCTTTTAGCACGAGAGGAAATAGGATCGTGCGTTTTTAAAGTTAAGTATGTTGCGCCTTGTAAGGTCAGAAGACAAAGGCTTAAGAGGCCACAAATAAGAGAAAAGGGTGTAAAAAGACTCAAGAAGCTTCCCCCATAAAAAAATCGTAAACTGTCATCAAAATAAAAAGGAATTCCTTGTAAAATATTGCCAAAGGCAACCCCAAAAACGAGGGCAGGAACCAGTCCACTGATGACAATAGCTTTATCCCAGAGCGAGCGCCAAAGTGTATGTGAAATTTTGCTTCTAAATGTCATGCCTACTGGTCGTAAAATAAGCGCAAGAAGGACTAAGAAGAGTGCGATATAAAAACCAGAAAAGGCAGCGGCATAAACAAAGGGCCATGCAGCAAAAATTGCGCCACCTCCTAAAATGAACCACACTTGGTTTCCTTCCCAAACGGGTGCGATCGTATTAAGCATAACGCGTCTCTCAGTATCCGTTTTACTGATGAATGGCAACAAGATGGCTGTTCCCATATCAAACCCATCCATAATCGCAAATCCTATAAGGAGAACTCCCAAAAGGGCCCACCAGATCATTCGAAGGATTTCATAGTCGATAAGTTGATGGATCATGGCTTTTCCTCCAAGATAATGGGGCCTTGCTTAATATACTTAATCATTAAAAAGACATCTATAATCGCAAGGAATGTATAAAAAACCACAAATCCAAGAAGGCTTATCCACACTTGAGTTGTACCCACACTCGAAACACCTAAAAACGTTGGTAACATTCCTTCAATGGCCCAAGGTTGGCGCCCATGCTCTGCCACAATCCACCCTAATTCTGCAGCAATCCACGGAAGAGGAAGCCCCCACAGAGCAAAGCGCAGGAACCACCGGCTTTGTTCAAGTTTACGTCTTGTAGAAAGATAAAAAGCAGTTGCAAAAAGCGCAACGAGTGTAAATCCAATACCTACCATGAGGCGAAAGGACCAAAAAAGTGGCGTAATGTTTGGTACAGTATCCCAAGCAGCTTTGTTAATCTGGTTTTCTGTAGCATCTATAACAGTTGGTGTATAACGCTTTAAAAGAAGACCATACCCCAAATCATGTTGATGTTCTTCGAATAAGGCTAATGTTTGTGGATCAGGCTTTTCATTGCTTTGACGAAGTTTGTTTAATGCGTCATAGGCAATGATTCCCCGCTTAATACGTTTTTGCGCATCTTTAACAAGATCCTTTATTCCTGGTAAAGGTGTATCCAAAGTTCGGGTGGCAATTAAGCCCAAGACCCAAGGTACTTTTAATTCATAGTCATTTTGATGTGTTTTTAAATTTGGAACTCCAAAGATGATAAAGCCGGCGGGTGCAGGCTCGGTTTCCCACATAGCTTCTATGGCAGCTAATTTCATTTTTTGGTTTTGTGAAGTGGTATAACCACTCTCATCCCCTAAAACAACAACTGAGAGTGCAGACGCAAGTCCAAAGCTTGCAGCCACTGTTAAAGAACGCTTAGCAAGCTCTTGATAACGCCCTCTGAGTAAATAATAAGCGCTGATGGACATAACAAAAACCGCTCCTGTTACATAGCATGCGCTGACGGTATGGACGAACTTCGATTGGGCAACAGGACTAAAAATTATATCATAAAAAGAAGTCATCTCCATGCGCATGGTTTGATAGTTGAAGCGAGAACCCACGGGATACTGCATCCAAGCATTGGCAACCAAAATCCAAAAGGCAGATAAATTAGATCCAGCAGCAACAAGCCATGTTACAAGTAGATGCCCTCTTTTAGAGAGACGATCCCACCCAAAAAAGAAGAGGCCAACAAATGTAGCTTCAAGAAAAAAGGCCATCAGGCCCTCAATTGCCAGGGGTGCTCCGAAAATATCTCCAACATAATGCGAATAGTAGGCCCAGTTTGTGCCAAACTGAAATTCCATTGTAATTCCGGTTGCAACACCCATGGCAAAATTAATGCCAAAAAGAATTCCCCAAAACTTTGTCATTTGACGCCAAATTTCTCTGTTCGTCATGACATAAACACTTTCCATAATGGCTAAAAGAAGGGCAAGGCCGATGGTAAGAGGAACAAAAAGAAAATGATAGAGTGCAGTAAGCCCAAACTGTAAGCGCGAAAGTTGTGTAACATCAAGGTCGAGCATAAAATATATTCTTTACATAATAATATTGATTACAAAATGTGTTTTGACATTTGCGAGGAATCGACTACGGGACGATCTTTAAGAGAGAATGAAATAAAAAATATCCCTGTTAAAAGGATCAGTTTTACAATAAAAAGAACTGTTATATCGCGAACATAAGTTTTTTGCATGATCTTGAGCGTAAAAAATACTTTGATAGACTCATCATATTTTAAAGTGCATATACTTTTCAAGTAAAGATAAGATTTTAAAAAACTGAAAATTTTACAGAAAACCATATGCTGATTACCACGTGCTACTTGAAAGTCTATAAAACAAGGTTTGGTTCGAGATGATGATGTGCTAAGGTGTGCCTAGAATTTTATATTTCAATAATCAAAGAGAGTTATAATGCAATTTAAAAGATCACTTAAAGAAATGGTATCTTTAGCACTTTTGGGAGGATTTTTAGTAGCGTGTTCTGATACAGGGGATACATTTGAAGAAATGCCTGTCGAAAATCTTTATAACCAAGCGATGGATGAACTTGATAAAGGAAATTACACGCGTGCTGCCCAATCTTTCGTGGAAGTTGAACGTCAACATCCTTATTCAGTTCTTGCTCCTAAAGCCTTTCTTATGGCTGCATATTCTTTTTATCAAGCAAAAAAATATGATGATGCACTGGAAAACTATAATGTTTTCATTCAACTTCACCCGGGGCACGAAAACATAGCCTATGCTTATTATATGGTTGGTGTCTGTTATTATGAGCAGATTCCAATGGTCGAGCGTGATCAGAAAACAACAGAAGATGCTCTCCGTGCTTTTGAAGAGGTTACCCGTCGTTTCTCAGCTACGCCTTATGGGAAAGACGCGCGGCTTAAAACAGACTTAATACGAGACCATCTTGCAGGAAAAGAAATGGATGTTGGGCGCTATTATTTAAGGCAAGAAGCCTATTTAGCAGCATTGAATAGATTTAAGAATGTTATTGAGGGTTTCCAAACAACGTCTCATGCGCCTGAAGCCTTGCATCGCATCGTTGAATGCTACATTGCACTTGGAATCTTAGATCAGGCTCAAAAATCTGCTGCAATTTTGGGGTATAATTATCCTGGAAGTACATGGTATTCAGATACTTATGAATTAATTCGCAATACAATTCCGGATGCTTTAGCTGATTCTCCTAAACCAGGGTCAGGACCAAAAGGCGCTGAAAAACCAGCAGGAACAATTGGAGAGGCTTCACCGCTAACTCAATCTCCAATTTCTTTAAATAAGGAACGGCCAAATCCAAAACCAAAAAGTTAGTTGATGATTAAATGCTGTTAAGTCTTACAATCAAAGATCTTGTTTTGATTGATACACTCGATGTCTCAGTGGAACCGGCCTTAAGTGTCTTAACAGGAGAAACTGGGGCAGGAAAATCAATCTTGTTAGATGCGCTGGGATTGGCCTTAGGGATGCGTGGGGATGCTTCACTTGTTCGCCAAGGAGCTGAGCAAGCTATTGTTTCTGCAGAATTTTTTATTAAAGATAATACCCAAATTAATCAGCTTTTAATGGAACATGGGTTGGCTGAAAACCCAGAGACACTTACAACACTTGTTTTTAGACGGATTCTGAGTCGAACAGGAGGGACAGCAGGGCGTAGCCGTGCTTTTATAAACGATCAAATGGTAAGTGTGGGTTTGTTAAGATTGATTGGTGATCGATTGCTTGAAATACACGGTCAGTTTGATCGCTTACTAGACCCCACCTCTTATCGTCTCTTGCTTGATGAATTTGTAGGGGAGCAGGACTTGCGGTTCAGCGTTCGCCAAACATTTCATGCCTGGCAAAAGGCGAAGCAACAGTTGCAAGAAGCGGAAGAGAGTTTAGCCCACTTACGTCAAAATGAAGATTTTATAAGGCATCAACTCGATGAGCTAAAAAAACTAAATCCAACAGTGGGTGAAGAAGAGACCTTACTCCAGGAGCGTTCAGGACTGGCACATGTGGGTAAGTTAAATGAAGCTCTTGGCGAAAGTATTGGCCATTTGAGCACTCCTTCTATTGAAACTCACCTCCGTGCAGCAGCAAAATCTTTGCAAAGAGTTCAAGATATTGGGGGCGGTAAAATTAACACTGCTCTAGTTGCGCTCGAGAAAGCCTTAACAGAAGTTATTGAAGCCACTGCACAAATTGAAGATGTAGGTGTGCAATTGGCTAACTCCCCAAAGAGATTACAAGAAATTGATGAACGGCTGTATGCTATACGTGCCGCTGCGCGCAAACATGGTGTTGTGGGCGATGCCCTTGTCGAACTTCAAGAAAAAATAGCAACACAATTGTCCTCTCTTGATCACGTAACAGATCAAATAGAAGAATATGTAAAAGCAACGGCCACAGCGCGAGCAGAGTACCATCAAGCAGCAACTCATTTGCGCCAACGCCGCCAGGATGCAGCTCATCATCTAGAACAAACGGTTATGGCTGAATTGCCTGCTTTAAAGCTTCCTCACGCACAATTTAATATCCACTTGGGAGAGCTGCCAGAAACCCAATGGGGAGAATTTGGGCTTGATCGTATAGATTTTATGGTTGCAATGAACAAAGGACAAAATCTTTGTAGTTTAAGCAAGTCAGCTTCTGGAGGAGAGTTGGCGCGCCTTATGCTCGCCTTAAAGGTTGCTCTTGCGAGTCGTTCGGCAATTCCAACAATTATTTTTGATGAGATTGATACAGGTGTGGGTGGGGCAGTTGCTGCCGCAATTGGAGAAAGACTGGCAAAGCTTTCTAAGCATGTCCAAGTTTTGGCTATTACACATTCCCCCCAAGTTGCGGCCTGCGCCAACCATCATTATTTGGTCTCGAAAGAAGATTTAGGAACCCATATGCGCACCTCAATACGTGCTTTATCTCAGGAAGAAAGACAAGATGAACTTGCCCGCATGCTATCGGGTCTTGAGGTTACAACAGAAGCCAGAGCAGCGGCTGAGCGGCTTTTAAACGTGAGATGATTGTGTTTAACAATTAATCATGCTATAAGCTTGGTTTATGGTTATTTATAACCTAGATTAATTTATTGGAAGGAGTTGATGTTTCGTGAAAGTTGATGTACGTGATAACAATATTGACCAAGCTCTCCGCGTTTTAAAGAAAAAAATGCAACGCGAAGGGATTTATCGGGAAATGAAATTGCGCCGTCACTTTGAAAAGCCGTCTATCCGTCGCGCACGAGAAAAAGCCGAAGCGGTTCGTCGTTTTCGTAAGCTTATGCGTAAGCGATTAGAGCGTGAAGGATATTAGGTTCATTTTTCAACGAAAGACTTAATAAAAAGGGGCCTATGCCCCTTTTTTTATTCATATGACAGGGAGTGAGATACAATTAAGACAAACCCTCAACCTTTCTCATCAGAAGATTTGTGCACTTTAATTCAAAAAATTCTGGATGATAAAAAAGCTGAAAACATCGTTATTTTAAATTTAATCGGAAAGACATCCATCACAGATTATATGATTATTGCGAGTGGTCAGTCTTCACGACAAGTTGGGTCCATTGCAGAAGCATTGCAATTGGAACTCAAATCTCACGATATTAACACAGCCATTGAAGGAGTTCCTCAATGTGACTGGGTACTCGTGGATGCCATAGATGTCATTATTCATATCTTTAAGCCAGAAGTTCGTGAATTCTATAATTTGGAAAAAATGTGGGGTGTTGATCTCCCTAAGGCCTCTGTTGGTTCATAATATATAATTTTCTCGATGAAACTTATTCTCTTATGCGTTGGAACTCTCAAGTCTGGTCCTGAAAAGGATTTGTTCGATCACTATTGCGCACGTCTTTCTTGGCCTTTAGAAGTGAAAGAAATTGTTTGCCGCAAACAAGGGTCAGCAGATCAAATTAAAGAATGGGAAGGAACACTCCTTTGTCAATCACTCGAATCCAATTCTTTCGTTATTGGATTAGATGAGCGTGGAAAACTTCTCACCAGTTTTGAATTTGCTCAAACTCTAGAAAAGTTTAAACTGGAACGCGTTAAAACACTGACGTTTGTCATTGGAGGAGCAGATGGTTTGAGTGATTCTATACGAAGTCGATGTCACCATCTAGTTTCCTTCGGTCGTCTGACGTGGCCACATATGTTGGTGCGCGGGATGCTGGCTGAGCAACTATATCGTGCCCAACAAATTTTAAATGGACATCCTTATCATCGAGCATAATTTTTTATTGTATAAATAGTTCTTTCTTGTTATGAGCTTAATAAGAGAAAAAATTAAAAATGGGGAAAATTAAAGTGAGAAAATCATTATTTCAAATAAGTATTATCTCGGTACTTTTTATATCAATTTCATTGGGAATGGATAAGGGAAGGGATGATGAACTTGAAGGTATTCTTGCCCGTGCCCATGGTAATCCTGTTACAAAAAGAGCTTTGATGCAGGAGCAAGAATTTCGCCAAGTAACAGTCAAGCAAATTGATGCATTAAGGGAAAAAATAGCAAAGAATAAAGAAGAAGCCGGTGACCTTGAGAAGTGGAAAGAAAGAGTTCTTAAACAGATTGAAAAAGATGTTGCCCTAACAAAAAATTTTAATGAGGTTGTCTCGCAGTTAGCTGCAGGTACTCAAGTTCGCTTTAATATTAAATTTAATAAGCTTTCTGACATTTTAGGCGGTGTGCAATCACTTACCCAAAAATCATTTTTTAAGATTGTGGAGGGCGAATTGCCCGCTGGGTATGATTATCATCAGTCAGCGGTGACGATGTTGGGTGCTGAGAATCCCTCAACTATATGGGGTAATTGTAAAGGGACCGAGTTGAAAGCAACCTTATGGTATATATTTTTGACCAGTAAAGAAGGTGAGATGCAAGGCTTTAGACAAATGAGTATGGAGGAATTAGATTCTTCTGCTTTATTTCATGCAAGCCCTCTTCCTGAGACCTTACCAGAAAAAATACCTGAGAATTTACGTGAGAGATTTTATAAAGAATTACCCTTTTATACCTTTGCTCGCTCCTATGAAATTGGCAGCGCACAAGCCCTCGTATTTCCACATAGTGGCTACGCGTTCGGTGGTCACCGGCGTGAACCGCGGTATCCCGAATTTAAGCCTTTTGGGCCTTTAGATTGTTCTCATTGGTTTAGTGTACTTATGAACAGTCCTTCTTATACAACTGCCGATCAAGTGTGTGCTTATTGGAAACTATCAGGAATTGAGGCACCAGCTATTCCGAAAGATTGGGAGAATGGTCCTGATGCTCGTTATTTGCTCGAACACACAGAAGTCGTCACGGTACGTGATCCTCAACAGGATATTCAACCAGGTCTAATTTATTGTCACAAAAGTGTTCCATTAGCAGACCCAACTAAAGAATTAATAGGAGGTGGTCATACCGCGTTGGTGTTAGGGCTTCGCTCAAATAATAATATTGTTACGCTTGGATATAATCGCGACATACAAAAAAACCTTGAAGGATTTGGTATACAAGATTTCACTTGGACTCCTGAGCCTGGAAAACAAAAAATGCTGTTTAGGGTAAAAAGCTAGAAGAGATTGAACCTAATTTTTTTGTAATTCAAGGAAGGAAATTTGGGCAGCACCATACTGACGTTGATCAATGATGCGTGTGTCTGTGGGAAGCGTTAAAGCCCGAGGAGATGTTTCCAGCACAATAAGTGTTTGGGAGGAGATCCATCCCCTTTCTTGGAGATCTAAAAGACAAAGAGATTCTAAAGTTTGCGCGTACGGTGGGTCTAAAAAAACCAAATTCATCGGATGCGGAGCTTGCTGTGGTTTTGTCGCGTCTCCTTTTATAAGGGTGCATTGAGTGCTCACCTGCAGCAAAGATATATTTTCTTTAAGAACTCTGAGAACGCGCGGGTCTTTCTCCATAAACGTGACGTTTAAAGCTCCTCGAGATAAAGCCTCAAGCCCTAAGGCTCCACTGCCAGCGAAGGCGTCTAATACGTGAGCTTGGTCAAGTAAATAACGATCATAACTGTTAATGATGTTAAATATAGATTCACGTGTTCTATCAGAAGTTGGTCGTGCTACCTCAAAAGGAGGTGCGTTAAGTTTACGACCACGAAATTTTCCAGCAATAATACGCATTTCAAACGTTCTCGTGAAAAGAGTTTTCCACCGTACTTAACATATTTTGTGTGCTCTTGTGAACTTTAGTCCATTAGGCTAGGATAAAACAAAGGGGTTTTAGAAGTTGTCCTTCTCAATGAAGAAACTGATTCTTATGCGTCATGCACAAGCTCAACCAGAACAATTTGGGTTGAGTGATCGAGAGCGCCCTTTGTCTACCGAAGGAATGCAAGAATTGGAATTCATTCGCCGCAAGCTTCAAGGAAAACTCCAAGGTCTTAATGCTGTATTATGTTCCAATGTTAAGCGAACTCGTCAAACGCTTGAAGGTATTAAGCAAATACTGCCCTCTCTTTGCGAGTCCATCTTCGATGATGGTTTATATCATGCGCCAGCTGCTAACATCATTAGCCGTCTTCAAGATTTAGATGAGACCCAAGAATTTGTGATGATCATAGCACACAACCCAGGCGTGAGTGACTTTTTAAGATTGGTGACCACATCAACTGCACAACCATCTGAAAGAGTCCCAAAAATTTTTCCTACATCGGGTGTGGCAATTTTTGAAGGGAACTTTAAAAAATGGCAAGAGGCGTCACCACCACGCTTCCAATTAAGAGATTTCCTCATTCCAGAAGGATAAAAAAAGAGCGGACAAGTTGTCTGCTCTCTTTTTTAAAGAAAAGTTCCTACCTTCCAATTTCTTCAATGGCTTTTCTTGCTTTCTCTAGTTCTGCTTTACATCCATCAAGCACTTTTTTAGATCCTTCAAACTGATCAATAGCCGCCCCCATGCCCCGTGCACGTGCACTTTTCAAATCATCCGTGAAAGTTAATATATGTGTTAAATAATCTTCATGACTTTTTGATGCATGAGCCTCAGGATTAAAAGCCTTGAAAGCTCCTTCTCTATGATTGGCCTCCAGCACCTCATGTCGTAAGTGCTCAACTGCAAATTTCATATGCTCGTAATCCTCTTCTGCTTTTTTCAAATTTTCTTTTGCGAGGCCCAGTTGCGCTTCAATACGTTCCTTTTCTGCAGGGTCTAAGTCTGATGCGTGCTCTTTCATCTCTATTTCAAGGACCTGCAGTGTCTTTTTAGTGTGTTCGATTTTTTCTTCTGCTGTGTGAGAGGCATCTGCCTTTAAGAACTCTGCAGGAATCGCTATTTTTTTAGCAACCAGTTTAGGGGTTGGACTTGCCGCCGCTGGCCTAGCAGCTGGGGGAGTTGCGGCCTGCGCGGATAATTTACCCACAGCATGTTGAGTACTTTTGTGCTCTTCACCAGGCTTCGGGTAGCGCCCCTCTTCTAATTGACCTGGTGTTCCGTGGTGTTTAGGTGGTTGAAAGCTCATACAAATTTCAGATAACCTTAAAGCTTTAAGGTTGCCAAGACCTGCTTCTCTAGCTAAATCTAAATACTTAGTGTTCTCTTTAATTTCAGCACAAATACTTATTTTCTCATCAAGAGATTTTGCATTAAGCAAGCCTTCAATCTGCTCTTTTTTGACAGTGGCAGGTTTAATTTCATTTATGAATGTGCTCAGATGATGGCTTGCTTTACCGGCCTCGCTCCCATACAGAACGGAAGAGGTGAGAAGGGGTAAGCAGTAGGCGGCTATTTTTAAAGACTTTATAAATTTATGCATGAAGGTTCTCCTGATTAATATTGTTCATTCTACATATGTATTTATAATGCTATAGACAAATGAAACAAATATAAAGTCCCTTGCTTTTTCTCTGATTTATTGATATATTTCAACACTCAACCCTTAAATACGAGTTATCCTCATGCGCCTCAATTTGTGTGTCCTTTGCTATTTATTATGTGGAATGTTTGCTTTAAATATTTATGGCGCTGAAGCTCAAGATAAAAAATTTCTCTTTGATGGAATCAAACATTACGAACGCGGAGAATATAGTCAGGCTGCTGAAGTTTTTAAAAGATACGTTGGCAAGCCCGTCCCTGTAGCAATTCCCTTCTGCCAAGATTTAATAGAAAATGGTCATTTAAGAGTTGAAGGTATTCCACCACTTCCATCTGCTGAATTTGTAGATGGAGATGAAGAAAAAAAGAATCAAAGTTGGTTCAAGGCAGCAAAAGAGTATGCTGACCTGAAAACTAAAAGCCAAAAATATCTTCTTGCTCGCCTTTCTGGGGCTAGGAATATGCAGAGTGGACCTTTACTGTATTTAATAGGAACTCTTTTCGAGGAAGGAACAAGCTCTGTAAAACAAGACCGGCAAAAAGCCATTGAAATTTATATGGAGGCTTTTAAATTTCGCGATCCTCGAGCTATTTTAAGTTTGGCTCGCTTATCTCCGTCTACGAATGTGTGGGGATTCACAGTACAATCAATCCAAAAAATTATTTTACATGTTTTATCCAAAGGGCGAGATGAAGGTCATGCCTTTTTTCAGCTCAGTCGCCAAGCGGCTGAGAAGAATGAATTTTTGAGATATTTCCTGTATCTTGCGGCTCAGTTCGGACATGCTCAAGCCCAATTTGATTGGGCGACTTCACATTGTTCTGGCCATCCTCAAAGTCTTTTTTGGATGATGCATGCGGCAGAACAAAATAATTGCACGGCACTCAGTGCTAGTGCATATGCCTTCGAGAAAGGAGAGGGCGCAAAAATAGACCTTCGAAGAGCCTTTGGTTATTATTCCAGGGCAGCTCATCATCCCGAAGCAACAGTTATTGAGTTTTTTAATTTTGGGTGCATGTGCGAAGATGGGGCGGGGACCACTCCCAGTCTAGAGGATGCCATTCTATGGTTTGGAAAAGCCTATGAACGTGATAAATCAGACTTAAATGTAGTTAATCGTTTGGGGTTAGCATTAGGAAGAGTTGGAAGATACGCTGAAGCATCTCCCCTTTTGGGTGCTTCACGCTCTCTCCATCAAAAGGCAGAATTTAATTATGCTACAAATTTACTTTTTCTAGATTCTGTAGAATTCATGCCAGAAGTTGTTGAAATTTACACTAAACTTGCATCCCAAGGGTTTCTTGAAGCAGCTGCCGGAATTGCTCAGTTTGTACTGGAGGGTAAAATTCAATTTGATCTTCCTCGTTTGAAGAGTTTTTTTGAAAGTGGGATAGCACAAGAGAAAGATAGCACCCTTGTAGCAGAAGCATATGGGAGTCTCTATGACCTTTATGATCGATTAAATGATCAGTTTGTGCAAGAAAGCGTAACCTCTCTCGATATTATTAGAAAAGCTGTGGAAGCCAATCCTCGCCACATTGGTGCGACGCATGCTTTAGCGAAGGAATTAAAAGAAGTAGAAAAGTATTCTGAAGCATTAGATTACCTTCTTTTCCTTGAGAAAGCAGGAAAAAGAGATATTTTTAATGATATAGGTGCATGCTTTAGCTCATTAGGTATTAAAGAGAAACAAGGAAAGCAGCGAAAAGAGTTTGCCTTAAAAGCACGCAACTACTTTTTAAAGCAGATTGCTGTAGAAGACTTTCCCCAAGAACGTGCAATGGCGGCCTATAATCTTTATGCGCTTTATAACCAAGGTAGAGTAACGCCGCCGCTTCCTGACAGTGAACTTTTATCTTATCTGAAAATGGGTGCAGAAGGAGGAGACCCAGATGCTCAGAATGATTTGGGTGCGGCTAATATGTTAGAATTACATGGTGTGCTGCAAAATTTTGATGAGGCTGAAAGACTTTTTAAACTTGCAGTTGCTCAAGGGATGTATGGAGCAAAAGTTAACTTGATGCAGCTCTGTTCACTCAAAGGCGATGAAGCATCGTTCAGTAGATTATTTAATGAATTGTTTGCTGAATATCCCGATCAATTTTCCTCGTTTATTGAAACACTCATGACCAAAATTGAAGAGATTCTGAGTGAAACAAATTCAACGGATGATGCGGAGGATGATGCCGAGGAGGATAGAACATGGGATATGTCTTTTGATGCGGTAAGAGCATCGGAAATTTCTCCTCCTGCTTCTCTACCTGATGCGAAAAGAGAAAAAGAAGATGCTGATATAAAAGAAGGAACGTACACAGTTGCCACGGCTCCTATTGCAACAGCTCCTATTGCAACAGTACCTCATACAACATTAAAAGATTTAATAACTTCCAATCAGTTATCAGCTGCAGTCAGTTCTTCCAAAAAGCTTTCCAAAAAAGAGCAAGCCGAAGCTGAAGAGCAAGAAAGGTTACAAAGAAAATATGCTCGCCTTATGGCTGAGGTTGAGCAACTTAAAGGAACAAGGCAGACTAAGTATCGTAAAGTAAGATCCTTGATTGATAGGCAGATCCAAGCGTTTGGTGGTCGCCTCATAAATTCTAAAGGAAGTGGTCGCCGGCTTAAGGTTGGGCAAGAACATTCAGGTTTTCACCAACCACATGGGGCAGATGCGAAGGGAGGAGCTCTTAAAAGCCTTACTGATCTAATGGACCAGGCAGCACGCTCACAAGAGGAAGGTCAAGACAAGCAGAAAGGCCAGAAAAGTGATATTAAAAAATAAGAACTTAGGGTTCTTTATCGTTTAAAGCTTCACGAACAAGTCCCAAGGTCAACTGTCGATGCGTTGAAAGGGTGTAGGTGTTGAGCATTTTTACAAACGCTTGGACACTTTCGAAGGAACGTTCTATGCGCCGCAAAATATAATCTTTCACTTCTTCTGTAAGACTCATACCCATTTCAGAACAGAGCTTAAATAGAATTGCCTCCAAGGCTTCTTCATCAGGCGATAGAATCTCAACACTTAAAATGGTTGCAAGTCTGGATTTTAAATCGGGCAATTTAACATTCCAGTGTGTAGGGGGTTGAAGACTACAAAAGAGGAGATCAATCTCCTTCTCTTTCGCCAAGTTATAAAAATGAAACATCCAATCTTCTTTGCTATTACCTGATAAAGATTCATCGTTTTGAAAAAAGATATCTATATCATCAAAAATAAAAGCTTGGGCTCTCTGAATGATATCAAGAGGGGTAAAATATTTTATATCTGAAGATTTTATAAAAAGGGCATGTGATTTCTCTTGCCATATGTGAGCTAAATGCGTTTTACCACACCCATGATGACCATAAAGTGCAACCATGCGCATGGTCCAATTGGGCCACCGCTGAATCCATTGATGAGCTTCCCAATTATGAGAACTCACAATGAGATCATTTTCAGAATAATTGGGTTGCAGAGGTAAGTTTAATAGTAACTGAGGAGGACGCGTCATTACGACTATTTTACCCCCTTAGCGCGCCCTATCTGGCGTTTTTGGGCGCCTTTCAATTGAGGAGAAGGTGACTTCACGTACCAATCAAGGACGATACGGGTAATAACACCCAGTGCCGCTATAACAGGTAAAGCAAACAAAATCCCCATAAAACCAAACCAAGTTCCCGCAGCAAGGAGTGAGAAAATAATCCAAACAGGATGGAGCCCGATTTTTTGACCAATAAAGCGCGGGATGAGAATATTACCTTCAATAAGGCTAATAATCACAAAAACAAGAGTTATGAGACCAATGGATGACCATCCTGTAAACTCGGTAAAACTAATTCCGAGGCTTGTCATATATCCAATTAACATACCGATATAGGGAATGAAGGACATAAATCCTGTTAAGACACCCACAACAACCCCCTGCTTTAATCCAACGGCCCACAGGCCAAATGAATAGAGAGCCATTAAAATTAAACAAATAATTGCTTGGCCCTTAACATAAGAAGCTAAAGTACGATCAATAGTTTTCGCATGTGTACGTATTGTAGGCGCCCATTTCGACGGAAGGAGACTATCAATTTTAGCAATCAATCTTGGCCAATCTTTTAAAAGATAAAATGTAATGATGGGTGTTAAAATCACCAGAGAGAGTAAATTCGCTAAGGCCATACCATTGCTCAAGAGGTTCGTGATAACACGTACTGACCACGTCAATATGTCTCCCAAATGACTAATAACTTGTGTTTTTAATTCGGCCGCACTCGGCGTCCCATAATCTTGAGAGATACGCTCCAGGGTGGGAGCAATGTTTTGGAAGAGCCGCTCAATCAAGGGTGGAATACTGCTTGCAAGGAGAAACAGGTGTTGTTGAAGATAGGGAAACGCAATGAGCATTAAAGTGATCAGCAAGATAATGAGTGATACTACAAAAAATGCACTCGTAATGCCGCGTGAAAAGCGTTTTTCAGAAAGCCATGAGACCGGAAAATTTAAGGCATAAGCCCCTACGAAACCTGCAAAAAACGGCATTAACATTGATCCCAGGCTATATAATATACTCGTCGCTACGATAGCGAAGGCGACAAACCAAGCTCCTTGGGGATAGTTTTGCTTCATCTTAGACCTGTTCCTTAAAAACTTTAGCGATCTTGAAGGACGTTATATCCAATCCGTGCATAGTCGATTCCAGACAAAATCGTAAAAAAAGCTACACCATAAAGGAAGAATACCATGATAAAGTTTCCAATGCTAGTGAGGGGAAAAGAAAGAAAAGTAAGGTCTCCATCTAAAACCAAACCTATATAGAACAGTTGAAAAGCAGTACAAATTTTCCCAATCAGGCTTGGCGGAAGATGTATCTTCGTTTTTTTTATGAAGAGGATACTACAGCTTATAGTGAGGATTAAGGTATCACGTGTTAGAACTAAAACCGTAAGCCAAAAAGGAATAAAGCCCCACATACCAAGAGCAAGATATATAGATATTACAAGGGCCTTGTCCGCTAAGGGGTCCAATATTTGTCCAAACCGAGAACTCACATTCCATTTACGTGCAAGAAAACCGTCTAACCAGTCAGTCATACTGACACTAAAAAACACCCAAAGGGCAACGGTTAGTTTTCCATTTGCAATAAGCCAAATGCACAAAGGTGTCCCCATAAGACGCAAAAAAGTAAGTGCATTGGGAATATAGTGATAGAGGGATATACCAACAAATGTTTTATGGTGTTGTTTAGTAGGTGAATCTTGTAGATTTATGTTCTGAATGATCTTTCTTTGACGTTCATTCATGAACGCTTCTTATCCTACAATTTCGAGGTCACTAAAGAAAAATTTAATTTCATTACTGGCAGTTTCAGCTGAATCTGATCCGTGAACAGAGTTTGCTTCAATAGATTCGGCAAATTCTTTGCGAATGGTTCCGGGGTTTGCGTTTGCGGGGTTTGTTGCTCCCATAACTGCTCGATAATTTGCGATGGCATTTTCTCCTTCAAGAACCTGTACTACGACAGGTCCAGAGGTCATAAATGTACATAGATCATTAAAAAAGGAATGGGATGAATGAACACTATAAAAGGTTTCTGCTTGTGAACGTGTGAGCCATAAGCGCTTTTGGGCAATAATGCGCAAAGAAGCAGACTCTATTTTATCATTAATTTTTCCGGTAATGTTACGGCGTGTAGCGTCCGGTTTAAGAATGGAAAGAGTTCTTTCTGTTGCCATGATCGGTAATTCCTTAAAAATGCTTTTGAGTTAAGTTAAATAATGTTTGCATTCATAAGCGAAATTGATTGCAAAATCAATAGAAAAGAAAAGGGCCCATCTTGGCTTGGTTTCCGAGATGGACCCTTCTCTTCGAAAGGAGCAGTTTACCGTTAAGCGATAAACTTCACTTGATGTATCGTATCAAAAGTGATTTCTGCACCATTGACAGTACTTGTAATCTTACCACTCAAGGAGTTACCATTCGTACCTGTCCAGCTGCCATTTGCACTCTGAGTGCCTAAGGCATTATTATCAAGGGTTATGAGCCAAGTTCCGGCAGGTCCTTTCAACCCAATGACATTATCTTGGGTATTTGCATTTCCGTGCACAGTATCATGGCCACCACTGATGAACTGGAATCCTGAGGTGACGTTTTGATTAGCAAGGGCAATCGGCACCACTGTGTTGCCTTGGAATCCTTGGCTACATGGAGGGTACTTATAATCGTTAAAGACGAAGAGGTTATCTCCAGTACCACCCCAATAGGTATCGTTGCCGAAACCATCAAAGAAGGTGTTATGCGAGTTATTTCCACCGGTAATCACAACATGATCGCCCCATTCTGCATAGAATGTGTTGGTTGCGTTGTTTCCGCCGGTTATTACAGCATTTCCGCCGCCCGCATAAATGGTGTTGCAAGAGTCATCACCGCCAACTATGATTGCATCGCCACCACCACCATAAATGGTATTGGTTGAGTGATCACCACCATAGATCTTATTAGCAGCACATCCGCCATAAATTGTGTTTATGGAATAATCACCACCAAATACACAATTTTTACCTGTTTCTGTATAAATCAGGTTGACTGCGCAATTGCCGCCAACAATGAGACCATCTCCGCCACCACCATAAATGGTGTTGCAAGAGTTGTCGCCGCCATGGATATTATTATGGCCGCCGCCGCCCCAAATATTATTGATTGCGTCGTGTCCACCAAATATCATATGGTCGCCGCCGCCTCCATAAATGAAGTTCGTCGCACCATTGTTGCCACCAAAGATACAATCTGTAGCATGACTGCCACCGATCATATAGTTAGTTGTGCAGTGACCAACGCCACCGTGCATCTCATCTTTACCAAATGCGGCTGCACGTAGCTCGTTAACGAGGGCGTTGTTTCCACCAATTAGAAGGTCATTACCATCTCCAACGAGGAGGTTATAACCAACATTATCAAGCCCATGCTTTGTATTGGCTGCGGAGTGTGGTTCAGAACAATCACAATCCATAATCGGAGGCATGTTGCATGATCCGCCACCTGGAGGTGGAGGAGGAGGCACATGACACGATCCGCCGCCTGGGGGGGGTGGAGGAGGTACATGACATGATCCGCCACCGGGAGGGGGTGGAGGGACGTTACATGATCCCCCACCGTGAGCTGATCCACCGCCTGTTCCGCCACCACAAGGTGGTTCTGGATCACAAGGAGGAGGTGGTGGAGGAGGTACATGACATGATCCGCCGCCTGGAGGAGGTGGAGGGACGTTGCATGATCCACCACCATGAGCTGATCCGCCGCCTGTTCCGCCACCACAAGGAGGTGGGGGGTTGTTACAGGATCCGCCACCAGGAGGTGGTGGAGGAGGTACATTACATGATCCGCCGCCTGGAGGAGGTGGAGGGACGTTGCATGATCCACCACCATGAGCTGATCCGCCGCCTGTTCCACCACCACAAGGAGGTGGAGGGTTGTTACAGGATCCGCCACCAGGAGGTGGTGGAGGAGGAGCGTGA
>Ga0194130_10001936_pt1 | contig 31436 bp, 29 predicted proteins | sample TA2KigsurfametaG_FD_160084 | JGI IMG/M metagenome (GOLD analysis project Ga0194130, IMG submission 160084) | Freshwater microbial communities from Lake Tanganyika, Tanzania - TA2015050 Kigoma 12 surface | ecosystem: Environmental > Aquatic > Freshwater > Lake | place: Tanzania: Lake Tanganyika...
GAGCCAGCAGCTCGGCCACAGGCGTCTGGTTGTCCTGGGTGTAGCGCACTTGAGGCGCCTCCAGCACCTCCACCTCGAGCAAACAATGATTCACGCCCTCGTCCGTTGGAACCAACTCCCATCCTGAAGCACGCGCCCCCGGCCGCCGCTCCCGCCTCCGTCTCCGGTTTCGTCTCCGGCCTGCCACGGGAGGCTGCCAGGCCCGAACGCCTCTGGCTGATCTCCGGCACCGGGGAAGGCCCTGGCCTGGCCAGGGAGCTGCTGGATCGAGGCTGGCGTCTGCGGGTCAGCGTCGTCTCCCCGGAGGCTCGGCTGGCCTATCCGAAGGCGCCAGGACTGGAGGTCGTGGTGGGCGCCCTGGAGGGAGCTGGTGCCTGGCGAGCGGCTCTGGACGCGGCGAGGGACGAGGGGGATCCCTTCCTGTGGCTCCTGGACGCGAGCCATCCCTTCGCCACGCGGGTGAGCGCGACGGTTGCCGAAGCCTGCCAGGGCCGCCCCGAAACGCTGTTGCGACTGCGCCGCCCCCTGCTGGCCGCCCCGGGGGCCACGACGCTGCCCGATCTCCAGCATCTGGCCGACCACCTGGCCCCAGGGGAACGCCTGTTGCTGGCCATCGGCGCCCGCCATCTCGCCACGGCCATCGCACACAGTCCGCTGGCCTGCCACCACAGCCGGGTGCTGCCCCATCCGCGGGCCCTGCGGGAGGCCCTGCGCGCCGGGCTGCCCCCCCACCGCGTGGCCTGCGTGCATCCCACCGCGGATGGCGCGGTGGAGCGGGCCCTCTGTCAACGCTGGGGGATCGACGCGATCCTTTGCCGTCAGTCCGGGAGTCGTGCGGAGGGGGTCTGGTTGAGCCTTCACGAAACCCTGGGCTTGCGCCTGTTGCTGCTGCGGCGACCGCCTGACCCACCCGGGGTGGCGGGGTTGCTCCCGCCGGAGCTGCTGGCCCGCGTCGGATGGCCGGGATCGGCGGAGAATGGGGGGAACGCGTCCAGCCCATGGAGCCCCTGAATCCCGGCACGCCCGCGGGGGCGCCAGACCTCCAGCTGCCCGAGTCGCCGTCGCGGGCGGAGCCCATCGCGCTGGATCCGGGGGAGAGTGAGCTGGTGTTGGTCCTCACCACCGAGGCCAACGAGGCGCTGGCCGAACGACTGGCCACGACCCTGCTGGAGCGAGGTCTGGTGGCCTGCGCCTCCCTGTGGCCGATCGTTTCCCACTACCGCTGGCAGGACCAGGCGACGCGCGGCGCGGAAGTGCAACTGCTTCTGAAAACCCACCCACTCCGCTTGGAGGACCTGCATGCCGCCGTGATAGCGCTGCACAGCTATGACACGCCCGAATGGATCACCCTCCCCGGGCGCTCCAGCGGAGGGTATGGCTTGTGGTGCGCGGCCCAACTGGCCGTGCCCCTCAGGGCAGATGTTGAGCCACCAGCTCCGCCAAGGAGCCCTGAGGACGGGGGCCCAGCTGGGTGACCACCTTGCCCGCGCAAAGGGAGCCCAGGCGACCGCAGCGCTCGAGGCTCTCTCCGCGGGTGTGGCCGTAGAGAAAACCTGCCGCGTAAAGGTCGCCCGCCCCGGTGGTGTCGACCAGCTCCCCAAGCCGGAAAGGCGCGATCGGCACGGTCTGATCGCCGCGGAGAACGAGGGAACCCTCAGCGCTGCGGGTGAGGGCCGCCACCTTGCAACGACCACGAACGTGATCAACGGCCTCCTCAAAGGAGTTGGCCTCGTAGAGCGAGGTGATCTCCATCTCATTGGCGAAGAGGATGTCGACGTGGCCATCCACCAACTCCTGAAAACTCCGCCGATGGCGATCCACACAGAAGGCGTCGGACAGGGACAACGCCACCTCGCCGCCGCTCTCTCGCATCACCTGCGCCGCGGAGATGAAGGCCTGCTTGGCCTCATCACTGTCCCAGAGATAGCCTTCGAGATAGAGCACCTTGGCCTGGCGCACCAGATCCAGATCCAGATCGGCGGGATGGAGGTTCACCGAGGCACCGAGATAGGTGCACATCGTGCGCTGGGCATCCGGCGTGACGAGGATCAAGCATCGGGCGGTGGAAGGGCCGACGGTGGCGGCGGGCGTCTCGAAGTGAGCGCCCACCGAACGGATGTCATGGGCAAAAATGGCGCCCAGTTGATCGTCGCGCACGCGACCGATGAAGGCGGCTCTCCCGCTGAGTTGGGCCAGCCCAGCCAAGGTGTTGGCCGCCGAGCCACCGGAGGTTTCCAGGCCGGGTCCCACGCTGGCGTAAAGCCGCTCCGCCTGCGATTCATCCACCAAAGCCATCGTGCCCTTCGTCAGGCCGTGGTTGTCCAGAAAGGCGTCATCGGAGGTCACAAGCACATCGACAATGGCGTTGCCAATGCCCACCACGTCAAAGGATTTGGTCTCGGAAGCAGGCATGGGAAGGGGTGGCAGGGGTGGGTGAGGGGGTGACGCGGGCTAGACGCTGAGCAGGGCCCGCTTGGGTCCGTGGATCGGATCTTCCACCACGATGGTTTGATCGCGCTGAGCGCCAAGGGAGACGATGGCGATGGGCACCTCCATCAGCTCCGCGAGGAAACGCAGGTAGGACATGGCCGCCTCAGGCAGATCCTCCAGCCGCCGACAGGCGGCGGTGGAGCACTGCCAGCCAGGCATGGAGACGAAGACCGGCGTGCAGCGGGCAAAGTCCTCCGCGCCGCAGGGGAAGTGCTCGATGCGCTCCCCATCCAGGAGATAGGCCACGCACACCTGGATCTCATCCAGCTCATCCAGGACATCCAGCTTGGTGATGGCCAGGCAATCCAAGCCATTGACCTGAACGGCGTAACGGCCGATCACACCGTCGAACCAGCCGCAGCGGCGTCGACGGCCGGTGGTGGTGCCAAACTCGCCGCCGCGATCGCAGAGATGATCGTTCAGGCTTCCCTCCAACTCCGTGGGGAAAGGGCCCTCGCCGACCCGGGTGGTGTAGGCCTTGGCCACCCCGATGACGCGATCGATCAACGTGGGACCCACCCCCGCACCGATGCAGGCCCCCCCGGAGATGGGATTGGAGGAGGTGACGTAGGGATAGGTGCCGTGATCGAGATCGAGCAGGGTGCCCTGGGCCCCCTCAAAGAGGATGTTCTTGCGCTCCCGCGCCGCTTGATGGATCACGCGGGTGCAATCGACGACGTAAGGAGCCAGGCGTTCTCCGTGGGTGGCGTATTCAGCGATGACCGCTTCCGGATCCAGGGGGTCCAGCCCATAGACCCTTTGCAGCAAGTCATTTTTCTCCGCCAAGGGTCCCTGAAGGCGATCCCGCAGCCGATCCACATCCAGCAGATCAATCACCCGGATTCCGTTGCGCTCCGACTTATCGGCATAGGTGGGGCCGATGCCGCGACCCGTGGTGCCGATCCGCCGGTCTCCGCGCCGCTGTTCCATCGCCTGATCAAGGAGGCGGTGGTAGGGCATGGTCACATGGGCGGTGGACGCCAACTTGAGCCCTGAAGTGCTAATCCCGCAGGCGAGGAGCATGTCGAGTTCACCGAGCATGACCGAGGGATCCACCACCGTTCCCGCCCCGATCAGACAGGTGGTGTTCGGGTAAAGGATTCCAGAGGGAATCAGGTGAAGCTTGAGCACCCGATCACCCACAACGATGGTGTGGCCTGCGTTGACGCCGCCCTGATAACGCACGACAACGTCGGCCGATCGGCTCAAGAGATCGGTGATCTTTCCCTTGCCCTCATCTCCCCACTGTGCACCGATGACGACAACGTTGGCCAAGGACATTGCGGCCTGAAGCCGCTTTCGAGCACAAAGAGAAATTATCTCAGATCACAGGTCTTTTCGTCAAAAAATCGGGGTGTTCTTCACAAGCTGTTCGCAAAGGGCGTCAAGCCCCTCGGCTGGCGTTGGCCGCAGCCTGCTCAAGCTCCTTGCGCACCCGGCTTCGCAGGGCGTCCGGCAGAGGGCGCTTCGTGGTGGTGGCGTAGTGGCTCGCCAGGGAGTTCAGAGCCGTCTGCATCGTGGTGAAGGAGCCGAGGCCGTTCACCGAGGCCTGTGGCCGATAGCGTGCCATGTAGTCGTTGATCAAGGCTCGGGCCTGGGTCACCGACTCCGCCGTGCCGGGATCCTCCGGAGCCAGGGCGATCGTGGACAGCAAGGCCTGCGACACCGTGGCGGTGTCCTGCACATAGTTGCCGCTGAGCAGGCCGCCGCCGCAAGCCGAAAGGGTCAGGCACAGGCCCAGCATCACGGCCACCAGGCCAAGCCGCAGACGGGGCACGGCGAGAAGCAACGCTTGGCCGGCCTGGCGGGCGAGGCGAACAATGGGGCGCGGCAGTGCGGCCATGGCGAGGGAGGCGACGGTCTGATCCTACGGGTCTCCGCCGAGGGAGTCGTCCAACAGCCCCGACCGCTCCCGCCGCACACGCTCCCGCAACCAGTCGCCAGCCGCAGCGGCCGCCAGCGTCTCCGGGTCGCCACCGTGACGACAGACCACCTCCACCTCCCCGGCGGCGGCTCCGCGCCCGACGACAACGCGGAAGGGAATCCCCACGAGATCGGCATCCTTGAATTTGACGCCCGCCCGCTCCGGTCGGTCGTCCAGCAGGGTCTCCACACCCAGCCCCCGCAGGTTCTCGTAGAGGGCTTCCGCCACGGTGACTTGGGTCGCGTCCTGAATGTTGGCGATCACGATGATCACTTCAAAAGGAGCGATCGACACCGGCCAGCGGATGCCCTGCGCGTCGTGGAGCTGTTCCACGGCGGCTTGGGCGAGGCGGGACACGCCAATGCCATAGCAACCCATCCACAGGGCCTGCTCCTCTCCCTGCTCGGTGGTGAAGGTGGCCCCCAAGGCTTCGGAATACTTGCGGCCGAGCTGAAAGATGTGACCCACCTCGATGCCCCGAGCCGCCTCCAGGCGCTGGCTGGGGTCCGCCACGCAGCGGTCTCCGGCCTGGGCCTCCCGCAGATCGAGGGCTTCCGTCGCGGCCGTGGGGCCCAGCTCCTGCCAGGTGGCCCCCACCAGGTGGACACCCGGGCGGTTGGCGCCGCAGACAAAGGAGGGCAGGGCCGAGGCGGTGGCATCCGTGAGACGCAGCAACCGGGGCGTCCAGCTCCGCGCCCCGGCGAACTGGTCATCCTCCAGGTGGGGTCCGAGGGAGCCGAAGGGAAGCGGCTCGAGGTCCTCCTTTCCCAGAGCCTCCGCCTCGATCGGCATCACCTGCAACAGGGCCCCCCGGTCGTTGACGCGCGCCTGGAGGGCATTGGCGAGCTTCACCGCATTCAACTGCTGGTCGCCCCTCAGGCTGACGAGCACCGGCTGGGGTGCTCCCTCCGCGAACCGAGCGAGCAGGAGGAGCACCTTGACGATCTGTGAAGGATGGAACCCATGGGCCTCGCAGAGGTCGTCGATCGTTTCCTGGCCGGGGGTGGAGAGCTCTCGACAGGGCTGGGGGGGCAAGGGAACGGCCTCCGGCGCCAGGGACACGGCGCGCTCCTGGTTGGCGGCGTAACGGCCGTCCGGGGTGGCGAGGATCAGATCCTCCCCCGCCTCCGCCGTGACCATGAACTCCTGGCTGGCAGACCCCCCGATGGCGCCACTGTCCGCTTCGACGGCGACGGCGCGCAGGCCACAGCGTTGAAAAATTCTCCTGTAGGCTCCGTCCATCTCGGCATAGGCCCGACGCAGGCAGGCCTCGTCCGCGTGGAAGGAATAGCCATCCTTCATGATGAATTCTCGCGCCCGCATCAGGCCGAACCGCGGACGAATCTCGTCTCGAAACTTACTTTGGATTTGATAGACACAAACCGGGAGCTGGCGGTAGGAGCGCAACAGATCAGCCGCGAGGGCGGTGACCACCTCTTCATGGGTGGGGCCCAGTCCCATTTCGCGACCCTGGCGGTCTTGAAGATGGAACATGATCCCCTCCCCAGCGGTGTAACCGGCCCAGCGTCCGCTGCGCTGCCACAGCTCAGCCGGCTGAAGCTGGGGGAGCAAGGCCTCCAGCGCTCCGATTGTCTCCATTTCCTGACGGACAATGGCTGAAACCTTGCGGAGCACGCGCCACATCAGCGGCAAATATGCGTAAACACCAGCGGAAACGCGACGGATGAATCCCGCCCGCAGCAGAAGCCTGTGGGAGACGATCTCCGCCTCCGCGGGCTCATCGCGAAGCGTCACCAAGAGGAGGCGAGAGCTGCGCATCGGAGGCAAGGTCGTGTGAATTGGAACCTATCAGCTGACCGCGAGTGGCCATCTGCGACTGTGTCCAATGGTGAGAGCAGACAGAAAAGCCTCTGTTAAGTTCCCAAAAGACAACCCAACACTGCAACTGCGGGCAGGTTCTTAATGTTTTCTCAACAAAGCAGCTCGTCCCTTGAGCCTGTCGGTCTCACCAGCGAGCATTCCGTTGAAGCCATCGGTTTCCCCTCCCCCCCCATGGAGACGGAGCCCTCCGGGGGGTCGCTGATCGGCATTGACGACGTCCAAAAGGCGTTGAATCGTTCCCGAGCCTCGGTCTACCGCTACACCAACACCGATCCCCGCAACATCAATCCACCGTTCAATCCCCGCAAGCTCAACCCCGAGTTCCGCAGCGACATCAAGCAGCCCCTCCTCTTCCACGCCAACGAGGTGGCCCGTTTCGCCCGAGACGTCCTGCGGATCAAGGAAGTCACCGTCGAGGTCCTCAACGCTCCCTCCACCGCCACCCAGGAGCTCCTCGGCCAGATCCTGAATGAGCTCGTCGGCATCCGCCAGCGGTTGGACGCCATGGACCTGAGCACGGACGAACTGCAACCCCGCCGGGAACAGAGTCGCGAGCAGATCAAGGCCCGACCCGCCGCCTGAAAGCTCATTTCACCCGACCAGGCCTCGACCGAGTCGAGAGCTACGCCAGGCGCTTCAGCACAAATCCCTCGTAGTCGAGCGCCCGAAACACCGGCACCGGATCACTGAAGCCTGTGGCTTCCAACAAGCCCGCCAGCCGGGTCAGGCTGATCGGGTGCAAGGGTCCGAGCGGTTGGTCCTCTTCGCCATCCTGTTGGCTCACTTCCGCACGGCCCTGAAACAGCCGGCGGGCCGTGATGAGCTGCCGCTCCATCCCTGTTCGCTCCGGTTGCATCTGATCCACCAGCACGACCTGCGCACCAGGTCGCAGCCAACGGGCCAGGGACGTCAAGAAGCGCAGCTTTCCCCCATCGTCCGGAAGCCCTTGCAGCACAAGCACAGCGAGGGCTCCGTCAAAACAGGGATCCACCGCCAGCTCTTCCACCGTTCCCTCCAGCCACTGGATGAGCGGTGCCTTGGCGGAGGCCTCGGCATCCGGCGCCGCCCCCGCCAGCTTTCCGCGAGCCAGCGTCAACATGTCCGCTGAGGGGTCCACGGCTGTCAAGCGCCAGTCCGGCCGCAATCGCCTCGCGTCCACAAGCTCGGCTCCGGAGCCGCAACCCGCGACCAGCACCTCAGCGCCTGGAGGGCGGGCCAGGGGAGAGGCGGCCAGCAGGGAGACCGAAAGCCTGGCCAGGCTGGCGTAGCCGGGGATCCAGGCTTCCAGGAGTCTGTCGTGAGCGGGGGTGACCATCTGCTCAAGATGGCGCCAGGAGGACGTCGCTGGCAAGGGGAGCGGGCCGCCGAGTCAGGGGACGTTTCCTTTCCCTGCCGCTGATTCGGAGAGAGGGGGACCGAAGTGCCCTAAGTTGGGCGGCGCCTACCCCCCGATTCATCGTGCCCACCATCCGTTTCGAACGCGAAGGCCAGCAGGTGGGGTGCATCGAAGGCGCCAACTTGCGCAAAGCCGCCCTGGATGCGGGCATCAACCCCTACACCGGCCTCAACAACCTCAACAACTGCGGCGGTTTGGGCCAGTGCGGCACCTGCGTGATGGAAGTCCTTGAGGGTGCCCGGAACCTCTCGCCGCGCTCGGATGTCGAGGAGGTCTACCTCGCCGATCGCCCCGCGACCTACCGCCTCAGCTGCCGCACCACCGTCAATGGCGACGTGACGGTGCGCACCCGTCCCGACGGTGGCGTTGGCCAAGGCTCCAACAGCCTGGTCGGGGCCCTCAAAGCCTTGATCAAGCGCGGTTGACACCCCCTTCAGGGTGGTCTCCCTCAGGGGTCCGCCCACTGTCTGATCCCGTCGTCGGCGCTGTCGACGACGGGTTTTTGCTGGGAAGTCCCTCCACCGCGATCCAATCCGCGGCGAGCGATGGAGCATCGCTGTTCATCAGCTGATCGAGCTCGTCGATCAAGCCTTGAATGCCGGCCCGGCTCACCTGGCTCAGATAGTTGCGCTTCAGCCGTTCGATCGCGCCACAGATCAAGTCCTGAGAGCGCTCCAAGGCGGGCCCCTCCTCCAGAACCAGCGCCAGCTCCTCCCAGAAGCGATCGATGCAGTGCTGCAACAGGCGCAACTGCTCGTCATCCCGGCGCCCCAGGCGGGCACCCGCCCCGCGGGACAGATCCAGCAGGCTCTCGACCATGCCCTGGGCCAGCTGGCGGCTGAAGCCCTGTTCCACCTCCCGCAGGGGTTGGAGCTGCCGCAGAGGGGCCGGCACGAGCGTGCGCTCCAGGCTCTGCCGCAGGGCATGGCCCAGCACCCCCCGCAACTCCGGCGCCAGACGGGGCACCACACGCCCCAGCAGCAGGGGAGCCCAGAGCCGAGTGAGCTCCACCAGCTCCCGTTCCTCCTGGCTCATCACGGTCTGATGGCTGCGAAGCGCCCGCAGGCGCATCGGCCAGCGGCGGGAGCGCACCTGCTGCTGCACCCCGTCCAGGAACTGCAAGGCAAGCACCTCAAAGAGCTCCAGGGCCAGGAGCGCCACCACGCCCCGACTGATCACGGCCCGCAGGGGTTCCAGGTTGATCCAACCGGCGCTATGGAGCCGTTCCAGGACGGGAATCAACCGCAGCCAACGCCAAAAGGGCAGGAACAACGGCAGGTCGATCCAGCGACGGAGCAGGGCATCCCGCCAGCTCAAGCCCGGCAGCCGGCGACGCAGCCGCGCGGCCCGCAGCAGGATGTCCAAAAGGAACACGCTCTGAAAGAGCAGCAGATCCCAGCGCCAGAAGTGATCGGTCGGCCGTCCCGTCTCATCCATGGAGCGCCAATAGTTGCGCTCCACCAGGGGCAACACCCTCCGCTGCCAGAAGCGCCGCTCCTCGTCCCAGGATTGTCGTGTCAGCCACTCCGGACTGAGCAGCCGGGACACCGCGTCCTTGGACGAGTCGCGCTGGGCGCGTCGGCGCAGATGATTTTTGATCGTCTCCAGGGTGCCTGAACCGACCGTCGCCTGAAAGGGATCGCTCTCCACCATCTGGTGGGTCAGCCTCACCTGCTGGCGGAGCCGCTCCCCTTGGCGGGGAGTGAGGGGCTCCCCGGCCCGATGGCCGGACATGGCCGCATCCAGCTGGGCAAAGGCCGCGAGAAAGCTCTGGGTTTCGCGGTGGGGCTCAATCCCCTTGAGGGGATCCATCCAGGGGGTGATGTCCGGCACCATGGGAAGGGGCACCGCCAGGGGCATGGCGGGCAAGGGCTGAAGGCTCCGCTGCAACCAGAAGGCCCGCAGGGGCACGTAGGTGAGATCGACAGCCACCGCGAACAGATTGATCACAGCCCAGAGCGCCACGAAACGCTCCCAACCCTTCCAGATTCGGCTCCTTGGCTGCGTCAGGGACTCGTGCCAACGGGGGCGAGCCATGGCTGCGCGCGGGGATGTGAGACTAACTCTGCCTCCCGTTCAGGGATTCCGCAGACCCTCCACTTTGACCAGCCAGGATCCCCAGCCGTCACCCCCATCCCCGGACGTCTCCCCGAACCAGAAGGGGGGTTCCGCCAACCGAACCGATGCTGCGGCGCGTGGATCGGACCCACAGGTCTCCACGCGGCGTCGCTCGCTCTCCAAGGGAAGCCCCGCTCCCCAGGAGCGGGAGGATCCCTGGGCCTTCTGGCGCAGCGTGCTCCTCACCCTGGCGGTGGCGATGGGCATCCGGCAATTTCTCGTGGAGGCGCGCTACATCCCCTCAGGATCCATGTTGCCGGGCCTGCAGCTGCAGGATCGTCTGCTGGTTGAAAAGCTCTCCTATCGCGGACGCCAGCCGCAGCGCGGCGAAATCGTCGTGTTTCACGCGCCGCACCATTTCGATCCCGTGCTTGGGGCGCGGCACCGGCCCGGCCCCCTCGGGTGCCTGCTGGTGAACATTCCCCTGCTGGGGCCGCTGCTGGGACTGCAGGAACCCGCGTGTGACGCTTACATCAAACGGGTGATCGGTCTCCCCTCCGACCGGGTGGTGGTGGATCCGAGGGGGCTGGTGGCCATCAACGGTCAGCGGCTGCGGGAGCCTTACGTCAAAAACACCTGTCCTGTGGATGCCAAGGGAATGGGCCCCTGTCCCACCCTGGATGTGGTGGTGCCCCCCAACCATGTGCTCGTGTTGGGCGACAACCGCGCCAACAGCTGGGACGCGCGCTTCTGGCCCGGAGGACCGTTCCTGCCCGAGAAGGAGATCATCGGCCGGGCCTTCTGGCGCTTCTTCCCCCTCAGCACGGCGGGCGCGTTGGAAGCGCCCAGCGATCCTCCGGCAGCAGCCCTGAGGCAATGACCCGCCCCCGCCATCCTTCGGGAGGCGGGGTGGGCACGTTGGCGGCCAGCGACCCGCTTCGCTCCGTGGAGGCGGACCAGACATGATCCGGATCCCACAGAACCCAACGGTCGCTGGCGGCCGTCAGGCGCTCCGGGGGCAAGCCCAGGAAGCGGCTGGGCCCCCAGCTCAGGGCCTGCCACAGGGCCTCCACAGGCCAACCACGCCGCTCCACCAGTTCCCGCCAGAGGAGCGTGAGCGCCAATCCATGGCCCGCCATCCCCGCCTTGCGCTGATCGAGAGGCAGCAATTGCTCCTCCGCGTCCAGCGGCAGGTGATGCACCGCCACCGCCGCCAGCACCCCGTCACGGAGTCCGGCGATCAGGGCCTCCCGATCCTCCGGGCCCCCCAGGGAGGGACGCACGCGCCAGCCCTCCTCCGCCGGATGCAACGCGCCGCAGTCCGCTACGAGATGCCACCAGCAGACGCTGGCGGCGGGAGGGTTGGGCTGTCCCCGCAACAGGCGCACAGCGTCGGCGGTGGAGAGATTCATCAGCCGGATGGCGACGTCGGGGTGGGCCGCCCGCAGATTGAGCAGGGTCTGCAGGGGGAGGGTTTCACTGAGGACGGGATCCGTGGGCCATCCCGCCCGCAAGGCCTCCACCCGCTCCCGCACAAATCCCTCCTGGCCCAGGGAGGGATCCCGGGGCGCCAGAAGCACGGGGCGAGACCCCATCTCCCCCAGCCGCAGACCACGCTCCAGGAGGGCCAGGGGGGGCAGATGGTCGGAGGCGGCGAGCCCCATAGCTCCCGCCGCCACCTGTTCGGCATGGAGGGCCAGGTCGGCATCGGCGCCCTCCAGGCTGAAGCTGCCCCAGAGAACCAGGCGCAGGGGCGGATCCCAGGCCAGGGACAAGCGCTCCGGGGCATCACGCCAGGGCCTGGCCCAGGGGAGCAGGGCCACGGTGCCGTAGCCGCCGCTGGCCGCCGCCACCGCCAGGCTCTCCAGGGTTTCACTGCGTCCGAGCCAGGGATCCTCCAGCACGCTGTGGGGATCCACCAGCGGAGGAGCCAGCCACCAGTCGCTGCCATCGACGTCTCTCACCTCCAGCGCGCCGCTGGCCAGAGGGGGGGCCGGCAGATCCCATCCGAGCAGGCACCGCCCCTCCAACCACACATCACGCCGTGAGGGCGGTCGATCCGGCCCCTCCAACACCTGAACTTGGCGCAGAACCAGCGTGGTCCCCATCAACAGCTCCCGCTCAGAGAGCACCAGCGGCGGTGCGGTCCAGCACGCCACCAAGATGGCCGGTGAGGTTGAGGCAGGTCACCACGGGCCGACCGGTCGGACCTTGGGGATAGTCGATCACGCTGACGCCGCCGTTGCCTTGCTTGACCATCCAGATGTCTGCGGGGGAAAGGCCCAACAGAGCGCAGAGGATTGTTTTGTTGACCGCGTCATGGGCCACCACCAGGGCGGTTTCCTCCGCAGACAGGCCCCGGGCGATGGTCTGCCAGGTCGCCACAGAACGATCCCAGACCTGCCGCAGCGTCTCCCCCTCCGGCATCGTCACCGTGTGGGGCTCGCGTTTCCAGGCGGCCAACAACGCCGGCCACGTGGCGGCGATCTCCTTTTCGAGGCAACCTTCCCAGCGCCCGTGGCCGATCTCCACCAGGCCTCTGGTGCTGGTGAGGGGCACGCCGGGGTGGGGTTCCAGGATCACTTCCGCCGTCTGGCGGGGACGAGCCATGGTGCTGGTGTAGGCGCGCTGAATGGCCACGGGGGCGAGGAAATCGCGAGCCGCCTTGGCTTGGTTGAGACCTCGTGCGTTGAGGGGGATGTCGATCTGGCCCTGGAAGCGCCCCTCGCGGTTCCAATCCGTTTCGCCGTGGCGCACCAGCAACAACCGTCTCCCCTGCGCGGGGGGCAGGGCCACGCCGAGGTGCGTGGAATTGTTCAAGGATTCCACCTGCACCTCCAGCGCCTCTCCCGGCTCCCGGGTGAGGTTGAGCACAGAGATCGCGGCGTTGTCCATGCGCAGGCGCCGAAAGCCCTCCGCCTGCAGCCCCAAAGCCCGCAACACCAGGGCCCGCAGGATGGCGTTGTGGGCCACCACCAGGACGCCCTCGCTCGCGCCGTCCCGTAGAGCCTCAGCGTGGCGCTCCAGAAGGCGCTCCAGGAAGCGGCCGGCCTGCGCCATCAGGTCCGGCAGCGGGCGGAAGCGACCGCCGTCGGCGCGCTCCAGCTCCAGGGTCTCCGGAGCCTCCCGCCAGAGACGCGCCTCAGCGGGAAAGCGTTCCCTCACCTCCTGGCGGCGCAGACCGCTCCAGGGAGCGAGATCCACTTCGAGGAGGTCCTCGTCCAAGCGCGGCGCCAGGTCCAAACCGGCGGCTTGGGCCAGCAACGTCGCCGTGTCGCGGGCCCGGGAGAGTGGAGAGGCGTAAAGCGCCGCGACCGGCACCTCGCGCAGGGCTTCACCGGTGCGCAGGGCTTGGTCCCGGCCCTCGGGGGCGAGGGCGGAGAGGTCATCGCGCCCCTGGATGCGGTGCTCCAGGTTGAAGGTGCTCAGGCCATGGCGGACGAGCACAAGTCGAAGGGGCACGGCCAAGCGGGATCCAACGGGGGCAACTGTATGGGACGAGAATCCAGATGACCTCCGTCCGTCCTCCCCGCGTGGCTTCTTCGGCCCCAGGCCCCCCGACCGCTTCCCCACCTCCGCCGGGGGGCCCGACACCGCGAAGGGATCTCGGGAGCTGGAAGGGCCTGCTGGCGGTGATGACCCTCAGCCTGTGCGTTCTGCTCTGGTTCGGCGGGCTGAGGGAAAGCCTCTCGCGCCCCTCGGTGGTCGACGCCCTGGATCTCCGCCAACTGGAGCTCTCCGTGCTGGCGGCGGAAGCCTTGCCCCCGTCGCTGCGACCGCTGCTGGTGGGGGACGATCCGCAGGGTTTGCTGCGGGAGACGCTGGAGAGCCATCAGCGGGAGTCCACCGCCCCGGCCCCCGTGGCTGAGCGGCTGGCCCTGGCTCTGCTTCAACCCGCGCCTGAGGGCGCCCCTCCCGGGGCGACGCCCGCCCTGGCGGAGCTCTCCTCGCTTGTGAACAGCGAGCGACGCCCCCTGCTGCGGGCCCTGGAGCGTGGCGCGCCGGTGGCTCCGAGTGAACGGGAGGCCCTGGTGGCCCCTTGGGGAGTGAGGAGCCTGGTGGCCCAGCTGAGCTGCGAGCGTCTGGGCGGCCCCGCCGCCACCTGTCCCGCCCAACGCCAGGCACCCGGGTTGATCCTCCGGCTGCTGGCCCTCACCGTGCTGCCCACTTTGCTGCTGCTCGCCGGGGCCGGGCTCCTCGCCCGCCAGCTCTGGCTGCTGTGGCGGCAGCGCCTTCCGCCGCCCCCGCCTTTGGTGGGTCCACCGCTCTCTCTGGCGGACGTCACGCTGGTGATCGCCGGGGGCTTTGTGTTGCTGGGGGAGGTGATCCTGCCGTCGCTGACGCGGATCGGCCTGGGCGGGTTGGTGGCCACCTGGCCGCTCTCGGCCTCCACCCGCCAGGGACTCGAGGTGTTGACGACTTACCTCACCCTGATGGTGGCCCCCCTGGCGCTCATGACGGTGCTCACGCCCCGACAGCCATCCCCGCCAGCGGGCGGCTGGCTGCAGTGGGGCTGGCGCCCCCCCGGCGCCGTCGCCAGGCCAGCCCTCAAGATGGTGTTGATGGTGCTGCCCCTGGTCGCCCTGGCCAGCTGGTTGCTCCAAGCCGTCTGGAGCGATCCTGGCGGCACCAACCCTCTGCTCGACCTGGTGCTTGGCACCTCCGATGTCTGGGCCTTGCTCAGCTTCGCCTTCACCGCCGTTGTGCTGGCCCCCTTTTTTGAGGAAACGCTGTTTCGGGGCGTGTTGCTGCCGGTGGTGGGGCGCCAGCTGGGCGCCCCCGCGGCGGTGGTGATCAGCGCTCTGGTCTTCGCGATCGCCCATCTGAGCCTGGCGGAACTGGTGCCTTTGTCGGTCCTTGGCGTGGGGCTGGGCCTGTTGCGCTGGCAGACCGGCCGGCTGGGGGCCTGCGTCTGTCTGCATGCCCTCTGGAACGGACTCACCTTTCTCAATCTTCTCCTGCTGGCACGGTGAGGTGAGGTCCTTGCTGAGAGGCCATCGGGATGGTTCACTTGCACAGCTTTGGGCCCCTTCCTTGGTCGCGTCGCCTTCCACCCCGTCAAGCCTTGCGCCCGTCGCGTCGCACCCCCGGCGCTCGCCAGGGAGGCGACGGTCGACAGGGGTACCGTCCCCCCTGGGGGAACGGTCACTGCAGTTGATCCACGGGTCCTTGAGCGGGCGCCGCGTCGAGCGCCAATCCCCCCTGATCGCCAGCCTGCACAGGATTTCCACGGGAGCGTTGATCGGTCTCGGGGCCTCTCTGGTGGGATTGAGCGCCCTGGCCCTGCACTGGCAAACCCAATGGGCCAAGAACTACGCCCAGCTCGAAACCGCCAAGGTTCTGGAGCATCGCCTCAATGAATCGGCCTCGGTGCTGGAGCAGCATCACATCGGTGCGATGCGCCGCCCGGGTCAGTTGCTGCCCACCAGCAGTGAGAATTTGATCCACCTGCCCGAACCCTCCCAGGCCACGCCGAAGCGGACCCTTCCCCTCTTGGCTGGCCTTGCGGTCGGTCGCCCCACCCAGGGGCGTGTCCTTCCTCCCCTTCCAGCTGGCTATTGATGACATCCCCCACCACCCGCAGACATCCCCCCGGACGACCTGGGCGATCGGAACGCAGGGTGGCAGGCGGGGAAGGCCGTCCCAGGGGGCATGGCCATCGCGCCACCACCCCCCAACCCCTGCCCTCCACCCGATTGTTCTGGGTGTATGGCCTGCTCTGCCTGGCGCTCAGCGGGTTGGCAGGTCGCCTGGTGTGGTTGCAGGTGATGCAGGGGGACGTCCTTCAGAGCCGGGCCCGGCAGATCCAAACCCAGTCGGTGAAGCCCCTGGGAACGCGGCGCACGATCGTCGATCGGGTGGGGCGGCTGGTGGCCATCGATGAGGAGCGCTACACCCTCTGGGCTCATCCGCGCTATTTCAGTTTCCCCGGCGATGACACCGGTCTGCGACGCCGACCGGATGAGGTGATGGCGAGATTGGCGGCGGCGCTGGGGCGGCCGAAGGAGGACTTGTTGCGGGAGGTTCAGGGACGCGCCAGCGGGGTGAAACTCCTCACCAATCTGGATCCGCAGACCGCGGCCAAGGTGAAAGCCCTGGAGATCAGCGGATTGGATCTCGAAGCGTATCCCCAACGCGTCTACCCCCAGGGCTCCCTGTTCGCCAACGTGGTGGGCTTCCTCAACCTCGAGCGCGCGCCCCAGGCCGGTTTGGAACAGAGCCGCGACAGCGATCTGAAACGGCAGGAAACCACCTTCCGCATGCGTCGTGGCGGCGACGGCACCCCCCTCCCGGACGGACTGCAGGCAGGATCGCTCTATGGCGACGACCTGCGCCTGCAGCTCACGCTCGATTCCCGCCTGCAACTCGTGGCCCAGCAGGCCGTGGCCAAGCAGGTCAAGCAATGGAACGCCAAGCGGGGGGTTGCCTTGGTCATGGATGCCAAAAGCGGCGAGCTTCTGGCCTTGGCCTCCGCACCCACCTACGACCCCAATCGCTACTGGGACTACAACCCGGGAATGTTCCGCGAATGGTCTGTTCAGGATCTTTACGAGCCAGGCTCAACGTTCAAACCGATCAACCTGGCGATTGCGCTCCAGGAGAAGGCGATCCAGCCGAATGGAACGGTGAACGACGTCGGACAGCTCACGATAGGCGGCTGGCCGATTTTCAACGCCGATCGTCGCGCCAATGGCGTCATCGACTTTCCCACGGTGCTGCAGGTGTCGAGCAATGTGGGCATGGTGGGGGCCATGAGTCAGCTGAAGCGGGAAACCTTCTGGCGCTGGCTCAACACCCTCGGCATCAATGATGTGCCGGACACCGATTTGCCGGGCGCTGTCGCGGGGCAGCTCAAATCCAAAGAGGAATTCACCGCTGGCGCCATTGAACCGGCCACCGCAGCCTTTGGTCAGGGATTTTCACTCACGCCCCTGAAGCTGGTGCAGCTCCACGCCATGCTCGCCAATGGTGGTCGCCTGGTGAGTCCCCACATCACCCGTGGCCTGCGCTCCGGGGACGGGCTCGCCACAACCCCTGGCCAAACAGGCATTCCCTTGTTGGATCCCAAGGTGACGCGGCAGGTGGTGAATTGGATGGAAACCGTGGTGGACAAGGGCACCGGCAAGGGGATCAAGATTCCTCGCTACCGCATCGGCGGCAAGACGGGCACAGCACAGAAAGCCCACAACGGTGTCTACATCCCCGGGGCTCGAATCACCAGCTTTGTCGCCATCCTGCCGGTGGAGCAGCCCCGCTACGTGGTGTTGGTGGTGATGGATGAACCCCAGGGCGGGAATGCTTATGGATCGACGGTGGCTTTGCCGGTGGCACGGCAGATCGTGGAGGCGTTGTTGGTGCTGGAAAAGGTGCCGCCGTCCCAGCCGGATCGGCTCAATCCTCGGCCGCAAAAGGCCCGTCCTCAGACCTGAGCTCCCCTTGTATGGATTCCCTCAAGCCTCCGCGGGGCGGTTGGTTTGCGGGGGGGAGATGGTTAGCGTGAGAAGCGGACCTGTCAGGGACGGACGACCCGCATGACCAACCTGCTTGAACAACTGGCAACGATGACCGTGGTCGTGGCCGACACCGGTGACATTGAGGCCATCCGCCAGTTCACGCCCCGGGACGCCACCACCAACCCCTCCCTCATCCTCGCCGCTGCCCAGATCCCCACGTACCAGGAGCTGATCGATCGCACCCTGAGTGAATCCCGAACCGTCCTCGGCGAGAGTGCGCCAGTGGAGGAGGTGGTGGCGGAAGCCCTGGATGAAATCAGCGTCACGTTCGGCAAAGAGATTCTGCGGATCGTTCCTGGTCGCGTTTCCACCGAGGTGGATGCCCGACTGAGCTACGACACGGAGGCCACGATTGAAAAAGCCCGCAAGCTGATCGGCCTCTACGCCCAAGCCGGGGTGCCGCGCGAGCGTGTCTTGATCAAAGTGGCCTCCACCTGGGAGGGCATCCGTGCCGCGGAGCTGCTGGAGCGAGAAGGCATTCACTGCAACCTCACCCTGCTGTTCGGTTTTGCCCAGGCCGTGGCTTGCGCTGAGGCTGGCGTCACCCTGATCTCGCCTTTTGTCGGCCGAATTTTGGATTGGTATAAAGCGAACACGGGCCGGGAGAGTTTCCCGGGGCCTGAGGATCCGGGCGTGCTCTCCGTGAGCAAGATTTACAACTACTTCAAAACCTATGGCTATCACACCGAGGTCATGGGGGCGAGCTTTCGGAACATTGACGAGATCATTGAGCTGGCGGGTTGCGACCTTTTGACGATCTCCCCGGCGCTGATGGAACAACTACGCAACCAGGAAGGTGTTCTCCTTCGCAAACTCGACCCGCACAAGCCTGGCGAAACCCAGGAGAAATTCCATGTGGACAAACCCCTCTTTGACGCCATGATGGCGGAGGATCGGATGGCCAGCGAAAAACTGGATGAGGGCATTCGCGGTTTCTCCAAGGCGATTGAAGCCCTGGAGGTGCAACTGGCCCACCGTCTGGCCGCCATTGAGGGGAAGGCGGCGTTCACCCACGCCGTGCATGAGATCTTCCTCCTTAATGACCTTGATGGAGACGGCTGCATCACACGGGAGGAATGGCTGGGAAGCGATGCTGTGTTCGACGCGCTCGACACCGACCAAGACGGACGCCTGGCTCCCGATGATGTGCGCGGTGGTCTGGGGGCGGCCCTCTCCGTCCGACGTTGAGCGAGCACGAGCGCACCCGCGGGGGCCCGTGCCAAGGATTCATCGCCTGTTGTTAACCCTTGATGCGCTCGGGCGCCTTACATTGAGCCCAATGAATGGTTCGCCACTGCCTTGAACGCCCTCGACACGATGCGCGCCCTCGCCTCCTCCGGGGAGGTGATTCATGTCCCGGCGGGAAGCCTGGTGTTTCGCTCAGGTGAGCCCGGGGATTGCATGTTTGGCCTCCTGGAAGGGAGCGTTGATCTGAGTTGGAACGGAGATGGTGGCGGCCATGAACGCCTTCAGGCGGGCGATGTCTTTGGCGCGGGAGCCCTGGTGACACCCGAGCATCGGCGTTTTGGCAATGCCACCGCCCTGACGGATTGCCAGCTGCTGGTGATGAACAAGGAGAAGTTTCTCTTTGCGGTTCAGGAATCGCCGATGTTTGCCATCGAACTCCTGGGCTCCATCGACCAGCGCTTGCGCGATCTGAAGGGTTGCGACCGCGGTCACCCCCTCTGAAACAGCAAGCGGCGGATCACCCGCTGGGCAATGTCGCCGTACCCCATCTCTCCGGAGAGGATCTGGGCGATTCGTTGTGGAGCCGTGGGACGCTTGATCCCCAATTGGTAGCCCACCCGGGGGAAGCGATAGAAGACTTGGGCAATGCGCTTGCCCCACATCATCGACTCCCCCCAATCCCGACGGATGGTGGCCGTGTAGCGCTTCAAAGCCTGGACATCCCCCCCCAGCCAGGCCTCCAGGGCCAACCCCGCCTGACAGCCGCTCATCAGGGCGGGCCGCAATCCCTCCGCCAGAAAAGGGTCACACAGGGAGGCCGCATCACCGGCCACGAGCACACCGGGACCATCCAGTGGATGATGACCATCCCAGATCCTCAGGCGGGTGGGCCTGCGCTGACCGGCCTCCGGGGAGAGCCCCAGGGACGGGAGGAGCCGGCGGAGCACGGCATCGGCGTCCAGGTCCTCCGCACCCAGAAAGGTGCCCACGCCGATGCTGTAGCCCCGCTGACGGGGAAACACCCAGCAGAAGCCCTGGGGCACCAGACCGAAATCAAAGCGGGCCAGATCAGGGTTGGCGATCGGGCACTCCACCTCCAACGAGAGGGTGGTGGCGAAGCGCGGCCGCGAGGGGCCGAGCCCTAAACGACCGGGCAGGGGAGAGCTGGATCCATTCGCGATCAGCAGGCTGCGGGAGGCGAGGGCTTGGCCGTGTTGATCCACAACGTTCCACAGATCCCCCTGCCGCTCCACCGCCACCACCTCCGTGCCGAAGCGGAGGTCCGCTCCAGCCTCGCCGGCCCGATCCGCGAGGAAGGCATCCAGCACGGAACGACGCACAATCCAGAAGGGGGCCTCACCAGGAAGCACCGCTCGCACGGGATCCTCCAGGGCCCAGGTGAAACGCACCTCCCGAATGACCTGATCGACTGCGGGGGACAGGTCGAAGGGGAACCAGCGCTGGACCGAGGCGGCCATGCCTCCACCACAGGCTTTGCCGCGACCCCGCTCCTCACGCTCGAACAGCACGACATGCCTGCCATGGCGGGCAAGATGGAACGCCGCAGAGGCGCCCGCCGGGCCAGCCCCAAGGATGATGGTGTCAACGGGCGGGGCCGGCAGGGCGCTCATGGGCTGGGAGACCGAGGATGGCAGAGGTCAGACTTTGAGGATTTCCGCCTCTTTATCCGACAAATGCTTTTCCAACTCGACAATGAACCGGTCGGTAGTCTTCTGAATTTTTTCTTGTTCATCCCGCAACTGATCCTCGGAAAGTTCACCATCTTTTTCTTGCTTTTTGATTCGATCTATGGCATCTCGACGAAGATTGCGCAAGGCAACCTTACCTTCTTCGGCATACTTTGCCGCGAGCTTGCATAGCTCTTTGCGTCGATCCTCGGTGAGCGGGGGTATATTGATCCGAATCATTCTGCCATCATTATTCGGCGTCAGTCCAAGATCACTCATGGAGATCGCCTTTTCAATGACTGACACTGAGCCAGCATCGAAGGGCTGAATCTGTATCGTCTGTGAATCTGGCGTGGAGAGGGTGGCCAAAGATTTGAGTGGAGTTTCAGCTCCGTAGTACTCCACCATGACCTTGTCGAGCAAGGAAGGATTGGCTCTGCCCGTTCGAATGGTGTTGAAATTGCGCTGGGTGGCTTCCACCGACTTGCGCATGCTGGCTTCCAGATCCATAGCGATGTGTTTGCGAGGAAATTAAGCGGTGCCGAAGATCACAGAATGAATTCAGACCGAGGAGACAATGCGTGTGCCGACTGGCTCCCCACCAACCGCGCGGCGGATGTTGCCGCGGCCGAAGAGATCGAAAACGACAATGGGAATGGAATTGTCTTTGCACAGAGCGATTGCCGTGCCGTCCATCACCTCAAGTTCACCACTCAGAACATCCATAAAGGTGAGATGATCAAAGCGAACAGCATCGGGATAAACGGCAGGGTCTTTATCGTAAACACCATCAACTTTTGTTGCCTTAAACACAACATCAGCATTGATTTCAGCCGCCCGCAATGCCGCCGTGGTGTCGGTGGTGAAGAAAGGGTTGCCACAACCTGCGGCAAAAACAACGACCCGCCCCTTCTCCAAATGGCGGATGGCTCGGCGTCGGATATAAGGTTCCGCCACCTCCTGCATGGAAATCGCACTTTGCACACGGGTGGGCACGCCGGCCCGTTCCAGACCATCCTGGAGGGTGATGGCATTCATGACCGTGGCCAACATGCCGACATAGTCAGCCGTGGCCCGGTCCATGCCGGCCGCTGAGCCTTTCAGGCCACGAAAGATGTTGCCTCCACCCACCACAATCGCCAGCTGGGTGCCGGTCCCCACCACCTCCGCCACATCCGCAGCGATGGACTGGACGATGGCGGGGTCGATTCCATAGCCCTGGCGACCCATCAGCGCCTCGCCGCTGAGCTTGAGCAACACACGCCGATAGGGGGTCATTTCCGCGTTCCAGCCAGGAGCAAGCCGGCCGAACAGTAGCAAGCCCCCCGAACAGCTCCCCCGGATGCCAAGGGGCGCGTGCGCGCGACGTCCGCGAGAGCCCACACGGAGCCAAGACCGCTGGGGGTCCCAGTGGGGGGGGATCAGTACTCGATTCCCAGCTGGGCTCGCACGCCCTGCTCCCGGAAGGGATGGCGCACAAGCCGCATCTCCGTGACCAGATCAGCGGCCTCGATCAGCGCCGCGGGGGCTCCTCGACCCGTCAGCGCGACATGGGTGAGCGGCGGCCGCTGGCGCACGCCCTCCAGAAGCACATCCAGGGACAGATAGCCCAGCTTCAGGGCGACATTGACCTCGTCGAGCACCACCAGCTTGCGATCGGGATCTTGAAGCTGGCGCAAGGCCTCCTCCCAGGCCAGGGCCACCGCCTGCCGATCCCGCTCGCGATCCTGGGTTTCCCAGGTGAAGCCCTCCCCGAGGGCCTGGAAACGCAGATCCTCCCCGAACCGTTGCAGGGCCGCCACCTCTCCAGGCTGCCACCCGCCCTTGATGAACTGAATCACCGCCACCCGCTCGCCGTGGCCGAGCATGCGCAACACGAGCCCGAGGGCGGCGGTGGTTTTTCCCTTGCCGTCCCCCGTGAACACAAGCACCAGGCCCTTTTCCAGCTGCCGAGCCTCCAGCCGCTGGCGCTGCACCTGTCGGCGACGCTCCATCCGCTGCTGGTAGGCCCCGGAATCGTGTTCCGGAGCCGTCATGCCACCCGACCCGAGCTCGGCGGCAGCGGCGTCCAAACCGCCGTCCCGCCCCTCATTACGCCCCTCGTCCCGCTGCTGTCCTCGCGGATCCATGGCTCCATCGTCTTCAGAGGGGTTCCACTCTGCCGGTCGCCTCAGCTGGCCTGCCGACGAGCCAGGGCGGCATCCACCGCCTGCTGCTGGTCCCGACGGGTGATCCAGTGGTGGTAAGTGCGAGTGTGAATCGCCACGGAGTGGCCCATCATCCGCGCCGCCACCGTGTCGGGCAGGCCGATGTGAATGGTGCGCACGGCCCAGGCGTGGCGCAGGTCATAGGGGGTGAGGGGCAGCTGGTAGCGGCGGAACTGCTCGGACACGCGCTGTCCCACGCGCTGCAGGGAGGTGCGCCGGAGGTCAGTGTCCACCGGGGGCAGGCCCTCGGGGTCGCGACCCAATCGATCGAGAGCGAAGAGCTCCACCCATTCCGGCTGAAAGGGCCACACCTGATGTTCCCCGGTCTTGCTGGTGGGCAGCACCCGCAGCACACGATCTCCCCCGGGCGCGAGGGCGGAGAAATCGCAGAAGAACACCTCATGGTTCCGCAGCCCGTAGGTGGCCATCAGGCCGTAAACCAGGCGCCAGCGGGGATTGGGGATTTGCTCCACCACCCCCAGGATCCGCGCGTCGCTGGGCAGGGGGCGGAAGCGGGCCGCATGCAGCCCGTAGCCCCGCCCCAGCTCCTGCCAGTCGGCGGGCAGGGGCATCTCGCGCTGCCGGGCCAACGCCCCCAACACAAGGGTGCACTGCTGGCGCGAGCGACTGGCCAGCGGATAGCTCTCCAGCACCGCCAGCAGCAGCTCGGGGCTGAGGGAGGCGCGGCGCTGAGCCCCCAGAGCGAGCAACCGCCTGAGATAGGGCTTGTAGGCGGCGCGCCAGGTGCTCCGCGCTCCGGCGGGGAAGCGGCGGCGACGGGGATCCTGGTGGAAGGCCCGTTCAAACGACGCCACGGCCTCCTCCAGCTCCGGCGGTGGCGGCAGCGGCGCGGGCGGAGCGGGCGGCGGTGGCGCCAGTGGCGCGGGCGGCGGCGCGGAAGCCTCCGCCGGCCGTGATTGACCAGGGGACAGAGCAGCGCTGGAGCGTTGCCAGTCCACCCAGCGGAACGTTCCCTGACCCAGCTGCTCGCGCACGGTTTGCAGAAGGGCAAAGGCGCGGGGCAGGGAGGCTTCGCAGGCCTCCAGGCCCAGGCTCAGGCGCTGGATGGTGAGCGGCTCCTGACCCGTCCCGTGGCGGGGGGGCAAGGGCCCCCTCAGGCCCAGACGCCGCCCCCGCGCCTCCAGGCGCCAGGAGGTGCCGGAACGGGCCAGCAACTGATTGGCCTGGTCCACGGCCTCCTTGAAACTGGGAGCGGCCATGGCCCCGATCCATCCATGGGCACTCGGCGCGGACGTTACCGAACCTGAACGGTCCTGGCCAGGTGGCGACCCGCCAGCGTTGAACCCCGGTGACGACAGGCTGGCGTTACGCTCTGTGGCGCAACTTGGGGGAGGGCATGGCGAAAGTCGGCGTGGTGCTGCTGAACCTTGGTGGCCCTGAGCGAATTCAGGATGTCGCCCCCTTCCTCTACAACCTGTTCTCCGATCCGGAGATCATCCGCCTGCCGATCCCGGCGCTGCAGCGGCCGCTCGCCTGGCTGGTGAGCACTTTGCGCAGCGGCAAGTCGCAGGATGCCTATCGCTCCATTGGCGGGGGCTCCCCTCTGCGACGCATCACGGACCACCAGGCCAGAGAACTCCAAAGCGAGCTGCGCCACCGGGGCATCGAGGCCACGACCTACGTGGCCATGCGCTACTGGCATCCCTTCACCGAATCCGCCGTGGCGGACATCAAGGCCGATGCGATGGACGAGGTGGTGGTGCTGCCTCTCTACCCCCAATTCTCCATCAGCACCAGCGGCTCCAGCTTTCGCGAACTGCAGCGGCTGCGCCAGGGTGATCCGCGCTTCAGCGAGCTGCCCATCCGCTGCATCCGCAGCTGGTACGACCACCCAGGCTACATCCAGGCGATGGTGGGCCTGATCAGCCGGAAGATCAATGAGGCGGACATTCCCGCCCAGGCCCACGTGTTCTTCAGCGCCCATGGCGTCCCCAAAAGCTACGTCGAGGAGGCCGGTGATCCCTATCAACGCGAGATCGAAGCCTGCACGCGCCTGATCATGCGGGGCCTGCAACATGAACTCGGTCACCCCAACCCGTACACCCTGGCGTATCAGAGCCGAGTGGGCCCCGTGGAATGGCTGAAGCCCTACACAGATGACGCCTTGCGCGATCTCGGAGCGGAAGGCGTGCGGGATCTGGTGGTCGTGCCGATCAGCTTTGTCAGCGAACACATTGAAACCCTGGAAGAGATCGATCTGGAATACGCGGAAATCGCTCATGAGGCCGGCATCAGCAACTTCCTTCGCGTGCCCGCCCTGAACACCGACCCTGTGTTCATCAGCGGGCTGGCGGATCTGGTGCAGCAGGCCCTCGATGGTCCGGAGGTCAATCTGGATCAGGCGGCCCAGCTGCCCAAGAAGGTCAAGCTTTACCCCCAGGACAAATGGGCCTGGGGCTGGAACAACAGTTCTGAGGTGTGGAACGGGCGGCTGGCCATGCTCGGCTTTTCCGCCTTCCTGATCGAGCTGCTCAGCGGCAAGGGACCTCTCCACGCCATCGGTCTGCTCTGACGCGTGGTCCGACGTCCCGCCCCCTGCCCCTCGAGCTGGCGTCGGCGCGGTCGCTCCTTCCTCTGGGCTCTCCTCGCCTTGGGCCTGGGCCTGGAGCAGGGACGAGCCCCTCAGCCCGCCGCGGCCAACCTGTCCGCCAGCTGGGCGCGCGGCAGCTTCCCGGTGGCCAGCTTCGTGGCGTTCACCAGCCCCTTCGGTCTGCGGGTTCACCCCCTCCAGGGAGGGGTGCGCCCCCATCTGGGGCTGGACATCGCCGCTCCGCTGGGGTCCGTGGTGCGCAACTGGTGGGGCGGAACCCTGGTGGAGGTCCTGCGGGATTCGGGGTGTGGGAACGGCCTGGTGATTCGTTCCGGCCCGTATGAACACTTGTATTGCCACCTCGCCGGCCGAGTGGAGGGGAACACCTACCGGAGCGGATCGGTCGTGCTGGTGCGGGGTCAGGCCCTGCGCACGGGACAGACCATCGGCCACGTGGGCCTGACGGGAAGCACCACTGGACCGCACCTCCACTGGGGAGTGCGCCATGGAGAGCGCTGGTTGGATCCAGCGGCCGTGTTGCGCGCCATGGCAGCCGAACGCCGGCGGCAATGGACGTCTCAATGAACGACTCAGCAGACCGCCAGAGGCGGGGCCTGTGCAAGTTGGGCAGACCTTTTAATGTTGGCTGGTGTTCTGATCTTGAACAGAGCCTGTTGTCTCCCAATCACTCGGTTGACCCCTGTCTCTTGAACGGTCTCTGTTGAACTGGAGCGAGGCGCCCACCCCTCAAGCCCAAGTCGCTCCCTTCCCCGTCCTCTCTGCTTGCCCGCTGTGACCCTCACCCCAACCCCCCCCAACGAAGCAGCAGTCCATCCCACGGCCAACAGCGTGGTGTCCGTGGAGTCGAGCCGTGCGGAAGACCAGCGGCCCCGACGCTGCAGTGGGGGGGATGCCCTGATGGATGCCCTCCATCGCCATGGCGTGCGCCACATTTTTGGCTATCCCGGCGGCGCCATCCTGCCGATCTATGACGCCCTCCACAAGGCGGAGGCTCGGGGCTGGTTGCGCCACATTCTGGTGCGTCATGAGCAGGGCGGGACCCACGCGGCGGACGCCTACGCCCGGGCCACCGGTCAGGTGGGGGTGTGCTTCGGCACCTCCGGCCCCGGCGCCACCAACCTCGTCACCGGAATCGCCACCGCTTACATGGATTCGGTGCCCATGGTGGTGGTCACCGGCCAGGTTCCGCGGGCGGCGATCGGCACCGACGCGTTCCAGGAGATCGACATTTTTGGCATCACCCTGCCGATCGTCAAGCATTCCTGGGTGGTGCGCGATCCCTCCCAGATCGGCCGCATCGTGGCGGAAGCGTTTCTGATCGCCGCCTCCGGCCGCCCGGGTCCCGTGTTGATCGACGTGCCGAAAGATGTGGGTGCCGAGGAGTTCGACTACGTGCCCGTGGAGCCTGGCACCGCCATTCCCGCCGGGTTCCGGGCCACGCCCGCCCCAGACCGCGCGGCACTGCTCCAGGCCCTTGACCTGATCCGCCAAGCGCACCGTCCCCTGCTCTACGTGGGGGGAGGCGCCGTGGGCAGCGGCGCTCACGGGGCGGTGCAGGCTCTGGCCGAGCGCTTTCAGCTTCCCGTCACCACCACCTTGATGGGCAAAGGGGCCTTTGATGAGCGCCACCCCCTGTCTCTGGGCATGCTCGGGATGCACGGCACGGCCTACGCCAATTTCGCCGTCACCGAATGCGACCTGCTGATCGCCGTGGGCGCCCGTTTTGACGATCGCGTCACCGGCCGGCTGGACAGCTTTGCGACCCGGGCGCAGGTCATCCACATCGACATCGATGCGGCGGAGGTGGGGAAAAACCGCGTGCCGGACGTGCCGATCATCGCGGACGTGAACACAGCCCTCCTTGGACTGCTCGCCCTCTCGGAACGGGAGAACGGCAAGGGCCGCACAACGGCCTGGCTTTCACGCATCGCGCAATGGAAAGAGCACTATCCCTTGGTGGTGCCGAAGGCGGAAGGGGAGATCGCTCCGCAGGAAGTCGTGATCGCGCTGCGCGATCTCGCTCCCCAGGCCTACATCACCACTGACGTTGGCCAACATCAAATGTGGGCGGCTCAGTTTCTTCCCACAGGGCCTCGACACTGGATCAGTAGTGCCGGTCTCGGCACGATGGGCTATGGCATGCCCGCCGCCATGGGGGTGCAGGTGGCCCGTCCGGAGGCCCAGGTGGTGTGTGTGGCCGGAGACGCAAGCATCTTGATGAACATTCAAGAGCTCGGCACGCTGGCCCAATACGGACTGCCGGTGAAGGTGGTGGTGCTCAACAACGGTTGGCAAGGCATGGTGCGCCAGTGGCAGGAAAGCTTCTACAGCGAGCGCTACTCGGCCTCCGAAATGACGAACGGCATGCCGGATTTCAAGGCGCTGGCGGAGTCCTTCGGCGTGCGAGGCATCCAGATCACCGACCGGGCCGATCTGCTCCCCCGGCTGGCCGAAGCCCTCGCCCATCCCGGACCGGTGTTTGTGGATGTGGTGGTGCGACGCAACGAGAATTGCTACCCGATGGTTCCTCCTGGCGCCAGCAACGCCCAGATGGTGGGACTCCCCTCCCATCCGGAACTGGCCATCGACACCACACGCCAATGCACCGCTTGCGGCGAGACCACCTCCAGCGCCCATCACTTCTGTCCCAGCTGCGGCACCAAACTCTGACCTCCCCCACCGCCCCCCTCCCTGCCGGACCCCTCCCTCGCGAGATCACGGGCTGGCGCTGGCATCGCCTGGTGACATCCTTTTCGGGAACCGTGTTGATGTTGGTGTTGAGCCTCGGCCTCCTCGGCATCGGAACCGCGCCCGTGCATGCGGCTGAAATCCTGGGGGTGTCGGGACCGACCCGGCTGCGGGTGGGGGATCAGAACCGGGGATATCTCGTGGACCTGGCCTGTGTGTCGGTGGCGGAGGGCGACCGGCAACCGGCCCTGGACTGGATCCGCCGCCACGGCCCCCGCGGGGCCAGGGTCAACCTGCGCCCGGTGGGTCAACGCGACGGTGTGTTGGTGGCGGCCGTGCGGGTGCTCAGAGAGGACCTGGACCTGGGAGAGGGTCTGGTGGCGGAGGGGCTGGCATCGGCCAGCCCCTGTGCCGAGATCGCGGGGGAGCGTTGATCCGATGGCGAACAATCGCCTGGCCAAAGGGATCGTGCTGGTGCCCAGCCTGCTGCTGGGTGGCGCCTTTCTCAGCGCCGCCGCCTGGCTGGATGGCCCCGCGGCCGCCAATCGAGGCCTGGCGTTGACCCTGGGCGCGGTGCTGCTCGGTGCTGGCGTTCTCGCTCAGTTTCTGCCCAGCGGCTCCCCCCCTCCCTCGCCGAAGGACACCCTCCCTGAGGGCACCCCGCCAGAGGGCACTCTTCCCAAGGACGAGCCGACCCCCTGAACGGCGCCAACCCATGGCGGAGGGTGACAGCGCGGACCCGGAAGGAGCCGGGAGCCGCAGAGTGAAAGGAGTGCGAGAGGCCACCGTGCGGACCGATTCCCCGACCCTGGATCACGGTGCCTCAACGCGGCTTGTGGTGTCTCTGGCGGAGGTGGGGCTGGGCTCCCTGGCCGAAGTGGGGGGGAAAAACGCCTCCCTCGGGGAGATGATCCGCCGCCTCAAGCCGCAAGGCGTGCGCGTGCCGGAGGGATTCGCCACCACCGCCGCGGCCTATCGCCTGTTTCTGCGGGCGAATGGCTTGGGTCCGGCCCTGGAGCGAGCCCTGTCCGGCATCGATGGCTCCGATCTCGAGGCCCTGCGGGCCGCTGGGCAAGCCTGCCGAGAGTTGGTGCTCGCGGCCCGTCTGCCCGAGGAGCTGATCGAGGCCATGCAGTCCGCTTATCAGGCGATGGCGGGCCCGGACGGCCAGCCCCGGGCGGTGGCCGTGCGCTCCAGTGCCACAGCCGAGGATCTGCCTGAGGCCAGCTTTGCCGGTCAACAGGAAACATTCCTGCACGTGGTGGGGGAAGCGGCTCTGCTGGAGGCTTGTCAGCGCTGCTACGCATCCTTGTTCACCGATCGGGCGATCTCGTATCGCCAACACCACGGCTTCCGTCACCAGGACGTGGCCCTCTCCATCGGCGTGCAGGAGATGGTGCGCTCCGATCTGGCCGCCGCCGGCGTGATGTTCACCCTCGACACCGAGACCGGCTTTCGAGATGTGGTCTTGCTCACTGCGGCCTACGGCCTGGGGGAGAACGTGGTGCAGGGCGCAGTGAACCCGGATGAGTGGCTGATCCACAAACCCACCCTGGAGGAGGGATACGCGCCGCTGATCAGCCGGCGTCTGGGAAGCAAGGCCCTTCGCCTGGTTTATGGCGACGCTGCCGCTGGGGAGGGACCGGCGGTTCGCAATGAGTCGGTGCCGGAGGAGGAGCGGCGGCGCTGGGCTTTGACGCGGGAGGAGGTGCTGACCCTGGCCCGCTGGGCCTGCCGGATTGAGCGGCATTACAGCGAACAGCGGGGGACACCGACGCCGATGGACCTTGAGTGGGCCAAGGACGGCCTCAGCGGCGAGCTGTTCATCCTGCAGGCCCGCCCGGAAACCGTGGAATCCAGGCGCGGAGGAGCGGTGCTGCGCAGCTGGCACCTGCGGGAGCCCGGCGGCGAGCCGATCGTGACGGGGCGGGCGATCGGGTCGTCGGTGAGCGGCGGCCTGGCCCGGGTGATCAACGACCCCTCAGAGATCGAACGCTTTCAACCGGGTGAGCTGCTGATCACCCGCCGCACCGACCCGGACTGGGAACCGATCCTGAAGAAGGCCAAGGGAGTGGTGACCGACCAGGGAGGGCGCACCTGCCATGCCGCGATCATCGCTCGGGAGATGGGGATCACGGCGATCGTCGGCACCGGGGAAGCGACCCGGCGCCTCCAGGACGGGCAGCCGATCACCGTGAGTTGCTGTGAGGGCGATGAAGGGCATGTGTATCCCGGCCTGTTGGCGTTTGAGGTGCGGGAGCAACACCTGGAGGATCTGCCCCGCACCCGCACCCGGGTGTTGATGAATGTGGGCAATCCGGAGGAGGCCTTTCAACTGGCCGCCATCCCCTGCGACGGGGTGGGCCTGGCGCGGTTGGAGTTCATCATCGCCAATCAGATCAAGGTGCATCCCCTGGCCCTGCTGACCCCCGAACGGGTGGCCAGTTCACGGGAACGGGAGGAGATCGCCCGTCTGACGAGCGGCCATGACTCCCCGACCGAGTATTACGTGGATCTGCTCAGTCAAGGGATGGCGCGCATCGCGGCTGCCTTCCATCCCAAGCCGGTGATTTTGAGGTTTTCGGATTTCAAGAGCAATGAATACGCGCGCTTGTTGGGGGGCGCGGCCTTTGAGCCGAAGGAGGAGAATCCGATGATCGGCTGGCGCGGGGCGTCCCGCTATGCCTCTCCGGCCTTTCGTGAGGCGTTTGCCTTGGAGTGCCGGGCCCTGCGGCGGGTGCGGGAGGAGATGGGGCTGGTGAATGTGATTCCGATGGTTCCCTTTTGCCGCACGCCGGAGGAGGCGGATCGGGTGTTGGCGGAGATGGCCGGCCAGGGGTTGGTGCGGGGGGAGAAAGGGTTGCAGGTGTATGTGATGTGCGAGATGCCGAGCAATGTGGTGGCCGCTGAAGCGTTTGCGGAGCGGTTTGATGGTTTTTCCATCGGCTCCAACGATCTCACCCAGCTCACCCTGGGCCTCGATCGCGATTCCAGCCTGGTGGCGGAGCTGTTCGACGAACGCCATCCTGCGGTGAAAACGATGATTCGCCTGGCGATCGAAACCGCCCACCGCTGCGGCCGCAAGATCGGCATCTGCGGCCAGGCCCCGAGCGATTACCCGGACTTCGCCCGCTTCCTGGTGGAGCTGGGTATCGACTCGATCAGCCTCAACCCCGATGCGGTGCTCTCCACGCGGCTGCGGATCGCGGAGATTGAGGGGGAGCTGGTGGGGGGGGTTAAACAAAGAGACGAGCTGACAACCTCTTTAGCGAAATGAATCAACACATTTGCGGGCCTGCCTAATTCTTCTTTCCGCATAAATAGCACCAGCCGATCCCAAGAGCGCACCGAAAAGTATTACTGCAAGAGACGATTCTTGAGAAATGGCAGATATTGCAGTTACCAAAATGAGCAGGATCCATAAACCAAGTAGCTTTGTGCTACGCATCAAGCGGGCACTCACAAGGCCACAGATCAGGTTGACATAGGGCATCCATAAAATCCGGTGCAACCAGATTTTTTGTCGCGAAAAAAGTGGAATCATTTCTTTGTCTAGGTTCAAGTCATCTGATTTGTGGGCGTCAGCCATGGTCAGAAGATTTGTCGTACTATTAACTTGTCCAGAGAAAACAGGGGCTGCTGTTGCGCGCCAATTATGCTTGGGATTGGCGAAATTTGTGACGGAATTTGGTCTCTGCCTACGCCACGAGCCCACCCGCTGCGGCATTGGCTCCCGCGCCACCACCTCATCAATCTCCTCCGCGACCGTCGCCAGCAAATCCCGGCGGGTTCGCAGGCGCCCCATTAGGTCACGAGCATCAAGGAACGTGCTGGGGTCCCGCAGGGCGGTCTTCAATTCCAACACCAAG
>Ga0194130_10001944_pt1 | contig 31340 bp, 7 predicted proteins | sample TA2KigsurfametaG_FD_160084 | JGI IMG/M metagenome (GOLD analysis project Ga0194130, IMG submission 160084) | Freshwater microbial communities from Lake Tanganyika, Tanzania - TA2015050 Kigoma 12 surface | ecosystem: Environmental > Aquatic > Freshwater > Lake | place: Tanzania: Lake Tanganyika...
CTCAAATTCCAGAATTTTTATCTGATGAATCTCCCCTTCTTGTAGATTTTCTTACTCAGTATTATAAATCATTAGAATATCAATCTGGATCTATTGATATTATTTCTAATATTACTAAGTATAAAAACAGCAAAAAGTTTAATAATATAGATTTAATAGAAAAAACAACTTTAACTTCTAATATTTTAACTTTTGATCAAACTATAAATGTAACATCAACTAAAGGTTGGCCTGATACATATGGACTTTTAAAAATAAATGATGAAATTATCACATATACTTCAAAAACTAATACTTCATTTGAAGGTTGTATTAGAGGATTTAGTGGAATTGAAAATTTAAAAGCTTTAGATAATCCTGAATTTGCAATATTTTCATCTACTCAATCTTCAGAACATAGTTCTGGATCTTTTGTTAAAAATTTAAGTAATTTATTTTTAATAGAATTTTTTGAAAAATTTAAATATGAATTTTTACCTGGATTTGAATCCAGAGATTTCTATAAAGATTTATCTATAGAAAATATATCATACAAAATTAAAGATTTATATTCATCCAAAGGAACTGATCAATCGTATAAACTTTTATTTAAAATTTTATATGGTTCTGATATTGAAATTATTAAACCACAAGAATTTACATTAACTCCATCATCGAACTCATACTTTATAACAAAAAATATTCTTGTAGAAAAAATTTCTGGTGGTAATCCAATAGACATTAAGGGTAATTTCTTATTTCAAGAAATTGCAGGTATCGGTACAGTAAGCGCTTCTATATTTAATGTTGAGTATAGACCAGTATCCGATAAAAACTTTTATGAAATTTCTTTAGATAGCACATCTTTCACAGGAAAGTTTCAAGCTTCTGGTAAGACAAGAATATTGGAAGATGTTGCAGTTAATTCTAATAATATTATAGTTGATTCTACTGTAGGATTTGCTAATTCTGGGTCACTTTTAGTAAAACCAAAAAATTCTGATTTCATTACAATTAATTACTCTGGAAAAACTATTAATCAATTTACTGGAGTTACTAATGTATCGAAACCTCTTGATTTTGGATTGGATTTAGTAGAATCAAAATTTGCATTTAGTTATGTTGGATTAGGAAATACATCTAAAGTTCAATTTAGAGTAGTTAATGTTATTGATAGTATTGATTTTTCTAAAACATCAAATCTAAGAGTCGGAGATACGATATCTCTATCAGGTTTTGGTAGAGATTTATTTAATAGATTTGAATTTAATAGTTGGATTTATAATATTCCTACAAATCATAATATTAATATTATATCTCAAGTTGATGCAACTAAGTATAGAATAGAACTTTTTGATAAAATTTATTTTTATGCGGGTGAACAAATTTTACTAGTAAATTCGACTGGACAAACTTTTCCGGTTAATATTGTTTCTGTTGAATATTCGCCGTCAGACACAGTTAAAAAATATAGCCAAAAAATTGTAGTTCAAATAACAACTTCTGGATCTTTTAATATTTTAAGTGCTATCAAAATAAGAAAAAAAATCTATAAAGCAAATCATTTTAGTAATTATTTTAATAATCTAAATTTGATACCAACATCAGTTCAAAATACATATATTGATTCAAATGAAGAATACTTTTATGTAACCTCTTCAGGATTACCAAATTATACTATTTTTTCTACTGATAATAAAAAATCTTTATCAACTAATGTTGGAATTTCTAAGACTGATGTTTTTAATGTTACTGATCATAATTATTTAAGTGGAGAAATAGTTTATTATCAACCTCAACAAGTATCAGGAATACAAACAGGAATTTATTTTGTTACTAAAGTTGATAATAATAAATTAAAATTTTCTTACAGTAGATCTGATGTTTTTTCAAAAAAATATATAACAACTACTATACCAATAACTAATGATATTTTATATAAAAGTGGGTATGAAAATAAAACCTTAAAACATCAAAAGTTATTAAAAAAATTTCCTTTTAATCAGATAAAATCTTCTTTTGATGATTTAAATAAAAGAACTACTTTTAATAGAGAAATCGGTCTTTTAAATAATGGAGTTCAATTACTTTCTCCAACATTATTTGACGAAAACATTTATTATGGAGCTATAACTTCGATTAATGTTACCAATGAAGGGCAAGACTATGATGTAATTGATGTTCCACCCATAGAAATAAAAGATGAAACTGGATCTGGGTGTAAAGCACATGTAAATCTTTCTGGAACAGTTAGAGAGATTAAAATATTAAACGCTGGATATGGATATCAAGAAAAACCAAAAATTACTATTGTTGGTGGAAACGGCAAAGGTTGTGTATTAGAATCAAATCTCGTCAGCACACAAGTTTCCGTAGGATTTAAAGCAGATTTGAATGTAGCTTCGGCAGACAATACCATACAGTTTTTAACAACTATTCCTTTTGAAGATGGTGAACAGGTAGTCTATGATTCAAATAATAATAGTAATATTTTAGGAATTGTTAATAGTTCAACATATTTTGTTGGAATTTTAACGGATAATAAAATTAAATTATTTAATAATAAAATAGATGCTCTCCAAAAAATAAATGAAATAGATATTGTTGGAGTCTCCTCTGGATTCCATTTTATAAGAACTTTAAAAAATAAAAATACTTTTACAAAGATTTATGTAAAAGATCCTGGAGAAGGATATTCAAATAGAAAAATAAAAGTTCCATCTGTACTTTCAGCCGATAATAGAACTTTAGGTATTAATACTTTTGATTCTTATATTTTTGCAAAAAATCATGGATTTTCTAACGGAGAGGTTGTAATATACAGTTCTACCGACACTGCGATAAGCGGACTATCATCCGTTTCATACTACAAAGTTAAAGTCATAGATAATAATAAATTTAGACTTTATAATTCTGGAGTTAGCACTTCTTTAAGCGATGAAAATTATATAAAAAATAAATTTGTTAAATTCAACTCTTTAGGAATTGGAACTCATATTATTGGATATCCTCCCATTGAAGTGCATGTAGAATCAAAATCTGGAACAGGAGCCACTACAAATATAAAATCAGAGCTAAAACCAATTGTACTGGGTTCTATCGAAGATGTTTATGTTGAAGATGGAGGTATTGGATATGGATGTACAAATATTATTAATTATCACAGAAGACCAAATACTGGAATTGCAAGTATAACATCTGAAGCTATTTTAAAACCAATTATTATTAATGGTTCAATAGTTGATGTTCAAATCATAGGTAGAGGAAACGGTTTTAGAGAAAATTCTGAAATAGTAATTTCTGGAGAAGGAAGCTACGCACAAATAGAACCAATCGTAGAGGATGGAAAACTTTCTAATGTAAATATAGTTTTTGGTGGGGTGGGTTATAACTCAAGAAATACAATATTAACATTAAAAAATAGAGGACAAAATGCTAAATTCTTGACAAATGTAAATGAATGGAAAATAAATCAGGTAATCAAATCTAAAGTTTCTATTAATAATAATGATGATGGAATTATATATTCATCTAACAATATAGACCTTGGACTACAATTTACTTATTTTTATATTCCTAAAAAATTAAGATATCAATTATCAGATAATTTGGGAGAAAATAATAAAGAAAATACCGGTACACTTAATCATTCTCCAATTTTGGGTTATGCATATGATGGAAATCCCATTTATGGTCCATATGCATATGATACAACAACTGGTGGATTTATACGAAGAATGAATCCTGGTTACACATTGAATGTAGATTTAACCCCAGGCAAAAGACCACCACTATTTGAAAATGGATTTTTTGTAAATGATTATATTTTTGATGGCTCTGGAGACTTAGATCAACATAATGGTAGATTTTCTATAACTCCAGAGTATCCTAGTGGAGTTTATGCATATTATAATAGTATTGATGTTAATGCATCTAACGAACCTATTCCCAGATACCCATATGTAGTTGGTCCATATTTTTATAATACCCCAGTAGAAGAAAACTTTTTACCTGGATTTAATCAAGATTTTAATATTTTTAATACTAGTCTAACTAGAAATGTTGGTCCATACTATTTAAATTCTGCCAATTCTTCTTATGACCTAATAGATAAAGTTTTGGAAGAGTATAAACAAGAATTTGTTGTAACCGAAATAAACTCTGGTAAAATAGAAAACGTATCTATATTTTCTGCTGGAGATAATTATAAAGTAAATGATCCTGTAGAAATAGATATAAGTGACACGGGAGGTATACAATCAAATATCGTTGTAAGTGAATTACAAGGTAGAGAAATTCAAAATTTCAGTTTAATTGAAGATAAAATAACTGATTATGAAGTTATAGTTTCTACTTTTGGTGCCACTATAAAAACAAGTTCGCCACATCAAATTAAAAATAATCAACCAATAGTATTAAGTGGAATATCAACAATTACTGCAAGTGGACTGGAAGGCACCAAAATTGTTCAAGTTGCAGAAAAACAATCTCAACTATTGGAAACTATAGGTGATTTAAATACAACTGGCATATCAACTTTTATAAAAGTAAAAGATATAACTGGATTTAAATCAAATGATTTTATAGGAATAGGAACAGAAATTCTGTTAATTACTAATATTGATGTTAACAGATCTGGATTTTTTGTGAATAGAATTCAAAATACAGGAATTCATTCTGTTGGAATTGACACTGTAGTTTTACTTTCAAAAGAATTTAAAGTTTTAAATAGTGTTTCTGACGAAAAACCATTAAATGATTCAAGTAATTTTAGACTTGAAAACTATACTACATTTTTTGATCCAAGATTTACTGTAGGTATTGGCACCAGTGGTTCAACTCGGAATGTTGTGGGAGTTGGGAGTACGTCACAATTTAAAACTATCTTTATTCCACAAAGAAGTATATTCATTCCTGGTCATAAATTTTTCACCGGTCAACCATTGATTTACAATTCTGGATCTGGAATTGGAGGTACATCTTTATTTGTAAATAATGTGGGATCTGCAATTTCATTTAAATTACAAGATAATCAATTAGTTTATGCCGTTAATCTGGGTAGAGATTATATTGGACTATCGACTATTGGGTTTACTAGTTCTATAGGAATAGGCACCACTAATAATAGTTTAGAATTTTGGGATCAACAAAAAGCCTATGGAGTAATAGGAGCGGCTCACTCTTTAACTACTATAAATCCAAGAATAACAGGAACACTACAAAAAAGTGTAGGCATAGTAACAACAAAAACAAATCATAATTTAAAAGTTGGCGACATCATAAAATTTAATTTATCTACGACATTTAATGAAGTTGTAAAAGTTATTTTTGATCCTGTAAATAGAAAAATTTTAATGCGAGAAATTGCATTTACAAATAATAATGTATCTGTTGATGATAATTCTATAAATGTTTCTTCATACACAGGAAATATTAATACAGGTGATAAACTTGTGTATATTGCACAAAATCCAATTAATGGGTTGTCAAATTATGGAATTTATTATGTTTCAAAAACTAATTTCAATTCTATAAAATTATGTCAATATAGAAGCGACATACTCGAATCTAAATTTATTGATTTTTCATCAACAGGAGGATCTAGCCAAAAATTATATTTCATTAATCCTCAAATTAGTTGCATAAGAACCACAAAAATAGAATTTGATTTATCAGACTCTAGTCTATTCAATTTAAATTTGCAATTTTATTATGATGTAAACTTTATTGAGCGTATTAATGAAAGAAGTGGATTTTTTGTAACTAGATCTGGAATTCCTGGAAATACTGGTGCAAAAGTTATTTTGGATCTTTCATCACAAAATTTTCCCATATATTATCAATTTCTTTCTAAGGGATCTTCTGAAGAAAATAAAAAACAAATATCTACAGATTATGATGTATTATTAAATAATAGAATTTCAATAATAAATCATCAATTTAATGATAACTTTGTAGTGTCTACCGTAGTATCAAGTAAAGAATTTATATTTGATAATAATAAAAAATTAACCGAGATTGAAAAACAAATTATTAATCAAATCACAACCAAGTTTTCTTATAAAACAACATCTACTAATGCTTTGGGGCCGATATCAAAATTAAAAATCAATTTTGCAGGTAGGGGATATAAAAAATTACCAACTATTAAAAAAATAAAAAGCGTTTTAGGAACAAATGCTGTTATAAAAATTACCTCTCCAAAAATTGGTCGAGTTGAAACTTTTGATAGAGTAAAAGATGGATTTGATTATCCAACAGATCCAACGCTTTCGCCATCTTTAAGTGTGCCAACTATTATTGGAATTAAAGATATACGAACCATAGATTATATTGGAATAATTACTGGAGGTAAAAGACTTAATACTGCTCCAAAATTAATAGTAAGAAATGATACTAATGGCATAGAACTCAATTCCAATATAGCTGGAGGATCTGTAGTTTCTGTAGATATTATTAAAAATTCTACTTCAATATCAAATCCTCTTGAAATATTTACAATACATAATTCAAATGGATACGAAATAGATTCAGTTTCTATTGCCGGAAATTTAGTAACTTTAGAATTAACAAATAATCTAGCTTCGAATAATCCATTTATACCTTCAGGATTTGGTCAAACAAGTTATACATTTCCATTTGTTGTAGGAGATCAAATTTTTATTGAAAATTGTAGACTAACACCATCTACTGCACAGTTAGCTAATTTTAACTCATCTTCATACGATTACCGATTTTTTGATGTTGTAGGAGTTAGTTCTTTTAATAATACTGTTACTTATAGTATGACAGGAATTGCTACTGGTGGTTTTGGTACATATGATGATGATTTTGGCTTAGGTACAGTCATCAATAAAAAAGATTTACCAGTTTTTGAAATGGTGTTAAAAGATGATGTAAATTATTTTTCCAATGAAAAAATATCCTCCGCAAAGTTTTCTGGAGTAATATTGGAGAATGGTTGGGATAATAAACTCAATCAAATGAGATTAAAAAATATTTCTGGTCAAATAAATGTACTAGATAAAGTTTTTGGTGAAACTTCAAGAATTAACGGAACGGTTGAATATTTTGATACATTTAATTTATATTCTACATTAGGAGTTTCTCGTGATAAAACATCTTCAATAGATCTTTCCTCTGGTATATTAAATGAATATTCTCAAAGAATATCCGATAATTTTTATTATCAGAAGTTTTCTTATTCAATCAGAGGCAATATACCATATAATATTTGGAGAGAATCTGTAAGATCTATTGTTCATCCATCTGGATTTAAGGAATTTTCCGATTTAGAAATACTAACACAACCAACATTAAATGAAGTTAATGTTGGAACCTCTAAATCAACAAACATGAGACCAAAGTTGTTAGATACAGCCTCATCTACATTTATTAATGTTGATTCAATAGTAAATTTAAATGATACACCAAATTTTGCTAGAGTTTATGAGGAAGAAACTGCAGCAGACGGATCCATTCAGAATATATTTTTTGATGGCGGTATTGATTTAAGTCCTTTCATAATAAACAAAACAAATAAAGTTATTCAGGTCGATGATATAAGTAATCAATTCGACGGGACTTCAATACAGGATTTGCGTGATAGATTTGCTGATGCATCTGATTTGATAGATGGCAACCGACTATTCATTCAAGAAGAAGTTGTAGGATTTATAACTGCTACTTATCCTGGAATTACCACCAATCCAGATTGGGATAGAGATGTTTGTGCAAGAGATGTGGGATTGGTTGTTGATGCAGTTTCACACGATCTCAAATATAACTCAAATAACAAAACAGTTGAAGCAGCACTTTCATACTGGTCAACTCCAGGTGGAATAAATTATGTGGCTGGAGAAACTACCGAAACAATAGCGGGATTTAAGTATATTGTCGATTTAACTAAGTTTATTATTAATAATACAGGAGTTAAAACTTCATATCAACTTGCTAATTCAGTTGGCATTAATAGTTTAGTTTATAATAATATAACTGGTATTACAACTGTTGGTACTACAACCTCTCATGGACTTTCAACTACAACTAAAAATTATGTTGTTTTAAAAAATATAACTCTTTCTTGTAATTCTGGCGGGGGAATAACTACTGCAATTTTTCCAAGTTTAGGCGCAGGGCCAGATGGAAACGCTTCTCTATCACCCAAGGGGTTTGTTTATGAAGTTGAGATTATTGACTCCACTAAATTTAGAGTAAATACCGGTCCTTCAACTATAACCCATAATTATGTAAATGGAGGAACAGTTCAAAGAGCATTTATATCTACCACACAGTATTTCAATACCACAATTTTACGAGATATTAATTGTAGTCCGTCTTATAGCGAGAACTGTTGTGCAGATGTCCAAAGTGCAATTAGTAATTATATTGGAATTATTACTTCAGTAATTGGAATTGGAGTAACTGCCGCTCCAAGCATCATAACATATCCATCTATACAAAGAGGTGGAGGTATAGTTGGACTAACAACATTTAAATTAAAAAATAATGGAACTCCCTTATTTAAACATCAAGTTTCCAGTAATAATATCAATTCCGTCACTGATACATTCATAATTCCAAATCACAATTTTCAGTCTGGTCAAGAATTGACATATTCTTATTCTAATGGAAGTCCTATTGGAATTGCTACAACTTCTTATGTTTCGGGTATAACTTCAACTTTAATACAGGTTCATAATTTTGATGGCACTGCAGTTCTTGAAAATGGATATTCTGTTGCGATAACGACAAGTATAACTGGAGTGGGTACAGTTCTAGTACCGGTTGGACCAATTTCGAAATCATATGTTCAAGTCATTGGAGTAACAACAACTGGATCCACGGCTGAATTTACAGTATTCAGATCATACTCTTCAACTACTGGTCAACCACTTTCGACTTCAATATTACCTACTAAAGGTGGTAAGGGATATTCTGTGGGACAAACTGTTTCTATTGCGGGAACTTATTTGGGTGGTACTACTCCCGACAATAATCTTACATTTGTAATTTCAAAAACTGGACCAACTGTAATTTCTGGGCAATCGAATCAAAGTTATCTTTCCGTTCCTTCTAATGATTCATCTGGAGCTACTTTTGATATTTCTAGAGATTCTTCTGGAGCAATTAATTTTGTTGGAGTTTTAAATGGTGGATCTGGATATGCATCTACCTCTATAGTTTCTGTTGCTGGAACTTATATCGGAGGCACAGATTCAAATGATAATTTGAAATTTAGTCCACTTGAACTGGGCACTAAAGTTTTACCACAATCTCTCTTTGTATATAAACTAAATGATAATGAATTTAAATTATCTGGATTGTCCACCAGTGTATTTTTAAATATTACTGGTGTAGGTACAGCTATTCATCATCTCGAATACAAAGAACCAAATCACAGTATATTGGTGTCCATTGATGGGATAATACAAAAAGCTTTGACTAGAAAATCTTTAAATGTTTCTTTAGCTTCCAGTGTTTCGACAGCATCGACAACAATATTAACCATATCAGCAGGTATCTCTTCATTAAATACGGGGGATATTATTAATTTAGCAAATGAATTGATTTCAATTAAAACAATTGGTATATCTTCTGCAAATCAAATAGAGGTTGTAAGAGGACATTTTGGTTCAGTCGCAACATCACATACTGTTGGAACATCTGCCACTGTTATGACTGGTAATTTTAATGTTGTTGGAGATATAATATATTTTGATACTGCTCCATATGGAAAAATAGGTCGAGTGGGACTACTAACAGGATCTACTTTTAGTGGTAGAGTTTTTAGTAGAAAATTTGATCCCAGCACTCCCCAAGATAAAAATTTACTTATTGATGATTTATCTCTATCTTTTACTGGTATAGCTGCGACACAGTTTACTATAAAATCTAAGGGACAAACCGTAAATACTTTATTTAATAATGTTAATAGTGGCACTGAAATAAGTAATAATCCAATAATACTAATCAATAATGTTGCACAAAATCCATTTGATGATTTTACGATTGATGGATCTGGAACAAACACACTTAAATTTATATCTGGAGTTCCAAAAGCAGGAAAAATATCTAGAGTTGCTGTATCAACAAGTCATGGATATATTCCAAGAATTGGAGCAGCTGCAACTGCAGCCGTATCTGTTACTGGAACCATTAGCAGTGTTAGTGTTTCTGGTGGTGGATCAGGATATAGATCTGCCCCCGTTGTCAGCGTTGCAGCCACTGTTGGATTTGGTGCAAGTATAACTGCTTTAGTTAGTGCTGCTGGAACAATAACTGGATTCACAATTGTAAATGCTGGAATTGGATACACTATAACCTCGCCACCAACCGTTGTAATCGGAATACCTACTGGATATAGTAATCTTGGTTTAGCGTACACTGGAGGAACATCTGGCGTGGGCCAGCAAGCTAAAATAACAGTAGAGGTTGGTTCTGGATCAAGTATTATTGACTTTAAATTCGATAATTCCGGAATTGGTTATAAAGTTGGTGATAAATTAAAAGTGGTTGGGATACCAACTATTCATAGTGGATCATTAACAGAATTTGTTTTAACGGTAGATGCAGTAGAAACTGACTCATTTAGTGGTTTTTATCCTGGTCAATTTATAAAATTTGATGATATTTCTCAATTCTTTAATGGATTTAGGAAAAAGTTTACTCTTTCTACAACTATAAATGGGGTAAGACAAGTTCTTGGACTAAGAGTTCCTACTGGAACAAATTTAGATGTAACAAATAATATTTTTATATACATAAACGATGTATTACAGATTCCAAATTTATCGTATAAATTCTCTGGAAGTAGAGTCATATTTACTGAGGCACCTAAACCTGGATCAAAATGTTTTATCCTGTACTATAGAGGATCATCTAATGATGTTGAGTTGGTTGTACCACCACCAACAATTAAACCTGGAGATAAAGTAATAATTCAAGAAAATCCAGAAGATCCTTTTGATATTTCTCAATTTGACCGCGTTGTTAAAAAAATAGTCGCTGCTGATCAATTAGAAACTTTCAATTATTATTCGGTTGGTATAATAACCAATCCAACAAAAATTAGACCTCTTACTTGGCAAAAACAAGATAGTGATACTGTGATTAGTGGCACATTATATTCCAAATCTAGACCAAATCTTCAAAGTAATATAAGACCTTCTGCAACTATCATTAAAACTATTCAGCCACAAGATAGTACAATATATGTTGATAATGCATATCCTCTTTTTACCGATGTAGATGGTCTTAATGAAGATGTGAGAGATATTTTAATATTTGAAGATAAACCTATTACACCAGCTTCAGCACAGGCTATAGTTTCTACTTCATCTACAATTTCTTCTATTGTTGTAACAAATGGTGGAGTCGGTTACGCAAATACACAATCACCAAAAGTAATTATTTCAAAATCTGTTATTGCATTAAAAGATCCTATTTTTGATTGGAAAAACGCAACCGGTTTAACTACATCATATAATTTAAAATCTGTACAATATAAAGACAAATTTGTTGCTATCGGAAGTAGTTCGGTTTTTGTTACAAGTTCTGATGGAATATCTTGGCAAGTTGGCACAGTTGGATTTAGTCAAACTTCCAATTTTAATTCAATTCAAGTAGTCGGTGTTGGTACAAGTAATTTGTTAGTTGCTGCAGGAACGGCGGGTAAAATTATAAGAGCTACAGACAATGGATCGACTATTTCCAGTTGGACTAAAATTCCATTAGAAGAAGATATTATTGTTTTAGGTATAGGAGCTGTAGGTAGAGTAGGTAGTGCATATACAGGGACATTTAATCAAATAGTATATTCTAGTTATGCTAATGCTTGGGTTGCTGTTGGGGCTGGTGGATCCATTTTTGTTGGTAATGGCATAAGTACAAATAGTTTTGTTAGTAGATATTCCGAAACATTATCAGATTTTAATAGTGTTACATTTGGAAATACTTATTTTGTTGCTGTTGGTAACAATGGGGTAATTCGAACTTCTAATAATGGAACAATATGGGAAAATACACCATCGCCAGTAACCAATAATTTAAATAAAATAATTTATATCAATGGAAACTTTATTATAGTTGGAAATCAAGGAATAATTTTGAAGTCAGTTAGTAAAGATACATATCAACTTATTTCAAATAATCTTGGAGCTGAAAATTTAGTAAACATATATTATAACTATGGTTTCTATGTAGCAGTGACATCTTCTGGACAATTGTATTATTCCTTTGATTTGACAAATTGGGTTTACAGGAGCACATTACAATCAAACAATATTAATGATTTAGTATTTGCAAATGATATTGGACCAGATGGCAGATATGTTATAGTTGGAACTGGAGCTACTGTAATGTATGCAGATCCAATTTATAATCCTGCAACTGCAACTGCTGTTATAAGTAATGGAAGTATTGTATCCGTACAAGTAAATAATCCAGGATTTGGTTATGTGAATGGTAGTTCTCCCCCAGTTTTAGTGGAAAGTGACACATATAAGACTGAATTGATTAGATCATTTAAAGTACAGGGAGATTTTGGAGTAATTATTGGAATTACTACGCATATAGCAGGAACTCCCGGTATCGGAACCACATCTCCAAAAATTTCTTTCAGTTTAAAATCTGAACAATATGATAATAGTACTCTAGGCGTAGGGTATTCTGCACTGAATGCTTTTGGTATTGTTAACAGCCAGCTATCAAAAGGAGATTATTTTGTAATAACTGATAGTAATGTTCAAACCGGTGGCGACTTAGTTGGGATTACAACCCTTCTTGGTGGTATGAGTAATTATCCAAATTCTAAAATTGGAATAGCAAAATCTTTCCTAGATGGTGTTTATATTGTTGAAGATATAACACCACCATCAGCTGGTATAGTAACAGTAACATGCAACTTTGCTCCCATGGTTGATAATTATGTAAAAGTTTATAGTAGAGGATCAAATAATACTGGAATTGGGACAAATAATTTCTATGGAAGATATAGTTGGGGTAAAGTATATGATTATCAAAACAGAGTTTTAGGAAATCCTCAAACTTTTACAGCTTTTAATGACAATGGAATTTCTGGAATATCATCCTCACCAAAAATTGTAAGAACTAGAAACATTGTAAGTAAGTAAAAGGTAACTAAATAAAAAAAAGTATGTTTTAAAATGCCCGCTATAATATCGGATCAATTTAGAGTTTTAAATGCAGAAAGCTTTGTAAAAAGTGTTTCTGGTGTAGGCGATACTTCAAATAAATATTATACTTTTATAGGATTACCAAATAGTTCTAGTCCAGCAGCGGGCGGATCTTCTACTTGGATTTCCAATACGCCCTCTCCTCTAGATGGATTTAAAGAAGAATATGTAGTTAAAGAAAGTATCATATCATTAAAACAAATCACAAATCAAGATGTACGAAGACTTGTAAGAAAAGTTATTTGGACTGCTGGAAATACTTTTGAAATGTATAGGCATGATTATAATGTTTTTAATGTCACTCCAGTTACATCTCAAACTGGTTTATATGAAGCAAATTTTTATGTAATAAATGAAGATTTGAGAGTTTATATTTGTCTACAAAATGGAACTGATCCAGAAAATCCAAAAGGAAGACCATCTTTTGACCAACCTACATTTATTGATTTAGAACCAAGAGCTGCAGGAGCTAGTGGTGATGGCTACATTTGGAAATACTTATATACTATCAAACCTTCTGAAATTGTTAAATTTGATTCCATAGAATATATACCAGTTCCGGAAAATTGGGGAAGTTCGGGTGAGTCAATTCCTACAAAAAATAATGCAGTTGATGGTAAGATAGAAGTTATCATAATTAATAGCAGAGGTTCTAATTATCAACCAATTTCAACATCTTTTTCCAATGTACCTATATTGGGTGATGGAACTGGAGGTAAAGCAACAATTACAATTGATTCTTTTGGTAAAGTATCTGAAGTATTTGTTACAGATGGTGGAAAAAATTACACTTATGGAACAATACAATTTTATCCAGGAGCTCCTGGATCTGAAATAACTGGACCCCTAAAACAATTGAGTAATACTGGAATTGGTACTACTTCCATAGCATCTTTTAATGTGATTATTCCACCAAAGGGCGGTCATGGGTATGACATTTATCGAGAACTGGGTGCTTATAAAGTTTTACTATATTCTAGATATGAAACTTTGGAAAGCAACCCCGATATTATTTTAGGAAATGATTTTGCTAGAGTTGGAATATTAAAAAATCCTACTATTTTAGGAAGTAATGTTCAAATTTTGGATACATCAGTGGTTAGTGGATTAAATGCTTTAAAATTAAGCGGAGTTACCACTAATACAACATATGCAGTCGATTCTGTTATAAAACAAACTGTTGGATTTGGATCAACAGCGATAGGATTCGTAGCTTCTTGGGATTCTATAACAGGAGTATTAAAATACTATCAACCAACAGGGCTTGCTTCAAGTGAAACTGGATTTAAAATTATTCCATTTACTTCAAATCCAGATGTTGGATATGGAACAACAATTAATTGTTCTACGATTATTGGACCAACACTGTCAATTAACACAGGTTTTAGTGGTGTAACAACCACAATAAATAATAGAATATATCAGTTGGGACAACAGTTTGTTGCTGGTATTTCTTCAGCTGAATATAATAAAAAATCTGGAGATATTATTTACTTGGATAATAGACAACCTATCCCAAGATCTGCCAATCAAAAAGAAGATATTAAAATTGTATTGGAGTTCTAATAAAAATGGCACAAAATACTAATCTAAATACATCTCCATATTTTGATGATTTTGATGTAACAAAAAACTATCAAAGAGTTTTATTCAAACCGGGAACTCCAATTCAAGCGAGAGAATTAACAACCCTTCAATCAATATTACAAAATCAAGTTGAAAAGTTTGGAAAACATTTTTTCAAAGAAGGGCAAGTAGTAGTACCTGGAAATGTAGCATATGATTCCGAATATACTTGTGTCCAAATAGACCCAACTCACTTAGGAATTCCTGTAACTGCATACCTTGATAAGTTAATAGATAAAAGAATAAAAGGCGAAACTAGTGGAGTTTTTGCTAAAATTGAAAGATATATTAGTGCAGAAAATTCTGAAAATAATAACAATACTTTGTATATAAAGTATCAAAGTTCTAGTGATACAAATTTTTCAAGTAGTAAATTTATAGATGGAGAAAATCTTCTTGTACTAGAAAACATAAACTATGGTCAAGGAGTTATTAGATTAGATTCTTCATTTGCTACTGCTATCATTTCCGGTTCTACGGCTACAGGATCTGCTATTAAAATTGAAGAGGGTGTTTATTTTATAAGAGGATTTTTTGTAGATGTTTTTCCACAAACTGTGATATTAGATCAATATAGCAATTTGCCTTCATATAGAGTTGGATTATCTATTTTTGAAGACATTGCTGTACCTTCTCAAATAAATGTAGATCTATTTGATAATGCACGAGGATTTTCTAATTTTGCTGCTCCTGGTGCTGATAGACTCAGAATTGTTGCTAGTTTAATAAAAAAATCACTGGATGATTTTAACGATGAAAATTTTGTGGAATTATTAAGGATTGAAAACGGAGAAATTAAAAAAGTTCCTAAAAAGCAAGACCCAATTAGTTTAATAACCGATGAATTGGCAAGAAGAACAAATGATGAATCAGGAGATTATTATATAAAACCCTTTAGTGTAGTAGCTAAAGAATCATTAAACAATGCACAGGGAAACAATGGAGTTTATAATCTTCGTCAACTAACAAAACAAGGAAATACACCTTCGAATGATTTATTAACTTTACAGATTTCTCCTGGAAAGGCGTATGTTAAAGGATATGAAGTAGAAACTCAGATAACCATAAATGCAGATTTAGAAAAACCTAGAACTACAGAGTCAGTAAAAGATACCACTGTTCCATTTACTTTAGGTAATTTGGTAGAACTTAATAATGTTTATGGGGCAGTTCCTGTAGGATTTGGAACAACAAGTCAAGTATCTTTGTATTCAAAAAGAACATCAACTCCAGGTGTTGCTTCTGGAATTCCCATAGGCGTCGCTAGACTTTACGATTTGAAATTAAAAAATGCTGGATATTCAAACGCTGCCAGTATTTTTGAGAGTTCATCCTATGATATACAAACATATACATATTTGCAATTAAATGCTACATTAACTTTATCTAGACCAGCATTTATTGAAGGAAAAAATAGTTCTGCATCTGGATTTTTAGCTATAAATGCTTCAAACTCTAATCAATTGGTGTTATACCAAGTTTCTGGAACTTTTTCAGCTGGTGAACAATTAAAAGTCGATGGACAAGATATTTCTAGAACAGTAACTAATGTTAGGGATTATAATTTAAGTGATATAAGACAAATAGTTGGATTTAGTGGAGCCACAACAGTATTTACTGCAGACACTGTGATATCCCAAGCAATACCCATTGCACCTCAAAATACCAGTTTTACTATTTCTGCTGCAGCTGGCGGCATAAGTAATGTAACATCATCTAATTCAACATTTGGAGTCGGAATTAATACAGGAGATATTTTTGTTTATACAAAGTCTAATGATACATTACCAACATTTAATAGAGTAACTTCAGTAAATGCTGCTTCAAAAACTATTCAAATTGAAGCCACTACTAGTGTTACTGGCGTTAATGTTGGTACATTACCTTCAGCTGCAACAACTCTCACTGGCCTAGTGAAAGGAATTTCTGTACTAGAAAATCCAACAGATTCTTACTTTTTTGCAGAATTAGATAACACAAATATTTCAAATGTTGATATATCAGAAGGAGAGATGGTTTTTAGGAAATCATATTCAGTAACTGTTGCATCAAATGGTTTGACAGCAACTTTAGAAAGTGATACTAATTTTACTCTAGAGCCTTTTGATGAGGAAGACTATACATTAGTCTATAGTAATGGAGTTGTAGAACCATTAACTAAAAACCAGTTTACAATTACTGCTGCCAGAACTTTAACTTTAGTTAATTTATCTCAAAATGGCTCCGCTACATTAACAGCAACTTTTCGAAAAAGAAAATTAAAACCAAGAAAGAAAATTTATAATAGATGTGCAATATTAGAAATCAATAATTCAAGTACAACTAAATCTGGAATAGGTAGCACAACTCTTAATGATGGACTAATATTTAGTCCTTATTATGGAACAAGAGTTCAGGATCAAAAGATTTCATTAAATGTACCTGATGTAATTTTTGTTTCTGCAATTTTTGAATCTTCAGATAATAATTCCGCCGATTTGCCAAAATTAGAAGTTATTGATTTAAATGCTAATATTTTAAATGCAATAAAAGGTGAGATTGTTTATGGTGAAACGAGTAGTGCTTTGGCGATGTTTGTTGAAACTAACGGAACAAATCAATTTGGATTCGTTTATATTAATGAAAATACTTTCCTTAAAGATGAAAAAATTGTTTTTAGTGAATCAAATATTACTGCAAAAGTAAGTTTATTAATAGAGGGAGATCGAAATATAGTATCAGATTTTATTTTTAACGATGGACAAACTCTTGAAATCTCCGATTTTTCATTTTTAGTAAGAAAAGATGGCGTTACTGCTCCAACAAAGAAATTAAAAATTGTATTCCACCATTATTACATAGATGCAAATGATGATGGAGATTTTGTTACTGTTGCTTCATATGATAGTGATAGATATGCAACTGAATTGCCTTTTGTTGGTTTTAATAGAGCAAGTGATATTATTGACTTGAGACCAAGAGTCAGCCCTTACAATAGTAACTTAACTCCATATTCCCCATTTGAATTTGAATCTAGAAAGTTTTTGCCTGCAACTAATTCTAGCCCATATAATTTTGCTAAGGACAAAGATTTATTCTTAAGTTATTCTTACTATCTTGCCAGAACAGATAAACTTTATCTTAATAGATATGGTGAATTTTTAATATCCAAAGGAGTCCCATCATTAACTCCAATTTCTCCTTCTATAATTGAAAACGCTTTAGAAGTGGCTACAATTACAATGAAACCATATGTTTATACTGTTGATGATGTGGTTGTACAACTATCTTCGCATAAAAGATATAGAATGCAAGATATTGCAAGACTTGAAGACAGAATAAGAAATATCGAATATTATACATCACTTTCTCTTCTAGAAACGGATACTAAAAATTTAACATTAAGAGATTCTCAAACTCAGTTAGATAGATTTAAGTGTGGATTCCTTGTAGATAATTTTAAATCTGTAAGTAGTGGAGCTTTAGGTGATCCACAACATAAATGTAGTATTGATACTAAAGATGGTTTACTTAGACCACAACACTACACAACTTCTGTGGATCTTCTATTAGGTTCTGAAGCGGTGATAGGAGCATCTAATATTTCAAATCCAGAAGCAGATCTAAGATTCGTAAAAGATCTTGGAAATCCCAACACAGTTAAAGTTGGCGATGTTGTATGTTTAAAATACACTGATGTAGTATTTCTAAAAAATACTTTTGCGACTAGAGCTGAAAATGTAAATCCATTTCATGTTGTTAATTGGATTGGTGCAATTGAATTAAATCCAGCTACGGATACTTGGATTGAAACTAAAGGCACAAAGAGAACTGTCGATCAAGAAGGCAATTATTCAACCACAATACAGCAACTTGGTGTTGATTCAAATACGGGACTATCTCCTATAGATTGGGGATCTTGGGAAACAACATGGACTGGTACTCAAGAAATTGCTAGACAAAATATGGGTAGCATATATGTTGGCACTCAAGAAATTTCCAGAAGTACCCATAGGGGAGGATTCCAAAAAGGTAGAGGAATTCCCGAAACTACTACCATAAACTACAGAGATCAATATACTAATTTTACTAATGTAACCACATTAACTACTACAAAACAAGCGAGACAAGGTATTCAATATAAAGTATCCGAAAGATTTGATACAGTTAATTTAGGTACATTTGTTATATCTACTGAAGTTATTCATAAAATGCGTACAAGAAATATTGAATTTATTGCAAGAAGATTAAAACCAACAACAAGAATGTATGCATTTTTTGATAATGTTGATATGGCTAAATATGCCATGCCTAAATTAATTGAAATTGAAATGCAAAGTGGTACTTTTGCTGTTGGTGAAACTGTAACTGGAACATTGGGAACCGCTTCCATTAAATTTAGATTGGCATCTCCTAATCACAAATATGGTCCATATAATCAAGCAGAACAAGTTTTTACTGCCAATCCATACTCTCCACTCCAATCGATACCTACATCATATTCTACAACATCAACGGTATTAAATGTTGATACAGCTTCTTTAGAATTACAATCTGCTTCTGGATTTTATGGATATGTTATTCAAAACATGCAATTAAAAGGAGAAGCTTCTAAAGCGATAGCTAAAGTAACAAATGTAAGATTAATTACAGATTCATCCGGTACTTTGATTGGATCTTTACATATTCCTGATTCAAAACTACAGTCTACACCTTCATTTGAAACTGGAACAAAAACATTTACACTTACAACTAGTTCTACTAATACTACAATCGTTGGTGCAACCGATAGCACAGCCGATACTAAATTTACATCGTCTGGTCTATTAAACAATACTGAAGAAGTTACTTTAAGAACTAGAAATGCAAATGTAGAAAGATTAAGTAGAAGTGAAGAACGAACTTTGACTAGTCAACAAACAACACTTCAAGCCGGAACTTCTTTTGTTAATAGAACTGTTTCTCAGACAAGATGGGTAGATCCACTTGCACAATCTTTTGAAGTTCCAGATGAAAATGGTGTATTTATCACAAAGTGTGAAATATTCTTTAGAACTAAAGATACTAATAATTTACCCGTTACTATGCAAATCAGAACTATGCAAACTGGTTTGCCCACAACGACAATTATTCCTTTTGGTGAAGTAGTTTTAGATCCAAGTCAAGTAAATGTATCTTTAGATGGTAAAACTCCTACTACATTTACTTTCCCATCTCCAGTTTATCTTGAAACTGGAAACTCATATTCTGTAGTTTTACTATCGGCGTCTAATGAATATACAGTATGGATTTCTAGAATGGGTGAAGAAGATGTCACTACATTAAATTTACCTGAATCACAAAAGATCGTTGTATCACAACAACCATTATTAGGTTCCTTATTTAAATCTCAGAACGGTGCAACCTGGGATCCAAGTCAATTAGAAGATTTAAAATTAGTTTTATACAGAGCAAAATTTGTTACTGGATCTAGTACAGCAAGATTCTATAATCCAAAATTAGATATTGGTAATAATCAAGTTGTAACTTTAAGACCAAATCCTCTAGATTGTATTTCTAAGTCAGTTTTGATAGGACTAGGAAAAAGTTTGACTTCTGCAGAAGTTTCTGGATTGACTCCAGGAAGTCCAATATTGCAACAAAACAATTCTAAATTTAGATCAAACTTGAAAAGTATTGTTGGTTCAGTGGGAATTGGAAGCACATTAACAGTAACTGCTACAGGTCTTGGATTTACATCTACATTTAAAACCTACTCCAATGTAAGTTTAGTATCTTTAACTGGTAAAGGATTTGGCGGAAAAGTTAATTTAAGTGTTCAAAATGGAGTGGCAATTGCAGCCACAGTTTCAATTGGTGGAACTGGATATGCTATCGGAGATGCACTAGAAGTAAATTATTCTCAAACAGATAACCTTGGAAATAATTTAATACTTAGTATTCCAAATAATGTTGGAGTAATTTCTTCATTCAATTCTTTGCTTGTAGATGAAGTACAGGGAACATTAAATCAAAATTCTGTTGACAGTTTATTCTATGTTGGTTCTGCTGGAACTAATCCACTTTCTGGAGCCACCGTAACAACAATATTAGATCTATCGGATGGGTTACACTTTAAAGTTAGTCACAATAATCATGGAATGTATTCTTTAACTGATAAAGTAATTCTTTCTGGAATAGAACCAGATCAAAAACCACAAACACTGAAAGCATCATATAATTCAACATCTACCAGTGATATTGTTGTAAGTTCTGTAGGAATATTTACAAGTTTTGAAAATGTTCCGGTTTCTGCTATAAATGTTGGATATATTTTGATCGATAGTGAAGTTATTTCATATACTGGAGTTGTAACATCTACTAATAGTTTAACTGGAATAACTAGGAATATAGATAATACGATTTCGGGAAGTTATGCACTTGAATTTCCAATATTTAAATATGAATTAAATGGAGTATCTTTGAGAAGAATTAATAAAGTTCATAATTTGTCTGATACGAATTTAGTCACATATCCTACCGATCTGGATTATTATTATATTCAAGTCGGAATGAATAGTAGAGGTGTTGATAGAACTCCAGGAAACGCTGGAGGATTTCCTGCATTATTCTTTAAAGATGATAAATCTTGCGGATCATATGACACGGTTCCTTTAATGGGATCTCCAAAAGGACCTAAAGCAAGTCAAAATATACCATTTGATCTTATCAGACCTAACTTTGAAACAATGATTCCACAAAAGACAACAATATCTGCAAAAGCAAGAACTTTTAGTGGGTCTTCTCCAGATAGTAACTTAATTTCTTTTATTGACCAGGGATTTGTAGATATATCTTTAAACGCAACCAATGAGTTTAATTCTCCTAGAATTATTTGTTCTCAGATAAATGAAGATACATACCTATCAAGTTTTCCAGGTAAAAAATCTTTTACAATAGAAGTTACTTTATCATCAGAAGATGAAAAAGTTTCCCCAATGATCGATTTGGATAGAGTGAATTTGATAACCATCTCCAATAGAATTAATTCTAAAGTTAAAAATTACGCTAATGATCCTAGAGTAAATTCTTTAACTAATGATCCAACGGCTGCAACTTACTTAAGTAATATTGTTGTTTTAGAAAAAAATGCTGATAGTTTGAAAGTATTCTTCGATGCGTTTAGGCATTCTACTAATGATATTAGAGTATGTTATAGAATTTTTAGATCTGATACTCCCACAGCGACCCAATTATGGGAATTATTCCCGGGATATGATAACTTAGATGCTAATATGCAAGTAAAAGATCCTTCTAAAAATAATGGAAGACCAGATAAGAATGTAACCCATTCAACATTGGAAGATGATTTCAAATCATATGAATTTACAGCTTCCAATTTACCGCAGTTTAATGGATTCCAAATAAAAATTCTAATGTCAGGAACAAATTCTGCATTTGTTCCAAAAATTAGAGATTTTAGAGTTATTTCTAGTATCTAAATTATATGTTAGTACCAGTAGAAAATAATAAAGGATTTTTCAGAGACAAAAAATCGGATGCAATTTTAAATTGTTCTGATTCTGATTATCAACAATATTTGGAAGTAAAAAATAAAAAAATAAATGAAATAACTCATATGAATGAAATAACTGAAAAAATTAATGAAATTGATCAACTCAAAGAGGATGTAAATGAAATTAAATATATGATGAAATTAATCCTATCTAAATTAGACACCTGATCATAAATAGTTAAAAACGGACTACTATAATGGCGGCAAGGAATGTAAACTTAGTTCTTGAACAAGGGGTTGACTTTCAAGCTACCTTTACAATCAGGAACACTAATAATGCACCATTAAATTTGACTGGATATACAGGTATTTCTTCAATTAGAAAACATCCAACATCCTCTACTGCTTATCCCTTAACTCTTACATTTGTAGATTTATTAAATGGAAAAATTGCAGTTTCCATGGGACATACTGCAACTGATGCGATTGAAGGTGGTCGTTATGTTTATGATGTAATTCTTATTTCACCTAATGCTTACAGAAGTAGAGCAGTGCAAGGAAATGTTCTTGTAACACCAGGGGTATCATAATGACAGATTACATAGTAACTTTAAATGAACCCGGTCCGTTTAGAATTGGAGTTGATTATGAAATTCCAACAAAATCTATTCAATATGGAAATATAATTCTTGACAATATAAATTCTCAATTTACTGGAATTGCAAAAACCTTTACATTAAATGCAAGCGGGACTGCATATGTGCCTACTAATCCTCAACAACTAATTGTAGTTAAAAATAATCTTGTAATGGAACCCCTTGAGGATTATGTTATTTCGACAAGTAATGTTATATTTACTGTCGCTCCAAATTCGGGAGATGATGTCTTTATTATTGCTCTTGCAACAACTGCAGATTTAACAAGAACAATTAATTTTGTTGTTGATAGTGGATCAATTGCAATGATTCCTGGAAATAAAGGATCTGTAACTTTAGATGTAAGTGGAATTTTAGAATCGTTGGTAATTTTATCAGATCAACAAGGATCTTTAACTTTGAGTATTAAAAAATCAAATTATAATAATTTTCCAACATTCTCAAATATTCATCCGTCAAATATCATCATGACAAATGAAAGAAAAATTCGTGATGATAATTTAACAGGATGGACAAAAACTTTAGTGGCTGGGGATATTTTGACATTTGATGTTATTGCAGTAAATAATATCAATCGTTTCTTAGTTTCTTTAAAATTAAAATTATAAATAAAGATAGTTATTAAAAATTATAACCTGTTGGGGAGTTGTTTAAATGGCACTATTAGTTCCAAATATTGGAGAACTTGAGTCACTCAGATACTTGGTTGCACAGAACAACCACACTGCAAGTCTTGCTGATCAGTCTCCTAGAAATCTAGTTTTAAAACTTTTTACAAGTAACACCACTCCAGCCGAGACGGATGTTCCTTCTGTAACTAAATATTTTGAACCATATGGAGTTGGAAATACCAATGCCTATGGATTTGCTCCTACTACAGGGTATCCATATTGTGTAAACAATAGAGCAGATCAAAATTATTCATCTCAGACTGGTATTCTTCTCAATGGTTCTCGTTGGAGAATCAATCAGGTAGGTTCTGGTACAACTGCTACTTATCCTGAACAAACATTTACATTTACTGGAGATGCCGGTGATGTTTATGGTTATTATGTAACTCGTGCAAACAATATGCCTGTCGCGGTTCAGGGTGTTATACATGGAGCCACTGTTGGAATCGGAACTACAGTGACAAAAGGAAATAACACCGATCCAGTCATTGGAGTTGTAGGTAACTTCTATATTACAGTTGATCCAGATCAAAGTGTTGATGATTTAACTTTGGGAATGGTTGTGGGTGGTAATCTTGGAATTCAAACTGGCACTAAAGTTATTGGTATTGATCGAGCTTATAAAGTTGTTTATCTAGATAAAGCACTCATTGATAATATTCAGGTTGCTACCGACTCAAGTGTTGAATTTAGTTATTCTAAAATGGTAAGAAGTGATCACCAACTTGTAGCGGGAGATGTTCTTTATATTGCAGCTGGTGCAGGTAATACAACATTAGAGTCTAATACCTACACTGTTTTCTCAGTCCCCAATGCCAATGAGTTTTTTACAACTCCTGCACTCAATCCAACTTTGAATACTGTTGCTGGTCTTAATACTGCAACTCTCTTTAGTTCAATTATGTACGCTGAGAGATTCACGAATGGTCCTTACAGCATCCAAAACAACGGTGACCAAATCAAGATTACACTCAACATTGCTCTTGACTGATACTTAAATAAGTATATTATTGAATTCTTGGGGATTGTAACTGCAGTCCCCCTTTTTTTTATTAAATCTATTGTTTTATTAAAAATGAACATTTATGTTTATAATTCATCCACTGTAAATGAGTATTCAATAGAGGATATGGGATCTATTTCCTCCTCTGTTCAATGTTCATTTGATTATGGTGAATTGCAAACGGAAGTTTTTGACTGTCAAGATTTTTATGTCGTAACATGTTCCGAGACTTTAATTCCTTTTGGATCCATTAAAATTAAAAAAGAAACTAAAAGTTATCATAAGAAAATTTCTAAAGAATTTGTCAATCTTATTAAAATTAACGATAAATCTTTTCTTCTTTCTAGATTTATATTGTTTTGGATTGGATTTGGCACAATATTTGAATTTAATAATGGCTTAGAAAGACAAGTAATACCTGATGTTTCTGGAGGAGGTATAACAAAATGACGTTATATCAATATTCAGGATCTCAAGGATCTCAAGGATTTCAATCACTTCCAGTAACTACTTTTACATTTACTCAAAATTTTAGCTTAAACAGTATTAGTTTTGATAATAATTCAATAACTTTTGATAATACAAATCAAAATTTAATTTCAAGTGCCCCTACCCGCGCATTTAACTATAATTTAACATCAATATCTGATAATAATTTACTTGATTATGGGTTAATCACAAATAGTGTTGGATTTTTAGATGACTATGGGCAAATTAGTCAACTATCTAGTACAACTTTAGACTATGGATTAACAACTCAATCTGTCATTTCCACAGTGTATCCTTTTGGTGGAATGCAGTTAAGTGGATCTGCTTCTTTAATAGTTCCTGCAGATATTAGAACTTACAATGCAGTAGGATCATATAGTTTAACATATAGTCCAGATGATACTACAGGAACTCTCTTCAGTTTTGGTGAAAAGATTGAACGAAGAACTTATGATTATAGTCAATCTTCTATTGAAACCCCTGAAGATGATTACGGTTCAATATCTAATGTTATTTTATTTACTGATGAATATGGATCACTTTTAGATTCATCAAATCTAACAGAAGACTTTGGACTTGTTAGTACAATAGACTTGTTCTCTGCAGCTACTCCATTTGGAAAATTAACTATTGGTGGATCTGCAGATACCGAGTGGATTAATAAAAATTTCTATGGACCACTTTTTGGTACAATTGGACAGGTAAAGGTAACTTATAGTCCAGATGATACTACAGGAACTCTCTTCAGTTTTGGTGAAAAGATTGAACGAAGAACATATAATTATGATATACTTTCTGTTCAAAATATAGGTCAAGATTACGGTTCAATATCTAATGTTATTTTATTTACTGATGAATATGGATCAGTCTCAAATTCATCAACCTTAACAGAAGATTTTGGATTCGTTAGTACGATAGATTTGTCCTCTGCAGCTACTCCATTTGGAAAATTAACTATTGGTGGATCTGCAGATACTGAATGGATTAATAAAAATTTCTATGGATCAACTTTTGGTACAATTGGACAGGTAAAGGTAACTTATAGTCCAGATGATACTACAGGAACTCTCTTCAGTTTTGGTGAAAAGATTGAGAGAAGATCTTATGATTATAATCAATCTTCTATTGAAAATACTGAAAGTGATTATGGATCAATAAGTCAAATAACATCACAAACTGAGGATTATCAATCCATTACAACAATTCATGGATTGGTAGAAGAATTTGGATTTATAACAGAACCCACTGGTGGTTTGGTACTTCCTTTTGGTACTATAACTCTAAGTGGATCAGCAATAACTGCTGTTAATTATAGACTATTCTTCTATGGATCCTCTGTAGAAAAATTTGTTTATAGTCCAGATGATACTACAGGAACTCTCTTCAGTTTTGGTGAAAAGATTGAAAGAATAACATATTCATACAATAAACAATCTATAATTAATAATATAGATGATTATGGATTAGTTTCTGAGTTAACTATAGGTGGTTTTGACTATGGATTAATAACAAGTATTAGTGGTTCTCAACCTTCAGAAAATTATGGATTAATTTCAGAATCTGTAGTATCCTCTATATCTCTTCCATTTGGATCTTTAAGTTTCTCTGGAACTTCTCTAGAAAGTGAAATAGATTCTTATGTTGGTGATACAGCAACAATCTTTATAAGTGGCAATGTAAGCAATGTACAAGAAGCAGATTCTTATAAGGGCTCCGGAACTATAAGTCTCTCTGGAACATACAACAACTTCAAATATATCAGTGCTTGGGTTGGCTCTGGAATTCTCTTTGGATTTGGTGAAAAGGTTGAACGAAGAACTTATGTATATGATCAAAATCTACCCGCAACAGTTATAGAAGATTTTGGTTTAATAATTAATTCTCCAACAACAACTATTGATTGTGGTTCTGTTAATTCTCCAGTTAATGATGGCATAGAAAATTATGGTAGTCTGGGAGGTGCAATTGGTGTAACTCCATTTGGATCTCTAAGTCTATCTGGAACTGCTTTAGAAAGTGAAACTGATGCTTACATTGGTCTAGGAACAATCTTTGGAAGTGGTAACGTAAGTAATGTACAAGAAACAGATTCTTATAAGGGCTCTGGAACTATAAGTCTTTCTGGAACTGCTCTAGATTCTTCTATTATTGGTTATGTTGGTTCCGGAATACTCTTTGGATTTGGTGAAAAAATTGAACGAAGATCTTATGCATATAATAAGACTTCAGTAGAAAATGACGAAGATTATGGATTAGTTTCAGAATTAACTATAGGTGGAACTGATTATGGGTCTATAGCTGGCGTTGGCGGCGGACAAATTGATGATGATTATGGTTTAATAACTCAATCAAACATTACTGCAATTCCATTTGGATCTATAACTCTTTCTGGTATTTCTTCTAATAGAGAAATTGCAGTATATGGTTATTATGGAAATGATAATAATCCAGGAACTTCAGGAACAATCTTTATAAGTGGTAATGTAAGTAATGTACAAGAGATAGATTCTTATAAGGGCTCTGGAACTATAACTCTTTCTGGAATTGCTCTAGAAAGTGAAAGTGATGTTTATATTGGCCTAGGAACAATCTTTGTATCTGATTTTGGATTAGAGAGTGAAATAGATGTTTATACGGCTTCTGGATCTATAAGTCTCTCTGGAACAGCTGTAGAAAGTTTCTCTGCACAAACTCCAGAAGATACTCAACTGTTTGTAATTTCAGGATCTGCATCTAACATTAAAGAAACAGATTCTTACAGTGGATCTGGATCTCTAAGTCTATCTGGAATTGCTCTAGAAAGTGAAAGTGATGTTTATATTGGCCTAGGAACAATCTTTGTATCTGATTTTGGATTAGAGAGTGAAATAGATGTTTATACGGCTTCTGGATCTATAAGTCTCTCTGGAACAGCTGTAGAAAGTTTCTCTGCACAAACTCCAGAAGATACTCAACTGTTTGTAATTTCAGGATCTGCATCTAACATTAAAGAAACAGATTCTTACAGTGGATCTGGAACTATAACTCTTTCTGGAATTGCTCTAGAAAGTGAAAGTGATGTTTATATAGGATTAGGTACTGTAGTACTTTCTGACTTCGGTAGAGAAAGTGAAATAGATGTTTATACGGCTTCTGGATCTATAAGTCTCTCTGGAACAGCTGTAGAAAGTTTCTCTGCACAAACTCCAGAAGATACTCAACTGTTTGTAATTTCTGATGTTGGTGTAAGATATTACTCTCCAATATACCCAAGAAATGCTCTCATTGGTGATCCAGGATCTGGAATTGGAACTATCCGACTTAATGACGATTCTGTTTTAACTGTAACTAGAGCTACTCTTCCATATAAGGCAAAAGGTGGTATAACACTTTCTAATGGACTTAAAGAATCCTTTAATAAAGGAAATTATAATAGTTCTGGTATTGTTACACTATCTGGTATTGCATCAACTAGAGAAATTCAAGTTTACGGATATTATGGTGACCAGAAGAATCCTGGAACTAGTGGAAAAATAACTTTAAATGAACAAACTACTCCAATTATTGAGAAATATACATCATCTTATGTTGGTTTAGGTACAATCACTTTAAGTGATTCTTTTGAAAGAAGACGTTTACGTGCATGGAACGGATCTGGTACTATTACATTATCCGGAATAGGTTTAGACTCTATTACTATTCCAGTATCAAATACCATACTATTCAAGTTTAGTGGTTCTAAATTTGAATCATTTATTCCAACTACAGAAATTGGTTCTGGAATTATTACTATTACAGGATCTTCCGATACCCCAATAAGAACTTTTGTTCATAACGGTTCGGGTTCCATAGTCCTCAATGGTTCTGCTATAATTAGACCAGTTCTGAGACAAATTGGTACAGGAACGATTCGTCTTGTACCTAGATTTAGAGTTGATGACGATTATACCTCTTGTGATAATGATACGGACTTTTCAGTTCAATTTGGTAATACACCACTTCTTAATGCTACGTCAATTACTTTTGATAATTCAAACATTACTTTTGATAGTCAGATAATCAAATCTACTTCTACACTTTCTGTAACTTGTGATAGGGAGGATGATGCAACTGTCAAATTTGTTGCAAATCCACCAGAAGATACAATATTATTCACAATTAGTGGATCTTCAATAACATCGGTAGTAAGTCTTGATAGTTATGTAGGAATTGGAAATATCTTTATTTCTGGTGGATATACAAATCTGAGATCAACAAAAGTTAAAGTTGGAACTGGAATTGTAACTATCTCGCAGCTATCTAAGGATGTTGAGATTGATTCTTATGTTGGACTTGGGACAATATTAAGTCTCTCAGGAGCTTCCAAATCTAAAATTGCAAATCCACCAGAAAATACCATTCTTGTACAAATTGGTGGAACTGCTTCCACTAGAGTTGAATTTGAATATTCTTATGTTGGAGTTGGAACTCAATATTTCAGTGGTATTGGCTCTCAAAGAATTGTTTATGCAGATCGTGGATCTGGACTGATTTCTCTATCTGGTAATCTTGTTTATCCTGATATTAAATTTGTTCCATCCCCAGATGGTTCTGGAATCATATCTATTGTTGGAACGTCTAAAGAAAAATCAACCGTTGTTCATAATATTCAAGGGGGATCTCTTTTCACTCTTTATGGTGGATTTGAATCCTTTAGTAAAACAAATTATAATGGAATTGGCACTATCTTTATTGTTGGAGCAGCTTCTTCTATTATCAATAATCCATTCCAACCATCAAGAGTTTATGTCACAATAATCTAATTTATTTAATGATAAATATATCAGAAGAAAGAGTAGTTTGGGTTACGTCGCACTATGACTAAGCAGGTACAACTCAGAAGAGGGACAACAGCTGAACATGCAGTATTTACAGGAGCCGTAGGTGAATTAACAATTGATACTAGTAAAGATGTTGCTGTTGTTCATGATGGAGTAAAAGTTGGCGGTCATGAACTTGTAGGTGTTGCGGCTACTGGACAGACAATCGTTAATAAAGACGGACTTGCAATTGGATCTACTGTAGCTAGTTCTCCACTAACAGTTATTGGTAATTCTTTTATTTCTGGAGTTAGTACATTCGGAAATAATGTCAATGTAGGATCAAACTTAAACGTTTCTGGAGATTCAATTTTTGCTGGAGTAAGCACTTCTGTCGGAGTAACTATTGGAGTAGGAAATACTGATTTAATTGTAAATGGAACTGCTAGAGTAACTAATACTCTTTCTATTGGGCCTAATACCATAGTTATAAATGGAAACACTAATACAATAGAAGCAGAAACTTTAGTCGCTAAAAAAGTAAATATAACAGGAGAAAATATAGTCATAGCTTCTTTTGATAGAACTATTACAAACTCAGTCTCCGCAGGTTCAACAATTTTTCCATTAAATAATATATCTTCTCTAGTTGTAGGAGATTTATTTAATGTAACTGGAATATTTACACATGTGCCTATCACTGGATTTGGTACAACATCAGTAGCTAATTTTTATGAAACTTTATCAACTACATCCATTTCAACAACAGTTAGTGCAGGATCTACAGTTATTGGAGTTACTACTACTATTGGAATTACTACGAGTTCTTTTATTTCTGTATCTGGAGTAGGCATTACTGATGCACCAATTATAGGATTTGGTACAGTATCACTAGGAAATGTTTATAATTTAGTATCTATAACCGGCGTTGGCAATACGGTTTCAGCAGGATCTACTGTAATCATAGTTAATGCAATTACTAATGTTGTAGTTGGTGATTATGTGAGTGTTGCTAATACTGATACTGGCGCAACACTTATTAATAGAGTTCCAATAGTTGGATTAGGCACTACATCTGCAACTCCATATTATGTGACTGTTAATACTACATCTATTTCAACAACGGTTAGTGCTGGATCTACAATAGTTTCTGTTGCATCAACCTCAGGAATTACTACGAGTTCTTTTATTTCTGTATCTGGAGTAGGCATTACTAATGTTCCAGTTGTTAATGTAATAACAACTGGTATTACAAGTTCTTATCAAAATTCAGCAAATACAACAGTAGCTTCTACAGTTGCTATAGGATCTACAGTAATTCCTGTCGCATCAACTACAGGAATTACTGTAGGAAACGCAATTGATATTACTGGGATCTTTAATAAAGTAAAAGTAACTGGAGTTGCTGCTACCACTATAACCATTGGTGTAGGAAATACTTATAATGGTACTATATCTTCAGGTTTAG
>Ga0194130_10001949_pt1 | contig 31289 bp, 30 predicted proteins | sample TA2KigsurfametaG_FD_160084 | JGI IMG/M metagenome (GOLD analysis project Ga0194130, IMG submission 160084) | Freshwater microbial communities from Lake Tanganyika, Tanzania - TA2015050 Kigoma 12 surface | ecosystem: Environmental > Aquatic > Freshwater > Lake | place: Tanzania: Lake Tanganyika...
AACACGGCATCGGCCTGGCCAAGAAACCTTGGTGGAACCAGGCCACCTCCCCGGCCCTGCGCACACTCCACCAAAAAATCAAAAGGTCTCTGGATCCTGCTGGCCGCCTTAACCCCGGCAAATTCCTCTAATTCTCGTCGCTACGCTCCGGCCCCTTTCCGCCCCTCAAAATTGGGAATTTCCTGCCACTCGTCTCCAGACAATTCCACCCACGACCCCTTCCCAACCATCTGCCAGGGTTCACTCATCAATCTGCCCTGCGGCGGTTCTTCACCACCTCCCGCTTGGCCGATGCCAAACGACTCACCTTGCCTCTAAGTCCCCCAAAATCCTCGATGTAATACACCTGTCCGCAAATCGAGGGCTCGTAGAAAACCTGCTGATCGTCTGCCAATGTGGCCATTAAGGAGGAGTCGGGAGATAACACGGCTTTCCTTCCAAAGACTTCAACCAGCAGCGGCTTCCTCATGGCCGGACCCGGCCGAACGAGCACGCTGGGCCGGCCCAGTTCATCTTTCCCAAAACTCAGGCGGTACTCTTGGCCCGCCGTGTCCACCGCACGACTAACGGAACCCGCGGCAATTTCCTCAAGGATATTTCCCAATTCATCTCGCACCTCTAATCGAAGAGTCTGATCGTTGTAAATGAGTCTCGCCCCACTTCCATTTTGGATTCCGGCAACAATTCCGGCTGCCTCCTGCCCGGCTGAATCGACCGAGGCCAAACCCTTCTGCGAAAAAGACAAGCCGGCACCTGCGACGGCCAGAAAAAGTAACCTGCTAATTTGCATGGGCTCTTGCTTGAAGTCTTAACGACGGATCGTCCAGCAATTCCCGCTCATCCAAAGGTCTGTTTGTCAAAAGCCTGTCGGCAGCTCCGCGGATTTTGTGGGAGCGCTGCCCTGCACCACCCAGGGGGCCGACTCCCCCTTCGCCGACCACGCACCTTGTTCTGAATCCAAAATCAAACATCCAAAATCCAAAATTCCGTCTACATCTCCTTGAGCTTCTGCGCCCGCTCCTTGTTGCGCGCGTCGTTAAGAGCCTCGATTTCCAACGGAAAAATCGAGCCCGCAGGCAGCGCCAGTGCCCCGCGAGTCAGGTTGGTGTCGATCCTCGGGGCATAGACGACCCGGCCGTTCACAATCACCACTAGAATCAGCCCCCGACCCGTGTTGGTCGCTACCTCCAGCTTGGTTTTTCCAAAATCGTCGAACTCCACCACCACGGTTCCATCCGCCATCGAACGGACGCTTTGTATATCCTTTTCCGACACCTCGGGGATGTTTCGGATGGCAATCGTCTCCGGCGGATTCAGCAAGGTCACCGGGACCGTCACCGTGCCTTTGGCTCCTTCCGGCGCCTGCAAATGAACCCGCAGCAGAACCGGCGGCTTTTCCGCCGCTCCGATCCACAAAATCAATCCAAGAATCCAAGAAGGTATCCGACCCATACCTCAACGATATCCAACCTTGGACCGGAAACGACCCGATTTGTCAGGACAGCAAGTTTCGGCCAATCTTGGCACATGGGCTTTTGGCTGGCTTTTGGACTGATTGCTTTTTCCGGGACTGCTTTTGCGGAGATCGACGCCTCCCGCGACACCATGCCCAAGCAGTTTCAAGGCGCCCCTGGCCTGATTAAAGGTGGCTTTTTGATTGAAGGCTCCAAGAAACGCTTTGCCGGTGCCAACGAACTGAATCTGGAAGCTTTTAAGACCAACCTGGAAGTCACCCCGGGCGAACTCAGTCTCCCCAAGATCCGCGACCCCCAACCCGAGGATCTCATCAGTCTAAAGTTTACCGTCACCAACGGTGCCGACACGGGCACAATTCTCTACTTTCCCACCGCCCAGCGCTGCGAAGCCGTCGTCCGCAATGCCGAGGGCAAAATTGTCTACACCTGGTCGGAGGATTTTGAGTTCGCCCCCGATGCCGGCTACAGCTTTCTGAATCCTGGGGAGCGTTTGAATTACCAGCTGACCATCCCCTTTCAGGCCCTCCGGGGTCGGCTCCCCGCCGGCTCCGCCACCCTCACCGCCAGCTTGGTCAATTATCCGCAGCTGCGCGCGGAGATGCCGCTGGAGATTGTTCCGTAGCGGCCCGCCGAAAATCCCCCACAGGTTGGGACAACATCTTTTCCACCTCCTCCGGGCGAAACTTTTCCTGCCGGCCCGGCCCCAGATCCCGCGCGTTTTCCTCCTCCCGCCAAACCTGCTGCCGCACCCGCGTCAACCGCCCCTCATACATCCGCAACGAACCCTCCCGACCCCCACCCATCCGCGCCGCCCGCGACGACCAGCCCTGCGCGGTCTCCCGTTCGATTTCCCGCATCGTCATCGTTTGCTCCGCGGCCAGCTCCCTTTGCGGCTGAAACTTTTCATTTTCGCCCCGGCCCGCCGCCCAGTCCCGATCTTGCCCCCAACGCGCCTCCTCCCACTTCCTTCCGGACGCTCCCTCCCAGTTGGCCCTCTGCCCAAAAGACGCCTCTTTCCCCCATCCCTCGGCCGACTTCGCCCGAACCTCTTTCTCTTTCCCGTAATACCTCACCGAGATTTCCTGGCTGTCTTTCATTTTTCCCGAAAGCGGACTGAGCCGATTATCGGGTTTCCTCGGCCAACTCCCTTCCGCCACCCCGCGTTGGGCATTTTCCAAGCGCTGGGCGCTGTTCTCCTCGGCGACCCCCAAGGGAGTGGTTGCCACTGCCAGGCCTAAAACCAGAAAGAAGGCTTTCACCCGCAGCATCATCCCCGCTTCTGACCACTCCTGCCCCCGAAAAAAACTCGCTCCGGTTTACCTTTGACCACAACTAGTGAATCGTTTTGTTCCACCTGCCTCAGGTCACCACCAACTGGGTCCACCTGGATTTGAACCAGGAACCAAGGGATTATGAGTCCCCTGCTCTAACCGTTGAGCTATGGACCCGACCTCACGACTCTCGCCCCGACTCAATCGCCTGTAAATTCCAAGCCGCTCGGTTTATTTTCTACCCATGCCAGCTCACCCCCAGCAGGCCCTGCCCCCCCTTCCCCATGCCGCCGTGGTTGGAACCGGAGCCCTCGGCATGTATTACGGCGCCAAGCTGGCCAAGTCGGGTATTCCGGTCACTTTCCTCGCCCGGCGCGACCTGACCCATCTTCAAAAACACGGCATCCAGGTGCGCTGTCCTTATGGCGACTTCCACCTTCATCCCGTCCGGGCCTGTGGGACGCCGGAAGAAATCGGCCCCGTGGATCTGGTTCTGGTCTGCATCAAAACCACCGGCAATGCCGCGCTTAAAAAAATCATTCCACCGCTCCTCGGCCCCGATACCGCGATCTGCTCCCTGCAAAACGGGCTCGGTAATGAGGAACTCCTCGCCTCCATTGCCGGGAAAGAGCGCGTCTTGGGCGGAGTCTGCCATGTCTGCGTTTCCCGGCCCGAGCCCGGCGTCGCCCGCAACCTGGCCTGCACGGACATCAGGTTTTCCGACCTTTCCGGCGGAGACACCCCGCGCGCCCGTTCCCTCGCCAAGATTTTTACCGCAGCCGGAGTGGGCTGCACCGTGGCCCCGTCCATTGGCTCGGCCCGCTGGTACAAACTGGTCTGGAATGTGCCTTTCAACGGCCTTGGCATCGCCGGTGGCCCCGGCGGCCGCGACACTCAGCAGGTGCTTGAGGACCCCACCCTGCATCAGGAGGCCCAAGACCTGATGACCGAGGTTCTCGCCGCTTCCGCCAAGCTCGGCTACCCGCAAGATCCAAATCTCATTGAAAAGGAAATCGTCCGCACCCGCACCATGGGGCACTACAAATCGTCCAGCCAACTCGACTGGGAAGCTGGCAGACCGGTGGAACTGGAATCGATTTGGGGCGAGGCTCTTCGCCAAGGCACCGCCGCCGGCGTCCCCATGCCCCACCTGGAAAAGCTCTACCAACAGCTTAGGGGCATGGTGAAGTTTTAACTTTTGCTGATTTCGTGTAGCAACGCGCGGTTCATCCGCGCACCCCGCTCCAGATACGCGATGGGAAACGTCTCATCCGGACCGTGGGCGCGGCAGTCCGGCAAACTCAGCCCCACCAACAAAGTTTCCACCCCGAGCACCTTCCGGATCACGCTGACGATCGGAATGGTTCCCCCCTCCAGCAGATAATGAACCTTTTTTCCGTCCCAGGCCTGACGCAGGGCCCGCACCGCCGCCGGTCCAAAATCTTTCTTGGGATCACAAAAATAAGGCAGCCCCCCGTGGTGGCGGGTGATTTTCATCTTCACGGTCTTCGGGCACTTCTTTTGCAAATATTTCTCCACGAGCCCGGCGATCTCCGCCGGATCCTGATGGGGAACCAGTCGGAAGGTGAGTTTCGCCGAAGCCTTGCTGGGGAGCACTGTTTTGGGGCCCGGGCCTTGGTAGCCCCCCGTGATCCCGTTGATCTCCGCCGTCGGACGCATTCCGATCCTTTCAATCGCGGTGTAGCCCGGCTCCCCACCCAAGGCCGGACTCCCCGCCTGTCGGCGTACTTCGCCATCCGATACCCCCAGATCCTTGGCCGCCTTGCGTTCCCACGCCGCCGGCTTCCGAACCTTTTTGTAAAATCCTGGCACGGTCACCCGGGAATGATCGTCGTGCAATCCCGCCAGAAGTTGCGTGAGCACCTTGATCGGATTCACCACCGCCCCGCCGTAAACCCCCGAGTGCAGGTCGTGGGAAGGACCCGTCAAATCCACCTCCAGCGCCGCGATCCCCCTGAGCCCGTAGGTGAGGGTCGGTTGATCGGGACCCGCCATGTTGGTGTCGGAAATTACCGCCACGTCGCACCGCAGATCCTTTTTTCGGGCCTTTAAAACAGCCTCCAAGTTGTCGCTCCCCACCTCCTCTTCCCCTTCCACCACAAACACCACATCCGTTGCCGCGCCACCCTCCTTGATCGCCTCCGCCACGCCCAGCATATGGGCAAAAATTTGCCCCTTGTTGTCCGTGGATCCCCGCGCCACGACCATTCCGCCTTTCAATCGCGGTTCAAACGGATCCCCGGTCCACCCGTCCTCCCTTTCTGCCGGCTGCACGTCGTAGTGACCGTAAATCAGCACCCGGCGACGTTGCCCGCCTCCCGGCTGACTCCACTTGGCCAACACGACGGGAGCCCCAGGCGTAGCCGCGATCTCCGCCTCCATTCCCATCGCCCCAAATTTTTCTGCCAGCCACGCGGCGCAATCCCGCAGGGACGGGAGCCTGGCCGGGTCCGCCGACACGGTCGGAAAACGTAAAAAATCGAAATAGTCGGAACGGACCTGATCCAAAAGCGGCATCTTGGGAGTCTGCCGGCACCCACCGATCCGCGCCAGTCCGGCATTTGCGTGGCCTTTTTTTTGGGATATAATTATCGGATGTCCAACCAAGCATTAAGCATTCCGAACTCCTTCCCACCCTTTGATTTGACCCGCTTGCTGAAAACTGTTTTTGAACCCCAAAAAGGGGAGCGGGCTTGCGTTTTGATCGACTTGGACGATCCGACCCAGGTTCAGGACTTCGCTTTTCTCCAAGATCCTGCCCTGACGGTCCAAAAATACGCCCACGATATTTTTTATCAGGGTCTGAACAACGGGGTGGGGCACGAACTCGGTCTGACCGGTGGTGAATTTTATGCCTACAAAAAAACCGGCGGCAGCAACCTCGACATGGATGACCTCGTCATGGACACGCAGGGCCGCCGCCTATCCTTCGAAAAAGACATTTACCCCAAGTACGACATCATCCTCTGCATTTCCACCTACTCGGCCACCGCCCCCCTGACCGCTTCCGCAAAGAAGCACGGCTTCCGGGGCGCCACCCTGCACGGGCTCAATGAAGTCATTCTGCAAACCGGCCTGGCCGTGGATTACAATGAGGTCAGCAAGCAGGCAGAAAAACTTCGCCTCGGCCTGACTAAATCGGACTGGGTGGAAATTGACTACGAAGTCGCCGGAAAATCCTGCACCCTGCATCTCGATCTCGGCCGTCAGGAGGCCCAAAAGTCCCACGGCCTTTGCCGCGGAAAAACCCCGGATGTCGCCAACCTTCCGGCCGGCGAGGTTTATTTTGTCCCCACCGGCGGTTCCGGTCAGATGCCGATGAAGTTTGAGGACGGGACTCTTGCTATCTTGGATATTGAGGGGGGCCGCCAGGTGGGTGGTTCCTTCCTCAGCGGGAACCTGAAAAAATTTCAGGAGCATGTGGCCAAGCTCCAACGCGACCCAGTCACCGGCGAACTGGGTGAACTGGGTTTTGGCACCCAACTCCTTCCCTTTAGCGGGCGGGACATCCAAGACGAAAAAATCCTTGGCACGATTCACGTGGCCACCGGCCGATCGGACCACCTCGGGGGCCACCTTACCCCCGACAAATTTGCCGAGCGGATCAACGCCACCCATGACGACATCCTCTACGCTCCGCACAAAACGCCCGAAATCCAGGTGAAGCAGGTCCGGATGCATCGGAACGGGACCACCACCGTGGTGATGGAAAATTACCGTCCCACCGAGTATTTGGCTCAACTCCTCGCCTGAGCGCAACGTACGAATCCGGCTCCGCCCTCGCGGAGTACCTTGCATTCCATTACCTCGAGCCGCGGGAGTTGTTGCCCCGGGGGCGAAGCACGCCGTTCGGGCTTCGCAACTTTCCCGCGGCTTGTGCCCGCCTGCTTTTTTCGGAGGCCAAGCGCCGAAGAATTCGGCCCCGCCGGGCCTTGGATCTCGGTTGCGCGGTCGGCAGGGCGTCCTTTGAACTCTCCCGGAAAGTCCCTGCAGTCCTGGCGATCGATTCCTCCAAGACCTTTATCGCCGCCGCTAAAAAGTTGGCCACGCGCGGCCTTTGTTCCTTCCGATTGAACGAGGAAGGCCATCGAACGAGGCCGGTCCGAATCGTGGCACCTGCCCAAAAAATTCGGGGCCGCGTTTCGTTTGGGACTGGAGATGCTCTGCGCCTGCCTCGCCTTGCTCCGTTCGACCTCGTTCTCGCCGCCAATCTGCTCGATCGGGTCAAAGACCCCCAACGGCTTTTGCAGAAAGTCCTGCCCGGACTCGTTCGCCCCGGAGGGCTTTTGCTCCTGACCTCCCCCTATACGTGGTCCAAGGCCTTCACCCCCTCGTCCCGATGGCTCAGGAATTCATTCTTTGCCACAAGGAGGCTGCTTGCGCCGCACTTCCGGCTTCTGCGCCGCCAGGATCTGCCTTTTCTCCTCCGCGAACACCGCCGCAAATTCCAGCTGACCTTCGCCGACGCCACGCTCTGGTTGCGCGTCTGATCGTCCTCTTCGGCCCTGATCTCGCTCTTTGCCTGTCTGCCTTAAATCGTTTACTCTAAGTCCCTATGGGAAAGACGCTTTTCCAAAAAGTATGGGACCGCCATGCCGTGGGCCAGTTGCCCGACGGCTCCACCCAACTGTTCATCGGAACCCACCTGATCCACGAGGTCACCAGCCCGCAGGCCTTTGGCATGCTCCGCGACTTGGGGCTGAAAGTCGCCTTTCCCCAGCGCACTTTTGCCACGGTCGACCACATCGTGCCCACCGACCAACGCGTCGAACCCTTCCAGGACACCTTGGCGGACGCCATGATCAAGGAGCTTCGCAAAAACTGCGCCGACTTCGGCATCACCTTCTTCGACATCCCCTCCGGCAAGCAGGGCATCGTCCATATCGTTGGCCCGGAACAGGGCATCACGCAACCCGGCACCACGATCGCCTGCGGGGATTCCCACACTTCCACGCACGGGGCTTTCGGGGCCGTCGCTTTCGGCATCGGCACCAGCCAAGTCCGGGATGTGCTCGCCACCCAAACTATGGCCCTCTCCCCCCTGAAAGTCCGAAAGATCGAAGTCCGCGGAAAGCTTGGTCCGGGCGTCTACGCCAAGGACATCATTCTTCATGTCATCCGCACCCTCGGGGTGAACGGCGGCACCGGTTTCGCTTATGAATATGCCGGTCCGACCATCGCGGGGCTCGCTCTCGAGGAACGGATGACCATTTGCAACATGTCGATTGAGGGAGGCGCCCGCGCCGGCTACGTGAATCCTGACGAAAAGACCTTTGCTTACCTCCGGGGCCGGCCCTACTGCCCCAAGGGCAAGGATTGGGATGCCGCCATCCTTGAGTGGAAGAAGGTGGCTTCCGACCCCGATGCGCAATACGACGATGTGAAGGTTTTCGATGCCGCCGAAATTCGTCCCACCGTCACTTGGGGCATCAATCCCGGCCAAGCCATCTTTATCGACGAAGCGATTCCCGAACCGGAGAAACTACCCGTCGCCGACCGCGCCTCCGCCAAAGAAGCCCTCGAGCACATGAAATTCAAGGCCGGCCAAAGGCTGGCCGGCCAACCGATCCAGGTCGCCTTTTTCGGCTCCTGCACCAACGCGCGGGTCTCGGACTTTGTGGAGGCCTCCAAATTTCTCAAAGGCCGAAGGGTGGCCCCGGGAGTTCGGGCCATCGCCGTGCCCGGTTCGCAGGGAGTCACCAAAGTCTGCCAGGAGATGGGCATTGACCGGATTTTTAAGGATGCGGGATTCGACTGGCGCGAGGCCGGTTGTTCGATGTGCCTTGGGATGAACCCCGACCAGTTGGTGGGGGACGAAATCTGCGCCTCCTCCTCCAACCGGAATTTCAAGGGCCGCCAAGGCAGTCCCACCGGCCGAACCATCCTGATGAGCCCGGTGATGGTGGCGGCCGCCGCGGTCAGCGGGAAAGTCAGCGACGCCCGCCAAGTCTTCGCCTGACATGTCCCTCGCCCCGATCAAAAAGGTGACGGGCCGGGCCGTCCCCGTGGAAGGCGACGACATTGACACCGACCGGATCATCCCCGCCCGCTATATGCGGTGCGTCACTTTTGACGGGTTGGGAGAGCACCTTTTCCGCGATGTCCGCTTCACCCCGGAAGGAAAATCCAAGCATCACCCGATCGATCAACCGAAACATAAAGGCGCGACGGTTTTGGTCTCCGGGATGAACTTTGGCTGCGGGAGCTCACGCGAACACGCTCCGCAGGCCATCGTCCGAGCCGGCTTCAAGGCGGTGATCGCCGGAAATTTTGCGGAGATTTTCTTTGGCAACAGCACCACGCTCGGACTCCCTTGCGTGGCCGCCCAGCCCTCTGATCTGCAGGCGCTGTCCAAACTGGTCTCGGAAAGGCCGGAAACCGAAGTGGAGATCGACCTGGAAAAGCTGCGGGTGAAGGCCGGATCTTTGACCTTTCCCGTCGCCATGAAGCCCATCGCCCAACAGGGGCTTCTCGCTGGACGCTACGATGCCATCGCCGATCTCCTCGCCAATCTCCCCAAGGTGAACGCCCTCGCCTCCCGAATTCCCGGCCCCACCGTTCCTTGATCCCCATCTTCATGGAAAAGACACGCCCCGCCCAGGCGCTAGGAAAATTTCTTTCGACCCTGGAATCCTCCAGAACTTGAGGCTCCCGCTTCCGCGTCTGCCTTCCAATCAAGGCACGACATGTTCGGATTAAGGTTGGGCCTCGTATTTTATTATATCGGACGAAAGAAATTGCTCCGTCACACGCACCGAGCAGGGCGTGAAACCGAAACAACCCGGTTCAAAGAACTCCCCGGAGCTTGGCTTGGCACCGGGTGGAAAGCGACTCCAGAATTTTTTTCTCCCAGCCGCTCACCATCTCTTCCGTTAAGGTAAGCGCGGGGGAACGAAATTTCAAGCGACAACCCAGGGACAACGACCCCTTGGGCACCTTGGCCCCGGACGGATCCCGAAAGCGGTCGAAAACCTGCAGGCTTTCCAGCTCCGGCGGAGCCGCCGCCCGGATGGCCTTCTCCACCTCGGCGTAAGGCACGGTTTCCGGCAGGACCAAGGCCAAATCCCTCTCAACTCCGGGAAAACTGCTGATCTCGCGGTTTTCCGCAGTCTTTTCGGCCCTCTCGCCGAGCGGGAGTTCCACCACCCATACCGGGATTTTTAAGGACGCCTGCTTCTTTTCCAACCCCGTGGCTTCCCGTGCCTTTGCGGGGCCGGGGAATCCGGGGAACCGGGCCCGCATCTCTTCTTGGACGCCCTTGAGGCTGAACGGACCTGCCTTTTCCTCCCTCTCCTGCCAGTCCACCGGCCTTTCCTGTCCGGTCACCAACAGGGCCAGCCGGAGTTCCTCTTTCCCCTTTTCACTTGTGACTCTACCGATCTCATAAAGCTTCAGGTGGATGTTTCCGCGGGAGGCGTTCCGACCGGCCGAGGCCAGGAGTCCGGGAACCAGGGAACCACGGAGGGCGCCTGCCTCCGGCCCTGCCGGCACCGAAAGCTTCACCGCCGCACCCTCCTCTTTCCGCACTAAACTTCCGGTGAGGGTTTCAAAGAAGCCCCGCTCCACCAAAAATTCCCGAATCTGGCGGAGCCGCCGGCTTCTTTTATCCTCTTCTGATTCCCCCTCCGCGAGTGGATCCAGAGCGGACGGCGTCTGGTCCAGATTCTCCATTCGAACCAGCTCCTCAATCAGATCCATTTCTTCGCGCACGTCTTCCCGCCAGCCCGGCGGAATCCAACCCTCACCCTTGGCCTTAAATCCAAGCGCATTTAGCCGGGCCTGAATTTTCTTGGAATCAAGGGCCTGCCCAAGCATCCGTTCCACTTTTGATGGTCGCAGAGGGATGGGGACCTCCTCTTTGGCCTTGACTCCGCCCACCAACGTGGCGCCATCCACCTTTTCCAAGGCCCCGAACTGTTGAAGAAGTTCCACGACCCGGTTGCGGGCCCGCTCCACCAAAGATGGATCCAACCCGCCCCGGCCGAATCGCCGGGAGGATTCCGTGTGCAGGGAGTATCTCCGGGCGGTCTTTCTCACCGTTCCCGGATGAAAGCGGGCCGACTCGAGCAAAATCTTTTGGGTTCCCGGACCCACCGCACTTTCCTTGCCTCCGACCACTCCGGCCAAGGCAACGGGCCCCTTCCCGTCCGCAATAACGAGATCCTGGGCGGTCAGTTCATGACTGCCGCCGTCGAGTCCCGCAAACTTCTCCCCCACCTTCGCCCGGCGAATTTGGATTGAGGCACCCTGAATCTTGGCGGCGTCAAACGCGTGCACCGGCTGGCCGATTTCCAGCAGGACGTAGTTGGTGATGTCCACGACCAGTCCGAGGCTGCGCGTACCGCAGGCCAGAAGCCTTTTCTTCATCCAGTCCGGCGAATCGATGCCGGGTTTCACCGTGAGGGCGGTCAGGGAGTAGGCGGGGCAATCCCTGGCATCCGCCACCTCCACTTTTATCCCCGTCAGCGACCCGGGGGCCGGCGCTCGGATCGCACCCCGGTCTTTCGCTTGGGCACCGAGGGCCACGAACTCCCGGGCCATCCCCTCCATGGAAGCCAAGTCCGCCCGGTTGGGCGTGATCTCAAACTCCATCACGGTCTCTCCCGGATACAATGTTTCCAGCGGCGCACCGAGCGGCGTGTCTTTGGGAAGAAGAAGCAGCCCTTCCGCGTCCTCGGCAAGACCCAGTTCCTTGGCGGAGCACAGCATGCCCTCAGAGCTCTCGCCCCGTAACTTGGCGGATTTAATGGTCATCCCATCGGGAAAGATCGTGCCAGGTTTGGCTAACGGAACCACATCACCCGCGTTGTGGTTCCTGGCTCCACAGACCACTTGCCGCGGTCCGCTCCCGTCATCCACCTTACAGACCGTCAGTCGATCGGCATTCGGGTGCGGTTGTTTGTCGAGAATTTTGGCGGCCACCACCCCGGGGACCTGACTACCGGTGGAGCGGATGGCCACCACTTCCGTGCCGCTGCGCGTGAAACGGTCCGCCACCTGGACGGGGGTTCCCTCCCAATCACACCATTCCCGCAGCCACTCCAAGGAAACCTTCATTCGGTTTTACCCTTGCGGGCCGAGGACTTCAGCTTGGCCATCCGGTCGCGAATCTTGCCGGCTTCCTCATATTGCTCCGAGCGAATCAGCTGCTGCAGCTCCTTTTCCAACTCCTCGCGGCGCGCGTTCTTTCTTTCCGGCCGCTTGCCGACATGAACGAGGGATTTCTGGGACTCTTGCAGGGCGCTCGCCAGATGGGCGGAAAACTTTTCGTAACAGGCGGCACAACCCAGCCGCCCCGTCTTGCTCAGGGTGTCCAAGGGATACCCGCAGGCCGGACACTTCTCCCCGCCCTTGGGCGGGGACGGTTCCCCGACGGTTGCGAGGGCGTCAGGAGACAGGAAGCCGCTCGGGTGCAGCGCCCCGCTCTCCCTGGCGCAATCGGCGCAAAGATCGGTGCGTTTCAGGTTCTCCCCAACCACCGTGGTCATAAAAACGGTGGCGGGCTTACGGCCGCACTTTTGGCAATCCACGGCTCCCTCAGGCGGGGATCTTTGTCCCCGTGGTGGTGACCAGCTTGTGGTAACGGCGGATCAGGTCGGCGGTGTGTTGGCCAGGCTTGCCCGTGCCGATCACCCGCCCGTCCACCGCCACCACCGGAATGACTTCCGCACCGGTCCCCGTCAAAAACACCTCCTCGGCCGTGAATAGGTCGTAGCGTCGCACGTCACCTTCCCGGGTCTCCCAACCTGCCTCACGGGCGATTTCCAGGACGGTGTTCCGGGTGATGCCGTTGAGCGCCCCTGAGGAAAGCTTGGGGGTGATCAGCACCTGGTCACGAATAAGGAAAATGTTGTCACCGGAACATTCCGCCACCAGGCCCTGCGGGTTCAGCATAATGACCTCCTGCGCCCCGGCCTGCTGACCCTCGATCTTGGCAAGGATGTTGTTGAGGTAATTGAGCGACTTGATGCTTGGATCCAAGGCCGCCGGAGAATTTCTCCAGGTGGGCACGGTCACTACCCGCAACCCCTCGCGGTAGTACTTCTCCGGATATAGCTCCAGCTCGCTGGCGATGATGATCACCGTCGGCTTTTTACACCGGTCAGGGGAAAGCCCCAGGTAGCCCTTGCCCCGCGTCACCACGAGCCGGAGATAACCGGACTTCATCCGGTTGCGCTTGCAGGTCTCCAGCACGGCAGCACGCATCTGCGCACGATCCAGCGGGACTTTAAGGAGGATCGCTTGGGCGGAATCCTCGAGGCGACGCAGGTGTTCCTCCAGCTTGAAGACCCGGCCGTTGTAGGCGCGGATGCCTTCGAAGACCCCATCCCCGTAAAGCAGTCCGTGGTCGAAGACCGAGATCTTCGCCTCCTCCTCCGGATAAAATTTTCCGTCGATGTAGATGATCATGCGCTTGCTTCCGTCAGCCTGCCGTCCGTGATCCGGAACGGGGTTCCTACCCGCCCGGCCACGGTTTCGTCATGCGTAACCAGTAATAAAGATTTTTGCCGCTCACGCACCATCTTCACAAGCAAATCAAGCACCGCCGTGGCGGAGGCGGCGTCCAGGTTCCCGGTGGGTTCGTCCGCCAGAATCAGGTCCGGCTCTAGCACGAGGGCACGGGCCACCGCGGCTCGTTGTTGCTCCCCGCCGGAAAGCTCCGCGGGCAGATGGTCGCGGCGCAGGGTCATCCCCACTTCATCCAGCAGGTCCTCCCACTTCTCCCCCAGCTGCACCCCCGCCAGCATGGCAGGCAGACGGACGTTCTCCTCCACCGTCAATTCGGGAATCAAATGATAGGACTGAAAGACAAAACCCACCGCCTGTCTGCGCCAGATCGCCCAACGGGTCCGGTCCCAGCTGCGGGTACTTTCACCTTTCCATAAAATTTCCCCGCGCTCAGGCGATTCCAGGCCACCCAGGATATGCAACAAGGTCGATTTACCGGCGCCGGAAGGACCGCACACCGGCCGACACTCGCCGGTGCCTAGTTGGAAATCGATTCCATGGATAATTTCCAGAGGCTCCCGGCCCTTGAGCTGATAGCTTTTATGCAGGCCCCGGACTTCTAAAAGCGGGGCGCTCATGACCGCTTCAGGTTCGCGGCGGGTTCCGTGCGTGCCGCCGCCAGCGCCGGCACCAGGGCCGCCAAAACGCTCAAAGCCAATCCAGCGGCAGCCACCCCAAAGAACACTCCCGCGTCATATTTCACCGGCAGGGAGGAGAAATGATAGATTTCCGGAGGAAAAAGCTCTTGGCCGGTCGCCTTGGCAATCACATCAGCGATGGGGTTGCGGTTGGCTAGGGTCAGTCCGGCCCCGATCACCCCGACTACGGATCCCAGTGCCCCTACCACCACGCCATAAAGCGTGAAGACTGTGGCGATTTGACCGGGAGTGGCACCCAGGGCAGCCAAAGTGCCGATGACCCTCGCCCGTTGCACCGTCACCGTGATGAGCGTCCCGCTCAATCCCAGCGCCGCCACGGCCATCACGAAAAACAATAAAAAGCTCATCACCCGCCGCTCCACGGCCACCGCGGCAAAGAGCCGTTGATTGTGATCCATCCAAGTCAGCACCCGGATGCCGGCCCCAAGTTTGGCCCGCAGCCTTTCGGCGACGGCGGAGGCCTGGTCCGGGTGGTTGAGGCGGATGGCGATCCCATGAACCGATCCCGTCATCGCGTAAATCTCCTGGGCCGTGCCAAGGTCGGTCAGCAGATAGTCGGCGTCGTAGTCATGCATCCCGGTTTTAAAAATCCCGGCCACGCGAAAGGTGCGCGGTAGGGGAATTTTTCTCGCTGCGGTGGGGCTATTGGTCCGGACCATCAAATCCTTGAACTGCTGCGGCCCAAGGAGATTTACTTCCGCCCCCACCTCCGCGCGGTTGGCCCGGGCCCATTCGGAACCCACCACCAGATGATCCGGGTCCGGTTGCCAGGCACCATCGATCAGACACTCCTTGAGCGGAACCACTGTCTCAGCCGTGGCCACATCCCAACCCTTGATCCGAGGCGTGGAAATCCGGCCTCGCGTGTCCGCCAAGACCGGGCCCACCACCGAGGGACTGGTCCCGACCACGCCGGGCTCGGCACGAATCAAATCCATCAGGCGATCCGGTTCCGGCAAGGGGCCCTGCCCAGCCACTGTCAGGTGGGATTGAAACCCGATCACCTTCCGGGTGAGCTCCTCCTCGAATCCACGCATCACGCTTTGGACGACGATCAAGACCAAAACCCCCGCCACCACCCCCAGCCAGCTCAACACCGTGATCACGGAGACAAAACTGCGACCGGGACGCAGGAAACGGAGCGCAAGAAAAAGTTCCGGCCAGCTTTTCACCTTGCTACCGTGCGGGGAACGGGGCTTCGGCTCAAGCCGCAAGACGGTTTGCCCGGCGAGCCATTTCCCGATATTCTAACCTGTTCATGGCCAACGGACATCACCTCAAAAAAGCCAAGCGGGTCCTGGAGATTGAGATCGCCGCTCTCCAGCGGGTCCGCCGCCGCTTGGGGCCTGCCTTCCTCCGAGCCATCCAACTGATGCGGCAACGCCTGGAAGACGGGGGCAAAATCATCGTCACCGGGATCGGAAAATCCGGGCACATCGGCCACAAGATTGCCGCCACCCTCGCCAGCACCGGTACCACCTCCGTGGCCCTCGATCCGGTGGATGCCGCCCACGGGGATCTGGGCGTCGTCTCCCCAAAAGATCTGATCGTCGTCCTGAGTTATAGCGGAAATACCGATGAGCTCCTCCGGGTGGTTCCGCTCCTGAAACGTCTTGGCACACCCATCGTTGGGATCACCGGAAACCTCCGCTCCCCCCTCGCCAAACAAGCCGATGTCGCTATCGACATCTCCGTCAATCAGGAAGCCTGCCCGCTCAACTTGGCCCCCACCTCCAGCACCACCGCCATGCTCGCCATCGGCGACGCCATTGCCATGGTCTTGTTGGAAAGCCGCGGATTCCGCCGGGAAGATTTCGCCCGTCTCCACCCGGGCGGCACCATCGGCCGCGATTTGCTGCTTAAGGTGAGCGAGATCATGCGGCCCCGCTCCGCCATGCCGATCTGCAAGCCGGAAACCACCGTGGCCAAGGCGCTCTCCCAGATCACCGCGAAGCGTTGCGGCGCAGCCGTGGTCGTGGATCCCCGCGGCAAACTCCTCGGTATCTACACCCATGGAGACTTCGCCCGCAGCTACCAGCGAGACCCCGAGATCGGCCACCGCCCTCTCCGCTCGGTGATGACCAAAAATCCCGTCACCATCACCGTTGACAGTTTGGCCGCCAAAGCCTTGCATATCTTTGAAACCCACCGCATCGAGGACTTGATCGTTTTGGATGCGTCCCGCCGCCCGGTCGGGCTGGTGGATTCCCAGGACTTGGCCCGTTTCAGGCTCTACTGATCGGTCCAAGACTCAAAAGGAGTAGCTTTATGGCAGTCATCGCAAACGACCTACGCAAGGGCATGGCCGTCACCAAAGACGGGGACATTTACGTCGTTCTCAACACCACCCACCGCACCCCCGGCAACAAGCGGGCCTTCGTCCAGGCCACCTTCCGTTCCCTCCGGTCGGGACTCTCCTCCGATCATCGGCTCGCCTCGGACGAACGGCTCGAGACCGTCAACGTTTCCCGGGAAAAGTGGGAGTTCAGCTATCAGGACCCCACCGGCTTCACCTTCATGAATCCGGAAAATTACGAAAACATCACCCTATCCCAAGAGCTGGTGGAGGAGGCCAAGGATTTCATCTCGGAGAACACCGTCTGCGAAATTCTATTTATCGAGGGTAAGGCCGTCTCCGTCGAAGCACCCGCCAGTGTAACCCTCAAGGTCACGGAGTCTCCAGAAGGCGTTCGCGGCGATTCCGCCAACAACGTCATGAAGATGGCGAAACTGGAGACCGGGATTCAGTTGCAGGTCCCCCTCTTCATCAAGGAGGGGGAAATGATCAAGGTCGATACCCGCGAACGAAAATACCTGGGTCGCGCCTAGCGCGGCCGGCCGTTACCCTCCAAACGTCAGATTTTTCACCCGCTCCGCGCCGCAGGCGTTGAGCACGTCCACCACTCGCTGGTAGGGGGCCCGGTCGTTCGGCCGGATGATGACCGACTGCTCGGGAGAGGCCTCAATCAGGGCTTTGAGCCGCGCCCGCAGCCTCGGCATTTCAGCATCGTCCCGGCTGTCCACCGGGGTGTCGTTGAAAGTCACCACGCCGTCCGCGGCCACGCGGATGGTGACAGGCGTTTTGGCCGTCGTGGAAGGTTGACCGCTGCCGGGGACCGACACCCCCAACTCCGCCTCCTTCACCTGCTGGCCGGCCATGACCATAAAAAACATCAGCAATACAAACATCACGTCCAGCATGGGCGCGATCTGTAAGCCAAACTCCCCTTCGCCTCCGCCACCTCCGCCGGCCATAACCTAACCCTTGCCTCCTTTGGTGGTGGCAAAGACCACGTTCCCGACCCCCGCGGCGGCCGCCGCCTTCAGCACCACCTTGGTTTTTTCCCAGCCCAAGTCCTTGTCCGCCCGGACCAAAACCCGGTAACTCGCTTCGGAGTCCAATTTTTTAAGACTGGTGTAATCCTGTTTGATGAGATTGGCCAAACCAGCTTCATCCAACCCGACTTTCCCCTGGGCCTCAACTCCCCCCATTTTATTGATGTTGATGAGGAATTGCCCCTGCCCCTTTTCCCGATCCTTGGCTTCCTGGGCATCCGGCAGAGTCAGGTCGGCAATCTGGCTTTTCACCTCAGTGGTGGTCGTGGCGGTGAAAAACATCAGCAGCACCAACAGCACGTCAACCATCGGGGCCACCTGAAATTCCGGCTCTTCCTCGCCCCCGGAGGCGTACACGCTGAATTTTTTTCCGTGGCCGGCCATGGCCCCCCGCAGTCCTTGCTAGGCCGTGGCGGGGGCGGGCACGCCGCCCGGTGCGCCGGCCGCTTCCGCCAGATAGTCCTGCACACGGTACCCGTTCAGTTGTTCGAAGGGGATATCCTCAAAGAGGTGACCGATTTGTTGCTCCACAGCGACCGTCACCACCAGCACCCGGTTGCGAAAAACATAGTAAAGCACAAAGCCCGGAATCGCGACAAAAAGCCCGAAGGCGGTCGCGAAGAGAACCTCCGAAATATTGGCCGACAGTTTGCTCGGATCTGCCGCCCCGGAAGAACCCAGGGTTTTGAATGCCTTCATCATCCCGATGACCGTTCCCGTAAGACCCACCATGGGGCTGACCACCCCGATCACGGAAAGGTAATTAATGTTTGATTTTAGATCGTTGATTTCCTTGGCGGTAACCTCCCCCATGGCCTTTTCGGCGGCTTCCCGACCACGTCCGAGGCGCTCCACCCCGGCTTGGACGATGCGGGACAGGTAGCAGGGATTGGCCGTGCAAATTTGCACCGCTTGGGGATAGTTCCCGGACACAAAAGCGTCCTTAAGCTGGGCATACACGGCTGGGGGAGCCAGCCGTGCCACGCGAATTTTGATCACCGCTTCGATGGCATAGGCCATAATGAGGATCGAGGCGATCAAGAGCAGCCACGAAACGGCCCCGCCCATGAGGAACAGATCCCAGAAGGTGTCGCCATGGGCGCCTCCTTCGCCGGCCAAAACAACCCCGGGGAAAGACAGCGCAATCAGCAAGGTCGGACGAAGGATGGGATTCACCGATTTAAAAAATACCCATGGTCCTAATCGGTGACGAGGTCTTTGTTCGCCGCGCGCAAAGCCTCTGCTTTCTTGGCGGAGCGTAAACCCAGCGAGGGCGGATCTGGATAAAGAATTCCCACTCGCAGGTAATCCTCGAGCGCCTTCTGCTCGTCCCCTTTCTTCTCCCAGGCTTCCCCACGGGCAAAATAAAACTCCGCCAACGCCTCCCGCTCCGCCCGCAGGGGGCGCAGGCTTTCCTTGAGATCCTTTTCCAGGGCCTGGAGCTTGGCGAGCAGCCCTGCGGCGTCTTTTCCGGAGGTGGCCACCGCCAACCCCACTTCAGCACGCAAGGCAGCCGGGCCAGAGGGGTAGGCTTTTTTCATCCGTCCATAGAGCGATTCGGCATCAGCCACCCGTCCGAGCGCAAGATAGGCTTGCCCCAGCCCGCCGGTGCATTCCAATACCCACGGATTGTCCACCCCCAAAAACTGGTTCACCGGCTCCCCCCACTTGGCGACCACCTCCTCCATTTTTCCTGCCGCGAGGGCCTTTCTCCCTTCCGCCACTCCGGGCCGCTCCTGCAACTTCACCTCGGCCAGATCCCCTTGGGCGTAACTGAGGGTGCCTTGGTCAAATTTAAAAGTCAGGGCTTGGGTCGCTTCGTCAAATTTCACGGCCTCGCCGGTTTTTGTTTCCCCGCTCTTGAGCCGGATCTGGTCCTGGGCCTGACCCACAACCCCCCATCCCAGAAAAAGAAACAAAAGGCGCAGGGTCATCGTGGGGATTTTGGTCTTTCCTCCCACCCCCCCGACAAGCCAAAAAGTTCCCATGCTCACCTACCTTCATGACAAGATGAAAGGTCTGTTGCTGGTGGTCCTGGCCATCATCGCCGTGTCCTTCATTTTCTTTGGCAACTGGACCCCCTCCGGAGCCGTGGACCCTGCCACCGGGAAAATGGGCCGGATCGGCGGAACCACTCTCTCCCTCAATGACCTGATTGCCGCCCAGCGGCAAACCCTTCTTGAGGTCACCCTGGAGACCGGGCGCATCCCCTCCGACGACGATCGCTTCCTCACCATCCAGACCTGGGTCCGTCTTCTCCAAAATCAAGCGGCCGCCGCCGCCGGCATTGATCCCCAGCCCGATCAGCTTCTCGCCTCCATTCGCAAAAATCCGCTCTTTCTCAAAAACGGATCTTACGACCCCGAGCTCTTTCAGCGCTTTTCCGCCAACTTCCTTTCCCCCCAGGGTTTCACCGGCGAACGCTTCAACGAGGCCATTTTCGACGAGGTCCGCACCCGGCGATTGCTGGGAGCCCTCAGCTCCACGAGTGCGGTGTTTCCGGAAGAACCCCACCAACGCTTGGAGCGGCTCTTCGGCCCGGTCGAGGCACAGGTACTTCGCTGGGAGGCCGCCAAACTCACCCCGCCAGAACCCTCTCCCCAAGACCTCGCCTCTTTCCACAAAAATAACGAACAAGCTTTTGCCGTCCCCGCTCGCGTCACCATCGAGTATGTGGAATTCACCGCCGGAGGCACGGACGACGAGTCCCGCAAAAAAGCCGGGGAGGCCGCCTTCAGTTTCACTTCCCAATTCTTCAACCTCGCCGAGGGCCAAGCCCGGCCGGCTTTTGCCGCTCAAGCCGCCGCCGCCAGGCTCCGCGTGAAAAGCACCGATTCCTTCACCGCGGCCGACACACCGTTTCCGGGTGAAACCGATCGTCGGCTCATCGCGGCCGCGCTGCGGCTTTCGCCGGAAGATCCGGTAAGTGATTTTCTTCCCTCCAAAAACGGCTTCCTCGTCCTCCATCGGAAAGACGGCCAACCCGGAAGGCTCCTTTCGCTCACCGAAGCTCTCGCGGATGTCAAAGCCCTTTGGCAAAAACAGGCGCGCCTCCAGCTGGCCGAGCAAGCCTCCCGCGCGTTTCTCGAGCGCGCGAACGCCGAATTAGCCCGCGGGGCCAAGTGGGAAGACCTCGTGAAGGCGGCCGGGCTGACGGCAACCAAAGTGTCCACCTTCGCCCCAGCCGACACCAAACCGCTCGCATTTCCGGATGCCGACCGGATTCGTCAGGTGGTGACCCAGCTGGAAGCCAACCGGGTCAGTCCCTTCCTCCGCACCGAAACCGGCGGCTTGGCGGTGTATCTGGCACAGCGTCTGCCCGTACCAGCCGAGGTGGCCTCCGCCCAGCTTCCTAAAATCGAAATCCAACTCCGCAACCAGCGTCGCAACCAGTTGGCACGTGACTGGCTGGTCAGTCGGGCCATTCTGCCCGGCAACGAACTTCCGCAGGAAGTCGTTCAGATCCTCCGGGGCTCCTTCTGAACCGGCGGTGGCGGCCTCCGCTCCGCCGCGCATGACCACCCTTACCAACCTGACCCGCGCCCCGGAAATCGGGGCCAACTCGTACCTCCTCAAATCCGGCTCCGCGTCGGTTCTTCTGGATGCCGGCATGCACCCCCGCCAAGAAGGCTGGGCCGCCACGCCCCTTCTGGACGCTCTGCCCCGGGATCTCGAAGCCGTCATCCTTTCCCATGCCCACCACGACCATGCCGGCGCTCTCCCCTTGGTTACCCGGGCCTGCCCCGGTGCCAAAGTCTGGATGACCTCCGCCACCGCCGCTCTCGCCGAGCCCCTCCTCCATAACTCCGTCAACGTGATGACCCGCCAGCGGAACGAGACCCGGCAACAGGATTACCCGCTTTACACCCACCGCAGTGTGGATGAGAGCGTGCTTGCTTGGGAAACGATCCCCCTCCAGCGGCCCTTCCGGGTCGACAATTCGGAATTTCAGTTCCTGCTCCACGATGCCGGTCACATCCTCGGCTCCGCCCTGACTGAAATCCGCTGCGGCTCACAGCGGGCCCTTTACACCGGCGACCTCAACCTTGCCCGCCAAAGCCTCATGATCCCCTGCCGCCCACCCGAGGGGCCGTGGGACACCGTCATCCTGGAGACCACCCGCGGCGCCCAGGCCACGCCCCACGGCCAGACCCGCGACTCCACGGAAGAGGCCCTCCTGCAGGCCATCCGCCAAACCTTCGCCCGCGGAGGTTCTGTGCTCATGCCGGTCTTTGCCCTCGGTAAAACCCAGGAGATGCTCACCCTCCTCCACCAGGCCCGTCAGAACGGTCGCCTTCCACCCACGACCATCTACATCGGCGGATTGGGTCGCGCCCTTACCGAGGTCTACGACCGCCAGCGCTCCCTGGCCCCCCGCCAGCACGCCGGATTCAAAATCATCCCGGAGGTCCGCCCGGAAACATTCGATCCCCGCCGTCTGGCCTCTCTCCGCCCGAAAGCCGGACAAATCTACCTCGTCAGCTCCGGCATGATGACTCCCCACACCACCAGCCACACCTTGGCCCGGCTTTTCTTTCCCCAGCAAAACGATGCCATCTTTTTCGTCGGCTTTACCGAACCCACCTCCCCCGCGGGCCTCCTGCGCCAGGCCGGTCAGGGCGGCGCGGTGGACTGGTCCGACCCCCACGGCCCGCTCCCGGTCCGCTGCGAAATCCGCCACTTTGATATGACCGCCCACGCTACCCGCGAGGACCTCGCCGACTGGATCTGCAACCAGGCCTGCCCGAAAAAACTCTTTCTCGTCCACGGGGATCCCGGTGCGCAGGAGTGGTTCCGGCAAACCATCGCCCTGCGCCGTCCGCAAATGGATGTCCAGCAGCCGCCTCCAGGCCAAGCCATTCCTCTTTTTCCCTAAGCCGCGGCACTTTCCCTTTTTGTCAGGCTACGGCATGATCGTTCCCCATGGCCGCCAAAATTCTCGACGGAGAAGCTTTCGCCACCCGCCTCCACCGGGAAACCTCCGCGCGCGTTGCCAAACTCAAGGCCCGGGGAACGGTTCCGGGTCTGGTCTTTATCCGCGTCGGCGAAGACCCGGCCTCCCGCGCCTACGTCTCCCGCAAGGAAAAACGGGCCCAAGAAGTCGGCATCTCCAGCCGAACCCTCGTGCTGCCCGCATCCACTCCCCTCCACTCCCTTCTCAAGGAAATCGATGCCCTGAACGCAGATCCGAAGGTTCACGGCATCCTCATTCAGTCGCCGCTCCCTCCCGCCCTGCCCAATGACCTCGTGTACGCCCACGTCTCCCCTGCCAAGGATGTGGACGGCTTTCACCCGGTGAATTTCGGAAAGCTTCTGCTGGGCGACCCCACCGGTTTTCTTCCCTGCACTCCAGCCGGGATTCTGGAAATCCTCCGCCTCGGCGAAATCCCCACCGCGGGAAAACACGCGGTGGTCGTCGGGCGTGGGCAGATTGTCGGCCGACCCCTCGCCCTGCTTTTGGCCCGCAAGGGCCCGGGAGCTGACTGCACCGTCACCCTGGCCCACTCCCGCACCGCCCATCTTTCGGAGATCACCCGCCAAGCCGACATCCTCGTCGCGGCCCTCGGCCGCCCGCTTTTTCTCCAACAGGAACACGTGAAACCCGGCGCCACCGTCATCGATGTTGGCGTCAACCGGCTGGCCGACCCCGCCGACCCCCGCGGTTACCGCCTCGTGGGGGATGTGGATTTTGCGTCCGTGCGATCCGTGGCTGGCGCGATCACCCCGAATCCTGGGGGCGTGGGTCCCATGACCATCGCCCTTCTGCTTTCCAACACCGCCCGCGCCGCCGAGGATTTTTCCCGATGAGTTCCCGCGCCGACGGCCGCTCGCCCCATGAGCTCCGCCCCCTTTCCTGCCAGTGGGATATCGCCGCCAACGCCACCGGATCCGTGCTGCTCCGCTCTGGCCGAACCGAGGTCATCTGCACCGCCACCGTGGAGGAATCCGTCCCGCGCTGGATGAAGGACCAAAATGTCCCGGGGGGTTGGCTCACCGCCGAATATTCCATGCTTCCCGCCTCCACCCACGACCGGAAAACCCGCGACTCCGCCCGCGGCAAGGTGGACGGCCGCTCCACGGAAATCCAGCGTCTGCTTGGCCGCAGCCTTCGCGCCGTCACCGACTTGGGAGCCCTGGGTGCCCGCAGCCTCTGGATCGATTGTGACGTGCTGGCGGCCGACGGCGGCACCCGCACCACGGCCATTACCGGCGGGTGCCTCGCTCTCCGCCGCGCCATTGAACGCCTTCAAGGCTCCGGCCGGATCTCCACGGACCCCTTGCGCAGCCCCGTGGCCGCCATCAGCGTGGGTCTTTGGCAAGGCACCGCCCTGCTCGATTTAGACTACCCCGAGGATCGGGACGCGGAGGTCGATATGAATGTGGTCATGACCGGTGCGGGACGCCTCGTGGAAGTACAGGCCTCCGGCGAGGAGCATGACTTTACCCGGCAGGAGTTCGACCAACTTCTGCAACTGGCCGAGGAGGGTATCCGCGGCGTGCTCTCTTTCCAGAACGCCGCCTGGGCGGCGCGCCCCCTGGCCATCCCGCTTGCTCCCAAGCCGGCCTGAACAGGCTTGTCAAAAGGCCTATTCGCTGGCAGTTCCTTTCGTTTCCTCCACCGTCATGCTCCTCAAAAAACGCGCTCCCACAGCCTCCCGCAAACCCAAAACCTCAGGCCGGAAAGGGGTGAAATACGTTTACTTCTTCGGCGGGGGCAAGGCCGATGGCAACGGCAAGATGAAATCCCTCCTGGGGGGCAAGGGTGCCAACCTCGCCGAAATGACCAAGATCCGCCTGCCGGTACCGGCTGGCTTCACCATCACCACGGAAGTCTGCACTTACTTCTACGACCACCACCGCACCTACCCGGCCTCCCTGGACCGCCAGATCGACGACGCCATCGCCAAGCTCGAACACGCCATGGGCCGCAAATTCGGCGACTCGTCCAATCCTCTTCTCGTTGCGGTCCGCTCCGGTGCCCGGGACTCCATGCCCGGCATGATGGACACGATTCTCAACCTCGGTCTCAACGACCGCACCGTTCGCGCCCTCGCCGAACGCAGCCAAAACGAACGCTTTGCCTACGACTGCTACCGCCGCTTCCTCCAGATGTACGGCGACGTTGTCATGGGCGTCCAGAAGCGCTCGGGCGAGGACCATGAGCCTTTTGAAACCGTCATTGAGGAACTCAAGGCCGAACTCTTTCCCAACGATCCCCACGCCCCTGACACCAAGCTGGATGCCACTGCCCTCCGCACCCTCACCGACCGCTTTCGCAAACTGATCCGCGAGCGCACCGGCAAGGATTTTCCCGAAGATCCGCGGGAACAGCTCCGCGGCGCCGTCGGTGCGGTGTTCGGCTCGTGGAATAACGAGCGCGCCATCATCTACCGCCGCAAGTACAACATCCCCCACGAATGGGGCACCGCCGTAAACGTGCAGGCGATGGTCTTCGGCAACACCGGCAACAACAGCGGTTCGGGCGTCTCCTTCACCCGCGACCCGGCCACCGGCGAAAAGGTCCTCTACGGGGAATTTCTTCTCAATGCCCAGGGAGAGGACGTCGTCGCCGGGGTGCGCACCCCGGAGCCCGTCTCCAAAATCCAAGTCGCCTTTCCCGAGGTCTACCGCCAACTGCAGGACGTGCGCCGCACCCTCGAAGGACACTTCAAGGACATGCAGGATTTTGAATTTACCGTCGAGGAAGGCCGCCTCTTCATGCTCCAAACGCGCAACGGCAAGCGCACCGGCCTTGCGGCTGTCCGTATCGCCGTAGAAATGGTGAAGGAAAAGCTTATCAAGCCCGACGACGCCGTCCGCCGCATCCCGGCCGACTCCCTCAGCCAGCTGTTGGCTCCGGTCTTCAATTCCAATGCCCGCAAGGCCGCCAAAATCATTGCCCGCGGGTTGCCCGCCGGCCCTGGGGCCGCCACCGGCCAAATCTATTTCCAAGCCAACGAGGCCGAGGCCGCCGCCCACAAGGGCGCCAAGGTCCTCCTCGTGCGCGTTGAGACCAGTCCGGAAGATATCCGCGGCATGCTCGCCGCCGAAGGCATTCTCACCGCCCGCGGCGGAGTTTCTTCGCACGCCGCGCTGGTCGCCCGGCAAATGGGGAAGGTCTGCGTGTGCGGCGCTTCCGAACTGCAAATCGACTACGCCACCGCCACCCTCACGGTGGGCGGCCAGTCCTACCGAAAGGGCGATTTTCTCTCCATCGATGGCACCACCGGGGAAATCTTTGCCGGCGAGGTGCAAACCTCCCCGTCGGATATTGTCAGGGTCCTCGTCGACCAGGACATCAAGGGTTCTGATAGCCCCACCTACAAAATGTTTGCCCAGCTCATGCTGTGGGCCGACCAGCGCCGCAAACTCGACGTCCGGGCCAACGCCGATCAGCCCGACCAAGTCGAGCATTCCGTCGCGTTCGGCGCCCAGGGCGTCGGACTTTGCCGCACCGAACATATGTTCTTTGAGGGTCACCGCATCGACTACGTCCGTCAGATGATCCTTGCGGAGAACGCGGAGGATCGCGGCCAGGCCCTCGCCAAGCTGCTGCCGGAACAACGCTCCGATTTTGTGGGCATCTTCAAGGCCTTGGGGGGCCGCCCGGCCACCATCCGCTTCTTGGATCCACCGCTCCACGAATTTCTCCCCCACGACGCTGCCTCCCAGGGGGATCTCGCCAACAAGCTGGGGATCTCCGCCGACCGGATCGCGCGGCGGGTCAAGGAACTGCATGAATTCAACCCCATGCTCGGCCATCGCGGTTGCCGCCTGGGTATTGTCTATCCCGAAATTTCTGAGATGCAGGCCCGCGCGGTCTTCGAAGCCGCCGCCGAAGTCCAGGCCGCCGGCCTGAAGGTGCGCCCGGAGATCATGATTCCGCTTGTTGGGTTTCCCAAGGAATTGGAACTCCAACTGGAGGTCGTCCATCGGGTCGCCGCCACCGTCCAAAAAGAGCGGAATGTGAGGATCTCCTATCTGGTCGGCACCATGATCGAGGTGCCGCGCGGTTGCATCGTGGCCGATGAAATCGCCAAATGCGCCCAGTTCTTCAGCTTCGGCACCAACGACCTCACCCAGACCACGCTCGGCATGAGTCGGGACGATGCCGGCTCTTTCCTCCCGCGCTACCAGGAAGAGGAAATCGTCCGCCAGAATCCCTTTGCGGTCCTTGACCAGCACGGCGTCGGCAAACTCATGGAAACCGCCGTGCGGCTCGGGCGCTCCGCCCGCCCCGACATCAAGCTTGGCATCTGTGGCGAGCACGGCGGCGACCCGGACTCGGTCAAATTCTGTCATCGCCTGGGCCTCAACTATGTCTCCTGCTCCCCTTTCCGTCTTCCCGTCGCCCGTCTCGCCGCCGCCCAAGCCGCCCTGAACGACTAACCGGGCGGCAGGCAGGTAAGGCCTTCTAACTCGCCACGCAAGGCGGGTTAATGCCATCGGAGACGGTCCAGTTCGCCTTCCCCTTTCCACCTCCCTGCTTCATTCTAGCCATATGCGGGACGATCGGGACGGAGCCCTGGGCACCTACTTGCGGGAAATTGGGGAGATTCCTCTTTTGACCCGCGCGGACGAGGTGCGGCTTGGCAAAAAAATCCGCCGTGGCGACCGGGCCGCCCGCGAACATATGATCCGGGCCAACCTCCGCCTGGTCGTGAAGATCGCCCAAGACTACGCCGGCCTCGGCCTCCCCCTGCTCGACCTCATCAGCGAGGGCAACATCGGCCTGATGAAGGCGGTCGAGCGGTTTGATCCCCATCGCGGCACCAAGTTCAGCACGTACGGTGCCTGGTGGATCAAACAAGCCGTCCGCCGCGCCCTTGCCAACCAGTCCAAAACCATCCGCCTGCCGGTCCACCTGGTCGATAAACTCGCCAAAATGCGCCGGATCGCCATCCAGTTGGCCGACGAACTCGGCCGTGAACCCACCGACAAGGAATTGGCCGTGGAACTTGACGTGAAGCCGGAGAAGGTCGCCCAGTTCCGGCGTATTTCCATGCGCCCCGCCTCCCTGAACGCCCTGGTCGGGGAGGATGCCGACGCCGAATTGGGCGATCTCATCGCCGACGAGACGGCCGCCATGCCGGGCAAAAGCCTTGAGAGCCGGAGTTTGGTCAAAGACCTGCGCAGAGTCCTCCATGTGCTCGATGCCCGTGAACGGGCCATCCTTTCCCTGCGCTTCCCGTTGTCCGATGAAACTCCGCCGACCCTGGAATACATCGGGCGCAAATTCAAGGTCACCCGGGAACGGATCCGCCAAATTCAAAACGGGGCCCTGAAAAAGCTTCGTGCCGCGCTCGAGGCCCGCCCGGAAGCCCGTGACCGCACCGAGCCGGAGCGGGAAGAGGACTGATATGCTCCGAACCGCCTCGCTCCGGAGTAGCCGCGACCGTCTGACCGCTGCTGTCAAAACCATCCAGAATGTCCAACGCGCCGGAGAGGCCACCTTTCTCACCGACGGCATCTACCGCGATGGCCAGCTCTTTCGATTTGCCTGTTCCGACCTGAACGAACGCTACGCCCGCCGGCGGATCAATTGGGTGGTGGCCTACGACTCCACCTCGCTACCCCTCGCCTCCCCCCTCGCCTACCACCTCGGCACGGGCCTTGCCGTCCTCCAACCCTCCGCCCGCGGCCCGCTCCTCGATGTGAACACCATCCCTGCCGGGAACCGGATCCTGCTTGTCGCCGATATTCTCGACCGCGGAACCCAGCTTGCCTCCGCCGCCGCCATTCTTCGAAAAAGTCAGGGGGAGTTGATCGAAATTGTCACCCTTTTGGAAATCGTGGCCTCGGCGGGCGCTAAAACCCTCGCGCCCGTCTGCACCTATTCCGTCTGTCAGGTCGGCTGACCCTCACGCGCGGACTTTTCGGCTCCAGCGCGGCTTTTTCAGCAGCCGCGGGGACCTCCCCGGCGGTCGCGGGGTGGAGCCCTGGCTTTCGAGGCCATGGGTCTTTTTCCACTCCTCAACCTGATCCCTCAACAACGCCGCCCGTTCATATTCCAGCTTCTCGGAAGCCTCCCACATCTCGTGCTCCAACTCGCGCAACACCTCCTGCGCATCGGCCTGATCCTCGGAACCGATCACCCGCGACTCCACCCCCCGGGCGGCCCGGACAATGGTTTGCAGACTCTCTTGCACGCCCCGGACCACCGACCGCGGCACCAGGTTGTGCTCCCGGTTGTAGGCCTGCTGTCTGGCTCTCCGTCTTTCGGTTTCGCGGATCAACGCCTGGATCGATTTGGTCTCCCGATCTGCGAACAAGACTACCTCTCCATTGAGATGCCGGGCCGCCCGGCCGGCTGTCTGAATCAGGGAGGTCTCTGAGCGGAGGTATCCCTCCTTATCCGCGTCCAAAATACACACCAAAGAGACCTCCGGCAGATCCAGCCCCTCTCGGAGCAAATTAATGCCCACGAGGACATCGATTTCCCCGGATCGCAGTTCCCTCAAAATCTCCACCCGCTCGATGGCATCCACCTCCGCATGCAGATAACGGGCCTTCAGCCCCGCCTCCTTCAAATATTCCGCCAGATCCTCCGCTGTCCGGCGGGTTAGCGTGGTCACCAGGACCCTCTCCTGTCGGGAAATCCGCTCCCGGCACATGGCGATGGTTTCGTCCACCTGTCCCTTGAGCGGACGTACCTTCACGGGCGGATCCAGCAGGCCCGTCGGCCTCACCACCTGCTCGACCACCTGCCCGTGGGCCTTGTTCAATTCATAAGTGGCCGGAGTCGCCGAAACATAGATCACCTGCCCCACCTTCTCCTGAAACTCTTCAAATTTTAGAGGTCGGTTATCCAAGGCCGAGGGCAACCGGAACCCGTGCTCCACCAAAACGGTCTTCCGGCTCCGATCCCCGGCATACATCCCCCCGATCTGCGGAACGGTGGCATGGCTTTCATCCAAAACGGTCAGGAACTCCTTGGGGAAGAAATCCAGCAGGGTGTTTGGCCGCTCCCCGGGCGCTCTCCCTGTCAGATGGCGGCTGTAATTTTCAATGCCGCTGCAGGTTCCCATTTCCTCCATCAGATCCAGGTCGTACTCCGTCCTCATCTTGAGCCGCTGGGCCTCCAACAGCTTCCCGGTGAGTTCAAACTGGGCCACCCGCTCGGACAATTCGGTCCGGATCGCGGTGATGGCCCGCTTCATTTTGTCTGCCGAAGTCACATAGTGCTTGGCCGGGGTAAGGATCTCCCGCAGGGGCTTGCCAAACTCCTCTCCAGAGAGCGGGTCAAACCGAGTAAGACGATCTATCTCATCCCCCAACAACTCCACCCGGACGGCCACATCCTCATGAGCGAGCAGGATTTCAATGGCATCCCCCCGCACGCGAAACTGACCCCGTTCCGGGGCCGCGTCGTTACGTTCGTACTGGATTTCCACCAGCCGGGCCAGCAGCTCCTCCCGGGAAAGTTTCTGCCCTGGCTCCAGCGCCACGATCATCCGCTCGTAGTCCTCCGGCGAGCCCAAGCCGTAGATGCAGGAGACGCTGGAGACCACGATCACGTCCTTGCGGGTCAGCAGGCTGGTCGTGGCGGAAAGCCGGAGCCGCTCAATCTCCTCGTTGATCGACGAGTCTTTCTCAATGTAGGTATCTGTCCGCGGGATGTAGGCCTCCGGTTGATAGTAGTCGAAATAGCTGACGAAGTACTCCACCGCGTTGTTCGGGAAAAACGACTTTAACTCGCTGTACAGCTGGGCGGCCAAGGTCTTGTTGTGACTCATCACCAGAGTGGGGATCCCGAGCTTTTGGATGACGTTGGCCACCGTGAAGGTCTTGCCCGAGCCGGTCACCCCGAGCAGGACATTGTGCTTCTCCCCGCGACGGATCCGCTCCAGCAACCCGGCAATCGCCGCCGGTTGATCCCCCGCTGGTCCGTACGGGGCTTCGATTTGAAAGTTCATGGGGTCTTTGGGTCGTGTAGGATTCGAACCTACAACCTACTGGTTAAAAGCCAGCAGCTCTACCATTGAGCTAACGACCCCCGAGTCATGAATTGTATCCCAAACCGCCGGATCGTCCATCCCGGGCGCTTTCAAGAGGCCCGACCACTCGTCACCCATCACCCGTCACGAAGCCTTATTTCTCCTTCATCACCCACACCCCGTCCCACTTTTCGCCCGGGGAGTTCTTTTGGAAATAGTCGCACCGCTCGATGTAAATCTTGCTGAGCTTGTCGCCCGCGTGGGCCTTGAGGGCCTCCCCAAAGGCGGCCTTGGCCTTGTCCCATTCCTGCTTCCGGTATTTCCCCAGCCCGTCCTTGAAGTGGTTGATCACTTCCATGGGATTCGGGAAGGTTTTGTCGGTGTGATAATCCAGGCACTCAAAAATGACCACGGGTTCGGTCTTCCCCTTTACGACCACCCGGTCCGCCTCGCGCATCCGGTAGGTGCCCTTGAGCTTTTTCACGGTGGCATCACTGACGAGCATCTTCGCCCCGTACTGTTTGCAGGCCGTCTCCAACCTCGCCGCCAGGTTTACGCCATCCCCGATGACCGTGTAGTTCATCCGTTTGGGGGATCCAATATTGCCGCTGACAATCTCATCGGTGTTGATTCCTAGCCCCATGTCGATCGCCATCATCCCGCGCTCCTTGCGGGCGGCATTGAAGCGGTCCAACTCCTGCAACATTCCAATCCCTGCCCGGACAGATCGGTCGGCATCGTCCTCCCGCGGCAGCGGCAGTCCGAAGATCGCCATGATCGCATCCCCGATAAACTTGTCCAACATGCCCCCTTCCTTCTGCAGACAGTCGACCATCAAGGTAAAATACTCGTTGAGCAGACCGACTGTCCCCTGCGCCCCCAGGCTTTCCGTCAGCGTGGTAAAGCTTCGCACATCGGAGAAGAGGACCGAGGCCTCGCTGATATTTCCGCCCAACACCTCCTTGCCCGTCGCCATCAGCTGATCCGCGATCGCCGGATCCATATACCGGGCCATCGTCCCCTTCATCCGCTTTTCCTCACTAATGTCCTCGATCATCAGCAACGATCCCAGCGGCTTGT
>Ga0194130_10001951_pt1 | contig 31259 bp, 27 predicted proteins | sample TA2KigsurfametaG_FD_160084 | JGI IMG/M metagenome (GOLD analysis project Ga0194130, IMG submission 160084) | Freshwater microbial communities from Lake Tanganyika, Tanzania - TA2015050 Kigoma 12 surface | ecosystem: Environmental > Aquatic > Freshwater > Lake | place: Tanzania: Lake Tanganyika...
TTCATTTATTGGAAACGAATCTCCGATGGAGCATAGTTTCTCTTTTTTGGGTGACAATTCGAATGCGAATACGATATATACTCCTCAAGAGGGTGATCCTAGATCTCAAATGGAGAGTTCCAATGCAAAGAAGAACGATATGGATAAGGAGTATGAAAGATTAATTGCGATGAGAAATAAGGAGACTCCTCAGCCAGTGATGAGACAATAAAACAATTTAAAGAAATTACATAATAATATAAAATAAATATGAGCAATATTTCCATTTTGTCTAAATTCAATAATACGGTCGAGCAGATGATTGATGCTTTACTGGATAGATATTCATATCACGAATATTTCAATAAAGAGCTTTCATTGACCAAGGAGAAATTTCTTCTCCTAAGAAAGACAAATCCTAGAAAAGTCATGGAGGGAGTTTTGGTATTTGTTTATCCATACAAGAGGCAAATTATGGAGAATGATGATAATTTTTTTTTGAATAAGGATTATCAAGAGGATACTAAAAATGACGGGCATTTGGTCAAAGCCTTGAAAATTAAGGATTTATGGGAAACTGATATGGATGAAAATACAAAGACTAATTTATTTAATTATTTTAAGGTTTTAATTGTCTTGGCGGAGAAGTATGTAGCAGAAAATGCTTAATCTTTTATTTCAAATATAGAATTGAAATAAAATATCAATAAATTAAAATGAACACAATGCAGAAGAGATTTTTGTTATTTTTAATTGGATGTATGGGTGTTAGATTTTTCTTAGTTTATCTTGCAAAAACGCAGTTGAGAATATTGAAATATTTAGGATACATCGCTATTTTACCAGCGATTGGATTTCTATCAATATTCTTTGGAAATTTGAGAACAACTGGAGCTGAGGTTTTTGGGGGAAAAATATGGTGGAATCCATTAAGACCAATTCATGGAATTCTATGGGCAATTTTTGCATACTTCGCTATTAAAGAGGATCCACGAGCCTGGATAATATTATTAATAGATACTCTTTTAGGGCTCTTTGCTTTTTTGGGATATCACCTTATAGCAGGGGATTTTAAATTGTTATATTCGTGAGAAATCATATTAAAAAAAACTTATAATATATTAGATTATGAGCACAGTAGAAAATCTTAATAAGATATTTTTAGAGTTCTGCGATGATTTAGTTAATGTTGTACCCGCTTATGCACCTGCAATTGGAAATGCTAGAAAGAAGGTTAGCGATAAACCCGATACTAAATATTTTTTGGAATATTTTTTTCGTCATTGCATTCCATTTGCCCCAGAAATTACAAGCTGTAATGTAGAAAAATTGCAGGAAATGAATGTTGTTCATGGACTTAAATTCAAAAATGTGTATAGTGAAGACTTATCTGTATCTTCCAAGCAAGCTTTATGGAGATATTTGCACACTTTTTATTTATTAGTCCAGAGCTATCCCAAGATTGATAAAATTCAAGAGAAATATGTGGAACACGAAGATATCGAAAAGATTAAAGCCGGACTTGCTGCCCATGATGAAAATTTAAAGAATATTATGCAGTCAAGTGCTAAGTTTGCCGAGGAAATTCTTAGAGACCAGGCTCAACGCACTAGTGATGGATCTCAAACTATGCCTTCTATCTTTGAAGGAATGGATGAGAAGAAGTTCGAGGATTCATTTTTGAATTCTAATATTGGAAATTTAGCGAAGGAAATTAGTCAGGATTTGGACTTGAGTGATTTGAAGAGTATGGAGAGCCCTGATGATTTGATGAAGTCTTTAATGGGAGGTGGAGCAGAAGGTGGATTAGGAAATATTATTCAAAAGGTTAGTAGCAAATTACAGGCGAAGTTATCAAGTGGTCAATTAAATGAAGAAGCTTTGATGAAAGAGGCTACACAGATGATGAGTATGTTGAACCCAGCCTTAGCTTCGATGGGAATGGGAGGAATGAGCGGTGGCAAGGGAATGGGAGGAATGGGAGATTTATTTTCGATGATGGGTGGAATGATGGGAGGTGGAAAGAAGAAGAAGAAGTCTAAGAAATAAATTTCAATACGGTAAATAAATATTTTATAAATTATCTATTATAAAATAATAGATAATGAATATAGAAAAAAGTACAGATGAATTTTGGTATTATCAACCTTCTATTTTATGGGATAGTCGACGTTTTATAGAGTTTTTTCCCAATCCTGATTTAAGTTTGTCGGAAAAATTAAACTCTTTAGTTAGGCTATCTTTTTACATAAGTATAGTTTTGATGGTATTCTATGGAAATTATTTATACATTTACATTCCAATCGTAGTACTCGCTTTCACCTATTTTATTTTCAACAATTATAAACCAAAGAAGAAAGAAAAATTACAAGATTATAAATCTCTTTTAAATTCTACAGAGGGATCATATAATGTTGAACCAACTGTAGAAGATGCTTCTCAATTGGAAACATCTTTAGACGATTATAAATTGACGGATGATATATGTACCAAACCAACTATAAATAATCCTTTTATGAATATTAATACCATCACTGATAAAAGAAATAAACCTGCTGCTTGTCCCTATTATGATAACGAAGATACAGCAGCCCAGGTAGAGAAAAAATTTGAGTATAACTTATATCGAGATGTAAGTGATTTATATAATAAGAGAAATTCTCAAAGACAATATTACACTGTGCCTAGCACAACAATTCCCAATGAACAAACTGCATTTGCTAAGTGGCTTTACCTTAGCCCACCAACTTGCAAAGAGGATACCATTAGATGTGTGCCTCAAACCACCCAACCTCCCCTCCCAGGCAATAATGTGGAATATTTACAATTACAAGGATAAAATAATATTTTATATAATAATGAAAGATTACATTGATAATGTTTATCAAAGTTATTCAAAATTCAAGCCAGTATCTACTCCAAAAGTGCTAGTCTTTGGTATAGTTAGACAAGGGAATAATTTAATAGAGAATTTTTATGAACAAGATAAAGAAACAGGGATTCTTTACCAAGAAAAACCAAATTGGTTAGGTGGTGAGACGAAGCCGCTTAGCCAAGGAATGGCTGATTACATTTTTGAGAATGTAAATGTTCCTATTGGATACGATGATACAACATATCCTGATAGCTATTTAGGGGAAGAAAAAACTACTAGTAGATGCCCAAATTTAATGAAATAATTTATTAGTATACAATATGAATAACAATATTTGTATTGGATATATTTTTGGAATTATTCTTACTTTATTAATTGTAATTGGATTATTCACTTGGAGCTATAATGACGATGTAGAAAAAGAATATTTTAGTAATTTTCAAAAATTGGATGAAGCTCTACAATTGCTTTGATCTGTATTTTTTATAAGTTGTATATGTCTTCTTAGCAGCGAATGCTAGACCAATAAGGGGTATTGTTTTTTTAGCGATTTTCATTATGTTTCCAGATTCTTTTTCACTTTCGAAAAGTTCATTTATTTTCCTTTCGATATTTTCCCTTGGATCATCTTCATTTACTTCCTGGATTATCCCATTATTAATCATATGCTCATTTCCTAGTGAGCTATTGTAATTTTCAAGTAATTTCTCAGTGTATAAAAGTGCATCCGCATTATTTCTTGGCTTAATTCCAATTTTACTATTTAAATTGAGATTATCGTTTGTGAGGTTGAATTTATTCTCGGACATCATATTTTGGACTAATAATTCCCCTTGGGGAGTAATTGTTTCATTGGAATCAATTTTATACTCAATCGTTTCATCTTCATCATTCGATATCTTTTTAGAGACTATCCAGTAATAAAGGACATCTGGAGGTGCATTATTTAAGATTACAAATTTAGTTTTATCTACGTCTATTTTTTCCACACTTCCAAAATGAATTACAAAATTTTGTATCATATCATCATACATTCTCAATTTTTCTCGAATTACATTTTGGGGTAAATCCAATAAACCAAATGAGGGATTTATAGCAATATCGGATAAAATTGGCTTCAAATCGGAATTTAAAACAATATCTAACCCATAAAGATTATATTGAAAATCAATAGTATCTGGTAATCGCTTTTTCATATCTTTCTCTAATTTGAATATTTTACTTGATACATCTAGATAATTTGAAAGAACTACTGAAGTTTTTTGAACAAGGTTATAAATGTCTTTCATCATAGAATTTTGACCTCCTATAAACTCGTCTTCTCCTAATCCTAAACTATAGAGTAATCCCTCCCGACTAACATTATTTTTGAAATTAGCGAAAATAGTTGGGTAAAGAAATGTATAATATTTACTTTTTATTCGAGTCACGAGAACATATACTCTCAAATCTATAATTTCTTCTTCATACATCACTAGTTTTTTCAATGATTTTTCAACTATAAAATTATTACTAGATTTATTGTATTTATTACGAACAATTTGTTGAACATTTTCAACATTTTTTATTAAATAATTACTGTAATCTTTTTTCCCATCAAGTACCCTAAAATAAAAATATCCATCGTCGAAAAAAAATGAATTGTCTTCTAGAACCTTATCTATTGTTTTTCTAGTAAAATGAATGAATGGTAATACAAACTCGCAATCTAAATCATATAATATCTTTTTTATGGTTATTTTCATACTTTTCCCATGTGAAAAACCATATGCCATTTTTCTATTATAGGTATAATGAGCTAATGTTGCCTCGAATGCGGAGGAAAACTCCCATTTATTATTTTCCAAAATTTTTGTCAAATATTTTCGAAGATCTTTGTGATTAATAAGATTAAAATTGAACCTAGCAATATTCATTATATTATAATCTAAATAATTAAATACCATCAACCGAAAAAAATTGAAATAAATTAATTCAATTAAGTGAAATGAATAAGAATGACTCTCACCCGTGATAGAATCAAAAGCTATGTTGAATCTTTTAACATTGCTTATGAACAAGATGTTGATGATGGACAAGTACGTCCAGATGTATTCCTTACCCGTCTAAATCGATGGATAAGTATGAATTCGAAACGTAAAAAAAGCAAGAAGTCTAAAAATAACACCTCAAGAACGCAAAATCAGCCTACCCTACAACAAGAACAATCCCAAGAACAGCAAGAATCACAAGAACTAGTGATTGTTGAGAATTCAATCGAAGTTGAAAATTCAATCGAACAGGTTCCTCTTGAAGAAGCACAGAACGTGATTATTGAAGAAGCTGTAACAATTATTACTCAAATTAAGAATATTAAATCTTCAAAGGATAATATTTTGAACAATGTTTCTCATTTGATCAAGAAATTTCCAGTTGTTTGGTCCAAAAAAGATTTGGATGGTAATGTGAGACCCACATTTACCAGCGATGTTTACATTAATTTTTTGCAAACTATTAGTGATTTTTATCAGGAATTACCAGAATCTAATTTGGAAGTACAATCTTTGTATGACATTGAAGATTATGATAAAGATTTCCTTAAAATTTATGAAAAAGATGTTATTGAAGTGATTCAAAAACAGTGCAAAGATCAATATAAGCCAATTCAAAAAGCCATCGAGGTGTATCCAGAGCTAGTTTCAATAATCGCCAAATGCTACAATAGTATTTTATTTGGTAATTTTGAACTAACTTCAAGATGGCGTTACGCAGATATTTCTGCTAAATTTAAGGGAGGAGAAGATAGGGGAAATCCCTCTAAATTTCGACCTCTTATGGTTTTACCGATTGTTGTACGTATTATGGACACTATCATTTCTAAAAAAATTCACGACGTTGTTTTGAAATACAATGTTATTGATACTCGCATCCAAAAATCTGCATTAAAAAATTGCAGTGGTTTGTGGGAAAATTCATTTGTTGTCAACAAAAAGATTTGTGAAATGGTGGAAACCAATGACGATTCCAAGCTATTTTTCTTTATTGATTTAAAGAATGCATTTGGAAGTGTCAATTATGGAAAAATAGTCAAAATTTTTGAGAAATATAATTTTTGCCCACAAATTACTTCTTATTTCAAAAGATATTATGAATGTGTTTATGGTGTCTATAAATTTAAGAAATTCAAATGGACAAATGGGTTATTCCAAGGATCCGCTGCTTCAAATATTTATTTTTTGATTTATATCGATTTCGTTTTAAAAGATTTTTTTAAATCATTAAGAGAAGCGAATTTAATCGATGAATTTGATATTGAGAAAAATACTTATGCATTTGTTGATGACATGGTTATGGTTTTACCCAGAAATCGTGATATATCAGCTATTTTGAGAGTTCTCAATGATAAAATGAGCGAATATGGCTTTGAAATCAATAAGGACAAGACTTATTTTGTGGTTAATGACGTAAATATAAAGACTCTAACATTTGATGGTGCTATTTACAAAAAAGCACCAGTGGATTTTAAATATTTAGGTCATTCCCTCTTTATTTATGAAGATGAGATTTTACTTGAAATGTATGACAAATTATTAGTGTGTCTAGATGAAATTAGAGATTTACCAGTTGATGAAAATATGAAAGCTTATTTTTATTATTCTTGTATTTTTCTTAGGATCAATAGAATTATTGAATTATTTTACTTGATTCATGGACTAACTCCTTTTTTGGAAGATATTCTTCTTCTTATTTCCAATTTTTTGTTGGACCTAGGAGGAGAGAATTGTGAAAATTATGAAGAAAAACATATTGAACATGTTTTCTCTAAGGCAAAATATAAATTATTGAGATCACCAAATCTACAAGAATATCATTATCTAGTTGATGATGTCAATGATGACATATCATATGATTTTAACAAATTATGTGGATTTGAAGTTCCTAGTGTAGAGGATGTAAGGAAAAAATTACAAGAATTACGAGCAAGCGGTCAATATAGTGACGATCTTTTTGACAAAGGTGGTAGAACTGGATATAGTCAAAATTTTGTTTCTAGAACTGACTAATTTTTTCTATGTTAAAATTAAATGCTTTATGAAATTATAAAATACTTTACATTTATTTTGATATTATGTCTAACATTGTACCTAACTTTTGAATCTAGGATACAAGAAAACTTAACTAGTTATAATGATGTTACACCAGAGATGTTAGTGAATTGCCAAGGGTGTATTGATGAAAATGCAAGATGTCGTCAAGGAACAGTTGCACAATGTAAGAACATTGAAACTACATTGTGTTATGCTTTTTTTGATGAGAATGGTAATTCAAGAACACCTTGTGGTGCCTTTGATAGAAGTAAAAATGCGGAGGATTCTTGTAAAAATTGTCAAACTTATTGCCAATGGTGTATTGATAAAAATGGGGATGGTAGTTGTATTTCAAGAGAAATATTTGACTGTGATCTATGTCCTAACAGTCGTATATGTAAGGAAAATCCATTTAATATTTATATCAAGAAAGGTGCTTAGAGGGATTCATTATAGGGTAAATTATTATTTTTGTTTATTTTTTTAAGATGATAAAATAAGAATTTAACTAATTTTATATCATCGTTTGCTACAAATACAATTAAGCTTACATAGAGGATAGAATCCCATTTGTAATTCAATCCAACATTTGTCATCAACACATACCCTTGATAAGTCCAATTTACTAGAAGGAGAAACACATATGAAACTAGATTATATATTATTAGCTTTCTCATTTCTATCAAGGGTTTCAATAAACGCATACCTAGAAAATAATTAACTCCACAAGCATAACAACTTAATACACAATAAACTGGAAGTCCAATCCAAAAAGAAGGATTATTATAATCTATCCAGGTATTCATATAAGAAAGGATAAATGTTGTCATGTGATGTATTTTGGAATTGGTAGGAAGATTTTGAACTTTCAAGAGACCAATAAAATCAAGGGCTGAGTAAAAATATCCCAATCGATAAATCTCTGTGTTGTTCCATTTATTATACATTAATCCATTGCTCATAATAATCGTTCCATAAATTGATATTAATAATAAAGAAAATGCTTTAACAATATTTTTTTTGAAATAATTTTTCCTGTCCACTGTCAAAAGAGTATATGTTTCATTATTTCTACATTCAAAATCTACTAGAGCAAAACCTAGAAAGTAAATAACTATGGCTCCAAAAAACCATTCTATTTCAGGAAAATATGACATTATTTGTTTTATATTCTATAATTTTTAAGCCTTTTCGTCTTCGTGTTTTTTTTTCTATTATAATAATATGCCACCAAGAAAGATAGAATTAGGGTTAAGAGAGAAATATTTTGATTTATTAAAGAAAGGAAAAAAAGTAGCAGATGGTCGATTATTTAGGTTTAAAAATGGTAAAATTTATAAGGAAAAATACGATGGATTAAAATATGGAGACATTCTAGTATATCATAAAGATTTACCTAATGGCAAAAGAACAGATGAAACTTTCCAAGTGAAAGTTACTGATGTTGGATTCTATGATGATATTGAAAAGATGTTAAAAGAATTAAAATTAAAAGATACTTTACCAGGAATTAGAAGTTTTAAAAGTGGGAAAGAAATTTATGAAGAAATTTACGGTGATAAATTAAAAAATGGAACAATGATTGGATTTAAATTCGAAAAAGCTAGTAATAATAATACTGCTGCCGCAAGTAATACTTTAAATGTTACAAATGAAAAGAACAAGAATAAAAAATTAGTGCTCAAAGTCGAAAAAGAGAAAAAGATGAAAAATAGAGATGATTTGATTATGGAACTAAAAGAAAAATCAGATAAGCCTAAGATTCACGAGCTTTATGTTAAAGAACCATGGATGACTTTGATAAAAGAAGGATTGAAAGAAGTAGAGGGAAGACTCTATAAAGGTCCAGTTACTGATTATAGAATTGGAGATAAATTAGTTTTTATTCACAAAAATCGTGAAGGAAAAATGAGTGAGTATCCAACAATTATCACAAAATTAGTGAAATATCCTGATTTTAAGAGTTTACTATTTCACGAGAAATTATATAGGGTGTTGCCTGGATTTCCAAACATTCGAACTGGTAATGAATTATATGAAATTTATTACCCTCATAAAGCGGTGAAAGAACATGGTGCGTTGGGAATAACTTTCCAATCTAAGGAAAAAAATAAAAATAATAAGGATATTTTGAAATCTTTAAAGGATAATGAAAATGTTGGAAATGTTGCAAATATTAATACCCAATTGCAAGTCAATAATAATCAAGTTATTGTGAATGAGCAGCAAAAGAAAGTTAATAAAGCTCTTAAAGATTTAAAAGTTGAGAAAAAAGAGAAAAAAGCTATAAAAGATAATGATAAAACAATAAAATCAAATACTATAATGTTGGATGAAAATGCAGCTAATTTAGATAAGGCTATAAAAAATCCCAATCAGATAATTAATACAGCTTTGGTTTCAAGCAATCAAATTGCAATTAATGTTAATCAAAAGAAAGTTAATGAAAATCAAGTAGCAGTAACATTGAAGGGTAAGAAGAAAAATTAGGATTCAACTTCCAATCTTTTTTGAAGTATGCAAATATTCACTGGAGGAATATTTTTATAATTTTTTTTAACAGTTAAATTCCATTTATATTTGTCATTGAATTTATTTTTTTCTTCAATAATCATTTTTACATATGAATTTTTCACGTGAGGAATCTTACTTTCGAAATATATAATATTTTCGCAACTAACATTAAAATATTTTGCAAATATATTATCTATTTCTTTTAGTGGAAATTCTTTATGAGGTAATGTACTCACAACATTATCATAACATTTGTTAAATTTTTTATAAAGGAAATCCCTATTTATGTAAGTGCATCTATCCTTATATTTTTCTTTAGCAAGATCTAATAAATAATTATTGGAATCAATAATATCGATTTTTGCACTAGGGTCCATTTTTCTTATTAAATGATCTAGAACAGTACAATTACCGACTCCAATCAAGAGAGTACTACCATCTTTTTTAATTACATTTGCTATTCCCAAACTTATTTTTTTGTTAAGTGGCCATAAATATTTATCATTTTCCATTCTTCTTACAATTTTCCATAAATAACTGTATTTTTTATATAAAATAATGCTAAAAAATATTCCAGCAATTAATACTAATGATGATATTATCCCAATAATAATTAGGAATATTTTATAAATTTTTTCCATTTTTTAATTTTGTAATAATTTTTTTTAGCTTGAATAACGTAAAAATTTAATTTTAGGGAATTTCATTTTTAAATAAGATTAGAAGAAAATGGAGAATCAAATTATTAGTGATTTAGAAAAAGAAAATCCCAAATTTCTTTTTTACAATAGAAAAGCATATAATCGGGTTGATTATCTTAATGTATTTGACAAAAAAATTTATATCATGATGTGTAGAAATTTTTTTGTTGAAATGCAAGATGAACACAATATGAAAATTAAGACTATCAAGTACTGGTTTCTCCATAATATATCATTGCTTATACAACAAGATTTAGAATTAATTAATGATTTTTTAGAAATATCAGATGAATTTGATATATTGATTGATTATTTTAGAGTTACTTTACAGAGTAAAGAAAGAACAGTTGACAAATTTATATTTTTGCCCATTATGAGATTTTTTTCGAATTGGTGTAATTTATCAAATAAAGAGAAAATAGAAGTTCATCATTATATAATTCGTGATTTAATTTATTTGGATGACAATTATTTCTTTTTAATAAATTATTTTAAAAATCATAATGATAAATTTATTATAAATATTGTGAAAAATCATTATGAGATGGAAAATGGGAACAATATTATGATTCATTTGATAAGGAGTGCCAATTTTAAAAATTGTTATTGTTCTTTGAGAAATTATAAAAGATTGATAAATTACTTGTTTTTACAAATCTGGGATAATAAATTTATGGAAATAATGTTAAAGAAAAATAAAAATGGAAAAAGAGCAATAAATCTTTTAGTATATTTGAAGGAAGACTTCTATGAATTTATTTTGAATAGAATATTTTTAGTTTCTACACACAAAGAATTTATGGAAAAATATTTTACTTGTTTGACAAAATATATAAATCATTCATTTCAATTGGAATATATTTTAGATAGTGTAGATATTAGTTTCCCAGAGAAATATGATAATCTTTATGAAAAAATAGTAAAGAATAAAACGATTGCATTTTATGAAAAATATTTAATTATAAATTTATTGAGACAATATAATTTAGTTAGTATTGAAAATGATAAAGAAAAATTAGGAAGAAAAATGTGGGAAGAATTGCATAAATAAGTTATATATTCGAGTTTTAAATATATGCTCATGTAATGAATTATTCACTCATTGATAATAATCAATCAGATAATAGGGATATGAATTCAGGACCTTTGCCATCCAATTTTGGGGGATCTTTTGGAGGATTAAGTTATTCAGATACATCTACTTATGGTAGAAATATCTTACCGCCTCCTAGAACAATAGAAAATAATGATAGAACTTTTACAAATAATAGATTTAATGAAACAGCTGAGATTTATAGAAATTTTGGGTTTCATCAAATAGGGAGTGGACCATCAATGGAAAATATGCAAGCTATGAGTGCAAGCTCTTTGAGCGGGTCCATGACAAACCCTATAGGTGGGTCTATGACAAACCCTATGGGTGGGTCCATGACGAGCTCTCATGGCGGGTCCATGAGCGGGTCCATGAGTGGGTCTATGGCAAGCTCTTTGAGCGGGTCTAATGGTGGGTCTATGGCAAGCTCTCTTGTTGGGTCTATGGCAAGCTCCTTGGGTGGGTCTATGGCAAGCTCCTTGGGTGGGTCTATGACAAACCCTATGAATAATTCTTACCAAGGAGCATCAATTAATAATAGACAACCATTTGATGAATCATTATCAAATGCTAGTCAAAGTTTTAAACAAACGAGAGAAAGGAGAGATGAAAAATATCATGATGAACAAAGAAATATGGATAGAATTTTTATGTCAATGAGAAATTATGATCAAGAAGTTCAAGATAGAATTAATGGATTTAATATTGTAGCTAGGGATACTCGCTTTGATGCCTCGAGAAAAGACAATGATTCAGCTTTAGAAATGAGATCAAATAGATATTTAGGAACTCCAGGAAATAATATAATATAAAATACAGATATGAAAAAAAATCAACTATTTCGTAAACTTCCTCCAATTGATTTATTTGAAAGATTTGTAAAAATATTTGGATTAATTGATATAAATGATTGTAGAAAATTCACGAAAGATACATTAATTATCAATAAAACTTTAGAAAAATTTGAGGGCTTTAAAGAAGAGTTAGAAGAATATTATATTCCCTGCAAAGTAGATAAATATTTGGTGGATATGAATGAAAAAAAACTCATTACAGTTTTAAGACAAATTGCTAAAGTTTTTGATTATAATGTAATAAGTAATGAGAAGTACCTTAATTCACATAAGGTTTTGCAATACACTTTAGAAAAAAGTGGTAGTAATGATGATTATGTAAATTATAATTTAAAAATAATAGAGTTTTAGTTTTTTTCTCATATGAAAATAATAGATGAACAATTCGAGTATTACATACCATTCTCATCATTATTTTATTGGAAAACGTTTAAAAAAATCTGATGCCCTAAAAATAAGAGATGTACAGCAAGAGATTATGAATAGAAATGAATTCTTGCAACCAATTGATAGAATCAATAATATTTATAGTCCTTATATTTATTTAGGATATTTCAATGAAAATATTGAAGGGAAATTGAAACAATTGCTTATGCCAGAGTTAAGTGCCATCTCTCAAAAATTTGCACCAATGCGTTGCCCATTGAAAGAATATTCTTTGACTGGTCAATCAAAAAATTATAAATATTTGGGTTTGACTTATGATTCACCAAATAATTATTTAGAAGGAATTATTATTCCATATTTGAAATCTTATTTAGATGAATATTCAGGATTAAATCTTATCTATGAGAATGTTCCAATGATTCCTCTTTTTAGATTAAGAAAGAAAGGTATTGAAGATTTTGTCAAATCAAATCCCCACACAAAGAATAGTGGTAAAACAGTTTTCACTGATATTAAGATGCCATCAGTGAGCTATAATGGTAAGACTAAAACAAAATATATTGAATTGGATTCAATTGATTTATTAAGAGCAACTCCATTGAAAATTAAGAAGGGTAAGAAATCGTTCAATGAACAATTGCATATTGATTCAGTTTTGAGTATTCCTTTCTATGGAACATTGAACTAATTGATATTTTTAAGGATTAAATTATTGGGAATTTGAATATTAGTAGATGATCCATTTCCTGAGTTAATCTTCATTCCACCAAATCCAAGGTATCCTTGTCTTGATTGGATCCAAGTGAGATAGGTATTATAATAAAGTAATTGCCTCTCTCTAGGATAAAATTTTTCTATAAATTCTTTTGGTAATCCTGGGTCCAATCCATTTAAAAGTTTATTTGAAATGGAAAATATTTGCGTTAATAATTGATAACTAAGGAAAACAATTTCATAGAAATTTACTTGTGTTAATAATGGAGAATCAACTTGGATTGTTCCATTAAGTAATCCTAAAATGTAATTTGGATTAAAAGGTGTTTTTCTTCTACCTGCTATATTGGATCCAGTATCAAAGAAATTTGCAAAATAATTAACACTTAAACTATAAAGAATTGCTTGATCAATTTGTTGAAGAACTTTTGTTCTTGAAGAAATATATCTTTTTCCATATTCTTCAGGATCTGTATCTCTATATATCCAATCCTCACGTGTGAATGTTGATTCCCAAGGAACTAGTTGATTATTGCAAGTTGTTAAAGATTTATTATAATAAATATAGCTTTTTTCGATATTTAAAATGAAAGCAAACCATCGATTCCTTATACTATCCTTATAATCTTTATCTTCTTGTGTATCACTTATTATTGGAAGTAATTTTATATATAGAACTTCAGTTGCCCAAAATTGAATAGCAGCAGTAAAACTAATTGGATCTCTTAATTGAGAGCGAAGACAACAGCCATATGTTGTATCTGATATTAATGTAGGATAATATTCAGGATAAGTCGGAGCATTTGGATCCACATATCGAAAATAATCAGGTGAATATCTTGAATAATCATAATTCTCAGGAAAAATATAATCGATTGTAAAGTTGGTAGCTGTTGTTGAGATAAAACAAGGTGAGGATGGAACACAATCTACTGGGTTAGGTTCTTTTATTTGTTTTTTTCTATTTCTATTGACATTTCTATTTACTCTTCTCATTATACTCTATCATTCGAAATTAAATGTTCCTGGTCGTCCAAATGGTGGATAAGAATTTCCACTATAACAACAATAGCTTAAACCTTGTGCAGTCATTGTTTGTCTAAAATAATTCTTAATATTTTCATTAACGCAATATAATACTGCGAAGATGAAATCACTTGAAGAAAGTGCATTGGGATTAGTGAACATCAAATAATTTAAATTCCACATATCTCTCTTCTCAATATTCCTCACATTTCCTACACTTTCCCAAATTACTTGATAACAGCAGTACGTAATATTTAATTGTCTATAGTTCATGCAATAGTAAGTTTGATTGCAAAATTGTTTCAATCGATCAACTAAACTAAGATTAGCAGGATCGTCCAAATAAGCTGCTATCTCTGCTCTTGATTTTCCTTCTAGTACTTTTGGTAATAATTGATTTGCTAAATCTATAGTTTGTTGATTCCAATATTGTTGAGGTCTATTAACAGGCTCCATTAATATATATAATATTTATTCGTAAATAATATTATTTTATATAGTTGTAAAAAAATTATAAAGTGATTTGTTTGTTATATTGATCAACAATTTCTTGCATAGGACCGTTGATAACATAATTTTTATTATACCATAATAATATAAGGGTTTGTCCTGGAATGACCGCATTATATTGGATTTCCTCTGGAAACCATACTGGAGTATTCAAATTGTAACAGTAATATCTTCCAGTAGTTCTATAGTTTAATGCCTTCTCTAAACCTTCAAATAATCCTTCATAAAAATTTCTTCCTTTTCTCGTTATAATAAATTGTCTATCTACTTCATCTACTAAATAGAATCTTCCTTCAAACTCTAGAGGCTTGGAATAATCATAAGTATAAGGATCTTTAATCCAAGATGAGAAAAAAGTGAGGGCTATTATTTCATTCTGCTCATAAAGCTTTGGATATAATCCAGGTGCCTGGGGAATGTATTTGTAGCAATAAGTTTTTCCAGCAGCCCATAATTGTTGTGCTTTATCGGTAGCTACGTAAAGATCTGTTAAGTAAGGTTCGTCAACAAAAGCTCGCATAATAAATTTATCGAGTGGTGTTAAAGTTTTGAGATTGAGATTAAAAAAAGTAATACTATTATAAGACATTTATATTATAATAGATTTATTTCTCGGCAGGAAGACCACATCTATTTAAAAGACAAGGCTTACCTTTGGGACTGGTGTTATTTGCGAAAGCATCACTGTAAGTAAAAGTGAGCTCCCTTAATTCTCTACCGTTATATTTAATCGGGTAAAGTTGGCATCCTGCTAAATCATAAGGAAAATTAACAATATAGCAATAGTCTTTACCCTGAGTCAAATAGTTAAAACAGCGCTCAGATGCTCCATAAAGATTTTGGATTTGCTCATTCATCATATAAAGGAGTAAAACCTGGATATCTAAATTATCCAAAATAATCTCTCTATACTGCTTAATATAAGGATCAAAATAAAGAAGTTTGCGATTATCAATGAGATCCTTTGCGAAAGCGGGGTCAGTTCTCATCTTTTGACTAGTGATCCAAAATGTATAAAGAGTTGTTGCTTGGTAAACACGGGAATCAGGAAGACCCTCACAATAAGTGCAGGCTTGGCACGGGTCGGGTAAATATTTAAAAATATTAAAGTACATATAACAGTATTTCTTTCCTAATTGGCGCTGCTCAGTACCGGATAAAAGGAATGCTTGAGTTAATGCCTGGATTTGTTTTTGATTGCAAAGTAAGAATCTTACGAAAGTATCTGTTTTTCTAGTTTCTGGATTAGCATCTATTGCTGCTTGATTATAATATTTATATCCACATACACTCATAATATAAATTATATAGATAATTTTTTTATAATCTCTAAATAAAAGAAAAACTATTCAACAATAAAAGTTTGAATTTGTTCTTCAATATTTGGAATTGATTTTTTGAAAATCAAAAGATAATTTTCCTCAAAAGTTCTTGGCAAAATATTACCTACAACTTGTCTAATTTCTTTTCTTGACAATAATTCTAATGAATCCTTCTTGTAAAATTTTACATAATTGAGTGGATTTTTGGTTCCAGCACTAAAACTTAATTTTCTCAAACAATATTGATAATCTTTTGGATCATTGTCCTCTGTTTTTTCACTCAACCATTCTTCCATAACTTCATCTGGTTTATCCCCTGCTTTGAGTAAGATTGCATCCATGATTGGAGTTAAATTTCTAATTCGTAAGTTTGTTATTATCTTTCTAGCTTTGATAACTGGCTCACTGTCATCAATAAGAAATGGAAAATCTAAGATGGAATCAGTTAATTTCAGGAAATTGGATAGATCATCATTTTCAAATGGTTCTTTGAAGGGCTTCAAAAAGAAGTCCAATTGTTCAAAGAAAAACTCCATCATCATGTCCACTCTTTTTACAGTTGGATGATTATAGACTTGTTTGTGTAACCTATATCTTGTATCGAATAATTCAAATATATTGAAAATTACTTTGTTACAATAGCAAATCTCTTTATTAATAACTTTGACATAAGGAAAAATTCTCTTATGATCAAAACCATAATGAATTCCCAATGCTTTAGTATCTCTCGCAATATAATCGAATTTATCTACATCAATTCCATTTTTACCATTCGAAACAATTTGATAAAGAAAATTCTTCTTATCTTCTTCACTCGTTGGATGGATCATTTTTTGAATTTGTAAAATATTCTCTGGTGATATTCCTAAGTTATATATTCTATTTATTCTCGCTAATATTTCACAAGATCTGTGCTCGTGATGTCTAAAAGGGTGTTCTTCTGGGATCCTCTTTTTTAGATAAACATCATCATAGATATGGCTAAATGGTCCATGACCTAAATCATGAGCCAATCCTGCGATTTCCACATTTAGCTTTTGTTCTTGTGTAATATTTAATTCAGGTTGGTTCGTCGCAATTTCATTAATAAGAGATCTAGCTAAGTGAGCTGTCCCAATCGAATGCTCAAAACGATTATGGCTAGCACTTGGAAAGACATAATAGGCACTTCCTAGTTGTTTAATGTTTCTTAATCGTTGAAACTCAGGTGTATCTATGATTTTCACTGCTATTAGTGAAAGTTCAATTGGACCATGAATATCATCTTGGAAAACTTTGGTCATTTATAGTTTTTAGGGTTTTGGTAGAAAATAAATCATTTTTTTTGTAAAAATAATTTGTGAGATGGGGAGTATATTTTTTTATTATATAATTTATGATTGAAGATAAAGAGAAATTTATGATTAAAGAGAAAGAGAAATTAATCAAAAAAATAGATAGAGAATTTCAGCCATATTTTAGTCTTATTCATCCATCTAATGCGAAAAAAAGTAGTGAATTGAAGGAAAAAATTAAGTTACTTGTGATAAAAGCACAAAATAAAGATGAATTGGATGCATTGATGACCACTTTGGATAAATTCAAGTTAATTGCTGTCAATTTCGAAATTAACAAGCCATTAAATAAAATCAATAATAGAAATGCCTTAAACATATTATCCCAATCTCTAAATCAAAATGTAAATTTAGATGTTATAAATTGGGAAAGGTTGGAGAGGAAAAAATTGAACAAAGAAGTAAGAAAGGAGTTAGCATTGAGTAAAAAATATGGATTCAAGCCAGTTTTTGAAGATAATCATCAACCAGTATTAGATAATATATTAGAAATATACCAAATGAGATTAAACCAAAAGAAATTAGTTACTAGTGATTTTAATAGTAAAAGCGAGGTTCCTCAAATACAAGAAATGATCGATAAATACAAAGATTATTTTGCAGCTAGAGATATCAAGAGAACACCTGGAAAATATTCATTGTTTTTTGATAAAGATGATGTATATCATGAAATGGATAAATTGATATCAGTTGTAAAATATTACGGTGAGATGGAATTATTATATTATGGTCAATTTTGGGACTACTTCTATGTAATATGCTATGTGATTGGAAATGGTAATTTTGAGAATTCCTATTATATTTTCAAGGAATTATTCCCATTTTATACTTTCATTAATGATGGACGTTTTTGGAACACTATTAATTTTTTGACTTTCTATGTTGATAAAATAGATGTCAAATATAAGCAAGTTGCTAATCAATTTCTACTGGGTAATTTACACAATCCTTTGCCTATGAATATCTTAGCAAATAATTTAATAAATGTTTATTTGGAGAAGAGAGGAGCAAAGGGTAAGATTATCGAGAAGAATAGATTAATAGAAAGATTAAAGAATGTATTCTATTTTTCTGATTACACTAATGTTGAAGTAAGAAATTATATTGATAAATATGGTATGCTTTTTTTGAATGTTTCATTATTTTTACCATACATTTTATACTTTAATGAATTGATTGGAAAAAAAATTTTGAAAGAGAAAAAGAAGGTATTCCCAAATAAATTTTATAAGGCAACAAATATAGAGGATATGAAAATTGTTAGAGCTCCTTATTTTATTTTTGAATATTTGGTTGAGTTGGATGAAAAATATTTGATTGGTTCTTATAGGTCTATTATTAATAAATATATAGATGCCTTTAAAGAAAATACATTGAGATTGGAAAAAACTTATAATAATAGTAACAAAAATTATAAGAATAGAGATTTGGATGATAAAATAATTGGAACTTTTACAAGAGAAGTTGAATTGGATAAAGGAGATGTTGTTGTGATTGGAAATGTTGGTGAAGAAAAATTGGAAAGTTTTAGTAGTAATTTTGGTTCTGTTAATTTTATTCCAAGATTTATAGAAGGAGGACTTGTAATTGATTACATTCGATCTTTGTTTATGAGGGGAATCATTGGAGAAAAAATGAGTAAAATAAAAGAAGATATTAATAAAGATATTATAAAATCAAAAATTAATGATACAACTCACGGTAGAGTATATAAATTTTTTTACAATTTTTTTAGAGGATTTACGAAATCAAAAGTTATTGAAATAAAAAATAAGATTTATGATATAATTTATAAACATAATTATCTTGAACCAGTCACTTCCTATTCTCAAAATTTCTATAGATTTTTTCTTATGTCATTTTTGTTCGTAAAAAATAATGATCAAGGAATAGAAACTGGATTGAAAATATTTGATCAAACTTATCCATTTATAGCTTTCTTCAATGAATCAATTATATATGATAATATTTCACTTCTAAAATTTTTATCGAAAAATAATAACTCCTACTATCAAGATTACTTTTTTATAATGCCACCAGATAATCCACTTAGCATTAAAATAATTCAAAATAATTTAATCTATCAATACGAAGATCCAAAATTTATAAAGGATAAATTAAAAATATTATATATGTATTGTGATTTGTCTGATCCGAAGGTAAAAGAATATTTTAAAAAATATGGGCTAGTATTTTTAAATTTTGCTATTTATTTACCGGAGCTTACATTCACAAGATTTATGCTTAGAAAAGCTTTTGATATCCAAGGAGTTAACTTAGGAAGTGCAATAATAAATTTTTATTTAGATTTGGACAAAGATGAAATTGAATTCGTTTTACAGGAGACAATTGATATTTATTTGAAAGATTATCACAATTTTGTTATGAATCAAAATTATTATAGTGAGGGAGATATCAAGAAGACTATTGAAATAAGAAATGCGAATAATAAATATAGTAGTAATCAAAAAGAAGTTATTAATCAATTGAAGAATTCATTAAGAGCTCCAGGAAGTAGTGAAAATATGGAGAAAATTTATGAGTCTATTAATAATTCAAAGAAGGCAAATATAAACATTGGAGAAATAAATAGAGAGATTCAAAAAATATTAAGTGATCCAGTTGTTTATTAGAGTCGATTAGTTGGTTTTACATATTCCGTTTCCAAGAATTGGAATATTGATTCTTCATTTGGGAAATCCTTTTCAACATATTTTCCATTTTTTCTTAATCCATATTCATTCAATGTGTATCCCTTATCTTTTGCAATTTGTCTAATTTTTCTAGAGAAATTCTCGCCAGATCCAAAATACAGTGTGAAAAATGATTTTAATTTTTTAGGGGCGAATCTAAAATCAATGTGGACAGCATATTTGTAGCCAGGGAATTTAACTAACGCAGTTATCATATTTTTCCCAATCTCCAATACTTTAATAATTTTCAAGTTTTTAAGAACATCTTCTTGGTTTCCCTCTACTATTACTAAATCTATATCTTTCCCATCTTTTTTTCCCAATCTATACCCTCCCATTAATAAAACTTCTCCTTTTACGTTCTTTTGAATATAATTTACCATTTTCAAAGCATCCTTTAATGGAATACGAGTATTTAAGTCAACAAAATATTTTAATCCAATTTGTTGATTATCCGTTAATTGGATTCTACCTTTTTTAAATGCATTTTCCAACTCAGGAACTGAATAGATATTTTCTTGGATAAATTTTTTAGCAATTTTAGGTCCAATACCATAGACTTTTTGGAGTTCAACTAGTGCAACCAAATCTTTATCCTTTTTCATATCTTCCAAAACTTGTATTCTCTTTGTTTTTTGGAATTCTTCTATTTTACTAAGTATTCCTGCTCCAACTCCCTCAATGTTTTTTACTTTATTAATATTAATTTTATTCATTTGCGATAATTTATTGACAAGATTTTTATAGGCTTGAAATTGATGAATATTTCCCAATGCTTTATGAAAATTCATTAATTGACGAAATGCATCTATTAATTCTTCTTGATTACTTCCTCCTTTCTGAGAAAGTAGTGATCTACAAAGTTTTATTTGTCTAGGGAAATTAGTAAAAGTTTCTAAAATACAAGGAACATTCTTACTTGATGCCCAAGTTAAAATTTCTCTTAGAGCTTCCAATGATCCACCTTTTTTAGGATCAAATAGATATCCTTTTCCAATGTCTTCGTGCAAATCATTCTTTTCATTAAATTTTGTTTTACTGTCATTCAAATGAATAACTTTAATTTTATTCTTTCCAATCGTTTTTTCGAATTCATTTACATAATCAAACCAGCCTCCAGGTTTATGGATTGGATAACCACTAACAAATATATGACAAGTATCTATACAAAAATTTATTCTCTTTTGATATTTCTTTGGAATCATTTTATAGATTTCATTCATTTGAGGAATTGTTTTTCCCAATAAGTTTCCCTCTCCAGAAGATGTTTCCAAGATTGGATTAGAATTTTTGTCTGCGTGTTTCAAAACAGATACTAAGGATTTAACCATATTTTTAGAAGCTTCTTTTGGATCCAATCCATTGGAAGCAGTTCCAAAATGAACAACTACTCCATCCATTCCCAATTTTACACTAATATCCAATTCTTGGGATAATCGAATAAGAAATATTTTATTTTTGGGAATCAAAGGTTTGGCAAGATTTAATAAGTATTTTGCGTGAATAAATACAGGAAACTTGATAAAATTTTTAATGGATTCCAATTTATTGGGAGGATTGGAAAAAATTGTACCTAAATTCAAAGATTGTGGTGGACCAGTAAATATTTGCATTGCATTTCCATCCATTTTTTCAACTTCTTTGATTGCTTCAATTATTCCATTTCCTATACTATAATGCGGTCCAATGAATAGCATTATATTATATGAGATTAAATTCTATCGTGTTCCTCAATTTTTTTACTTATTAAAGAAGATTCTTTATCAATATTAGCCATTATAAATTCTTTAAGGATAATTGTAATTACAATTAAAACAAGAGTTTTCATATTTGTTATGTGTAATAGACGAACAACTAAACCTCCTAAGATTATTGTTAGTGAAATATTTAATAATTGACCTGTTAATAATCTAATTTTATAAAGAAGGTAAACATTTCTTTGCCTGGATTGGATGAAATAATATAAATAGATGACAGATAAGACAACACTATAAATTATTACAATAGATGCAACGGAGTATGCAATATATTCTGTAGTTGCAAATAAATTTCTTAGTGATTTTGGCATATCATCTTTATGATAAATGAATTTTTCTATTGTATTTTTCATTTTGGAGAATTTATCCATATATTTTATTGATATAATAATTTTCAATGAGGTTTTTCATCTCCAGTTTTAATTCTAGTAACACATCCATTATCATCTTTTTCATAATAGTAAACTTTTATTTTTTTTCCAATATATTTCTCCCCATTTTTGAAAAGTGATTTTTTAAGTTCTCTAGTACCCATTGGTCTAACTCTAAAAGTTTTCAAAGGATTTTTAAGACATTGGACTTCCCATATTACAGTTCCAATCTCACTTCCTGTTCCTTCATGAAAATTTTTGATAATGAAATCATCGGAGAAATATAATTTTATTTTTTGTAAATCTTGAGATTGCTTACCCATTCTATATTTTCCCTTACTATTTCTTATAATTGCCCCCTCAAATCCTTGATTTATTAATTCATTAAATATTTTATCTATTTCATCTTTTGATTTTACAACAATAGTTGGAACAATTTTAATATTTTTGCTAGTTAATTTATTTGCCAGTTTCCATCTATTTTCAAAAGTTTCATCCAAATTATTTCTTGAAATAACATCGAAAATATTGTAAGTTATTGTTTTTATTTTTTTATTATTATTTTTATTCAAATAAATTTTTTTTAGAACACCGCGTAAATCTTTTTGCTCATAAGTTGGATCAATTAATAATTCTCCATCTAAAACCAAATCAGGATACTTTTTAAAAATGTTTTCTAACTCAGGGATTAAATGATTTATATTTTCGATTGGCTTAGATTGCCTAGACAATGTTTTAAGTTCACCTTTATCTAAGAATGCAAACATTCTAACCCCATCCAATTTAGGTTGGAGAAACGCTGGAAAATTTATAGCATTGGAAAACTTTTCGTAATCTGTTGGTTTCATTGGATGAAATGCAGGTAAATCATTAGTTACTTTATTGGAATATTTATCCGTTGTTATTTTATTATTCCAACGTGTTCTTGCTAATTGGATAGCTCTTTCCAATGCAGTTTTTTTTCCAACTGATTTTTCCACGATTTGAGGGAGAGTTTTAGTAATTTTTCCATTGATGAAGCCATTCTCCGTGTAAATTCCAACTTTATCTTTATCTATTTGTTTCACATAAATTTTCCAAAATTTTATTTTGTTATCTAATTTTTTATATAATACTGGGAATTCCATATTATATATAAGAAAATTTAACTATATTGTTTAAACATCATTTCCTCTTGGTAAGGATACATCTCTTCTTGGTATCTTTGTTCCTCTTCTTGGTATCTTTGTTCCTCTTCTTGGTATCTTTGTTCCTCTTCTTGGTATTTTTGTTCTTCTTCTTGGCGATATTCTTCTTGTGGATATCTATAGTATTCTTCTTGAGGTGCCATAGATCTAACGGAATCTAATAAATCATCAGCAATTGGAACTAAATTTTTGTATAGTTGTTTAACTAAACTACTCCTATTATTTCCTCTTCCTAGATTAAAATTAAATGGGAAATCATCATACTCTTCTGATTCATCTTCAATGTCTTGATCTGGAGAAGTATTCATCATTTGTCTATTAAAAATTGTTTGTCTATTGTAATTTATTTGGTCATTCACATTTTGCTTTGGTTCTGGTTTCTTTGAATTTTCTAAATCGCGAAGTATTTTATCAATAGCATCTTTCTTTTCTCTATCAGCATCCATTCTCGCTCTCATTAACTCATTCTTCAATCTTTTTTCTCTATCTATTAAATCTCTTTTTGTTTTTTCAATCTCAGTAGATCTTTCCTGGAAGCGACGTCTTTCTTGAGCCATTCTTTCATCGAATAATTTCTTTTCTTGCTCCTTAATTTTACTCTCAACTAAATAGATTTCTCTATTCCTACTATTTTGATAATCTTGGAGACGCTGTTCGTAAGTTTTCTTATTATCTTCATTCAACTTTTGAGCTGCTTTCATCCTCTCTTGGTTCTTCTTATCCTGGGTCTCATATTTATTGATTATTTGTTGTTCTTTGGTCTTGTAATCATTAATCGTTTTCTTGTACGTGGCATCTCTCTTTTTAATGATGTCTTCATACTCCTTCTTCATTTTATCAATATCACTTAACTTGGTCTTATATTTGGTTTCATATTCACCAATTAACTTCTTAACTTCAGGATCGTTTCTGTAGTCACATTTAGCTGGAGAAGGTGATGGGCAAGCACGAGCTGGAGAAGGTGCAGACGCTGGGCAAGCAGGGCAAGGAGGAGGAGCTGGAGGAAACTGTGGGCATTTGGGACAATTCTTTGTTGAGCATTCCTCGCAAGGTGGACACTTAGATGGGAAGTCTGGACATTTGGGACAAGTTGGGCATGTTGGACATTCGACTTTTGGTGGGCAAGCAGGGATCTCTGTTTTTCTTACATAATCTCTAAGGTCTGGGCAAGTTTGACAAGCGGGAACCTCCGTTTTCTTAATGTATTCATTGAGGTCAGGTGATTGAGGGCAAGGAGGGATTTCACTCTTCTTTATGTATTCACGCATATCAGGTACAGGAGGGATAGATGATTTTAGTGCATAGTTGCTCATATCTGGGCAAGGTGGAACACTCGATTTTAGGACGTATTTGTCTATATTGCTGCAAGAAGTTGCGTCACATTTACTACATTCTGATTTTCCTTGAACTGTTGGGTAAACATTAAAATCATTTTTGATATAGGTATTTTTGTCTTCTAAACAATCTTTTCCTTCACATCTCAAGTATTTGGGAACTTTACCATCACACGATTCTTGAGTGGGTTTCCCTTGAGAGTAATTTTTCCAGTCATAAAAAGTGCTACCGCCTTGAGCTACATCACGGGTACTACTATTTGCAAAATTTTCGCGAATTTGTGTTCCTTCTAATTGTTTAACTTGTTCATTGAAAGAATGTTTAGCCATTGGAAGCCCATATATAATCAAAAGCACAAATATAATGAAAACAAAAAATATAATTAAATAATCCATTTCAATTAATATATTAATATAAATTATTTTTGACAAATAATTTATAAATTAGATGGATTTGACAACAACATCACCATTAGACCTAGTTCTTCCCTTGTAATTATAAGTTTTGTTAGTTTCTTTATTTATCATTGAAAATTGGATTTTATTTACTTTATATTTCGAATTTATATATTGAAATGCTTTCAGCGCGGCTTCTTTTGGTTTATCTCCTCTAAATGATTTTTTAGCGTAGTTTTTATTGTGGAAATAGAATTTATTCTCTCTTTTACCAGCACTTTGACTTGGTTCGCCTAATTTTGCTATAGCTTTATTTATTAATTGGTCATACTCTGTTTTTAATTTTTCTAACTTATTTGCTTTTTTTTCATCCATAATTACTTCTATTTTACTCAAAATATTATTTCTATTTGTTTCATTTTGAATTGTTTTCTTTATTTCATTTTGTATTTTTTCTATTTTATCATAAACTGGAAGTATTTTATTTGTATTCATATCATTTTTATTTACTAGATTATTTGGAAGTTTGAAATTATTTTTACTTAATTTTGGTAATGTAGTAGATTGTATGGGAATGTTATTAGATTTTATTTTTCTCTGTGGTGGAACATATACTTGAGTACTATTTTTTTTTTTAATTAAATCTTGTTCATCCTTTTTTATTCCTCGATATAAATTACTATTTATCATAGATAGGTCACTCTTAATGGTTTGTCCATTTTTATTAATTTTATTAGAAACTGCTGTTAAAAGCCAATCCTTTGTGTAATTATCTAATTTGTTCCAATCTTTCATTTTTTGTTCATAAGGTTCTAATTTTTTTTTTAAATCATTATAATATTCTATTTTAACTTGATAAGTAATATCGTTCATTTTATTTTTTTGCTGATTAAGTAATTTTATGTGATTATCGATATTTTCTTTTATTTTATTTATTTGCAAAGATGCTACATCTTTTATTTTTGAATATGTTGCATTAAGCTTTTCTTTTTTTTGCTGTATTACTTCATTACTTTGTTGGTTTCTTGGTATTAATGGTGGAATACTTGTTGTTTTTCTAGGTTGTGATGCAATTTTTGTATTAATTGAATCAACAATTTTTTCTATTTCTTTTAATTTATCGGCTTTATCTGTATCAGTTATATTTTCGATTATTTTTGCGATTTCATCAGTTATTTTTTTTATCCCTGGTAATAAATATTTAGCTAATCCCACTTGTTTTTGTATCTCTTGTACAGGTAATGATGGAATTATTTTTAATTTTTGTTTATAATCATTTAATCTATTTTCAAGTCTTTCTTGGGGTGTACTAGAAAAATATTTTTTTATAAAGTTTTTAGTTTGTGTTCCAGATCTGTTATCAAATAATGTATTATTTAATTTAGTTTTGAAATAATAAACATCATTTTGTGGAACACCTAAATTTGTAAATTCACTGTCTGGAATATTAATAATTTCTCTTCCTTTCTTTCCACTTATTAAGTTTTCAATCTTTTGAGATTCATTATTAGAAATAATTGGGACTGCTGTTATTTTTTTATTATTACCTTGAGATTTTACTTTCTTTACTGCACGTTGTAATAAAGCTTGTTGAAGTTCTTGAGCTTGCGGTTGTTTTAATTTAGATGCATTGTGAGTGTTTGAAGTTCCTGGAGGTTTATATGAGGGATCCTGTTTTTTAAATTTGATTATTTGAAAAACTATGTTAGTTTTTTCTTTATTACTAGTCGCAGGTTTCATAATCCCTGGGCTAATATTTTTTTCAATAAAATTATAAATATCCTCAATTATTTTATTTTTGTCAGGATCATTGGTGAATATTTTACTTATTGTGTCTGTTGGAAATTCCTTATAAATAGCTTTTTTTAATCGAAGCATTTCATTATTTATTTTTGTATTTACAGCTGGTACTGGCTTAGATTTATTCTCCGTTACTTTTACATCTACATTTTTCTCAACTGGTTCTTCATTATTATTCCAATTTTCTAATTCTGTTCCTGTTCCTTCAACAGCTTTTCTTACTTGTGCAATTTTTGTAATAATAGGTGGAGAAGCTGATTTTGTAGTAGCAATTGGTTCTTTTGTGGATGGTGCAACAAATGTTTCTTTTGCATCAACTGGTTTTGTGTTAGGGATTTGTTCTTTTGTGGCTTGTGCAACAACTGGTTTTGTGTTAGGGATTGGTTTTGTTGCAACAACTGGAATTTCCCAGGGTTCATTATTATCTTGGTTATTATTTTTACCTTCCCTCTCTTTTTTAATCAATGGACTTTCAGCGAGAGGATTTTTTTCTTCTATGTTTTTTTTTTCTGAGCTTTGTACTGGTTTTAAAGTTGTACCTTTTCTAATATTTTCTAATAAATTTTCTGAAAGTCCTTCATCTTTTTTTGGAAGCTTTGTTGTATTTGGTTTTTTTTTATTTAAAGGAGGAGAGGTTGCGACTGATGGAGGTGGAGGAGGAGGAGGTGAAGGAACTCGTGTTTCTTGTGTTGGTAGTGCAGCTTCTTTTAAAGATTTAGTTGCATTAGCTGCTGCTGTATTTATTTTTACTTCATCATTACTTCTCGATTCTCTTATGAAATCTTTTAGAGCATAATTTACAAGATTTTTTCTATTTTCCTCTGTTGGATTATTATCAAATTTCAAATATAAATCCTTAATTTGGTTAAAGTATGGAGTTTTTGGTATAAATTTAAAAATATTATTTATATATGATCTCATATTTTGAGGTTTATTTTTATGAAGATTTATAGTCAGTTGAAAATTTTTCTTTTTTTCCTCATCGTTCGTTAATGATTTAAATTTATTAGAACTGTTCTTCACTGTGGATTCCAATTTTGGATCTAAAGTTTCTGGAACTTTTGAAGCTTGAATTATTTTATCTTGTCTTCTATTATCTTCTTCTGCTTTACGTCTTTCTTTCTCTAATTTTAAGCGTTTATCTGTATTCAATCTTCCCTTTATAGCTTGTTTTATTTTTACAGCTGCTAGTCTTTTCTTTTCTTCATTATTATTAACTGGCACTGATGAAGGTACTGGAGCGACTACTTCATTTGCATTTATTTGTACAGACTTATTTTCACCTTTGATTCCTCTAGAATTCACAACTCCAAAGATAGAATTATTTACATTACTGATAGGACTAACGCCCCTTTCACCAGGAACCGGTGGGGGTGCTCTTGATGGTGGTGATGCCATTTCTTTTTTAGGTTGTGCTCCTGGTATAAATGACATAACTTTATTCTTCATTTTTGAAAATAAACTACGAGGTTGGTTTGTTGGTGGAGTTGTCGTAGCTGCGATAGAACCTAACTCAGTTGGTGCTAAATTCGCATATTTTGTAAATTCTTTGATTAGATATCCCTGTATTTCTAATTGATGTCTTATTATTTCCAATTGATTGAGTAAATCGTCATAATCATTCTTTGAAACAGTTTCTTTAATCATTTCCTTAGTTGAGCAATCAACACCAAATAATTGTTGAATGAGCCTCGATTGATTATCTGGATATAGTTGTAAAACAAGCATGCAAGTCGTTGGATAAAAAGTATCAAGAGAACTATTCCCAATCGATTTCAAATATGTTGCCTGAATTTTATTTTGAGATTGTGGTGCTATCATGAAATTCGCACCATTTCCTTTCATAAATTTCAATAAATTATATCTAATATCCCAATTAATATTTTTATTCAATAGCAAAAAGTAGAGCGGTGAATAACCATAGAAATTTGTAATGTTAATATCTTTAAAATAATTGACCTCTTTATTATATTTCAAAACAATATATAAGACATCAAGAATTGTGTTACCATTCTTAGAATTGATACAAAAATATGAGATTGGATTCATAAAATAGTTACTTCCCTTGTTATTTGCTGCAGCAGCTAATATGTAATTCTTACTTAGATCAATACCGCCATTTGCAGCAAAGATTGTTAAGATTCCTCCAAATGTTTCAACTGGTATTATCATTTGCTGCACTTTAACTTGTGTGAAATAAACCTGTGTATCAATAAGGAAAAAAGCTTGATCTAAGTTTTGTTTATTAACTAAATTTGTTTTGGCACCACAAAAAAGTAATAGAATAATAAGATCTAGGGCACCCATTAGTGTCGCTAATCCCAATAAACTCATCTCACGGCTTATTTTCTTGAAAACTTCGATATTTTTCGCACTAATCCCTCGTAAATCAAATATCTCATCCATTGTAATTTTAAATAATGTGTTAACAGTGCAGGCAATATCCTTATCAGTTCGAATAAGGCTTATGATATATTGCATTCCTTGATTTAAATTAGTGTTTTTACCACTCAAAGTATCTTTTATTGCATTATATTGTTGGATATAATTTGCTTCATTCAAAGGCATTTTAACAGCTGGCAATTTACGATAATAGTCTATCATTGCATCTTTTATCTTAGATAGGGATAAATTCATCATTTGGCTACTTTGCTTACAAACAGGAGTTGTGTTATCAACAATTCTTAACTGCAATATGTAATTGAAAGGAAAACCTTTGATTTGAGAAACATTTAATGGTGGAGATGGAGCAGCTGCAGCAGCTGCAGTTGGACTGATTGTAGCAGGGGCTGAAAAAGGTATTGTTGCTCCTGGTGCTGCCGGCGGGGCTGCTTTCCCTTTTTCAAACTCGTTCATTGTCATTACTGGTGCAACCTTCTTTCTATCAAACAAGAATTTTACCATATTTCCTTGTTGACGTAAAAGCTGTTCTTGTTGTTTCAATATTTCTTGAGTGTTTAATGTTCTTTGATCCAAATTTTGTAATTTTTTAAGGATTTTATTGCTATTTTGTGTTGGGAAAGCAGAAGGTGCTGTAGGCACAGAAGGCTCCAAAGGTGCTGTAGAAATTGATATTGGACTAACTTGTGCTCCTAATCTTGGGTCTGTCTTGAAAGCTTGAGTAGCAGATTTAAGTTGTTGTATCTCTTCTGGCGCTAAAGGTGATCCAGTTGCGGTAGTCTTAGCAGGCGCAGATGTTGCCGCCAAAGGCACCACAGGCGCCAAAGGCACCACAGGCGCCAAAGGCACCGCAGGCGCCAAAGGCACCGCAGGCGCCGCAGTCGTAGATCTTAAATCAGCATCAGGTATTATTTGATAAACTTCTTTTCCTAAACTAGGATCACGAATAAATGAATTTTTTGCACTCACTAAATCATCTAAAAACTCTGGTAATTTAGTAACTTGAGGGATTGGTCCAGCTGTTGGTACGTTTGTAGGCATAGGTCTTCCCATCATCTCTGGAGTAGCCTGAATCAATCGACCTTGATCTTGTTTAGCATCCATTTGCCCCTTATTGAGAGCGAATCTCCAAGCGTTTGGAAGAATTTGTGATGGATCAGTAATAATTTGAGGATCAATTTGCGATTGAGTATTGGCTATCTTTCTTCTTTTAGAATTCTCAAAAAAATATTGTGGGAAAACATTTGGTTCAGCGGCGGCAGGTGCAGCAGGTGCGGCAGGTGCGGATGATGGGTAATTTTCAACCTTTTTTTGTTCTACATTTTGTCTAACTACCCTTTTCTTCTCTTTCAATTTATTATTGGGTATTTGTGATTGTAGCCCACTCGCTAAATTTCTTAAACCCATTAAATGACTAATGTCCTCCGTATTTGGCGCAACATTTTCTCCAATCCCTTCTATGTCATTCCTATTTTTTGCTAATTTTGATAAATTCCCTACTTTTCCTTCTAATTCATTTTTTAATTGTTTTTTAATATTTGTAGTCATTATTATATTCAAATATTTTTACTTTGTAAAATTAAGATATATTTTCAAATCTAAATTTGAAATTATTAGTAAAATAATTCATTATTTGTTATTTGTCTTTTTAATAAACTCTCTAATTGATGTTTCTTTCGTTCATTTGAAAGAAGATCATAAACTACACGATTCACGTTCTGAGGTTGGTATCCATATGTTTTCTTTAAATTACCTCTTGCTTCTTTTGATGTTTTTGTTGAATATTTTTTCATTAAATCTTTATAATTATTTTCTATGTTATTAAAAATTGGTTTTTTCTTACCAGTCATTATATATTTCTCATTTGCTATTTTATATTTTCCCAATTGGGACTCTAATCTTCTCCGAGTAGAATTATTAATTTGTTTTTTTAATTCTCCTTCAA
>Ga0194130_10001952_pt1 | contig 31243 bp, 31 predicted proteins | sample TA2KigsurfametaG_FD_160084 | JGI IMG/M metagenome (GOLD analysis project Ga0194130, IMG submission 160084) | Freshwater microbial communities from Lake Tanganyika, Tanzania - TA2015050 Kigoma 12 surface | ecosystem: Environmental > Aquatic > Freshwater > Lake | place: Tanzania: Lake Tanganyika...
ACGGTCAGGGTAAGGTAGAAGTCAATCCCAATCTTTGCATGGGATGCGGCGCCTGTGCCACTGTTTGTCCCTCAGGGGCGATGCGCTACAACTTTCCAAGTGTTGCGTATCAGGGCCGACAGATCAAAGCACTGGCACAAACGTACTTGAGCACTATTGGTAGCTCGAAGCCTGGTCAGAATGCGCCAACCTTATTAATTCATAGCCAACAGGCCGGCACTACTCTTTTAGAGAACGTTGGCCGTGCTGCGCGGACGAAACCTAAAGAATTTGTTGGATTGCCAGCATTTGTCATTCCATTTGCCGCTGAACATATTGCGTCTACCGGAATTGACTTGTGGTTTGGGGCCATGTCTTATGGTTTTGGTGAGGTTGTTTTATTACTCAGTAGTGAGGAAGACCCTGGATACCGAAGTGCGCTTGCCGAGCAGGCAGATCTAGCCAATTCGATTACGCAAGCATTAGGCTATGGCCAGCGTGTGCGCTGCATCATGGCCTCCTCAAGCTCAGACGTGGATACAGTCAATCGGGTCATGATGGAGTTGCTAACACGTAAAGCCCAAAAATTGATGGCTCCGCCAGCCAGTTTTGCACTAGCTACCCAAAAGCGCGAGACCCTTGAAATGAGCTTGGAGCATCTCCTGCAATTTGCTCCTCAGGCTTTGCCCGCCGAAGGTGTGCCATTACCAGCCCACTCACCCTTGGGTGCAATCGTAGTGAATAAAGATGCGTGCACGCTTTGCATGTCTTGTGTGGGAGCTTGCCCAGAGGGTGCTTTGTTGGATAACCCCGATGAGCCACAGCTCTCATTTATTGAGAAACAGTGCGTGCAGTGTGGATTGTGCGAGCAAACCTGCCCTGAGCAGGCAATTGCCTTAAGTCCCCGTTTAAGCTCAATAGAGCAACGAAAGCAAAAAGTCTTGCTAAACAAGACCGAGCCATTTCATTGCATCAGCTGTGGAAAAGCATTTGGAACCCTAAAGATGGTCGAATTAATGCTTGGCCGTATTGGTACACATCATGCATTTTCTGGCGATGCACTTGATCGTTTGAAGATGTGTAGCGACTGCCGTGTTGTGGACATGATGAAAAAAGAACTGTGAACAAAATTCATGAGCGAAGCAAATACCCCCCAGACACCAGAACTTAGCCAAGATGGCCTCGCTGAAGACTTAGCGCGTGCCGATTTGTATGGCCTCCTTGCTAACTTATTTTTTCAGCCACCAAATCAAGTATTGCTGGATCAAATTAAGGACTCAGAAAACTCCGTAACCCCTGATAATCAGGCACCACTAGCCAATGTTTGGACGAATTTGGTCGAAGCAGCCAAACATAGCAAAGCATCGGATTGGAAAGCAGAATATGACAGCACATTCATCGGCGTGGGTAAGCCAAACGTTTTTCTATACAGCTCCTATCACCTCGCTGGTCACTTACATGAAAAGCCACTCCTGGAGATTAGGCGCTCACTTCTGCAATTTGGATTGGAAGCCTCGGATTCAGTCGCTGAAACCGAGGATCATATCGCCGCCTTATTTGAGGTCATGCGTTACTTGATCGCGGGAGAGGATGCGGGTGTTTCTAACCTTACTAACCAAAGGGTTTTTTTCAACGATCACATCCGGCCTTGGTATGACGAATTATGTGACGCTATCGATGCCGACCCGGAAACCCACCTATATAAAGCAGTTTCGGCTCTAACCCGGGAGTTTTTGGCAATCGAAAGTCAAGGTTTTGATATGGTTTAGTTAAATTTAATTGACACAATAGCTTTGGTATTTAAGGGTAAGTCCTAGCGAAAAAAAATTGCAAAAACTTACATAAATAATTTAGTTCTTCTAAACTAAATGGGTTGCAATGCAATAACTATATTCGTATAAAGGAACATTTATGGACAGCAAAAAACCAGAAGCAAATGAAAAAACGAAATCTTCGCGTCGCTCGTTTTTTATTGGCGCAGGGGTCACGGTTGGCGCGGCTGCGGTTGCTACCCAAACACCATTAGGACAAGCCGTTGTTCAAAATGTTGCGGAAGCGGTCACTACCAAACCTGACGGTTATCACCTAACTGCTCACATTAAAAAGTATTACCAAACAACGCTTATTTAATAAAGCGTTTTTAAACTGGACAAACATTTTTCATTCGCACATCGCAGGAGCCTCACCATGAGCCTAACTCGCAAATCTTCCTCAGCCTCTAACCGGGTTACATCCCAATTGATCGGTAGCCTCTCGCGAGGACTGCGCTCAGCGGTTCCAACTATGGACCGTCGAACATTCTTGAAACGTTCCGGTATTGGTGTTGGTGCAGGTATTGCTGCCACTCAACTAACTATGTTGCAAAAGGCCAATGCAGCCGATACCAGAGCTGTGCTTGATGGTAAAGGCAAGATTGAGGTTAAACGTACCGTTTGTTCACACTGCTCAGTAGGATGTTCATTTGATGCGACCGTTGAAAACGGGGTCTGGGTTCGTCAAGACCCCGTATTTGAATCCCCCATCAATATGGGTGGGGCTTGTGCAAAGGGCGCAGCGCTACGCGAACACGGTCATGGCGACTACCGTTTACGGACCCCCATGAAACTGGTCGACGGTAAGTATCAGAAAATTTCTTGGGACCAAGCGCTTGACGAAATTACCGCCAAGATGAAGGATCTGCGTTCAAAATACACACCGGATTCCATCTTTTTTATTGGTTCATCGAAATATAACAACGAGCAAGCTTATTTGCTCCGCAAGTTTGTATCGTTCTACGGTACAAATAACACCGACCACCAAGCACGTATTTGCCACTCCACCACAGTTGCGGGTGTAGCCAATACCTGGGGTTATGGTGCGATGACCAATAGCTATAACGACATGATGAATTCAAAGGCAGCCATCTACATTGGCTCCAACGCTGCAGAAGCGCATCCTGTGTCGATGCTGCATATGTTGCACGCTAAAGAAAATGGCTGCAAGGTCATCGTGGTCGACCCACGCTATACCCGTACCGCAGCGAAATCGGATCAGTACGTACGAATTCGTTCCGGTACCGATATTCCTTTCCTTTTCGGAGTTCTGTACCACATCTTCCAAAATGGTTGGGAAGATAAAAAGTACATCAATGATCGTGTCTTCGGAATGGACGATATTCGCAAAGAGGTCATGGAAAAATGGAACCCAGCCAATGTGCAGGAGGCTTGCGGAGTACCTGAAGCTCAAGTCAAGAAAGTGGCAGAAACCTTGGCCAAGAATCGTCCTGGAACCATTGTTTGGTGTATGGGGCAAACCCAGCACACCATCGGTAATGCGATGGTACGTGCGTCTTGCATCCTGCAATTAGCACTTGGCAATATTGGAGTATCTGGCGGTGGCGCTAATATCTTCCGCGGACATTGCAACGTTCAAGGTGCTACCGACGTTGGCCCCAATCCCGATTCATTGCCAGGCTACTATGGTCTTGCCGCTGGTTCTTGGAAACACTACGCTGCAGTCTGGGGTGTTGACTACGATTGGATTAAGGGCCGTTATGCACCTGACATGATGGAGAAGTCAGGAACAACCGTTTCCCGTTGGGTCGATGCTGTTCTTGAAAAAGACGATATGGTGGATCAAGCCACGGCTGTTAAGGGTGTGTTCTTCTGGGGTCATGCACCAAACTCCCAAACCCGTGGCTTGGATATGAAGCGTGCCATGGATAAATTGGATCTGTTAGTGGTGGTTGATCCTTATCCAAGTGCCACTGCGGCAATGGCAGCTATGCCCCCCGCACCGGGCGACACCGTTAACAAAAATCGTGCGGTATACCTGTTACCGACCACTACTCAGTTTGAAACTGTTGGCTCAATCACCGCTTCAAACCGTTCAGTGCAGTGGCGCGAGAAGGTAATTGATCCGCTCTTTGAGTCGGTGCCTGATCATGTACTCATGCAAGCACTTGCTGATCGTTTAGGTTTTGGTAAAGAGCTCTCGAAGAACTTCAAGATGCTTGATTCTAAGTTTGCTGGTAAGAACTGGAAAGAGCCTGAGATTGAGTCGATCTTGCGCGAAATTAATCAAGCCGTTTGGACCATTGGTTATACCGGCCATACCCCAGAGCGCCTGAAGGCTCATATGCGAATGATGAGCGTGTTTGATCCGAAGACACTGCGTTCACGTGGTGGAAAAGATCCGGTAACTGGCTACGATACGGCAGGTGATTACTTTGGATTGCCATGGCCTTGCTACGGCAATGCAGCCCTTAAGCATCCTGGTTCACCCAACCTCTATGACACCAGTAAGCACGTGATGGATGGCGGAGGCAATTTCCGTGCCAACTTTGGTGTTGAGAAGGATGGTAAGTCCCTCTTAGCTGCTGATGGCTCGTTCTCAAAGGGTGCTGATATTAAGACCGGCTACCCCGAGGTTGATCATGTGATGTTGAAAAAACTGGGTTGGTGGAATGAGTTGACCGAAGATGAGAAGAAGGCCGCTGAAGGAAAGAACTGGAAGACCGACCTCTCCGGCGGAATTATTCGTGTCACCATGAAAAACCATGGCTGTCACCCATTCGGTAACGCCAAGGCTCGTGCGGTGGTGTGGAACTTCCCGGATGCTATTCCAATTCATCGCGAACCTTTGTATTCCACATTGCCAGCAATGGTTGCGAAGTATCCAACCCACGACGATGTGAAGACCTTCTGGAGAATGCCAACACTCTTTAAGACCGTTCAAGACAAAAATATCGCTGATAAGTTACATGAAAAGTTCCCAATTATTCTTACCTCCGGTCGTTTGGTGGAATACGAGGGAGGTGGAGAAGAGACGCGTTCAAACCCATGGCTTGCAGAATTGCAGCAAGAGAACTTTGTGGAGATCAACCCAAGCGCTGCTGCTCGTCGCGGAATTAAGAATTGGGATTACGTTTGGGTGAAAGCGCCGACTGGTGCCAAGATCAAAGTGCGTGCAATGGTAACTGAGCGTGTTGCACCAGATACTGCTTTCGTGCCGTTCCATTTCTCGGGATGGTGGGAGGGTAAGGATCTGCTCAACTTCTATCCTAAAGGAGCGCATCCAGTTGTTCGTGGTGAAGCCGTGAATACCGCTACAACCTATGGATATGACCGTATTACCATGATGCAAGAAACCAAGACCACGATCTGTCAGATCGAAAAAGTCGCTTAATTAACACCGTATAGTCAGGAGATCAACTATGGCAAGAATGAAATTTATCTGCGACGCAGAACGGTGTATTGAATGCAACGGTTGCGTAACAGCTTGTAAGAACGAGAACGAGGTACCTTGGGGCGTTAATCGCCGACGGGTTGTGACCATTAATGACGGTATCGTTGGTGCTGAGAAGTCCATCTCGGTGGCCTGTATGCACTGTGCAGACGCACCGTGTATGGCAGTCTGCCCAGTGGATTGCTTCTATCGCACCGATGAGGGCGTGGTTCTCCATAGCAAGGACACCTGCATTGGCTGCGGCTATTGCTCGTATGCCTGCCCATTTGGAGCACCTCAGTTCCCAAGCTCCGGCGTGTTTGGCTTACGTGGCAAGATGGACAAGTGCACCTTCTGCAGTGGCGGTCCCGAGAAGAACGGTAGCGTTGCTGAATTTGAGAAATATGGCCGTAATCGCCTCGCTGAAGGTAAGTTACCTTTGTGCGCAGAGCTTTGCTCAACCAAAGCACTGATTGGTGGTGATGGTGACGTGATTGCCGATGTATTCCGTACCCGTGTGGTCAAGCGCATGGCTGCTGGTAAGAATGCAGGGGCCGATGTATTTGGCTGGGCAACAGCTTATGGTAAGCCCAATGCACCAGCTCCTGCCGCGAAGCCTGCAGCTGGAGGTAAGTCATGAAATTAGCCCTGACTGGCGCCTTAGTTGCAGCCTCACTTTTAGTGGTGGGTTGCAACGAGGCAGCCGTTGGTACCTCAGCATCCAAGCGACCCGATATTGCACCTTACATGGGAGCCGATAACGGGTTTATGGCCAAAGGTTGGAAGCCAGGTGATCAAGCGAGCTGGAATGCCGAGATTACGAAGCGTAATCAGCTTCAATCCGAGTACAGCCGAATCAAATAAGAATTAAAACAATTTGGGGATAAACCAATGAATGTATCTTTTGGCTCTATGCTTCGAACCATCCTTGTGGTTTCAAGCCTTGCCGTCAGCTCTTTCAGTTTGGCTCAGCAGGGAACCGCACAGTCACCAACCCCGCAAAAAGTGGAATCAGTCAACATCATGGATGTTGGTAGATCGCCAAATGCAACTTCGCAAGCTGCAATCGAGGCAGGAAAAAATCAACCGGGTAACAATGCTCCGATCTGGAGAACAGTTAATAGTGAAACGGTGAACTACACCTCATTGCCTGGCGCTGAAAATGGTGTATTGATTCAGAAGACAGGTCAAGAATGGCGCTTAATTCGCAATGGCGTAATTACGGTTTATGGAGCCTGGCTTTTGACCTTTGTATTTTGCGCAATTACCGCAGTGTTTATTCTGAAAGGCTCAATTAAGTTGCATGAACCGATGTCAGGTCGTAAGATCCAGCGCTTCACCTTGCTTGAGCGTATAACGCACTGGACGATGGCGTTCACATTCGTTGCACTTGCTCTCACTGGTATATTAATTTTATGGGGCAAATATTTCCTTTTGCCTCTAATGGGTCCCGAGCTTTATGGACCTTTCCTGTTAGCTTGTAAAAATATTCATAACTTCGTAGGCCCTGCATTTACGGTCAGCATCTTTGTATTTTTCATCCTGTTTGTGCGCAGAAATCTACCTGAAAAAGGCGATTGGGAGTGGGTTAAAGGGCTTGGTGGTTTACTCACCGGCAAGCATATCCCAGCAAATTATTTCAACCCCGGCGAGAAAATGCTGTTTTGGGTTCTCTTGGTGATTCTGGGTTCAATCGTTTCTGCCTCTGGCTGGGTGCTTAATATGATTGTGCCGTTCATTCAAATTGAATACTGGCGCGGCACGATGCAAATAGCGAATATCGTACATAACGTTGGTTCAATTTTGATGGTCGCGATGGCGCTTGGTCACATGTATATTGGCTCAATTGGTATGCAAGGTTCATTGGACGGTATGCGTACAGGGTATTGCGATGAGACCTGGGCCAAAGAACACCATCAGCGTTGGTACAACAAATTAGGAAAGGGATAAGCACAATGAAACGTTGGTTAGTCAGTATCGCTTGTTTATTTGGTTCATCGGTTGCCTTAGCTGCGTTGCCACCCCCAACTCCTCAACAAGCTGAAGCAGCTGCTCTGGCGCGGGCAAAGACCGCCTATGCCGGAACTGTTGCAAACTATCAACTTTGCCAGTCGATTAATGCGGTTGCTATGAAATACAAGAAAGCGGGTACACCTGATCCAGCGCCTTGCGCAGCGCCACCCCCATTTGTTGCTCCTACAACGGCTGCCGTCGCTCCTGCGCCTGCAGCAGCACCCGCTAAGAAATAACCCGATAATTTTTCAAAAGAATCCCCAAGTTCTCACTTGGGGATTTTTTTATTTGACAGCGGGATTAAGGGTGTAACGACCCGTGATCTGAGCGCTAGCCATAATATGACGCTGTAGAGCTGCTAGAGCGGTCTTGCCATCAAAGGTGGTACCGAGGCCCAACGATGCTGTATTTAGGGCGTAGATCGTGAAAATATAGTGATGCCAGATACTGTCATTCCAGGGTGGGCATGGGCCGTCATAGCCAAAGTAATTCCCCTTCATTTCAGCGTCACCTGAGAACCATGCGGTGTAATCATTAATACCGTGCTGGGCTCCATGGTGCGTTCCAGGACCGGGTTTGCCACGGGGGACCACTTCGGTTGAGTAGTGACCCGCTGGGATCTCAGTAATCGTTTTAGGAATATCGACCATGACCCAGTGAAAGAAATCAATACGAGGCAGAGAGGCGGGCACCGTTTTACCCTCTTGATTGACGTCATCGGGTTTGGAGGGAACATCAGGATCATGACAAATCAAAGCGAATGATTGTGTACCAGCGGGAACATCGTCCCAGCGCAAATGGGGGTTGTGATTTGATCCAAGACACACATGCCCATGATCATTGGGAATACAAAACGCATACTGACCAGGAATTACCGCACCATCTTGAAAACTTGAGCTGACAAGTCGCATAGGGTCTCCTAATATTGAATAATTCAGTTATTGTGCAATAAATTCTCGAGCAAGAAACTGGGATCCCTCTTTGGTCTGAGGGTTTCTAAAGAAGACCCCGGGCGAGCTTATTTCAAGGATTTTGCCGTCTTGCATAAAGATTAGATGGGTTGCTAAACGCTTGACCTGAGCCATATTGTGGGAGGCAAATAAAACGGCTTTCCCATCCTTGGCTAATTGAGCAATCATCTGCTCAACATCATCGCTTGCGTTGGGGTCTAGATTGGCGGTTGGCTCATCAAGCAGGACCAATTTTGGGTTTTGTAAGCGAGCACGAGCAAAGCATAACTTTTGACGCTCTCCAGCAGAGAGGCGTTGCGCGGGATTATTGGCTAAATGCGCAATCCCAACCGATTGCAAGGCTTCATCAATTGCCTCATCGCGAATGGTTCGATCGGTATCTCTTAAGAGGGTGAGGTGCTCACGAACGGTTGCCTTGAGCATCGGCGTGTAATGAAAGACCAGGGCGATCTCATTGGGCGCAAACGGTCGCTCGCATTGACCAATCGAGGGTTCAATTAAGCCATGGATTAAGCGCAACAAGGTCGTTTTGCCAGCCCCATTTGGACCAATCAGGGCAGTAATGCCTGTTAATGGAAGATGGAGATCATCGGATTGCAAAATGGCGCGCCCATCTCGGATGACCTCAACGTTACGCAGATTCAGTAATTTATCCATACCGCCGCTCCGCAATCTGTCGAACGACAAATATGAATATATTTGCCAATATCACAATACCAAGCAGGACGATACCAAGCGATAATGCAAATGCAAGATCACCCTTGCTCGTTTCAAGAGCAATCGCAGTGGTCATGGTACGCGTTACTCGATCAATATTGCCGCCAACGATCATTACCGCCCCGACCTCGGAGATCGCGCGGGCAAAGCCAGCCAGAGTGGCGATTGTTAATGAGAAGCGACAATCCCAAATCAACCATTTCAGACGGGAAAAATAAGGTAGGCGCAAGGCCATGAAGGTATCCCGATGAATCTTCCACGAGTCTTCTAGTAATTGGCGGCTAAGCGCTGCAATTAAAGGGGTGGTGATAAAAAACTGTGCCACGATCATCCCTTTAACGGTGAACAACCAGCCCCATTCCCCAAAGGGACCACTTCTTGACAAGATCAAGTACACCAAAACACCCACAATGACCGTCGGTATCCCCATCATGCTGTTGAGGATCACAATCGCTACACGTTTACCTACAAACTCTTCAGTTGCCAGCCAAGCTCCAAGGGGAAGCCCGACCAGGGTTCCCAGTATCAACGCTGTGATGCTGACCTGTAAGGAGGTGATGACAATACGCACGATAGCCGCATCAAGATGGGCAAGGAGTGCAAAGGCATCCAAAAACGTTGAGCTCATGAGTCACTATTGATAAGAAGATTCTATGGATTCTAACAATCAATCCCACTTGGGTCACAGTGGCACAATGATGCGATGTCAATCACCGTTTGCGTCTTTTGTGGATCTCGAACTGGATCAAATCCAGGATGGTCAACTGCGAGTAAGCAATTGGGTTCTGAAATCGCTAAGCATGGCTGGAGACTCGTCTTTGGGGGCGGCGGTGGAGGGTTAATGGGCGAGCTCGCTCGAGGAGCAATCGCATCACATGGAACGGTAATCGGAATTATTCCCAACTTCCTTACGGAGGCCGAACCCGTCATTCAAGATCTATCTGAGCTTTATGTGGTTGAAAGTATGATCGAGCGTAAAGAGATGATGGTTGATCTCTCGGATATCTTTATTGTTTTGCCTGGCGGGATTGGCACGATTGAGGAGCTCTTTGAGGTTTGGACCGGTAATCATGTGAAGGCCTACTCCAAGCCGATTTTGATCGTGAATCTTGATGGCTTCTTCGATGACCTACTGACCTTTGCTAAGAAGCAATACGAGAATGGGTTTTTAATTGAGCGTCATTTCACCTATATCACGGTGGTGAACACAATCCCCGAGGCAATTGCGTTTCTTCAATTGAAGGCACAGTAATTCGGTATCATGATCGCTATGGCGGATGTCATATGTCTATGTAATCAAATTTGGGACGAGGATTTGCGAGAGTATTTGGCAACTCATGAAATTAACTCCATTGAGGAGTTGCGCCAAGAGGCATCAATTTGCAATAAATGCATGCAATGCGAAGAGCTTGTTCAAACTGAAATTTATCATGCGCGCATTCGACGTCAGCAACAATCATCCTAGTGCGATTCTGCCTGCCTCAGGCTTCCGAGTTATCACGATTAATATGCACAAAGGGATGTCCCCACTAAAAATTGACTCGACTGTTTATCGTTTGCGTCAGCGTTTGAGGTCTCATCATCCCGACTTAATCTTTATTCAAGAGTTGCAGCAGGAAAATTTACGTCGTCAGAAGCGTTTATCCACCTGGCCTAAGCATGAGATTACCCATTTTCTGGCCGACGGATTTTATGCGGACTGGCATTATGGAAAAAATGCCGAATATCGACATGGCCATCACGGTAATGCCATTCTTTCCAAGTTTCCATTGCATAAAGGATATAATTACGACATCTCAGCCTACCGGTTTGAACGTCGCGGCCTTTTGCATTCCACCATTCAATTAGCAGAGGGCCTGCCAATTCATTGTTTTTGTGTCCACCTCGCCTTATTGCAACGTGGGCGCGAGCGCCAGGTGGATGCCATCTTGCAGCATATTGAGACTTTATCGAAGCATGAACCTAGCATCATTGCAGGTGACTTTAATGACTGGCGTAATTCTGCAAGTGAGCCGATGAGTGAAGCGGGCTTTGTGGATGCGTTTGAGAGTTTGTATGGTGCTCCAGCTAAAACCTTCCCAAGTGCGAAGCCGATGTTGGCCATGGATCGTATCTATGTACGCGGTCTGAAGATTCATAAAGCGCAAGTATTGACCGAATGGTCCAAATTATCGGATCATTTGGCTGTGTATGCGGAGTTAGGCCACTAACATGATGCACCTGTTCACCGGCACTATTTTTGGCTATCACGTCCCGTGGTTTGTGATCCTGCACGTCGTGATTGCAATCCTATTTTTCTTGCGAATTATCTGGGTTCGGCGCCCAGTAGGCGTGGCAGTTTCGTGGTTACTGATTATTGTTTCCTTCCCAATTATTGGACTGATTCTCTATTTGACGATTGGTGAGCGGCCAGTTGGCCGAACGCTAACGAGCAAGATCATTCGGATGGAAAAGGAATATGCCAAGATTAGTAAGGCAATGCGACAACTGCATGAGCCTGATCGATCTCTTCTGCATCCCGATGCGCATGCAATTAGTTTGCTTGCGCAAGCTAAGAATGGCACACCAGTAGCCGCTGGGAACCGTATTGAACTCTTTACGAACTCGCTTGAAATCTTGCAGCACTTCATTGATGAGATCAATCGTGCCCAACAATCGATCCACATGGAGTTTTACATTTGGTCACTAGGTGGTGATGCCGATCGGGTCGGCGAGGCCTTGATTGCAGCATCCAAGCGTGGGGTTAAGTGTCGAGTTTTGCTTGATTCTTTGGGAAGTTCTAGCTGGTTTAAATCCGCCTGGCCCGATCGCTTTGCGAAAGCCAAGATCGAGGTGACTGAAGCCTTGCCCATTCAGTTTGGTCGTTTTCAGTTTCGGCGCGCTGATCTACGTTTGCACCGCAAGATATTCATCATTGATGGCGAGATTGCATGGACCGGAAGTATAAACTTGGTTGATCCCCGAACCTTTAAACAGGATTCCGGGGTGGGGGAGTGGGTTGATGCCATGGTCCGAATCCAGGGACCAGTTGTTTCGCAGTTCGAGCTCACCTTTTTGTACGATTGGAGCGTTGACAACCCACGAGTGATGCATTTTCATGATCGCGATGGTCTTAATAAGAAGCCAGCTGGTAACGCTTTGGCTCAGGAGTTCTCATCGGGACCAGTTTATCGAGACGACATCCTCTATCAAGTCTTGCTCTCTGCCGTATTAGACGCACGCCAAGAGCTTGTGATTACCACCCCATACTTTGTCCCGGATGAAGGCTTGGTGCAGGCCTTAATGGCCGCGGCTCACCGAGGAGTGAAGGTCAAGTTAATCGTGCCACGCTTAAATGATTCAACACTAGTTGCATGGAGTAGTCGCAGCTTCTATAGTGCTTTACTGGGTGCGGGAGTGGAAATCGCCGAGTTTAAAGGCGGTTTACTACACACTAAGAGTCTTTTAATTGACGAACGCACTGCTATTTTTGGTTCAGTCAATTTTGATCAACGTAGCTTGCGCCTTAATTTTGAAATCAGCCTCGTTGTGTACGACCAAACCTTCTGTACTCAACTCAAACAATTAACCACCAGCTATCTAAAACGCTCACAGATTATTAATCGGATCGGGTGGGAACGACGACCACGTTGGCGCAGACTGCTTGAGAACACTGCGCACCTGGCATCGCCCCTGCTTTAATACCCTAGCCAATAAGGACTTGGTAGGTTTACTTGGATTAGTACGTTTTGTAAGCCAGGTATTTCCCAGATAGGACAACTTGAACGCGATCACCTTTTGGATCGGGTTCCCGTTGAATATCCATTGAGAAATCAATCGCACTCATAATGCCATCACCAAATTCTTCATGAATTAGCTCTTTGATGGTAGTACCGTAGACACTAACAATTTCATACCAGCGGTAAATAAGCGGGTCAGTTGGCACAGCTGTTGGTAACGACCCTTTGTATGGAACAATTTGTAACCACGCCATCTCTTCATCGGTTAGGTCAAATAATTTCCCAGCGGCTTCTGCTTGAGCCTTAGTAAAAGTCATTTGACCTAAGCATCCTGCAGTAACCCACTCTTTGGATTCCCCAATCGATTTGGCAATATCGGCCCACTTTAATTTCTTCTTAACTTTGGCCTCAATAATTTTTTGAGTGACAACTTCTCGATTCATCATTTTTGACTGCTCCTTAGTTCATTTGAGTTGATTGATTTGAAACCATTTGTTCTTTTCCTGGTCTTACAAGTCGAGGCTTTAAGCGCTGGGTAATATCCCGAACATTATTTTGGTTCTGAGGGGCATGCGAGCTTTGCTGCACCAATTTTGAGCGATGTACTAGGAAGTCAACGAGATGATTTCGCATTGGGTAGTACATGGGATCGTGGTGCATGGTGGCGCGCTCGCGATTTTTGGGAAGCGTGTTCTCGACAATTTCGGCGATCCGAGCATTCGGACCATTGCTCATGAGCATAATTTTGTCGGATAGCAAAATCGCCTCGTCCACATCATGCGTAATCATGAATACGGTTTGCTTGGTTGATGCACAGATCTTGAGCAGCTCGTCTTGAATGACTCCACGGGTTAGGGCATCCAGTGCGCCAAAAGGTTCATCTAATAACAGCATTTTTGGTTCGATGGCGAATGCACGGGCAACACCAACGCGTTGTTTCATGCCGCCTGATAATTCAGAAGGCCTTTTTTGCTTTGCGGCGCCCAAGCCAACTAATTCAATGTATTTCTCGGAATGAGCCGTAATTTTTGCTTTGGGCCAGTCTGGGTATTTCGATTTCACTGCAAAATTAATGTTTTGCAATACAGTCATCCATGGCATCAACGCATGACCTTGAAACACCACACCACGTTCTAGACTGGGCCCCTTAATTTCTCGACCCAACATATAGGCGTATCCTGAGCTTGCTTCTTCTAAGCCAGCTAAGACATTCAAAATGGTGGTTTTGCCGCAACCCGAGTGCCCAATAATGCAAACAAATTCACCTTGTTGGATATCGAAATTGACATTCTCAAAAACAGGAGGAGATCCAGCGATATAGGTTTTTGAGAGGTTTTCAACCTTTAAGAAATCAATATTAGTCTGCATAAGTCACCATCTTTTGTAATTTGGCGAATAACATGTCGAGGAGCATGCCCACAAAACCAATCACCACAATGGCAAAAAGCACACTTGAAATTGCTAGGTTGTTCCATTCGTTCCAAAGGAAATAGCCAATCCCAGTCCCGCCAACGAGCATTTCAGCAGCAACAATCACTAGCCAGGCAATTCCCATTGAAATCCGCATTCCTGTGAGAATGGTTGGTGCTGCCGCCGGCAGAATCACTTTAAATGCTTTGCGGATCGGATTGACTTCAAGAGTTTTGGCAACATTGAGCAATTCCTTGCGAACGCTGGCAACCCCGAAGGCTGTGTTAATTAACATCGGCCAGATTGAGCAGATGAAAATCACAAAAACACCAGATATCGATGAATCCTTGATCGTATAGAGTGCGATTGGCATCCAGGCAAGGGGTGAGATTGGTTTTAATATCTGAATGAATGGATTAAGCGCCGCCGAAAGTAGTGGGGACATGCCAATTAGAAAGCCAACTGGCAAAGCTACAACAAGCGCTAATAAAAAACCAAGACTAACGCGGGCTAATGAATACGCCAGCTGAATCCCAATCCCTTTATCGTTTGGACCTTTGTCATAAAAGGGATCAGAAAGTTGTTTGTAAAAAGTCTCCCCCATTTGCGTTAAGGTTGGAAATCCTGATTTCTGAGCAGGGGCTACATCCTTGCTGCCCTTACCCATTAGTAGGTCATATTCAGAATTTCCACTAGATGCGGGCGTAGTCGATACCCGATCTGGTTGATTAATGCCTGACTTAGGAGCCGTGGCTAGATGCCATACTGCCAACATCATTAAAAATAGAATGACGGACAGCAGGGCACCTTTTAGCTTGATGGAGTTCATCATTGATCCTATGTTTTTGAGATCGCAAACGACTTACTGTAGGCGGCCGCAGTAGCAGGATCAAATTCACGACCCATAATCTTGAACTTTGGATTTCCAGTACTAGCCTTCGCCTGCGCAGTAATTGGCGCATTCGTTTCTTGCATGTACTTTCTCGCATCAGTGAGCAGGAATACTTTCTCAGAAATATCCTTGTAGTTCACATCACCCTTGACATATCCCCAGCGCTGCATTTGGGTGAGCATCCAAGTTGACATGGAGTACCAAGGAATCGGATTGAAATCGATTCGATCTGGTACGTTTTGTACATTACCCAGTCCATCGGCAAACTTACCAGTCAATACCTGCATAACGACTGTTTCGGGTTGATTGAGGTAGTTTTGTGGAGAGATCACTTTAGCAATCAATGGACGGTTTTCGGGGTTGCGAGCCATTGTGGATGCGTTGATGACGGCGCGATACAACGCTGCAAAGGTATTGGGGTTCTTCCGAATAAACTCCTCAGAGGTACCAAATGCACAGCAAGGATGACCGTCCCAAATATCTCTCGTCAGAATGGTAATAAATCCTACTTCGTCATATACGGCACGCTGATTAAATGGATCGGGCCCAAGGAAACCATCAATATTGCCCGCGCGTAAATTGGCAACCATCTCAGGTGGTGGCGTTACCCGAATCTGGATATCTTTATCGGGATCAATTCCAGCCTGGGCTACGTAATAGCGAAGTAAGAAGTTGTGCATGGAATATTCAAAGGGCACAGCAAACTTCATGCCTTTCCACATCTTCGGATCGCGCTTGTCTTTATGTTTATTGGCTAAAGTAATCGCTTGACCGTTAGTGTTTTGGATGGTTGCAGCACGCATTTGAGTCGGATCGGAACCGAGTCCCATCGACATGGCGACTGGCATTGGCGAGAGAAAATGCGATGCATCATGTTCTTTGCTCAGCATTTTGTCGCGAATTAATGCCCAACCAGCCGTCTTATTTAATGTGACATTTAATCCTTGTTTTTTGTAAAAACCCAGGGGGTCGGCCATGATGAGTGGTGTGGCGCAGGTGATCGCAATAAATCCAATCTTGAGATCCCTTTTTTCTAATGGTGCTTTTTCTTGAGCCATGGCCTGTAACGCACCTACTGGAAGAAATCCCGAAAGGGCACCCATTGCACCGCCAGTTCCTACGGCTCTTAAAAAAGCACGCCGGCGAGCTTCTTGAGGAAATAGTGCTTTGACAAGACTTGCCTCAATGAAATTAGCACTTTCTTGTTCTGCATTGATCTTTTGTAATTCAGCGGCCTCGTGCTCTGCAGCTGATGCGTGCATGCCGCAACTACAGAGGCTACTAAATAGAGGACGATCAGGGTCAAATGGCTTATGAATACTCATTGCTGGCTCCTTATAGAAATAATCACAGCTGCATATGCAAGAAACATGCCAATTATTAATCACTGAAAAATCATGGATTTGTGAGGCAGCAGTAAATTGCTGCAATCACACAATGGTAATGAATACACCAAAAAGGTGCAAAAATGCACCAAAATGTTAAATGCTGCCTTTTTCCTTGAACTGACTTATCTGTTCCTGTAAATACCCCAGCTCTTTTAGGATTGCCTCGGTGTGTTCACCAACCTCCGGAATTTTACCCATCCGATACTCATAGGCAGTATTAATGCCTGGAGGTAATAAGGCAAGGATGGGGCCATTCGGTGATTCCACCGAATGCCAACGTTCGCGCGCACGCAATTGTGGGTGATCCCAAAACTGATGCATGTCATTTAAAGAGGCATTGGCAATCTGCGCCTCATCAAGCTTGGCGATAACCTGTTCACTCGTAAAGTTAGCAAATCGATCTAAGATAATTTTGCTAAGTTCAATACGGTTCTCGTTGCGTTTGAAGTTCTTATCAAAGCGCGGGTCGTTGGCCAATGTGGGTTGATCCAAAACCTTTTCACAAAAGAGTGCCCACTCCCGTTCATTCTGCAAACCCAGCATGATCGTTTTACCGTCACCTGCTTTAAATGGGCCATAGGGATAAATCGTGGCATGCGTAGCCCCAGTTCGGGGTGGGGGTGATGCACCATCCGTACTGTAGTACATGGCATATCCCATCCACTCGCCAAGAGCTTCTAGCATAGACACATCAATCACCGACCCCTTACCGGTTTTCTGGCGCAGCAATAACGCTGCCATGATATTGGTATACGTATACATACCCGCCGCAATATCAGCAATCGAGATACCTGCCTTACTCGGTTCATCTGGAGTGCCCGTAATTGATAGAAGACCTGCCTCACTCTGAATGAGAAGGTCGTACGCTTTCTTATCTCGGTAGGGACCATCCTCACCATAGCCTGATAGATTGCAGTAAATCAAATTCGGATTGAGGGCTTGCAGTGCTTCAGGGCTTAAACCCATTCGCGCAGCAGCGCCAGGTACTAGATTTTGGACAAAGACATCCGCTTTCTCTAGCAGTTGCTTGAGGATTATGAGAGCACCCTCTTGCTTCAGATCTAAGGTCAAACTCTCCTTGGAGCGATTGACCCACGTAAAGTGCGACGACATCCCCTTGGCCCGTTCATCATAATGACGGGCAAAATCGCCAGAACCCGGACGTTCAATCTTGATTACGCGAGCTCCTAAATCAGCTAGCTGCCGAGTGGCAAAGGGCGCAGCAATCACGTGCTCTAGAGCGACGATTGTGATGCCATCTAATGGACGCATGCGTAAGGAGCTCTAGTTAGAACGAACGGGGCAAACCGAGCAAATGCTCTGCAACGTAGGAATAAATCAGATTCGTTGAGATTGGCGCCACTTGGTAGAGACGAGTTTCTCTGAATTTACGCTCAACATCGTATTCGCAGGCAAAGCCAAAGCCACCATGGGTCTGCATGCAGACATTCGCAGCTTCCCACGAGGCCTTAGCGGCTAAATACTTCGCCATATTCGATTCAGCACCACAGGGCTCATGACGATCAAAAAGCTCACAAGCCTTAAAGCGCATCAAATTAGCTGCTTCGGTCTCAATATAGCTATCTGCAATCGGAAACTGGATTCCTTGATTTTTACCAATTGGGCGGTCAAAGACCACCCGATCGTTAGCATAACGTCGTGCGCGATCAATAAACCAATAGGCATCACCAATACACTCAGCCGCAATTAAGGTGCGCTCTGCATTGAGACCGTCCAGAATGTATTTGAAGCCTTGACCCTCAACGCCGATCAAGTTTTCAGCGGGAATTTCAAGATTATCAAAGAACACCTCATTGGTTTCATGATTCACCATGTTTGCAATCGGACGAACTTCCATTCCTTTACCAATTGCCTGATGAAGATCAACGATAAAGATGGACATGCCCTCTGATTTCTTCTTGATGTCTGCTAAAGGAGTAGTACGTGCCAGAAGGATCATTAAGTCAGAATGCTGAATACGTGATATCCATACCTTCTGCCCGGTGATTACATAGCGATCATCTTTTTTGACTGCAGTAGTCTTGAGCATGGTGGTATCGGTACCCGTGGTTGGCTCGGTCACGGCCATACTTTGTAAGCGAAGTTCACCAGAGGCAATCTTCGGTAGATATAGTTTCTTTTGCTCATCAGAGCCGTGGCGCAGCAAGGTGCCCATGTTATACATCTGACCATGGCATGAGCCCGCATTACCGCCTGAGAGATTAATCTCTTCCATGATTACTGAGGCCTCTGCGAGACCTAGGCCAGAGCCACCGTACTGTTCCGGTATCAAAGCTGCTAACCAACCCGCCTCAGTAATTGCTGTAACAAAGGCCTCTGGGTAACCACGTTCGTGATCTACTTGTTGCCAGTAAGCAGAGTCATAGCGAGAACATAAATCCCGTAATGCCTCGCGCATCTCTTGAAATTGGTCGGGCTTTGGAATGGATTGAGTCATTAGAACTTAGTTGATTAATTTATTGGAGATATCGATAGTTTAAGCTAGATACTTATTTGTTTAATGGGCTGATTGCAATGCATCAAATTCTTTCCGGAATACGTGTTTTGGAGCTAGGGCAATTAATTGCAGGACCCTTTGCCGCCAAGACCTTGGCTGATTTTGGGGCAGAGATTATTAAAGTCGAGTCACCCCATGAGGGAGATTCCCTGCGTAAGTGGCGCATGCTGCATGAGGGTACTTCTGTCTGGTGGCAGGCTCAGTCGCGGAATAAGCAATCCATTTGCATTGATTTACGCCAACCTGAGGGCCAGGATATTGTGCGACGTTTAGTTCAAGAGGCTGATGTATTGATCGAAAACTTTCGACCTGGAACGATGGAGAAATGGGGCATGGGTTGGGATGCATTGTATGCCTTAAATCCAAAGTTAATCATGTTGCGTGTTTCTGGGTATGGGCAAGATGGGCCGCGACGGGATGAGCCTGGCTTTGCAGCGATTGCGGAGGCAACTGCCGGATTGCGTTACTTGACCGGGCATCCTGGACAGGTGCCTGCTCGCGCGGGCTTATCGCTTGGCGACACCATCGCTGGTTTACATGGTGCTCTTGGTGTTTTGCTCGCACTCTATGAGCGTGACGCCAGAGGTGGTCAAGGGCAAATGATCGATGTGGCACTCTACGAAGCAGTCTTTAATTTGACCGAGAGTCTTTTACCGGAGTACCACGTCTTCGGAGCAATCCGTCAACCCGCTGGCGGAGCTTTGCCTGGTATTGCACCATCAAACGCCTATCGATGTAGCGATGGCCAATACGTATTAATTGCTGCCAATGGCGATTCTTTGTTCAAACGTCTAATGGAGTTAATTGGCCGGGCAGACCTAGCAAATGATCCCGATCTCGCCAGAAATGATGGGCGAGTAAAACGTGCAGAAGAAATTGATCAAATTATTGGGGAGTGGAGTAAGCAAAGAACTCTTGAAGATATCCTAAGTGCTTTGCAAAGTATTGCTGTTCCAGCTGGTCGTATTTATACCGCTAAAGATATTGCAGAGGATCCACACTACCGCGCACGTGGTGTGATTGAAACCATTGAGAGTGCGGAGGGTTTGAAGGTGGAGATGCCAGGCATTATTCCGAAGCTCTCCAAAAATCCTGGGGAAATTCGGCATCGTGCCCCAACACTTGGCGAGCATACTGAATCTATTCTCAAACAATATGGATTTACTGTCGAGCAGATTCGGACCTTGAAGGACGCTGGCGTCATACAGTAATGGAAGCTTTTATTCATTCGGTAATGGATTGGTTTGGTATGGCTACCGTGGGCTTACCAGCAATCTTTATTGTGGCAGCTGTATCCGCTACGCTAATCCCGATGGGTTCAGAGCCCGTTTTGTTTGCTTATGTCAGCTTAAATCCGGATGATTATTGGTTGGCGATTGGGGTTGCTACCTTAGGCAATACCTTGGGTGGGATGATTAATTGGGGTTTGGGATTACTTGCCCGTAATACCTATGAGTCATTGCGGGGCGAAACCCATTCACGCGCGCAAGCTTGGCTTGAAAAACGCGGGCCACCGATGTTGTTGCTCTCGTGGCTACCAATCATTGGCGACCCTTTGTGTTTGGTTGCAGGTTGGCTTCGACTGAGATGGCTGCCCTGCCTGATTTACATGGCGATTGGTAAGCTACTGCGGTACATCACTCTGACATGGTTACTGACTTCGATACCAAAGTCCTTTTGGCAAGAATTGGGACGCTTAGTGGGTCTATGAGAAGATAATTGTTCTATTGCTTTATACGAGGGTTATCAGGATGGTTCTAAAAGGTAAAACCGCTTTAGTCACAGGCTCAACGAGTGGTATTGGTCTAGCGATGGCCAAAGCCATGGCCGCTCAAGGTGCTAATGTGATGATGAATGGGTTTGGCGAGAGGGATGCAGCGATTGCCGAGGTCAAGGCTTATGGAGTGGAGGTCGATTATCACGGTGCTGATATGAGTAAGCCCGATGAGATCACGCAGATGATTGCTGCTACCGAAAAACGTTTTGGAGCAATTGAAGTGCTCATTAATAATGCTGGGATTCAGCATGTTGCGAGCGTGGAAGATTTTCCTGTAGAGCGCTGGGATGCAGTGATTGCAATTAACCTGAGTTCAGCATTTCATGCAACCCGCTTGGCACTTCCTGAAATGAAAAAACGGAATTGGGGGCGTATTATTAATATTGCTTCCGTTCATGGACTCGTGGCCTCGATACAAAAAGCAGCGTATGTCGCAGCCAAGCACGGCATTATTGGCTTAACGAAGGTGGTTGCACTAGAGACTGCCCGTACTGGAGTGACTTGTAATGCAATTTGCCCAGGCTGGGTGTTAACTCCCTTGGTACAAAAGCAAGTCGATGCACGTGCACAGCGCGAAACGATTTCTAATGATGCTGCCAAATTAGCGCTGGTCTCAGAGAAGCAACCCTCGGGCGAGTTTGTAAATCCTGAGCAACTCGCTGCACTGGCAGTATTTCTGTGCGGACCGGATGCATCGGAAGTCCGTGGCGCGGCTTGGAATATGGACGGCGGTTGGACAGCGCAATAAATCACGAGTCAAATCAAAATAAAAAGAATTCCGTAATGCATCAGATCGTTATCGTGGGTGGTGGAGCAGGTGGACTGGAACTGACCACTCGTTTGGGGGATCGTTGTGGCTCTCGTAAAGGAAAGCCGGGAAAGCTATCCGTTACGCTGATTGATAAAAATCGCACTCATATATGGAAACCCAAGCTGCACGAGATTGCAGCAGGTAGTATGGATCTCGGTGACCATGAGGTGGACTATATTGCTCAAGCGCACTGGCATAACTTTACCTATCGCATTGGCGAAATGATTGGTTTGGATCGTGAACGTAAAGAGGTCATTGTTGCACCTTATCTGGATCACCTTGGTGCTGAAATTACCCCGCAACGCTCAATTCCTTACGACATTCTTGTCATGAGTATTGGCAGCCTAAGTAATGATTTTGCGACCCCTGGTGTTGAAGAATATGCCTTACGCCTAGAGTCTCAAGATGATGCCAAAAACTTTCATCATCAAATGCTCAATGCAATTATCCGGGCGCAGGCACAAAGTAATCCTCTCTCACCCGATCAACTGCATGTAGCCATTATTGGCGCAGGGGCAACTGGTGTTGAGCTCGCTGCCGAACTACATCGCACTACCCGCGAAGTTGTCTCGTACGGGCTTGATCGCGTAGATCCCAATAAAGATTTGAAGGTCAGTGTGATTGAAGCCGCCCCCCGAATCTTGCCAGCACTTCCAGCACGCCTATCAACTGCGACGGAAGCCTTACTACAAAAAATGGGTGTTGAGGTGATTACGAATAAGAAAGTGGCGCGGGTGTTTCCGAAAGAGGTGCAATTTAGTGATAACACGAGCTTGCCTGCAGAGTTAATTGTTTGGGCGGCCGGGGTTAAAGCACCTGATTTCTTGAAAGACATTGGCGGTTTAGAAACAAACCGGATTAATCAACTCGCGGTGCTGCCCACGCTTCAAACTACGCGTGATCCCGATATCTTCGCAATGGGTGATTGTGCAGCTTGCCCTTGGCCAGAAGCGAACGAGGGGCAGGGTGGCTTTGTGCCACCCCGTGCACAGGCAGCGCATCAACAAGCTTCTCATTTATTCAAACAAATTCAGTTGCGCTTAGAAAATAAGTCCCTTAAGCCATATCACTACCGCGATTTTGGTTCGTTAGTCTCACTTGGAAAGTACAGCACTGTTGGTAATATGATGGGTGGCCTTATTGGTGGCAGCCTGATGATTGAAGGTGTTTTTGCCAAACTAATGTATTTATCCTTGTACAAAATGCATGAGCTGGCATTGCATGGTTGGGCAAAGGTGAGTCTTGATACCTTAGCGCGCATGATTACGCGTCGCACAGAACCCCATGTAAAGTTGCACTAATTTAGTTCGGCGCGAACTTGAGCTGAGCGATCCCAAAGATTGGGAATTTGTGGTGAGGAGTAGCCTGAGACGAAGTTTTTAACAGATCCTGTGTGTGGGTCGTAGACATGGCGTTTCACGGCCCCAATATTGCCGCCATAGACATGAATACTAATCGAGGGCTGATCGTCAAAGGCATTCTTCACAATATGAATATCCCCGATGGTTGGGCTAACCTCATCCACATCACCAGGTAATAAAGTTTCTTCTTGACCAATGGGCTCTAGTTTTCCGGCAGCATTTCGGGCATAACGCTGCCCTTTTTCTGAACCTCGCAGCATACCAATGAGGCCCCAAACCATATGATCATGAATTGGAGTGGCCTGGCCTGGCCCCCAAACAAAACTGACAACCGAGAAGCGCTCGAGTGGATCAGCATGTAATAAATACTGCTGGTAATACTGGGGGTGGGGAACCGTACAAAAATCCGGCAACCAACCATCGGTCTTGATTAACTCGTGTAATAAAGCCTTGGCTTTGGGCCGCACAATCTCCTCAGCTTGGCTCTGACTGACCAATTGGGTCATTTGAGCCACAAAGCGCCTTAGCGGGGCAATTTGATCGCTTGCAGCAGGGTTTGTCATATGACCATTATATGAATACTTTGCTCATTTCTCTAGCAAGCAAATATTAGCGAAGATCCTTAAAGTCAGGTAATTCCATTCATTAAATGCTAGCGGATTGTCATGTTTGACCCCATTATGTTGATCCGGAACCAGTTTGCCGCCAACATAACCTGTAAACTCTTTTTTCTAATCATCTTGGCTTATCCCCTTTTCTGATACCGTGTCTTTAAATGGGTAAAACGTAACCGCCAAGCCATTACTAAAGAGGTCGTTAGAATAGGGCATTTCTTTTAAAGAGTGCCTATGAACACTGCTGATCGCTTCGCTTTAAAACCGCTTACTGGAATTCGTGTTCTAGAGATTTGCAATGTCGCTGCTGGACCATTTTGCGCTTTGCTGCTCGCTGATCTCGGCGCTGATGTCATCAAACTAGAGAACCCCGGTGCAGGAGATACACTCCGCGCGTGGCCTCCCCATACCGGCCCTGAGAATGATCGCTTAAGCGAAAACTTTGCTTCCTTAAATCGCAATAAACGCTCTGTTACCTTAGACTTAAAAAATCCCGACGATAACGCAAAAGCTAAAAATTTAATTGCCAAAGCGGATGTATTAATTGAGAACAATCGCCCCGGCGTCATGAAACGCCTCGGCCTAGATTTTGATTCAGCCCTTGCCATCAATCCAAAACTGATTTACTGCTCGATCTCGGCCTATGGTCAAACTGGACCACGTGCCAACGAAGGTGGCTTTGATGTCACGATTCAGGCAATGAGCGGCATCATGAGTGTGACCGGAGAGCCCGATGGAGCACCTGTGAAGTGCGGCGTACCGGTTGCCGATTTCACGGCTGGTTTGTATGGTGCCATGAGTATCTGTGCGCAATTGCGGGCCGTGGCGCAAACGGGTAAGGGCGTTCACATTGATGTACCGATGATGGGTACATCATTAGCAATTGCTGCCTTGCAAACCTCGGAGTATTTTGGGGTTGGCAAAGATCCAGTTAAATTAGGTTCGGCCCATCCCCGTAACGCCCCATATCAAGCATTTAAGGCCAAAGACGACTATTTGGTCATGGCTGCTGGTACGCAAGCTCTTTGGGAAACCGTTTGTCAGATCTTGAAGAGCCCCGAGCTTTTAAAAGACGAACGTTTTACTAGCACAGCATTACGGGCAATAAATCAAATCGCTTTAAAAGAGTTGATCGAAGTGATCTTACAAAAAGATATGGCTGCTAATTGGATTGCACAATTTAGCCAAGCAGGTGTGCCATGCTGTCCAATTAATCAATATTCCGCTGTTTTGAATGATCCACAAACCCTTGCGATGGGCTGGGTGCAGCCCATGGTGATGGCCAATGGCCAACAAACCAAAACCGTCATTAATCCCATTAAATTCAATGGCACAACGGCTCCCATCGAGCGCAGACCACCGCGCTTGGGTGAGCATAATTCGGAGATCGTGGAGTAAACATGAACACCATACGTGTAGAACATTCGGGGCACATTAAACGAGTCACTCTCAATCGTCCTGAGAAGCGCAATGCGATCAGTTACGAGTTAGCTTCCGAGCTACTCGCTGTCACTAAGGAGGCGGAGTCCGATGGTACCCGCTTGCTGATAATTCGAGGCGAGGGTCAGGGCTTCTGTGCTGGATTTGATTTCTCAAACTTTGATGATGCGAGCCCTGGCGATCTGCTTCTGCATTTTGTGCGGATTGAGCAAATGCTTCAAGCCATTGCCCATGCGCCATTTGACACGATGGCATTAGCCCATGGACAGACGATTGGGGCGGGAGCGGACTTGCTCTTGGCATGTCGTCACCGGGCGGGTTCGGAAGATATGCGCATGATGTTTCCTGGGGCTCGTTTTGGTCTGATCTTGGGTTCCCGTCGATTAGCCGAGTATGTTGGTCCTGATCGAGCGCAACAGTTGATTGGAAATCCGCGCCGTATTGATGCACATCAAGCGAAAGATTTTGGGATCCTGACCGCCGTCTTGGAGGCGACCGATTGGCATGCCTATGAGGCACAGGTTCTTGAGCACATTCTGGAGATTCCGGCGGATGCTCGAGCCATGGCACTGCATGCGTGTAAACGAGATACTCGCGCGGTCGATCTTTATGATCTGGTGCAATCCGGATCGGTACCTGACATTAAACACCGTGTTGCTGAGTATTTAGCTAAAGTAAAAGCCGCAGCGAAGAAGTAACCAAGAAATAATTTAGCCCTGACAAATCTTGTCGTAGAGTCGATCAACCTTGCCTGCAAGCAGAACTTGGCTTGGCAAGGGGCGATCAACCAGTGTGCGTAAGTCTGCTGCGCACTCGAGTAATAAATCCAGGTTCATGTGTGTCTCAAACCCCATTAGATCTAGCATGTGTACGAGTTCTTCGGTGCAGATATTCCCGGTAGCTCCTGGGGCATAAGGGCAGCCACCCAAACCGCCCAAGGACGAATCAAAGCGCACAATCCCGGCCTGAACAGCAGCCAAAGCATTGGCTAAGCCCATGCCACGCGTATTATGAAAATGCAACGTCCACTGCGTATTGGGATGCTTGGATTGCGCTTGCTCGCAAATTTTAGTGACTTGCCGAGGATTGGCCATACCGGTGGTGTCGCAAATGCTAATACCCCGCACGCCTTGATCAACAAAGTGATCAATCCAATGCATTAGTTCATGCGTTGGGGTCATACCACTCATTGGACAACCAAAGCTAGTCGAGAGAGAGATATTGACGGCTACCTTGGATTGATGTGCCAAGGAAATGACTTCACCAAGAGCTTTAGCTGAATCAGCACGGGACATTCGTAGATTGGACTGATTGTGGGTCTCGCTGACCGACATCACGAGATTGAATTCATCAACGCCAACTGCAAGGGCGCGCTCAGCACCACGTAGGTTTGGAATTAAGACCGTGTACTCGACCCCTAGAACACGATCAATGCCACGCATTACCGCTTCTGCATCAGCGAGCATTGGAATGGCTTTGGGGCTTGTAAAAGAAGTCACCTCAATCTTGGCATAGCCAGCATGACTTAAGCGATTAATTAAGCGGATTTTGTCTTCTGTGGGAATAAAGCGCGGCTCTGCCTGAAAGCCATCACGAGTAACCACTTCTTGGATAAAAACTCTCTTCATTAATAAATCTTATACCGATTTAATAACTACCAATCAGGATCAAGGCAAAAGCCATGACTTTGGTATATAGTTACAAGGTTTGTTCCTTTAGGAGACTACGAAATGGTATCAATCTTGACCTCCCTTGGCCGCACCGTTCTAGCAGGTTTTGTGTTGTTGGCACTGATCATGATTTTATTCGGCAGCTCCAACATCGGTAATCCAGGTTGGATTTCTTTTGTATTCCGTTACCTTCATGTGATATCAGGTACGATGTGGATTGGCCTGTTGTGGTACTTTAATTTTGTACAAATTCCATCGATGCCGAAGATTCCGGATGAGCAAAAACCAGCGATTGGTAAAGTAATTGCTCCGACCGCACTCTTTTGGTTTCGATTTGCCGCCATGGCAACGGTATTAACCGGAATTATCCTCGCGATTCTGAATGGCTATGCCCATAAAGCTTTTACCTTGCAACAGCCTTTCCTTGCAATTGGTCTAGGCATGTGGATTGCCCTCATAATGGCGTTTAATGTTTGGTTCATTATTTGGCCCAACCAAAAACGTGCTCTCGGTATTGTGACTGTTGACGCAGATACGAAAGCTAAATCTGCACGTACTGCAATGTTAACTTCACGTATTAATACTGTTTTATCAATCCCCATGCTGTATTTAATGGTGGCTCAGCAGAATTTGGGTCTTTAAAATCTATCGAAATTAAAATCCAGCCCGCACTGCGGGCTGTTTTTTAAGCATCGCCTTCAAATTGATACAAGCGCCCTGGGTTCTCACTTAGAACCTGCCTGCGTATCGTTGGGTCTGGTACCCACTCTTGAAGTAAATCGACAAGATCCGCATCATTTGGCATTACCCCCTTGACCATCACATGGGGCCAATCCGTACCCCACACCACTTGCCTTGGATTGGCTGCGATTAAGGCATGCGCGAAGGGATTGGTATCGGCATAAGGGACTCTTTTCTCCAATGTGATTCGATAAGGGCCTGTAAGTTTGACCCAAGCACGCTCCTCACGCATCAGTGATAACAGGTTTTGAAATCCACGATCTTTGACGCCGAGATTTGTTTTTAGATATCCAAGATGTCCTAGAACAACTGGGACCGGGAAATTCGATAAGAGTTGTGCGAGATCCGGGAACTCATTAACGTGCATCAGAAATTCTAAATGCCAGCCAAAGGGTGCAATCTTATTTGCTAATGCGGACAATTGGCTAATTGGTAGAACACCTTTAGCCTCAGCAAGATCCACAATATTACAGCGCGCCCCACGAATTCCCGCAAGATGAAGATCTTCTAATGCTGTATCGCTAATATCCCAATCCACCACTGCGACTCCCCGAAAGCGCGATGGATTTTTTTGTATCGCTGCAAGCAGTGCGCGATTATCCGTTCCATAAATACTGGGTTGGACCAATACCGAGCGTTGAACCCCAAGACTATCCAGTAGTGCCTCATAGTGGGAAAGCAAGGCATCTGGTGGGGTATAGATCCGATTTGCTATGTAGGGATACAGCGACTGAGGCCCACAGATGTGCGCATGACAATCGGTTGCATTCTTACAAAGAACGAGACCAGGCTTTTTGAGGGCCTGGTCTGGTGCTTGGCAAAGGGGTGCGTTATTGAGGTTCAATCCCAGCGTCTTTGGCAATCTTGGTGTACTTGCTGATTTCACTACGAACAAATTTTTCAGTTTCGGCAAGATTCATTGGTTTAATGGTGATGCCTGCTTTGGCATATGCCGATTTCACTTCAGAGTCCCCTAGGGCACGATTGATATCGGTATTGAGCTTTTGCAAGATCGCTTGTGGTGTGGCTGATGGAGCCCAGACGCCAACCCATAAACCAATATCAAAACCTGAGAATCCTTGTTCGGCAATAGTTGGAATAGTAGGGGCAGCCTCGGCACGGCTCGCACTAGTTACGCCTAAGGCACGAACTTTGCCACCCTGGATCTGTGAAATGGCAGTTTGTAATGGAGCCATGTAGTAGGCGGTACGTCCAGCAATGGTTTCCTGAATCGCCTCAGGAGATCCTTTGAAGGGAACGTGCAGCATCTTAATGCCAGCGGTTTGATTGAAATACTCGGCGGCTAAATGGGTTGAACTACCGACCCCTGCGCTCGCAAATGGAATATCACCTGGTTTCGCTTTGGCGGCATTGATTAAATCTTTGAGAGTTTTGTAAGGACTCTCAGCAGACACAATCAGCGCATAGGGGCTACTGCCCAAAATATTGACATCGGTCAGGTTCTTCAGGTCATAAGGCAGTTTTTTATAAATCGCAGGATTGGCGGCATAGGATGCCGATTGAACCAAAAGGGTGTAACCATCGGGTTCAGAGTTCACCACCACACCAGTACCTAGTAAGCCACCAGCACCGGGACGGTTTTCAATAATGACGGGCTGCTTCCAGGTTTCCGCAAGACTTTTGGCAACAATGCGACCAGCAATGTCAGCGCCCGATCCAGGCGTGAGGGGCACAACCATTTTGACGGTTTTATTGGGGTAATTGGCTGCGGCGCTTTGCGCTTGAATTGGCAGACTCAATGCCCCAGTAAATGCAAGCGCAGTAGCAGTAATGAGGTATTTTTTTAATACGAATTTGCATAATGTCTCCTTTTTATTATGACTGCTTAAGTACTATGCCACAGAATCTAAAAATCCCCGTAAGGCATTATTAAATTCAGTCGGTTTCTCAATGTTTGATAGGTGCGCAGCTTGATTAATAGTGACTAATGAGGACTGAGTAATTAATCGATGCAGCACGGTAGATTGCTCATAGGTACAAGCTGGATCTTGCATGCCCAATAAAATTAATGTTGGGGCTTTTATTTTTAAGAGCATCGTCGATTGCGCCATATCCCGAACCGCACTGGCGCAGCCCAAATAGCCTTCCACGGGTGTCGCCAGAATCATTTTTCTTACTCGTTCAATTTGATCTGGCTCGCGTTCAATAAAGTCGTTTAAGAACCAACGTTTGATGGTTCCATCCACGAGACCAGCGATCCCTTGTGATCTCGCAATGGCAAAACGCTCCTCCCACATGCTGCGCAGAGGCATCTCGCTTGCGGTATCACATAGACTTAGCGATAGAACACTCTCTGGATAGTTAGCGCCAATGTATTGGCAAATCATGCCCCCCATGGAGAGGCCTGCAAAATGCGCCTTCTTAATTTCCAGAGCGCGCATCAGGGAAATTAAGTCTTCCGCTAGAAGGGAGATGCTATAGGGACCCGGGGTCACTTCACTTTGCCCATGACCGCGAGTGTCGTAACGGATCACTCGATAACGGTCAGTGAGCGCAGGCAGGGTGCGATCCCACATTTCGATGCTTGACATCAGACTATTGCTTAAAAAAATCGTTGGACCATTTTCTGGGCCGTCAATTTGATAAGCCATCTTCATTTGGTTAGCGTTAATAAACTGTCTCATCTCGATATCTCCTTGAGACGCTATTTTTACACTAATAAATCCGAACTTCTCCAGTAGGGCGATTTTTAAAGCGTTTATGAACCCAATAGTATTCAGCGGGACGCAGACGAATTGTATTTTCAAAGCATTGATTGAGACGAGCAGCATCAGCTTCTTCATCATCGCTTGGAAATGACTCAAGAGCTTTACCGATATGGCAAATATATCCAGAGTAATCAGGATTAAGAGTCGTTTGCATAATGCAAACTTCGGCACCGCTGAGTTTGGCTAAACGTGAAATCGCGGTGATCGTATTGGTTTGAACTCCAAAGAATGGAACAAATACCGAGTCTTTGACACCAAGATCGATATCAGGTGCGATGAAAACAAAATTACCATTTTTAATTTCTCGAACCGTTTCGATGAGATGCCCTTGCCTTGGAATGGATCTTCCACCAAAGCGACCGCGCCACTCGATGATCTTTTGATCAAAAAATGGATTTTTCATCTTTTGGTACAGGGTTACTCCGCGTGGCCAATCCATTTTCTCGGCTAGAGCACACAAAGCTATACCACCTTCAATGCCTACAAAATGGGGGTTGACCAAAATGCGGGGCTTTCGATCCCCTAATTCAATTTCAGAATTAATCTGAATCATTTCATTGATCTGAGCGGGGGTGCCAAGCCAAATCCGACTGCGTTCCAAAATACTGCGCCCAAATAATTGCCAATGTTGCAAAGCCAACACCTCAATTTCTTTAGCAGATAGTTTTGGAAAACAAAGACGTAAGTTAATTAAGACCACGCGCTGACGATCGCTTGGTATATGGGCGACGATCCATCCTAAACCACGACCCAGTTGAATAATCCATGCATATGGAAGGATTAGGACAAAGCGTAACAGTAATACTAAGAGGTGATTAAAAAAGGTTTGCAAATAACTCCTTGTGAGCTATCACTATATACCTGAACAAAGACCTTACGAGCGGTGACGTAAACTAATTGAATGAAACAAACCGTATTACGAATTCTATGGGTTTTAACTGGGGCAAGTGTGGCGCTGTTTCTGGCCTTGCATGTGGTTCGTCCACAGGATTCCACCTTATTACTCGCATCATTAGGTGGTTCCACCCTGTTCCTATTTGGTCTAACAACCTTGCCGCCAACTCAGCCCAGAGCTCTATTTGGTGGACATCTACTATCTGCCTTCATTGGAGTGATCTGTTATCAAGTCTTTGGCGATTCAACTTGGGTGTTGGTCGTATCAGTACTTATTACGATCGCGGTGTTATTGCTAACGAAGACAGTGCATCCGCCCGCAGGAGCCAACTCCTTGATTATGATTCATGCGCATGCTGGTTTTATGGATATTTGGACCCATGTTCTGCTGGGC
>Ga0194130_10001953_pt1 | contig 31231 bp, 23 predicted proteins | sample TA2KigsurfametaG_FD_160084 | JGI IMG/M metagenome (GOLD analysis project Ga0194130, IMG submission 160084) | Freshwater microbial communities from Lake Tanganyika, Tanzania - TA2015050 Kigoma 12 surface | ecosystem: Environmental > Aquatic > Freshwater > Lake | place: Tanzania: Lake Tanganyika...
TAAGATCACCTCCCATGGCCTCAGCGGTTACCAGAATATCGGAGAATAAGATTGCAGCATCAATGCCTAGAAGATCAACAGGTAACATGGTTACATCTGCTGCAATCTCAGGGGTTTTACACATCTCCAGGAAGGAGTATTTATTTTTTATTTCCCAGTATTCGGGCATGAACCGACCGGCCTGTCGCATCATCCAAACCGGCGGACGAACTGTACTTTTTGAAAATGCAGCCCTTAAGAAAAGGCTGTCCTGAATATTTTTATCGCTCACTATGCTTTTTTAATTTCTGATTCGATTTTCTCAATGATATTTTCCACCCGACTGCTTATTTTAAAAGTCTTCGCCTTCTCAACATAAGCAAATGCGCGCTCATAATCCTTTTTCCTGAGATTTATATTAGCCAGATGTACCAATACAATTGCCCGGTCATTCTGATTCCGCAAAGGAAATTTGCTTGCAATCTGGAAATGCTTCTCAGCTTCATCATAATTATGACGATGCAACTCTACATTGCCATAAATAAACTCATAAAAGCCGCGACGGTATCTGCTCAGCTTATCCGGGTCAGCAATTTCTTTGAGTAATTCCTCTGCAGCATTATAATTTTTAGCATGAAACTCTCGGGCTGCCATGATCACTGTTCCTTCACGAAAATATCCCCATATCAATAGTGCAATGCCTAAACCTATAACTGCCGCAATTTCATAAACCTGTTTACTGATTGTCCAAGCTAAGAGGATTATTGCAATACCAATTACCCCTGATCGGGCTTTCCTGGTTAGCATACTCTAAATTTTATCAATGAATTTATAACCAACCCCTCTGATGGAATGAAAATAAGTCGGATTTTTTTGATCCGGTTCAAAATATTTACGGAAGGTCAGTATAAAATTATCAATGGTCCTTGTCGATGGATAGACGTCATAATTCCAAACAGTTTCCAAAATCTGCTCTCTGGATACAGCCTCATTCCGACGTTCGATCAATAATTTCAGCAGCATGGTCTCTTTCTTGGTTAGTGGAGTAATGGTACCATCATCATGTTTTAACTCAAAGGAATTAAAGTAAATCGTTTTATCTCCTATTTTGTAGGAATTTAACCCCTTTAACTCGTCACCTTTAAGGCTGCGTTTTACGAGTATTCCGACTCTGAGTATTAACTCTTCCAGATTAAAAGGTTTCGTCAAATAATCGTCTGCTCCCTTTTTCAAGCCAAGTACACGATCCTCACTGGTGTTCTTGGCAGTCAGAAACATAATCGGCACCTCTGTATTTTCAAGTCTGATCGTTTCAGCAACCTGAAAACCGTCGATCTCCGGAATCATCACATCCAAAATAATGAGGTTGAATCGTTCTTCCTTAAAAATCTTGAGAGCCTTTTTACCATCTGTTGCGGTAGATACTTTGTACCCTTCCATCTCCAGATTTAATTTGATAGCTTCCAGTAGATGCTCTTCGTCTTCTACCAGTAAAATTCTTTGTTTAGTTGGCATTTGCATTAAATATTACTTCAAAAATTGATCCCGAAGGTTGATTATTTTTTACTTTAATTGTGGCCTGATGCTTATCAAGAACCTGTTTTACAACGAATAATCCAAGTCCAGTACCCTTAGTTTTACGAGTATCTTCACTACCAACCCGATAAAACTTATCAAAAATACGTGATTTTTCCTGATCCTTGATACCTATGCCCGAGTCAGCTACAATAAAATGGATTTGTCCATTACTGCGGCGCAGACTAACCTGTACTTCAGCACAATCCGGCGAATACTTTACTGCATTTTCAATTAAATTCGATATCACCGAAGTCAAGGCAAATTTATCACCAATTATGCTTATTCCTTGTTGCACCGAAAGTTTGATAATTTGCGAGCTGCAGGTATGAACCTGAAGTCTTCCCGCTACTGAATTTACCAGTTCAGAAAGGTTGAAACTCTCCTTTGGAAAAGAGTATGACTTACTTTCAATTTTTGTTGCCAACAACATATTCTCAACCAAATCATCCAGTCGCTCAATATCCTTTAAAGAATTGGTGATAAATGATTTCTGCTTTTCCGGCTCGAGTTCTCTTTTGAGTATTGTTTGAAGATATAATTTTATGGAGGCCAGGGGCGATTTAAGTTCATGAGTAACCGACAAAAGAAAATTCTTCTGCTGTTGATGGAACTTTCTTTCCTGATTGATAGCCTTTTGCAAATAGTAGGCACCAACAAAAAATATAAATAAGAAAACGGCAGTTTCTCCGAGAACCATCCCCTTACTGTTCGGATTAGCTAATAGCAGTAATCGACCCCACCAGATGAGCTGAAACAGGGCATATATTATAAGACAATAGAAAATTACCATTGGTCTTCTCATAACACTTAAGCTTTAGGTAATTTAAAAACGAGGTCAAGACTCTCAAAAATAGCTCGCTTTGCTTTTTCCAAATCTACCTTTGAATGGACACTGGATATAAAACCGACCTCATAACCGGATGGACCGAAGTAAATACCCCTGTTCAGTAATTCCCGGTGCATGATCTTGAATTTCTCCATGCCGGAAGGATCGATTTCTTCTGCAGCACTGATTTTTTCCTGATCGGTAAAGGCGAACCAGAAAATCGAACCTATATAAAAAACATTGAACTTATAATTCCTGGATGCAGCAAAACGCTGGATTGACCCCGCGAATTCTGAGGTCTTGTTGTTCAAATCTTTATAAAACCCTGCCTTTGAAAGTTCGGTCAGCTGTGCAATTCCTGCAGCCATGGCCACCGGATTCCCTGAAAGTGTACCCGCCTGATAAACCGGTCCGTCGGGTGATATCATGGTCATTATTTCTTCTGATGAGCCATACATACCCACCGGCAAACCGCCCCCAATTATTTTACCATAAGTGATGATATCAGGTTTAATATCGTAAAAACCGGCAGCCCCTTCAAAACCTACCCGAAAACCGGAGATAACCTCATCAAAAATCAAAAGTGATTTGTTTCTGGAGCATGACTCTCTGAGGAATTCCAGAAATTCTTTAGTCTGTAAGAGTAACCCGTTATTCGCAGGGATTGGCTCGATGATAACGGCAGCAATCTGACCTTCAAATTTAGCAAAAGCCTCATCGACAGCTTGCCTGTTATTTAATGGAACCACAATGGTTTCATCAGCAAAAGCCTTCGGGATTCCTGCAGAAGAGCTTTCGCCAAAAGTTACCAATCCGGAACCCGCCTTTACCAGTAAAGCATCTAAATGTCCATGATAACATCCCTCAAACTTGAGGATTTTGTCACGTTTAGTATACGCTCGTGCCAGTCGGACAGCAGACATGACTGCTTCCGTTCCTGAACTGGTGAAGCGAATTTTTTTGATATACCTGTTATTTTTTAGAATGAGCTCGGCTAATTGATTTTCTAAAGCGGTTGGAGCGCCAAAGCTCATCCCATTTTGCATAACTTCCACAACCTTTTCACGCACAGCAGGATGATTATGTCCAAGAATTAAAGGTCCCCACGACGCACAAAAATCAATAAATTGATTCCCATCCGCATCCCATATATGGCAACCATCACCCTTTTGTATAAATAAAGGTGTTCCATGAACCGATTTAAAAGCCCTGACCGGTGAATTTACTCCTCCGGGAAAATAGGTTTTAGACTTTTCATATAATTCGGCCGATTTCTTCCTTGAAATATCCGGCTTGCCTACTGTATTCACCGGAATCTCGTCATCCGAACCTGAGAACATCTTTTTTAATGATTCTAACATCCTATAATAATTGAGAGTTGAGAATTGAAAGTTGAGAGTTGCGAATATTAGCACTTAGTACTAAATGTCAACCTAAATAGATCAATTCTGTAATTCTTATTCTTTAATTTATTTTCAAACTAATTAGCTGTCTATTATCTGTTTTCAGTTATCTGTGATAGAATACTGAATCTCAAATGTAGCTTCATATACCTCAATACTATGTACTCAATACTAACTCTCCACTCTCCACTCTCCACTCTCAATTCAAATCCAGCTCTTCTCCATAATCTCACGTGCATGATAGGTAATAATGATATTTGCGCCTGCTCTGCTGAATGCAAACATATTTTCCATAATGACCTTTTGCTCATCGATCCAGCCTTTGGCTCCTGCTGCCTTTACCATGGCGTATTCTCCTGAAACATTGTAACAGGCCACAGGAAGTTCGGTACTCATGCTCAAGCTCTTGATCACATCAAGGTAGGCAAGGGCAGGTTTGACCATTAAAATATCAGCGCCTTCCTGCTCATCTAAAAAAGATTCCCGCATCGATTCACGAGCATTTCGAAAATCCATTTGATAGGCTTTCCTGTCATCTTTACCTGGTGCTGAATCGGCAGCCTCTCTGAATGGGCCATAGTAAGCTGATGCAAATTTGATACTGTAGCTCATTATGGCGATATCTTCCAGATTGTTTTCATCAAGCTTCTCCCGGATACTAAGAATCCGACCATCCATCATATCAGAGGGGGCAATCATATCGGCACCTGCTTGAGCATGACTGAGGGCCATTTTGGCTAAAATATTAACAGTCTCATCATTCTGAACATAATCGTCCTTTAAAATACCACAATGGCCATGGGTAGTGTATGCACAGGTACATACATCGGTTATGACATAAAGTTCATCGGCAAACTCTCTTTTCAACTCCCTGACTGCATTTGAAACTACTGAATGTTTGTCGTAGGATGAACTCGCATCCTGAGTCTTTTCTTCACCAACACCAAATAGCAATATTTTATTTATACCTAATGAAAGCGACCTTTCAACATCTTTCAGCAAGGTATCCACAGAAAAATGACTCACCCCGGGCATTGCATCAATACCATGAACAATCTTCTGACCGGGTACTACAAAATACGGATAGATAAACATATCCTTTGATAGCCTGGTTTCTGCCACCATTTCACGTAAAATGGGGGATTTTCTTAATCTTCTTGGACGGATTAACATATGATGCTCTAATTTTTAAAAACTTATCTAAGCGGATTAATAATCCAATGCAAATACAGCTTCAGCTAAACCGATTTCATCCGGCGAAAAAGGTAATGTATAACTTACTCCCATTTCATCAAATTTCTGTCCGGTAGTTTTTCCGATACAGATAACCTTCTGATCGGGTTCGAGTAAATTCACTGCAAAATAAGAATCCACATTTGACGGACTGGTAAAAATTAATACCTCCGCCAAGGATTGGGAAACGTTTTCTTCACTAACGGTCTCATATACGATGAGTTCTACGATCTTAGTCTCTTTGGATAAGGCTTTTTGAATGGTTTTTAATGAGCCTTTGGCACATGGAAATAAGACATTAGTCCCATTAGCGAGCTTTGAAAATTCGATGGCAATATCTTTTGTATCAATTCCTTCTTCCTCCCCATTAAAGTCAGCAACTTTTCCGTGCAATCGTAGTGCATCCTCAGAACCTCTGCCTAACACTCCGAATTTAACCTTTTTAGGTAATTGAGGGTCTAATTTAAAAAAATACTCTATGGCATTCTTGCTACTAAAAAATATCCAATCAATGTTTCGGAGAATGAAGGAATCGAGATGGTTGATGGTTGGAAAAGTTCTAATCAAAGAGCGGTCCTCAATAATAACATGATGTTTCTCCAGCGCCTTTCTCAAATAACTATTCGTTGAAAGTTCTCTGCTAATAAATAAATTAGCTGGAAATTTACGGTCTGGAACAAATTTTGAAACCACTTTCTCTGCGAGCCCCTCGGTTGTTTTCGATTGAATAAACAGACGATCAGGGAAATCTGTCGCATCGGATGACTTCACTGCCCATACTTGAAAAAACGGACCATCTTTACGACAAAAGCATCCCAAAGGCAATTGGCACCCTCCTTCAAACATATTCAAAACCTTTCGTTCAACGCCAATCTGTTCGGCAACATCCCGGTCATTCAATGGCTGTAATAAGTCAAAAAGAGAGGCGTCACTTTCACGAATTTGTATAGCCAACACTCCCTGCGCAGGTGCCGGAATTAATTCAGTTGGTTCGAGTTCCTCAACATGAAATTCATCTTTCAAATTATAACCCAAACGAACAATCCCGGCCTTGGCTAACATAATGGCATCATACTTCTCATCCCGCAATTTTTGCAATCGTGTTTGAACATTTCCTCTTAAATCTTCAATTTCAAGATCCGGCCTGACCGCCAATAATTGAGATTTGCGGCGATTTGAGGAAGTACCCACTAGTCCGCCGAATTTTACTGAAAGCTTTTGGTGAATTTCTACACAATCCTTCAGAATAACCAATAACTCCGCCGGATCTTCACGCTCAGAAACTGCAGCAATTATCAAGCCCTCAGGATGGGTAGTAGGAAGATCTTTGTGTGAATGTACCGCCAAATCAATAGTCCCATCCAGCAATTCCTCTTCAAGTTCCTTGGCGAAAAAGCCCTTACCCTCCAGCTTGTCGAAGCCGAGATTTACTATTTTGTCACCTTGAGTTTTAATGATTTTAAGCTCAGAATCAACCCCAATCTCAGCCAAACGATTTTTTACATAATTCGCCTGCCACAAGGCTAGCTCACTTCCACGCGTCCCTATGAGAATTCTCGATCTTTTCTTATCCTCAGGAAGATGATTATACATGTTTGTAAATTTACTTCGGGTAATAATATTGAAGGATAAAAATAGCCAAAATGATTAGGTTCAATTGAAAATCAGCTGTTTTTTATCAGAATATCCTTGGCAATGACCATAGGGACAGTGATGTATTTCCTCTCAATATAATCGATTACTCGAGATAATACCTCACGAGAATTATGATCCATACCCTCAATCTCACTCACAAAGACCTTGTTCAAAGCATTTTCTCTTATTTCCTTTATTTTTTCCGGCACCTGACGCATCGCAATCTCTAGTCTACGTTGCCTCAATACGGGTTTGAATTCTTCAATATTCTCCTTGATGATACGTTCAGCATGAACAAGCTCATCATACCTATCCTTTAAATTATTGTTAGCGATCTCTTGTAAACTGTGTACCTCAATAAAATTAACCTGATTATTCAATAAAACATCCGGGCTCGTGTCATTCGGGACAGCAAGATCTACGATTACTTTTTTTGATTTATCTCCATTTAAAAGAGATTGATAAATGTCGTTGGTAATAATTGGCTCCGTTGAGCTGGTACAGGTGATAATTACATCAAATCCTTCACGGTATGATTTAAGTTCATCCAGTTTATAGGCTTTACCCCCTAAATCTTCGGCGAGTGAAACCGCATTTTCAAGGCTTCGGTTAAAAACAGCAAAATTTGAATATTTATGCTTTTTGAGATATTTTGAGATGTTTCGGTTAGTTTCACCTGCTCCTAAGATCAAAATTTTCGCATTAGTACACATTTTCATCTCCCTGAGCTTGCGATAAGCCAAAGAAACCACTGAAATCGGTTTTCGCGCGATTCTGGTGTTTGTGTAAACTTCTTTGGCAGTTTTTACCACAAGACCCATTATCAATCGCAAATAATCACCAGTTAAGCCTGAGGAGCGACAGGTTTCGTAAGCCCTTCGCAACTGCGCAAGAATTTCTTTCTCACCAACTACTAAACTTTCCAAAGAACATGAAATTCTAAGGAGGTGATTCAAGGCTTCTACATCTTCATAAAATGAAACCTGATTCACAAAGGTGTCCAGCTGATCTTCAGAAACAGGAAGTTCAAGTGTTTGGATAAAATCTTTGACAAAATCAAAATCAAGTTTTTGCTCCGCTGAAAATACAAACTCTACACGATTACACGTACCCAGATAAAAAATTTCAGGTATATCAAACTTGGTTTTTACCCGAATAAGACTACTTTCTAAGTACTCATTGCAGATAACAAATTTCCCTAAATCTTTGATGTCGACCTGCTTGTGAGTAAACGCAATTACTTTTAGATATTTCAAAATTTAGACCCTTAATAAAATCAGTTACAAATGTAATCTTTAAGCATTTTGCTGTGTGTCATACCTTTGTAAACACACACGTTTAGATTGATTATAAATAAGGCCGAAATAGGGGTGTTTTTGCTTCACTCCATAAAAAGGGAAAAAGTGCTGTTCATGCAGAAATTTTCATTCATATTCAGTGTACAAGAAGTCTAACACATAAAATTTTCTAAATTTTTCGAACTGCTAAAATTAATCTGAGTTCGATTATCTCACTGACGAAAACGGTCTGATAAATACAAAATAAACTGAAAATCAACACTATACGGAGATTTATATAGAATATTAAACTATTTAAAAACCTGAGATCGATAGTGCATCTTGCCTGAGCCTGATTAATTTCTCAGTTTTTAGAAAGCAGGGTCTGTTGCTCCTGGCTTATTCCAGTCCCGTGTTCTGCCCTATTTTTTTGCTGGAAATGGAATCCTTATTCTAAGATTCGGTACTGCAAAAAAGATAGCGCTGCCACCCGGGTTTGTTTAACAAGGCCTCTAGTTCTATTAGCGGGCTGCTTGCCGCGATGAAAAACAGCTTTAAACCTTGCCGAGAGGGGTTCTAACTCTGGCGAGAATGACTACTCATTAGGTGTCGAGAGGTGATTTCGGAGGAAAGGAATGAACTAAGCGATGACACGCAGGTATTGCTTTCAAAAATCAAATCAAACGCGTTGGGATCATCATAAAACCACTTAAAAGGGTATTTATAAATCTTCCTGATAACAATCTCAGGTTAGTTTACTTCAGATTGAGCATAATCAGGATTTCATTAAATCCGGGCATCAAGCTGTAAAAAATAGAAATGAAGGTTCATGTTTATTCATGCTCTGGCTCCAGCCAGTTACCATCATCCCTGATGATGCCAATTAATTCATCCAGCGCATTTTCGGTATTCACATTCTTCTTTACAACTTCTTTTCCCCGATAAAGAGTAATCTTTCCGGGTCCGGTTCCCACATAACCATAGTCGGCATCTGCCATTTCACCCGGTCCATTCACTATGCAACCCATAATCCCAATTTTCAATCCTTTGAGATGGTCGGTTCGACTTCGTATCATTTGGGTCGTTTCCTGAAGATCAAAAAGGGTTCGGCCGCAACTTGGACAGGAAATGTACTCGGTCTTTGAAATCCTTGAACGGGTAGCTTGTAATATTCCAAAAGAGGTTGAAAGTATCGTTTTCGAAGAAATTTCGGGAGCATCAGCCCAAATTCCATCCCCAAAACCATCCAGCATCAATCCCCCAAAATCTGTAGCCGAATACAACTGAAAGTCGGCTTCCTGGGGTAGTCGTTCGCCGACACCTTGAGATTCAGCTGATGTGTTTAAAAAATAGGATTGTTTGATAATCACAGGCATCTCGAGGCCAAGTTCTGTAAGTTTTAAAAAAGCCTGACGCTGATCCTGTAATCCACAAATAGCTTTAGTTTCTAGGACAAAAACAAGGGTTCTATCCATCGGAATCTCGTTAAAAATATCCGAACCTATATCTGAACTGTTAATAGCAACCAAGTTCAGTGAAGAATCACGCGTATCAGCTGATATATATTCCCTGAGCGAAAAGAATGGATGACAATTACTCTTGTTCTGAAGCCCTTTCCAGGTTGAATAATTAAAAAGTTGTTTGAGGTTTCCGGGAAAGTTAAAAGATGGTAATTCATCGGCCAGATAGACAAAATCTGTCGATTGTTCAGCCATATTGTATTTGTCAAGCAATTCAGAGTAAAGATATCCTACATCCGATAATATAGCCGGATTTTTCAGATTCTTTCGGGAAATGTCGATGACTACCCGTGGCACCTGATGACCACCTATGAAGGTATTGAGCTCTGTAGTATGTCGTTTTTGATACTCGTAGGGATTATAAATTTGTTGTTGAACCTTATCCTTCTTCGAATCGGTCTCACCCGAAAAGGAATTATCGCTGTGCAATAACTGTTTATTTGCTGACTGATCACCATCACCTGACAAGGCTCTCCATTGATATCTATCCGCCAAAGCCTGGGCAACAGGTGCCTCAAATTCAGGTTCTTCCGTCAGTGAAACCCGAATGGTATCACCTAAGCCATCTTCAAGTAAGGCCCCTATACCGACAGCAGATTTAATACGACCGTCTTCACCATCTCCTGCCTCAGTCACCCCAAGATGAAGCGGATAATTCATGCCCTCCTTCACCATGGTTTCCACGAGTAAACGATAGGCTTGAACCATGACCTGCGGATTACTTGATTTCATTGAAATGACGAGGTTATAATAATTCATATCCTCGCACATCCGCATAAATTCCATCGCCGACTCGACCATACCCTGTGGGGTGTCACCATAATGGCTCATAATTCGGTCTGAGAGTGAACCATGATTGGTGCCAATTCTCATGGCTGTACCATACTCCTTACATACCTTTACCAGAGGTGCAAATTTCTTATATATTCTTTCCAGTTCGGCCTGATACTCAGAGTTTGTATAATCAAAATTTTCAAACCGTTTTTTATCTGCATAATTACCGGGGTTTATTCGAACTTTTTCAACAATACGGGCTGCTTCTTCCGCTGCATTAGGGGTAAAATGGATGTCTGCAATCAGAGGTACTTCAAATCCTCTTACCTTCAATTCCTTTTTTATGTTGATTAAGTTTACTGCTTCCTTCACACTTGGGGCAGTAATTCGAACGTATTCGCAGCCTGCTTCCACCATACGGATGGTCTGCTCAACTGTGCCCATAGTATCCATGGTATCCGTCGTAGTCATGCTTTGAATCCGTATTGGATTTTTCCCACCAATAGGAACATGGCCTATGGTTACCTCACGGGTTAAAAATCTGGAATAAGTATCAAGTGAATTACAATACTTGCCATCAAGGCTAATTAATTTGTTTTTGGCCATTCGCTAAAATCAATTATTTCCAAAAATACATATTATGAAGGAAATGTCGGAGAGAGAAGGCAAAAGAAAGATTAAACCAAAGGAATCTAATTGGGGATAAATCAGTTTAATGTCCTTCAATTTCAGGTTTGAAAACCTTAAACTAGGCCCATTCAATTTCGGTTGGATTAGGCTGATTAAAATTTTTCTTAATCAGGCACCCATCGCATAGAGTATGATATTTACACCAAACCTGGTGTTATCTTCTGCATAAAATCGCTTATTCCTAAAATCATAATCCCATTCACAGCCATAATCCTTGTTACTATACAAAACCCCAATGCGGCCATTGATCTCGATTGCCTTTAAATAATCGTGCACAAGATCATCTCCCCATCCATTCAACTCAAAAGAGGTGGTTGGCGGACCTTTTTCAAATTGAAAGAAGGATCGGTAAATTTCGTGGTTATTGGGTATCTTCTTCAAAGCCTCCGGACCAAATAAAGAACTCATCTGTGCTTCAAATGATTTAGCAAACAATCCATCAATATCATGGTTGCAATCATCTACAAAAACAAATCCTCCATTTTCCACATATTTCTTGAAATTACTCTTTTCCCGCTGGTTAAACTGAACTAATTTGTGCCCACTAAGGTAGGCAAATGGATACATAAATAGTTCATTATCAGCTAAATCAACAATTTTCTCCTCCTGATTAATCGGAATGGTTGTGTATTCCAACAATGAATTCAATAAATTGGCGGGCATACGTTGATCGGTATCCCAATTACCGGATTGGTATTTTATTCTGGCAAATGTGAATCTCGATCGTAACATTCCTCTAAATTATCGCTAAAATTATTCCGAAAAGAGTTTTGGGGACTATTTTATGTAATTTAGTTGATATCCCAAGCTAATTTCTCCACGTTTAAACCAATTTATTTTTAATTTTCGGAATTATATACCGCTAATCAGCAATTATCTTACAAAATTGAAAATATCAGAGAATAATATTAAAACAATCCTGGCCAAACTTCCCGAATTAAAAAAAGAGGTCCAAAAAGTAATCATAGGTCAAGATGATGTACTGGATGAACTTATTATTGCTTTAATGGCAGGAGGGCATTGCTTATTGGAAGGAGTGCCGGGTCTTGCCAAAACCTTGATGGTTAAAACTCTTTCTCAAGCTTTGGATTTGACTTTCCGAAGGATTCAGTTCACACCTGATCTGATGCCAACTGATCTCATAGGCACCGAGATTCTGGAGGAAGATCATGCTACGGGAAAACGCTTTTTTAAGTTTAATAAAGGTCCATTATTTGCCAATATTATCCTTGCCGATGAGATTAATCGGACACCACCTAAAACACAATCTGCCCTGCTTGAGGCCATGCAAGAGTTTGAAATTACTTATGGTGGACAAACTTATCCGCTGGATCGTCCGTTTTTTATTCTGGCCACACAAAATCCAATTGAACAAGCGGGAACCTATCCATTACCGGAAGCACAATTAGACCGATTTTTACTTTTTGTTAAAATCGGATATCCAAATGAACAGGAAGAATTCAGAATTCTTGGAAGCACAACGGGTTCAAAAATACAAGTCGTTGAACCACTAATGAACGCTGAAGAGATTCGGCAAATTCAATTTTTGGTAAGGGAGGTCAGTATCAGCGATGATCTGATCGGCTATGTTGGAAAACTGATTCGTGCGAGCCGGCCGGAAACAAGTACCTCGGATTTTGTTAAAGAATGGGTAAGATGGGGTGCAGGTCCGCGTGCCGGGCAGGCACTTATTTTAACCGCCAAAGCCCGAGCATTATTAAGGGGCCGTTATGCTGTAATTATGGAAGACCTACACACCATGGCCTTCCCGGTATTAAGACATCGGATTCTGGTGAATTTTAAAGCCGAAGCTGAAAATATAAATACAGACCAGGTTACTGCAGAGCTAATCCGGACTATCGAGAGACCAAAGATCAGTGTTTAGAAGTTCTACCCATGATGTTTTCTAATATTCTGATTAAATCTCTGATGTCTCATATCTCAAATTATGTATGAGTAAACTCTTAGACCCAAAAGTTTTGCTGGCCATTAAAGATTTATCACTTGCAGCAAAAACTGTGGTGGATAGCTTCATGACGGGCATTAATAAAAGTTCGATTAAAGGCCCGGGTCTCGAATTCAGTCAGTACCGAAGTTATCAGCCCGGAGATGATCTGCGTTGGCTAGACTGGAAAATGTATGCTCGTTCTGATCGTTATTATATCCGTGATTCGGAGATAGAAACCAGTATTTCGATCAGTTTTCTGATCGATGCGAGTGGTTCAATGAATCATGCGGATAGCGGAATAAAAAAAATTGACTATGCGCGTTATTTGGCAGCCTCCTTAGCCTATCTGGCAAATTTACAGGGCGATGCTGTCGGGTTGTACATTTTCAACGAGGAGGGCTTATTTTCACTGGCTTCCAGACAGGATTTTCAGCATCTTTCCAGAATTTTTCATGAGCTTGAAGAAACAAACGCGGGCGGAAAATTTACAAAACCGATAACTTACAGAGACATTTATTCGGGTTCAAGAAAAAGAGAATTGCTGGTTTTTATCACCGATTTTTACGAGCAAGATGAGGAAATCTTTCACTTAATCGACACCCTCTCAGCATTAAAAAATGAACTGATTGTTTTTCATTTGATGGGTAAAAATGAACTGGATCTAAACTACAAGGGCTATACAGAACTAGAAGATCTCGAGACCGGTGAAACTGTAAAAATTGATGTAAATTCTTCAAAAGACCAGTATCAAGAGAATTTGGAAAAACACCTGTCCCAATTAAGAATGAAATTGCTGGACAGGAAGATTAATTACAAATTAGTCAGTACCCATCAGGCATTAGATCAGGTACTTCGCGATTATTTAAATCAACGTAATAAATTTAGAGGGTAAATGTTCCAATTAATTAGCCCCATATGGCTTTTGGGAATCAGTGGAATGATCATTCCATTACTGATTCATTTGTGGAATGTTAAAAAGGGAAAAACACTAAAAATCGGCAGCGTAAGCCTGCTCGGCGAAAGTTCCAGGCAGAATGCGCGCAGTCTGCGCCTTCTGGATTTACTTCTTTTACTATTACGTTGCCTGCTGATACTCCTTATTTCATTAGTGCTGGCAGAGCCTGTATGGATTAATCCAAATAATTCCAGGGAGAAGGGGGGCTGGATTCTGATTGAAAAAAATAATTTCAAAGAAACCTATTCTAAATTCCAAAAGGAAATAGACTCGCTGGATCAAGTGGGTTATGATCTTCATTTATTTGAAGCAGGATTTAAATCTGAAGAACTTGATAAACTTAAAGATTCTGAAATTACCAAAAACAGTACTGAAAATCCACTTTCTTATTGGTCTCTCCTAAAAATGCTGAACCAAGAAATACCAAAAAATAAAGAGGCCCATATTTTTACACCTAATCAGCTTAATCGATTTAAGGGTGATCGCCCCGAAGTGGCCATCAAACTCCATTGGAAAACTTATACACCAAATGATTCTTCAGCTCAATGGATTGAAAGTGCCTGGTTTAAAGATGATTCGGTACGCGCAATTATCTCCCAAAGTAATCCCAAAAGCCTTCAAAGGATTCCCATTACTTTTGATCCTTCAGACAAAAAATCAGTTTTTAGCTTGACTTTTCAGGATGGTCTTAGCCGTTTGAGTTATAAAGATGATTCTGCAATCAGGCAAAAGCCCGTGTCAATCGATACTTCCACCATTCGCATTGCTATCTACGAGGATAAATTCAAAAAAGATGCAGAATACCTGAGGGCAGCTATCAATGCCATCCAAAAATACACCGAGAGAAGGATCGAATTGCGTTTGATCAATTCGGAATTGATAAACGGTGCTCAAAACATCGTATTCTGGCTTTCTGAAAAAATGCCGGCTGAGTTCCAAATCAAGAATCTTGGTCCGGGTTCATCCCTATTTGTTTATGAAAAAGGCAAAACCGAAGAAATAAACAGCTCAGTAGTATTTTCTGAGCAGGCTTCGCAAATGGAGGAAATCAAACTACAAAAAAGAGTACCTGCAACAAGAGGTCCAAAAAATAATTATACCATTTGGGAGGACGGATTTGGTGAGCCATTACTGGATCTGGAAATTAAAAATAAGCTCAGAATTTATCATTTTTATTCCAGATTCAACCCGGAATGGAACGGATTGGTCTGGGATGAAGATTTTGCAAAAATTCTGGCGCCGCTGATCATTCCAAAAATCCACAATTCTTTTACTGAGCAGTTCGACCGCAGATCCTTAGCTGAATCATGGATTATTCCTGCAAGGGCAGAAATTAAATCACAAACTGCACAAAAAAATACGGAGTCGGATCTCAGGCACATCTTTTGGATCAGTCTGTATTTTCTTTTTTTAGGTGAACGCTGGCTATCATTCAGAAGAATTTAAACAGAGATGGGGAATATGGAAGGGAAACGCTATGTTAATAGGATCAGGAAACTTTGGATCTGCGCAAGGCTACTTTCAGCGACCTTAATTGCCGCATCTATTGCTATCCTGAACTTCTCCATTTGGTCTGAATTTGCACAGGTTTCTTTCTGGTGGATTGTAGGAATTTTTATTCCAATTCTGACCGGGTTGGTTCTGAGATCAGGGATTTTGAGCCTTAGCCTAATTGAGGTTAGTAGGCTACTGAATCAAAGCTACCCTCAGCTTGAAGAAAGTGCAGATTTATTTTTAAAAGAAGAGCATACGATCAATACCCTGGAAAGGCTTCAAATCAGGAAAATTGAACCGGAATTATGTAAAGTTGAGGCTCCCGGTTCAATCTTTCGGAAACTGAAGATTTCAGCCCTAATCTTTTTCCTTTCCCTTGTGATTTCTTTGATTTTAAGCAGATTTGACCTACTGAACAGCATAGAAACGGATTTTCTTGCAGATAAGAAATCAAGTCAGCCGGACCTACAGGAAACCTTGCTCCCCGGTATTGAATCGCTCAACCTAAAGATCATTCCACCGGCATACACCCAAAAATCCTCGAAAATACAAAAGCAATTTTCAGCCAGATTTGAAGAAGGTTCACTTCTTAGCTGGGAAATCGAGACAAAGCAGCCGGTCAAAAGTCTGGAGTTAATTTTCAACGATAAGCAAAACATCAGCCTCCGCTCCATTAACAAAGAAAAAACAAAATGGACCATCATCAAAAGAATAGACAGCTCCGGTTTTTACCAGGTTAAGATGGATACAACGCTTTCGGAGCTCTATAAACTTGAGGTGATAAAAGATCAGCCTGCGATTATCAGAATGATTAATCCGGCACAGTATACCAGCATTGATATTGGTGAGCCCAAAACGATTGCCTTGGATGTACAGATTAACGATGATTACGGGGTCATAGATAGCTATATTTCGGCGACCATCAGCAGGGGAAAAGGCGAAGGTGTACAGTTCAAAGATCAAAAAATCAGTCTGGGCACATCATTTAATGGCGGACGGCAATATGAGTTCAAGAAAACACTGGATCTTGAGGCCATGGGAATGGCTCCAGGTGATGAATTATATTTTTTCATCGTGGCAAAAGATAGTCGTAAGCAGGAAAGCCGTTCAGATATTTACATTGTCACCATTCAGGATACTACTCAATTGATGAGTATGGATGGCATGATTTCGGGTATAAATCTGGTTCCGGAATATTTCAGAAGTCAGCGGCAGATCATCCTTGATACCGAAAAGCTGATCAAAGAGCGAAATCAGATCAGTGAAACAGCATTTAAGAACCGAAGCAATAACCTGGGTATTGATCAAAAACTTTTGCGCCTTCGCTACGGTAAATTTCTTGGCGAAGAAACTGATGAAGAGATTGGAGAAGAACACGAAGAGCATGCGGAAAACGAGGCTGCTGACTTTAGCAATCCCGAAAAAATACTGGATGCTTATGCCCACAAACATGATATCGCCGAGGATGCTACTTTTTTTGAACCCGAACTTAAAGCTCAGCTCAAAGCTACTCTGGCTGAGATGTGGAGTGCTGAATTACGATTACGTACTTACAAACCCCAAGAGGCGCTGCCTTTTGAGTATAAAGCCCTTCGCCTGTTGAAAGATCTGCAGCAAAAATCAAGGGTTTATGTTGCTAAAACAGTGTTCAAAGCCCCTCAAATCAAAGCAGAAAAAAGGCTCAGTGGCGAACTTGATAAAATCATACAGCCGGAAGCCGTTCGAAATTCTCCCAAGGCTCCGAATGATCAAATTATCCTTAAAAAAGCCACCTCAGCACTCGCAAGTTTGAAAAATAGCTACAGGCTGAGTCCTGAGGAAAGAACAATTCTGCAAGAGTCTGCAACTTTACTGGCAGAAAAAGCATCGGTGCAGCCCCTAGAATTTCTGGCGGCCCTCAACGCCCTGAGGAGAATCTTAAATAGCGATAAAAAAGCTAAGCTTCCGGATATTCTCAGCATTGAAGCTGCCTTTCAGAAATTGATTAAGGATAAGATGAAATTACCCCAAGCCAGAAGTACCGGACCCGGAACAGGGCTTTCTAAGGAGTATTTCAATAACTTAAAACGTAACAGGTTTTAATATGGAGAACAGCTATATCGTCTTATTAACTCTTGTTCTGCTTGGATTTCTACTACTGAAAGAAACCCAACGAAAGAATAAAGCCAATCTGATTTTGAGGATAGCTGCCAGTTGTCTTGCAGCTATTGCATTAATTTTTATGGCCATACCAATTACTTATCAAAAGAAAACAGAGCCACATGATGAAAATGCCATCGTTTTAATCACTGAAGGATTTCAAAAAGACAGTCTTTCAAAATTTAAAAACATACCTGCCTTTACTACAAATCCAATGCTGGCTAACAATACCAGATCGGTGAAACTGATACCTGACTTGGCGGGTTTTCTGGCAATGAATCAGCAGTTTTCTAAATTTCATGTTCTGGGCTACGGACTTGAGCCTCAGGAATTGGAAATAATACAGCAAAAGAATCTGGTTTTTCATCCTTCTCCCCGGCCTTCAGGAATTCAATCGGTTCATTGGGACCAGTCTATCAAATCAGGCGAGCAGCTTGTACTAAGCGGGAATTACCTGAACACTGCTGACAAACCGGTAAAGATGATCCTGAAAGGTCTGGGCACTAATTTAGATTCAGTGAACCTTCCTGCAGCTAAGTCGGAGAATTTTCAGCTAAAAATCATTCCCAAACACCTGGATAAAGCGGTGTATACTTTGATTGGCATTGCTGAAAAAGATACCATTCTGAATGAAAAAGTACCTGTATTCGTACAAGCTAGGGATTCATTGAAGGTTCTGATTCTATCGTCCGCTCCGGATTTTGAAATTAAATTCCTGAAGAACTGGTTATTTGAAAATCAATATTCAATCGCTGTTCGTTCGGCAATCAGCAAAAATAAATTCAATACAGAATTTTTAAATTTCAGGAGTAGCTCCTTAGATCGTATTACGCCCATTGTTCTTAAAAATTTTGATCTGATGATCAGTGATCCGGATGAATTATCTAATCTGAGTCGGTCAGAAAATCAGACCTTGCTCAATCAGATCAATAATGGAATGGGTCTGGTCCTGATTGCTGACAGCATCCCTCGTGCTGTAGGGTTATTCAATGAAATTTTTGAAACCAGACCATTAGTACGGGAAGATGAAAAAATGATCAGTCTGAACTGGGATGATTATCGAACAAAAAAAATGACCATGAGTTCTTCATGCTCGTTCAGAATATTGCCAAAAGAGGGGGATCAGACCCTGGTGAAGGATGATCAGGCCAACGTTGTTGCAAGCAGCAAATTACTTGGCACGGGCAGGATACTGATCAGCAGCCTCAACGATAGCTATACCTGGGTATTGGGGGATGATCTAAAATCCTACTCATCCTACTGGTCAAAACTCATTGGGGATATCGCAAGAAGGAAAGAATTAAATACGGTTTGGACTCTAAAAGACCCCTTACCGCTACTCAATCAGGAAACAACAATTGTAATCGAGAGCGGATCCGACTCTGTTCCTGCCCTCAGTATAGCGGGTGATGTATTGAAATTTGCTCAGGATCAGGTTCTGAGATTCCAGTGGACTGCCCCATACTGGCCCCGAAAAACCGGCTGGCAATTAATTGAAGACGGCAATGCTCCTGACTCAGATCAAAACTGGCTCTATGTATTCAATAAAAACGACTGGGCATCCTTAAATGCCGTAAAAAAAATTAAAAACAACAGAAAAGCAGCTCTCAATTCATTTTCAGAAAGTAATGAAGAAAATCTGGCAGAAAGATATTACCACGAACGGTTACCACAGGTATATTTTTTCATATTATTTGTACTTTCTTGTGCATATTTATGGCTTGAAGCAAAAAAGTTATAACTTCAAATTTTTAAAGTATCCCGGAATCAATCCGGGACTATGCCACTAACCAAATAACAGGAGGATAACGTATTGAAAAGAAGTGAATTTCTCTATTTGAGTGGATTAGGAGCCGGTGCCTTCATGCTGCCCGGACTATCACTCATGGGTAAATCTATAGATCCGGCGCAAGCTTTGGATGTTGTGGATGTCCGCATTAAAAAAGCATTAGCTGATGTCGCTTTAAATGCTGCTCGTTCAAAGGGTGCAAGCTATGCAGATATACGCATTGGCCGGTATTTAAACCAGTTTGTTTCTACTCGTGAAAACCGGGTACTGGGTGTAACCAATACTGAATCTTATGGTGTTGGAATACGCGTGATTGCCGATGGCTGCTGGGGTTTTGCATCATCAAATAATGTTGAAAAGGAAGATATTGCTAAACTTGCCGAGAGGGCTGTCGCTGTGGCAAAAGCAAATGCAAAAATTCAGGGAGAACCAGTGAAACTTGCCCCTCAAAAAGGTTATGGGGAAGTGAGTTGGAAATCTCCTATTGAACGAAATGCTTTTGAGGTTCCGGTCAAAGAGAAAGTAGAGCTACTTCTCAGCACCAATGCCATTGCCATGCAGGGTGGTGCAAGCTTTGTTAATTCGGTGATTTTAGCCGTGAATGAGCAAAAATATTTTGCCTCAACAGATGGTTCATACATTGATCAGGACATTCATCGGATTTATCCGAATTTCACGGTAACCAAGATCGACCGAAGTACCGGTAAATTTGATACGATTCGCTCTTTGAGTACCCCAATGGGAATGGGCTACGAATACCTTGACCCTAAAGAAAGCAGTAAGGTTAGAGGAATTGTTACCCGTTACAAAGATCGCTACGACATTCTGGAAGATATAAAGTCTGCTACCGTGAAGGTGGATGAGAAAATGAAGGCCAAATCAGTTGAACCCGGCAAATATGACATGGTTCTTGACCCCTCGCATCTGTGGTTAACCATTCATGAATCTGTCGGACATCCTACAGAGCTTGATCGTGTTTTGGGCTATGAAGCTAACTTCGCCGGAACGAGCTTTTTAAGCCTGGAAAGAATGAATTCTAAAAAATTTAATTTCGGCAACAAGTTAGTCAACGTAGTGGCTGATAAGACACAAAAAGGTTCTTTGGGTGCTGTGGGGTATGATGATGAAGGTGTCGCTTGCAAAAAATGGGATATAGTGAAAGATGGTATTTTAGTAAACTTTCAAGCTACCCGCGATCAGGCACATATGATTGGACTGAATGAATCACAAGGTTGCTCCTATGCCCAAAGCTGGCAAGACGTGCAGTTCCAGAGAATGCCTAATATTTCACTACTCCCCGGAAAAGAGAAACTCAGTGTAGATGACCTGATTAAAAATGTTGAAAAAGGTATTTATATCATTGGTGATGGATCTTTTTCAATTGATCAACAACGGTATAATTTTCAGTTTGGCGGACAGATGTTTTATGAGATCAAAGAAGGTAAAATCGTAGGAATGCTAAAAGACGTGGCTTACCAATCAAATACGCAGGAATTCTGGAATGCCTGCGGGGCTATTTGCGATGAAAGTGACTATCGTTTAGGGGGTGCTTTCAATGACGGCAAAGGTCAGCCAAGTCAGTCAAATGCAGTGTCTCATGGTTGTTCAACCACGCGTTTTAATGGAGTAAATGTTATCAATACAGCAAGAAAAATATAAAATATGGGCATATTAAGTAAAGAAGAGGCTCAGGCAATTTTAAAAAAAGCCTTGAGTTTTTCGAAAGCAGATGAATGCGAAGTTAGCCTTAGTGGTAGTCAGGGTGGAAATATTCGCTATGCACGCAATGCAGTTTCAACTGCGGGTGATATGAGTTCTATGGGTTTGGCTATCAGTTCCACCTTTGGCAAAAAAACAGGTTCAGCGACCATCAATGAATTTGATGATGCCTCACTTGAGAAAGTGGTCAGAAGATCTGAAGAGTTAGCCCAGCTGGCGCCCGCAAACCCCGAATACGTGACACTGGAAGGGCCAAAAACCTTTGCCGAGTCCATCACTTTTAATCCGGCAACTGCTGCGATTACCCCTGATATTCGGGCCGAAGCGGTAAGAAAAAGTTTGGAAGTTGCCAAAGCAGCGAAACTGGAAGCAGCTGGATTCCTGGAAAATACCACCAGTTTCAGTGCAATTATGAATTCCAAGGGACTGTTTGCTTATAACAAGGATACTGATGTTTCATTTTCTGTAACCACCAGAAATCAGGCGGGCACCGGTTCAGGGTACGTGAGCAATAGTTTTAACGATATATCAAAACTAGACACCTTAGCACTAACCAAAATTGCTGCTGGCAAAGCCAATGGTTCGGCAGGGGCCAGAGCAATAGAACCCGGTAAATATACCGTGATACTTGAACCACTGGCAGCAAGTGATATGCTTTCAAATTTAGTCAGGAGTTTTGATGCCCGAGGTGCAGAAGAAGGCCGAAGCTTCATGAGTAAAAAAGGGGGTGGCGCCCGTCTTGGCGAGCAGCTTTTCAATGAGCAGGTCAACATTTATTCAGATCCTTTCAATCCAGACCTTCCGGGAGCAACCTGGAATGGAGATGGCCTCCCGATTGAGCGAACCAGCTGGGTAGAAAAAGGGGTAGTTAAAAATCTTAGTTACTCACGCTTCTGGGCGCAAAAAAAAGGAGTTAAGCCAATCCCGGGTGCCGGAAGAATCATTATGGAAGGCGGCTCAGCATCTTTAGAAGACCTGATTAAAAGTACTGAAAAAGGAATTTTAGTGACTCGTTTCTGGTATATACGAAGTGTAGATCCTCAAACTTTACTTCAAACCGGATTGACAAGGGACGGCACTTTTTACATTGAAAACGGAAAAATTATGTTCCCGATCAAAAACTTCAGGTTCAATGAAAGTCCGATCATTATGCTGAATAATGTGGAAGCTCTCGGCAAACCTGAACGAAATGGCAATATGATTGTGCCGCCAATGAAGATTAGAGACTTTACCTTTTCTTCTCTTTCTGATGCAGTTTAATTTTATCCTATAGTTTCATTATTTAACATTTTGAGAAGAAGAGATTTTCTTTATTTATCGGGTATGGGAGTTGGTGCATCCATGCTTCAATCAATACCGGTCATTGGAAGGGATATCGCGATTGAGGGAGCATTGATTCCTGTTGATGCAGCCCTTAAGAAGCGATTAGCCGACGTGGCATTGAATGCTGCAAGATCTAAAGGAGCAACTTATGCCGATGTCAGGATTGGAAGATATCTGAATCAGTTCTTAACTACCCGCGAAAACCGGGTTGAGAATATCAGTAATACCGAATCTTATGGTATGGGTATTCGCGTTATCGCCAATGGGAGTTGGGGTTTTGCTTCCACCGACCAGCTAACGGAAGATAATATTGCGCGTGCAGCAGCAACAGCAGTTCAGATTGCAAAAGTGAATTCAAAACTGCTCACCGAGCCGGTAAAACTTGCACCCCAAAAAGGATATGGAGAGGTGAGTTGGCAAACACCCATTGAAAAGAATGCCTTTGAGATTCCAATCAAAGAAAAAACTGAGCTTTTGCTTGCAGTCAATGATGCCGCCATGAAAGGTGGTGCCAATTACATCAATTCATCGCTTTTTCTGGTCAATGAGCAGAAATACTTTGCTTCTACCGAGGGTTCATACATTGATCAGGATATACACAGGCTCTGGCCAACCTTCACAGTGACCAAAATCGATCCGAAATCAGGGAAATTTGAAACCCGGAATTCTCTAAGTTCTCCAATGGGTATGGGATATGAATACCTGATACCTAAGAAAGAGGAAGAAATCGACGGATTATTCACAATCTACAAAAATCGGTACAACATGCTCGAGGATGTCACAACCGCAACTCGGCATGTGGATGAAAAGTTAAGATCTAAGCCTTTTGAAGCAGGAAAATATGATCTGGTAATTGATCCTACCAACTTGTTCCTGACCATACATGAATCTGTAGGTCATCCTTCTGAACTCGACCGTGTACTGGGTTATGAAGCCAATTATGCGGGAACAAGTTTCCTTACCCTGGATAAATGGGAAAGTAAGAAATTCAATTTTGGAAGTAATATTGTCAATTTTGAAGCCGATAAAACTCAGAAAGGCTCATTAGCAGCGGTTGGATATGACGATGAGGGTGTAAAATGTAAAAACTGGGATATTATCAAGGATGGGATACTGGTCAATTATCAAACCATACGCGATCAGGCACATATTTTAGGCCTGCCTGAATCGCAGGGCTGCTGTTATGCCGACAGCTGGAGCAGCGTGCAATTCCAGCGCATGCCTAATGTTTCATTGAAACCGGGAAAGGAGGCATTGAGTCCTCAGGATATGATTAAAAATGTCGAAAAAGGCATTTATATTTTCGGGCGAAACTCTTATTCCATTGACCAGCAGCGTTATAATTTCCAGTTCAGCGGACAGCTTTGTTTTGAGATTAAAGACGGTAAGATTGGCGGATTATTGAAGGATGTTGCTTATCAGGCAAATACTCAGGAATTCTGGAATGCCTGTTCGGCCATTTGTGATGAAAAAGATTACCGCACAGGCGGATCTTTCTTTGATGGGAAAGGACAACCAAGTCAGGTGAGTGCGGTATCTCATGGATGTTCTACAACTTTGTTCAAGGGAGTGAATGTGATTAATACGGGGAGGAAAATTTAGAATTTAATTGAGAGTGGAGAATTGAGAGTGGAGAATGGACAGTTGACAATTAATATGACTGCTAAATTTGACATTTAGTATTCTATCACAGATAACTAACAACTGATAACTAACATTTGGAATGAGAAATAAGATCGCATCGGTAATTAAAAAGCAGGATGCGATTTTTTTTCAAGAGATTTTTTAAAAAAACAATATAATCCTAAAAAGACACGCGCCTACCTGTAACTTAAGCAGCGGCATAAAGTCTGATATTTGTAAAAACACAGAATAAATTATTTATTTAATCTAGCCCAATCCGCTCTCGAGGGTACTTTTACTTTCAAAGCGGTGTTCCTAAACTAACCAATTAGATGAAAAGAAGAGATTTTATTTACCTGACGGGCATGGGTGCTTCAGCAGCCATGATGCCCTCGATTCCGGTCTGGGGCAATGATGTGCCTCTGGATACCGCATTAGACCGGATCGATCCGGCATTGAAAAAGCGGATGGCCAATGTTGCACTGAATGCGGCAAGATCGCGTGGTGCTACCTACACCGATGTACGAATCGGGAGATATCTAAACCAGTTTGTGGTAACCCGGGAAGATAAGGTAGAAAATATTGTGAATACAGAAAGCTATGGGATGGGTGTCCGGGTGATTGCCAATGGTAGCTGGGGTTTTGCCGCAACCGACAAAATGGATACCGACAGCATTGCCAAAGCAGCAGAACTTGCAGTAGCCATTGCGAAAGAAAACTCACGCTTGCTCTTGGAACCTGTTCAATTGGCTCCTCAAAAGGGATATGGTGAAGTTAGCTGGAAGGCCCCAATAGAAAAGAATGCCTTTGAAGTTCCGATGAAGGAAAAGGTAGATCTTTTACTTTCAGTGAACGATGCGGCTTTAAAAGGAGGTGCGAATTATGCCAATTCAATCCTCTTTCTGGTGAACGAACAAAAATATTTCGCCTCTACCGATGGTTCCTATATCGATCAGGATGTACACCGCATTTGGCCAACCTTCTTCCTGACCAAGATTGATGCGAAATCAGGTAAATTCGAAACCCAAAATGCATTAAGTGCACCAATGGGAATGGGTTATGAATACCTGCAGGCTGGTCCGGAGCATAAAATAAAGGGGATTACGACCCTGTACAAAAGCCGCTACGATATGCTGGAAGATGCCAAATCTGCAGCAGAGCAGGTGGGACAAAAAATCACAGCCAAATCGGTTGAAGCGGGTAAATATGATCTGATTCTTGATCCTTCGCACCTTTGGTTGACAATCCATGAATCTTCAGGTCACCCAACAGAACTGGATCGCGTATTAGGATATGAAGCTAATTTCGCCGGAACAAGTTTTCTGACCCTCGATAAATGGCAATCCAGGAACTTCAAATACGGCAGTGAACTGGTCAATATTCAGGGTGATAAAACCCAGCCCGGATCGTTGGGTGCTGTGGGCTATGATGATGAAGGTGTAGGCACAAAAAAATGGGATATCATTAAAGATGGAGTATTGGTCAATTACCAGGCCATCCGCGATCAGGCACATATAGTTGGCTTAAATGAATCGCAGGGTTGCTGCTACGCCGATAACTGGAGCAGTGTTCAGTTCCAGCGTATGCCAAATGTATCCCTGATGCCTGGAAAACAGAAGAAAAGTATTGATGATCTGATTAAAAACGTCGAAAAAGGAATTTACATCATTGGAGATGGTTCATTCTCTATCGACCAGCAGCGTTATAATTTCCAGTTTGGGGGACAGCTTTATTATGAAATTAAGGAAGGTAAAATTGCCGGAATGCTTAAGGATGTTGCCTATCAGGCTAATACTCGGGAGTTCTGGAACGCCTGCAGTGATATGTGTGATGAAAGCGATTATCGTCTCGGTGGCTCATTCTTTGATGGGAAAGGTCAACCTATGCAAACCAGTGCGGTATCACATGGTTGTGCCACCACACGATTTAATGGAGTTAATGTAATCAATACAGCTAGAAAAATCTGAGGATAAGATTATGTCAATATTAAGTAAAGAAGAGGCACAGGCTTTATTAAAGAAAGTGCTTAGCTATTCCAAAGCAGATGAATGCGAAGTTAACCTCAATGGTTCTGATGCCGGAAATATACGTTATGCACGCAATTCGGTTTCAACAAGCGGAGGCATCAGCCAGAATACCCTTGTCGTATCCTCAGCATTTGGAAAAAAACTAGGCGTAGCCACCATAAATGAGTTTGATGATGAATCTCTAAAAAAAGTAGTTCAGAGGGCCGAAGAAACTGCGATGCTTGCTCCCGAAAATCCGGAATTTGTATCATTTCTGGGACCGCAAACCTATCCCACTTCCCCAACATTTGTACAGACAACCGCGAATATGGGTCCAAAAGAACGTGCAGATGCTGTGGCAGCAAGTTTGCAGATCTCAAAGGAAAATAAACTCAATGCTGCAGGATTTCTGGAGAACAATACCTCCTATGCAGCGATGATGAATTCAAAAGGTTTGTTTGCCTACAATACCTCTACTGGGGTAAGTTTTAACGTGACTTTACGTACCGAAGATGGAAAAGGCTCAGGTTATGCCACCAAATCCTACAATGATTTCAATAAACTGGATGTAAAAAAGGCAACTGCATCAGCAGCTATGAAAGCAGCCAGTTCTGCCTCGGCCAGAGCTCTTGAACCGGGAAAATACACCGTGATCCTTGAACCTGCAGCTGCCCTGGTTTTACTGGAAAATCTGTTTTTTGGAATGAATGGCCGTCAGGCGGATGAAGGAAGGAGTTTTATGAGCAAACCCGGCGGACTTACAAAACTGGGTGAGAAATTAGTTGATGAGCGGGTAAATATTTATTCCGATCCTTTCCATCCCGAAATGCCAACCAGCACCTGGAGCGGAGATGGAAGACCTCAGGAAAAAATCAACTGGATAGAGAATGGAGTGATAAAAAATCTGTTCTATTCGCGATACTGGGCTCAGAAGAAAGGCATAAAAGCTATCCCATCACCTGATGCAGTGATAATGGCAGGCACTGATCAGTCGCTCGAAGACCTGATCAAGGGTACAGAAAAAGGCATTTTGGTTACGCGCTTGTGGTATATCCGGAGCGTAGATCCTCAAACAGTTTTACTGACCGGACTAACCCGAGATGGTACGTTTTATATCGAGAATGGAGAGATCAAATTCCCGGTAAAGAACTTCAGGTTCAATGAAAGTCCGATCATCATGCTCAACAACCTGGAAGAACTGGGTAAACCAGAGCGAACAGTGAGCGGTGAATCAAATACCAATGCATTGATTCCGCCGATGAAGATCAGGGACTTTACGTTTTCGAGTTTATCGGATGCGGTATAGCTACTACCTGTAGTCGGTTCTGTGGTCGGTCTTATCGCCGACCACTCCAAACTTTTTTTGCTGTATCTTAGTAAAAAATATTGAATAAATATGTCTGATACTAAAATCTTTGAACCTGGATCCTATCGTTATCTTCGGGGTGTAAGGCAGTATTCTGCGGGTATAGCTGCACTGGATGGTTATCGTTTAGAGCGTGTACGATTCAGTCGGCCACTACCACTAAAAGAGGGCTTCTTACAAATCCAACAACATCTCGAATCTTTAGGTCGGCCGCTCGCTGCATTTGGAGCCTGTGAATTACGCTCACCCCAGCCATTTACCGAACAAGGCTTTGTCGACTTTAATAACATCTATATAGAAACTTTAAAAGCCTGGGATATTTACGAAGAGGGTGGTGACAATCCCGTTGCACGCTCTAATGTCATTCCGGAATTGAATAAACCATCGAGTCCGAGTATTCATGCTTTTACATACACCATGCCTGATGCTAATGCAAAACCCTCTTTTGTAATCGCCGGTAGTGCTGAAGCCCCGGAGGGTAAGAGTGATTATCGTACTCATAGCATTAGTCTTGGTGACCTATCCCAGGAAGGTCTGTTGAAAAAAGGGCGTTGGGTGCTTGATGAGATGGAACGTCGCATGGCCGGTCTTGGCTTCACCTGGGCAGATTCTACGGCAACACAAGTGTATAGTGTCCATAACATTCACCCCATTATGGCGAATGAAATTGCAAAACGCGGCGCAGCTTTAAGTGGTGTTGACTGGCATTTCAACCGGCCACCGGTGCAAGATTTAGAGTTTGAAATGGACTGTCGCGGAGTTTATGCTGAATACGTTCTGGATACAAGATAGTCCACCTTTTATCTCCCAAACAGGGCACAGTTACACCATAAGTATCTAAATTAGATGAAAAAAATAGTTCTAATCCTCTTCCTCGCCATTATTGCTAATGCAGGTTATGCTCAAAAGGCCTGGATTAATCTCTTCAATGGCAAAGACCTCAAAGACTGGAAAGTGAAGATCAATGGTCATCCGCTGAATGATAATTATGCGAATACCTTTCGTGTTGAAAACGGAGTAATGAAGGTTTCATATGATGGCTATTCTGAATGGAAAGACCGGTACGGACATATCTTCTATAAAAAGTCATTTTCAGCCTACGTTTTGGTGCTTGAATACCGATTCACAGGCGAGCAAATTCCCGGCGGACCTGGATGGGCTGTCCGAAATAGCGGGGTGATGCTACACGGACAATCGCCAGAAAGTATGGGTCTGAATCAGGATTTCCCAATTTCACTCGAAACCCAGTTTTTAGGAGGTAACGGTAAAGATGAAAGAAGTACACCGAATTTATGTACACCAGGAACTAATGTATTCCTGAATGTAAAGCTGTTTACCCCGCATTGTGTTAACTCTACATCAAAAACCTATCATGGCGATCAGTGGGTTAAAGCAGAGATTGTTGTTTTGGGCGACTCATTGGTGATTCATCGCCTGGAAGGGAAAGAAGTCTTTAAATATACCAAACCACAAATCGGTGGTGGAAGTGTTTCCAATTTCGATCCGGCAGTGAAGATAGATGGTCAAGCTTTGGAAGAAGGATCTATTTCCCTTCAAAGTGAAAGTCACCCGGTAGAATTCAGGAACGTGAAGCTGTTTAATCTGGCTAAATACATGAATGATCCGGCAAAGCTGGATGCTAAACTCAAGGGAATACTCGAGTAGGAAGCTGAAAGCCAAAAGGGAATTTCAATCAATAATTAAACTCTATTCTAAAGTTGCGGTTAACAGGTAACTGGTAACTGGTAACAGACAACAGATATCCTAATTCCCCATCGGTCTTCCCTCAGGAAAAATAATAGGTAATTTATCGGGGTCTTTCGTGTTCTTTTTACCGCTGAAATCTGCCGTCAAAAATTCTCCCATATCAATTTTCCCTGAGATTGTGTTCCCGCTGATTGTACCTGCGAAAGTATAGCTGACTGCCGGTCTGCGCCCCGGACTCAGGAATATAACTTCATTCCCCTCGATGCTTCCGGAAACTTCACGTACTGAAAACTCTGTTTTATGGATTCCTTTGAGCCAGTTTCCATCCTGTTCCAGGTATAAAATATGATCACTTTTGCTGCTGAAATAATCTATTTCCAGATCCCATCGACCTCCTATTTTTGAAGATGCCGGCTTCATTACCGTTTCAACCTTCGGACTTCTCTTCTTAGAAAGTAATTCAAAGATTTTATCCCCAACGATCTTATCCTCACCCGGCTGCATTTGGGAAGCATTTATCGAAATTGAAGCCAATCCCGCATCGGTATTTCTCCCTCCGCCTACTGTAATTCGAGGCTTGGAACTGATCAGCTCCTGTATCAGTTCGGCACTGCTCAAATGCAGTTTCTTAGGATCCCATGATATCGTTAAGGAGGCACTTCGGTTATTAATTCCCTCCCGCTCACGAACGGTAGTTTTTACACTCTCTATTCTGGAAACTCTTTTAGCAATAGCATTCACCCAGTTCATCCAGTTCTTCTCGCGCGCAGCATGATCCATTTTTACCCAGGTTTCTACTGCTACCAGCATGCCAAGGGTCTCTTCACGACCAACTTTGTTATCTCGTCCGGCGCCATGATGGGGTGAGCTGGCCTGCCAGGCCGACATCAGAATATTTTCAGGGCCGAGAAGGAGTCCGGCACATTGCGGACCGCAAATTGCTTTCCCCCCACTGTACGCTACCATGGTTGCCCCATTCATCAAATGAACATTCGGAATTGTCAGAATTTCGGCTGCGGCGTCGGCCAGAATTGGGATATTTAAAGGTCTAGCGATTGCAGCAATTGCTTCCAGACTCATTGGTCCGGGAACCAGATTACCACCACTTAACTTGATCATGGCAGTATTAGGCCCCAAAGCATCCTTAAGTTCTTCTATAGCTTCAACCCGGATGATCTTTACCCCAACATTTTGAATGGCAAAATCGTAAGCACTGAATGACCCTGCAGGAATGATGACTTCTGTTTTATCTAATCCGCTCAGATCAGGAATTCGATGGAGTTTCTCAGGATTACCTCCTGCAACACAAGCTGCAGTTGCCATTTTGAGTGCAGCAGCACAGCCGGAAGTTACCATCCCCCATTCGGCTTTAGTTAACTCAGCAAGCCTCTTCCCCACGGCATCAGCCAGTTCATCCATCTGTACAAAATGTCTTGATGCCGAATCCATGGCCGCTCTGACTTCAGGCAGTTCAATTGATCCGCCGATGATGGTGAAGGTACCCCGGCAGTTGATAACCGGCTCAACCCCAATAGACTAGAATATTTGCGGACCAGGTGTTAGCGGACCATCAGGCACAACAGGAACGATGAACTCATTATTAGCCCCCATAGCTGTTTCAGGTGATCCGGTGATAGCTCGTGCCATCGGCAAAAAAGTAAGTCCCTTGATTAATTCTCTTCTTTTCATTGATGATATGTTTATACTGGTTTACCTGAAAGCAATTTCATGTAATTTTCAGAGAAAAGCAACAGGAAGAGCAAGCATAAAGGTGAAAGCTTAGAGCTAAAAGGAAATTTTTATTCTTGATTCAAGATAAACAGCTCATCAAATCAACCTATCCTTAATCACCAGCGTCCCGGCAATCTTATCATGCAGACATTGCTGCTTCCTGTCAAAAAAGCCCATCATATAACCCAGTCCGATAGTGCCTGTACTGATCATTTTGGATAAGTTTCTGATCAATGAATGTCCAAAGGCAATAGGTGCTCCCTTCTCGTCGGATACCTTAAGTCCCATTAAGATTTTACCCCAGCTACCCTGTCTTACTGAGGATTCCATCAGGGTACAATAAATTAGTTTTGAAAGGGGAATGATTGCGAGTCCGGCTACAGAAACAACGATTCGCATTTGTTTCTCATCAATAAAAATCACTACGATTGTTGCAATGACACAATATATGGCGAAAATAATGAAGTAGTCAATGATTACTGCGAGAAGCCTAACGTCCAGGGAAGCGAAGTATTG
>Ga0194130_10001956_pt1 | contig 31197 bp, 15 predicted proteins | sample TA2KigsurfametaG_FD_160084 | JGI IMG/M metagenome (GOLD analysis project Ga0194130, IMG submission 160084) | Freshwater microbial communities from Lake Tanganyika, Tanzania - TA2015050 Kigoma 12 surface | ecosystem: Environmental > Aquatic > Freshwater > Lake | place: Tanzania: Lake Tanganyika...
CGTCTGCGGAGCCAGGGCGTGATGAACTTGGTGATGACTTTGGTGGTGTTCGCCTATCGCGATTCTTATCAGGAATAATAGTTCCATCACGGGTCATTTTCGGACGTGATGCTTGCGCTCTTGCTTCGCGACGTCTCCGGTAGTAGTCGCTCATGCGCTTGTCGTCTTCTCGAACCATATCAGGCGGAATGTAGGTCCCATCGGCCGCAATTTTTCCACCATTTGGCAGACGTCCAGGGTTCCAGTTCGTTTTATCGCCCGGTTTTAGCTTGGAAATCTGATCGCGCATCAAGCGTCCAAATGCGTTCCAGTCAACACCGGACTCAGATAGGTTTTGGCGAATGGCACCGCGCTCACGAGAGTCGGCTGATCCACGTTCCTTTTCGTACTTCTTTTTCTTATCTTTATCTGTTTGCGTTGGGCGAGCGTAATCCGTGCCTTCTTGGACTGTTCCATCGCCATCTCTGTCAACTGCATTGGGGTTGTAGTTTGAATCAGCACTTGAACCTGACCCGCCAGAAGTCTGTCCACTTCCGTTGGCTGGACCTTGTTGTCGTTGACCAACAGTGCCAGACATTCCCGCAACTGGTTTGCCGAGCTGTTTCGTGTCGATCTTGACGAATGTATTAAGGGATTTCTTTTTCTGTGCGTCCTGAAGTTGTCGATACTTAGCCAGCAGGCGACGACCTTTGGCCGCGAGCTTTAGCGCTGAAGCACGATTCTTGGGCACTGGTTCACCCCAGGCGTGTGCCGACAATGCGAGACGGGTTGGGCGTCCCTTTTTATCAACCATCGGTCCACGTGGATTGGTGAAGAACCTAACCAGGAAAGATCCCTTACGGCGCATTTTTTCTGGAGTATCGGCAGGACCCTTGACTCCGGGCCTCAGATTCAGGCCTTCTGTTCTGGCGAAGTGCTTACGTCCAGCGGCAGTTAGGCCGCCCTTGGGATCACGCAATACGGGTTTCTTGGCGCTTTTTTCTTCATACTGGGCCCTGGTACCATCTGACTTTTTCTTCCTACGCCTTTTGCGCTTCCCGCCTATCGCACGACGCACATATCCGCCCACTGTATCAAAAAGCCACTTGGCCTCATTCATGGTTTCCTCTGATTCATCGGGAAACATAATGTCGAATTCCTCATCATCGAGTGATTCGATATACTCCAGGGCGTCAAGTTCTTTTTGGTCAATTTCCAGGAATGGATATGTCTTTTTGTCCTTTTCCTCAGTTATTGGGCCACCAACAATCCACGCATCACATGTTCTGGACGCAGCACACTTAAAGTCGAAGGCCTCACAATAACCCAAGTCACCGGCCTCGATTACATCCCAGGCGTTGTTGCCAGCTTCGTTTCCAAGACCGTCCTCTATGCATTCGAGCATGCGGGGTGTTTTAACAAAAGCAGCACAATTTCCACAAAGCTGTTTCTTCGACTCAGCTATGGTGACCTTCCATCTATCTGCTTTCGCGTTCCAGAAGGTTTCATTCGCCATCTTGGGATTTAGCGGCCCATATCCTGCGGTATCGATGCAATTCTGGCGATTTTTGAGGTTTTCCGCAATATCACGAGTAGCGAGAGGACAACGTCCACCCTCGGCCTTGGTTCCTATTTCGGAGAGATCATCCAATACTTTGATCTCCTTGATGCTAAATATATCCATTAGCCCTCGCTGTCATGGAATTTGCCAGGCTTGCGCTTCTTTTTCTTTATGGAAATATTATCAATGATGATTTCTTCAAGATCATCTGCTGAGCCTTTGTAGTTTTTGGTGATCCTATCTAGTTCACTAAGATCAAAATCATCGTCGTCGTCTGGATATTGTTTTCTTCCCATGCCTAATCCATTGTACAAATGAAAAGGCCCCTCCGTTGAACAGCCTGAGCCATTCTTCGGAGGGGCCGTCTCACATTGCTTCTACCTCTACATCAACTCCGGCTATCAGGCTGATGGCGCCTCGTCGAAGGTGACCTTCACGAAGGCCTCTGGGCGCTTCACGGCGAGAGCAAGGCGCTGTTCGGCCAGAACGACGATGGCGTTCCGGACGAAGAAGTCGCTGTGCTGCTCGCTGATGCGGATGCTGGCCTGCTCGCGGTCGTACAGCTGAGCGCCGGTACCGAATGCACCGATGAGGGCGGTTCCTTCGGGGATGGCGGGGGTCTCAACCACGGGGATGCGCCACAAGCGTGGTTCGCCACCGAGTGCCACGGAAACAGCGACCAAGTACTGGCCGTTGTTGTCCTTGGCAAGTTCGATGTCTTCCCAATCGTTGGGGTGCATGACGACGCCGGTTGGCTCGTAGTAGGCCAAGAAGGCCAAGGTAGCGGCGCGACGAACTGCGTCAGCCTTGGTGTCGGCCACTGGAGCGGTAGCGCCATCGGACCAGGAGTATTCCTGAATACCGGTGGTGCTAAGCACGCCAGTGAGGTTCTCGCCAGTGCCGTCACCGCTCAGAATCTGAGCATCTTCCTGGAGACGCAGACCGTACATCAACTCGTTGTCGATGATGCTACGGAGCTGTGGCTCGTCGGCCAACACGTTGCGGTGGGCGGCTTCCCAGTGAGCGATGGTGCGCACGGGGGCTTGCTCACCGACGAAGGTGAAGGACGACTGGGGCTTGACACCAAAGTTGCTGTTGTCGTTGTTGCGATCAGCAACGGCGCCAGCATTGTTGGTGAAACCGGTCATGCGGAAGTACTCGATTACGGCAGCGCTGGTGGTGCGAACTGGGAACAGATCGCGAACGCGCTTGGTGCGCATCGGGGGAACCACGATGGGGTCACGCTGGATGGTGCCGAATGCGGTGGGGGTGCCGGTGGGCAGAGCCGAGTAGATGTCCTTCACGCTGTAGGCACCAGCGGTCAAGGTCTTGGCGGTGACGAATGGGGCAGGCATGTTTGCGCCATTGCGTCCACCATTCAGGCTCTTGAACTCGGTTGAGTTGATGAACTCGTCACCAATCGACTTGAAGTGAGTTTGTCCGGAAACGCTCGCACCAGCGGCGGCGGCAGCCGCTACTGAGCTTCCTACGGGCTGGCCTCCCCAGCTCTCGACTTCGCGCATGGACTCAAGGCCATCGATGAGGTCCTTGATCTCCCTGATGTCACGCATGTTCTTGTCGAAAGCTGACTTCTGGTCGGTGCTGACTACTACGGTGCCGTTCTCAACCCTAAATGAGTCGGCGATGGACTTGTTATCGGCCATCTTTTGACGAAGTGCGCTTTGCAGTTCGTTCAGGCGGGAAGTGTCTTCTGACATTTGTAACCTCGTTTGATAGGTGTTTGGATTGGTCGGATTTATTGCTCGGCTTAGGTCAGCACCCAGTCCTAGTTACTAACATACAACAACTACCTGGTTGTTTAATGCAACAATTACTACTTTTGTTTAATTTCCGAAAGTTTCTATCATCACTTGAAATATTTTCTGGGATGGTTGTTTTGCTTCTGCAAAAACTAAATACTCCCGCGAAACGTCAATATTATCTACAAATTTATGAGACTCTCCGAATATTGAGGTCTTGGACGGTTTGTTTGACGATTTACCGTCTCGATCCGTGAACACGGAGACGGTAGTTTGAGACATTGATTCTTTCGACTTTTTCATTTTGATCCATCAAATCGAGACATGTAGGACTCCCTGGTCCCAGAACTTTCTGGGCGTTCACTGCGTGATTTTACATCAGCATTTTGCTTACGCTGCTCACGTACGGCCCGAGCGTCGATATAACGCTTTTTATCTGAGCCCACCTCAGTTCCCTCCGCAGTAACGAATTGGCTTTTTTTCTCGTTGTCCCTGTCCTTTAGGAGTGATGCGTACCTTTCCGCAGACCTTGATTCACCAAACTTCCCCAAATGCCAATTGGACTTAAGAAACTTGGTGATTGCTTGACTATCACTTAGCAACTCCCCCGATTCTGTGATTGTGGGTATCACGACGAACATATCCTCATGCTCAAAAGTTATTGGTCGTATTGATACAACTGAACCATCTGGCATTTTTGTAGACGGCAGTGAATCTACATTTATGGTGGACGACTCGAAGGCTAAGCGTCTTTCATTATTTTCGTCCAATCTGCCTTTGGTCGCAATGCCTTGGGTGGCAGCACTTTTGCGTGACCGAATTTTCTTCGACGCAGAGGCTGCCCGACTGGTATTCGGAACGAACTGACGACCCCTTTTGTCTCCAGCCAATTTTTTAGCAATAGTCGCCTTACGTTGAGATGGAGTGAGCCTCCTCCATGCTGCTGCTGGCAAGTATCTACTCATTTTTCCTCGCCTAAGAGCAGGTTTCCCGTCCGCGGTGGTCCAACGCTCTTTGGTCCACTTCTTAAGAGAGCGTTGTGTCTTGCCCAATTTCCCCCTGTACCCACCACCGGCTTTTCTGTAAGCCAAAGCCAGGAGCTGTGCTTTTCTCGCAGACCATTGACCAGGACGACCGCCCTTACTACCGGCCATAATCCTCTTTTTGAGACGTTCGCGCACCTCGGGCTTAGTGTAATTTAGGCTCTTCAGGTGATTCCTGGACGGCAAATTATCGAGAAAGTCTTTTGTTGACTTTTCCACCCATTCTGGAGTTTTTCCATACGCAGACCCACGAGCAGGAACAATTATCGCCGTTCGTTGAATCTGCGAGCTTCTACCACTCTGGCTTGATGGCCTGGTTTCATCTGAAATCATTGGGCTACTTCTTCTTGACGATCCCATTGGGGATGACGGCGAATCTACACTTACCCCCTGGCTCAACGGGAAGGGCAATTATTTTGCAGGAACTGCCGCCCTCCCAGAGAACACAGTTGGCACATTTGACACCGATATCCTTCTTGGGGTTCTCGGCAGCTGGCTTATAGCCTGCCCATACGCCGTCACCGTCCTGGTCGAACTTTCCGTATTTCTGAGTATTGGCAATTAGGTATTCTGCTAGCTCGCGCTCCTGTGGCTCCAGGACAGGGGCTGGCTCGGGTGCGACCGGCATAATGATCAGAGAGGCGTTCCCACTAATCAGCCTCATATATGGGGATATCTTTTCTTCCATTAGCTATCCTGCTTTCGTTTGGCTAGTTTAATTTTATCTAATAGTTTACGTACTTTTCCGCCCTGGTTAAGCGAATCCGCCATATTGATCAGCGCGTATTCTGCTGCCGTGATTCTCTGATCACCAGTGTACTTGCCTGTCGATGGGTCCGGGATCTGTCTCATGATTTATTCTCCAGATCTATGAAATTGGCGTCACAAGAAGAACACAGGACGCCGGATTGTTTGATGAATTTCTTGCTTTTTCGAACACCATCTCCCCAAATACACTTTGGGTGTCCGGTTGACTTTACCTTATCCTGGAGTTCCTGTATGTAGTTCGCGGTCTCGGGGTAAAAGAATCGGATCTGCTCTAATTCATCCGGACGAGCAAAGCAGCCACACAGACACTCTCCGCTTATGTGCAGATTTGCCGAAACGGGATTAACGGGTAGATTATATTTTTCCCTATACGTATTCATATTGGCGTTGCTCCAATGAGCCAAGGGTGCGACCCACACGGCGCTGCCGTCCTTCATGATGTCGTCGGTAGTTTTCGAGCGTCTGCTTGATTCTGCGTATCGTACGCCCGAGAAAAATTGTATTACCGTACTGCGAGGACGTAGGATATATTCTTTTTGAATTTGCCTCAGGGCCCGTTGCTTGAGTCTGTTGTACATCAGGTGGTGCATGTTTGGTCCAGGAAAACCCATCTCCATAATCAACTCTTCATATGTAGAGCCGGGGGGTGGAGATTTTTCGATGAGCCGCTTTCCGTAAAACGCACACAACCCACGAACATAATTTCTTGTTTCCTCGATGCCAATCCCCGTATTGATGTGGACAATGTCGTCAACCACACCCTTGGTGACGAAGAACAGCACAGTACTGTCGTTACCTCCAGAAAATAGACAGAACTTTCTCACTGTGTTGGGGTAAGTTTCAGCAGCTAAGTCAATTATTTTTTGCGTTATTGTGATGCAGTCGTCCAGGGATAGATGTTCGATTTCGTGTGGCTTAACAAAAACAAATTTCTGTCTCTGTTTTTCCGCCTCTCTATCACGGAATACTTGAGTCATGGACCAATCTCCTCATCAGTTTCGTCCGTAAATTTTTGTTCCCTGGAAACCGGTGACCAGTCGTCCATTGCCATCCTCAGCATTCTGAGCTTTTCTGCCATTTCGCTGAGATCTCTCTCAGTGAATCCAGGGATGCTCATCGACGGCTTAGCCCGAGCCTGTTCGCCCGTTGTGCGTGATGTTTCGGGATTCTCGATTCGCCGCCGACGCTTTGAACCCTGTTTTCTGTTTTTGTCATTCACCAACAACACCCTCTTCCGTAGGCGGATCGCCAAATAGATTCATGTTTTCTTCTTCTTCGTACTCCTCCGACCACATGATCCCGTGGGACTCGAATAGCTCCCTGGTCGTTTTTCCGCCAGCTGGATTTATGTCAAAAGACGTTATTGAAATTGTGCGTTTCTTTGCCATTTAAATACCTCGTTTACGTTTCGGCCTACTGAAGTCTAAACCATTCCTCGACCCTTTCCCACTGTGTGGGTTTCTCCGAGGACCATGTTGTGCGGCTGATTTCCCATAGGAATGCCTGCATTGCCGCTGGTGTCATGGTCCCGAATTCGGGGAAATCATCAGCAAACTCGCGAGCTAAGTCACGCACAATTTGAGCGAATATAGGGTACACACCTACGGGCATTTTGTCTATTCGGTTGGACTGAAAAAGTGACTGCACGGAAAAGTCTTTGGCAAGCTTTGTTTGAAGTTCCCTCAGCGTGCCGATATGAGTAACGCCTTTTATTGTTACTGTAAAAACACTAGTAGATGGGACCATGACACGATACATCCATGTATCGATAGTTACATTTGGTCCAGCGGGATTGACGAAGTTGAGATAAAAACTTCTTACCTTGAGTCCGGAAAGAATATTGTCAATTGAATCAACTCGATATCCTATCATCAGCGCCTTAATGACATTCGCTACCCCTACTGGCCCCTTGCTAGCAAAAAGATCTGGGTGGACTCTTGCCAACAAGGCCACCGCGTTGCTCTTTGAAGCGGCACCAAACTCGCTAACAAACAAATCAATGAATTTTGATGGTGTGATGATTTTGTCTTCCATAGTCTTTATCCATCGAGCGAGATCGTCCGACATTCGCATTCCACTGACACCGCCAAGCGGTATGGTTACTGAGAAATCGGCATCACGCGCTATTGTCGAGGCGACAACATTGACTTTCTTGACGTTCGAAGAAACCTTTTCCAGTGGAGACAAGGCAGCCATCATGGCGAAAATTTCTTCGTTGGCGAATTTTTTTCTCCCCGACACTTGCTGGAGCGCGTTTAGGTCTTTATTCAGGGTGACCAGCCCCTTCCTGATGCGTGGATACCACTGCAGGGCACTTTTTATCTCTTTTTTGAATTTGCGATCCCCGAGTTCCTGGCGCCTACTGGCAATTACTGCGCGAACTAATTGCGTTACTGCCTCATAATCAAGGCCAAGTTTATTAAATACACGGAACATGCGTTCTCTGCTCTTGGGGTCTTCTTCCAAAAATACTCCCTCGTCCAAAAATCGAGAGTCCAATGCGTACTTTGTGCTGGATTTAGATCCTGCCGGAGCTGATCTTTCGCCGAAAGACAGGGCATCGCCGAAATCTGTCATGCGGTAGGAGGCAACGACCTTGCCTGACGCGGATGCGTTACCCATTGAATCAATCATGGGCTCATCCGTGGGCACTACCGTTCGGGTGGGATCAACCTCGAACAAAAATTCACCAGATGTTTGACTTTTGCTACCGGGTATCGGATTTTCGTATTTGCCCGACGCATCACTAACAAGGACTGGCGAAAATGCAGCAGGAGCAAGACTATTGTTATACCGTATCAAAGATCCAGGTTTAATTTTTTCGTCCATCGATGTGTACATAAACGAGACTCCATCATTATGGACTTCATTCAGCTCGGATAACTCGACCAAAGTGATATTGGCTTTTTTCTTTACCGAGGAAATTTTAAATCGCCCTCTAACTATTGCTTCGGTCGGGCCGTCTTTCCATTTCTCGGGATCAACCCTGGAGTCGTCATAAATTACCCCGCGTGCCGTGCGGGGAATAGCAAAGAGTACTCGCTGTCGCGATTTTGACGTCCCTGATAGCCCCACTGCTTGGCTTGCTCTATCGGCTTGAGTAAATGCTTCGTTGGGGGAAAACGAAACCGAAGAAGCCCTAAACATCACCGTATTTCCATTCTTGATGGACTCAAGCAATATTGACGGGTCGTTGTGGTCGAAGGCCCTAAACATTGTTCCGACATTTATTTGTGGGGCTAGATCCAATAGTCTGTCCAATGAGTCGATATATTCGGCATGATCCATCGCGTCGATTCCCGTAGTGGGTTTAGTTAGTAGGCCAAGCATCCATCGTACGACTGAATTTTGCATAGACGGGTCTTGGCGCATTAGCCCCATTGCTCTCAATGCTCCCAATGATGTATTTTCGTCGATAAACCGGGAGGGGAGAATTCGTCCTGGTCCAATTACTGGCGCAGATGACATCCAGTTACCGTGTTGAACCTGAGGAAAATCTAGTGAATTTATATTAATACGTGGAGCAATGAGTCGTGGTCGTGTCGTGGATTTGCTCCCACTAATTGAATTTATACTTTCAATACCGAATGACTCCAATAGCTGATTGAAGAATTTGTGACGATTTGGGAATAATGAGGCGAAATTATACTCCTCACCCATCCCGGTTTGTTTATTACCCAATACTCCTAAAAGTTCTGACATTAAAAACAAACTGAATGCTTCTGCAAAATCTTCTTGCATTCCCACGTCTTGGTCCTCGTATGACGTCGCGTAGTCTGTAACGCGTGTCATCTCGGGCGTAATTCGACTGAGGTGATATTGTTCCAAATCACTACTATCAAGTCGTCTCGATTGATTGAAAATGAAATCCTTGACCATCGCGTCGGCATAGGCCCTGGAAAGGCTGAATCGCGAAGGGAGATCCTCTTGAGCAAGAAACGCTTTCCAGTTTCCGCCAAGAGAGGAGTAACCGCTCGGCACCACATCCAATAAATGGCCAATTTCATGAGATAAAATAATTATGCGAGCATGCAGCCGCTTTGCATTTGGGTTATCCCAAATTGAAATGCTTTTTGCGACAGGTATAGCCACCGCAGCATTATCAAAATCTTCGTGGGCATCATCAATAAAAGAAACTAGCAATGGTCGGGCATGGCTAGGGATATTGCGCGAAAGCAACAGCTGAGTAATGTTGTCGACCGTTGTCTGTGTTTCTGGAATATCAAGGTGCTGAAGCGCCATTGTTGAATCAATTCGATTAATCGTCTTCTCGGAAGCTTGGCCAAGTCGCTCCATGATGGTCGTGGGTTTAGTGCCGAGTTTCATGATCGACTGAGCGGCTTCTTCTGGGATGTGAATTGAAAAAATCGAAACATCACTAGCTTGATTAAATGGGATCATGGATACGAGGGCCGATGATCGTTGTTTTGTTCTGCCACTCACCTCAATCCCAGTAACAAGGGAATAATTGGGGAAGGTAGCCAGCCCTTTTATTTCGATAATTTCCAGGCCATTGAGGTTTTTCCTATCCATTTTGCTTGAGTCTGGATTGAGATACGTTTGGAGGACCGATTGAGCAAATGGGGTAATATCTGTGTTTTGTATATCAATATAACTTACAATATTTTTGTTTCCGAGCTGAACTGGTGACACAAATTCCGTAATAGCTGATGGGGCCGTACTTGATCTACTGCCCGCTAACTGCTGATTGGTCGGCATCTGAGTAGCAGTCGGTATAAGGCTAATAAATACCGGACGCTCCCAGGGGGTTGAATCCTGGACAAAGCTATCGCCATCGCCATCTTGTGCTTTGGGGTCATAGCGTGAAGATAGCGGGCGTTTCATTGCTGCCTCCATTTCCACGCATTGAGTGAACCAGGGAAATTTGTATTGCCGACACTGGAATTGGGGGCCTTGGTCAATCCAGCCAGTGCTGCTGGTAGGAATCGTCCGAGGTTGTCTATCCCAGTATTGTATACGTATACGGTGCCTTTAAAATAACGCGCGGGGTCGATTCCCCCTACTGAGAAAAACATTTTTGGTACTCCGCCTTGGACGAGTATTGTGCGGAGTGCGTCGATTTGCTGAGGCGTAAGTTGGCGATTGCCTATATCGGCAACAAGCGAATAGGGAGGTTTCCCTCTAGCACGGTTGTTAAAACTTATGTCAATCCGCACCAGGCCCTCATCCATAACGGCAACCCAAGGTCGGTCGGATCTAGTATCTAACGGGGAACCCATGTCCTCCCGCCAAAGATCAACATGATTTTTAATCGGCAACATGGTACCGTCCGGGTATAACCATGCCTTGCCTGAGTCGGGAAACGAATCTATGTAGTCGTCTGCCGAAATTCTTTTAAAGTCCCTAAGACCATCATTGTAAGCGGTTGAGGATTTGGAGCCAGCGAGCGGACTTTCCCCAACAACGGCACGTGGGTTCTCTGGATATCCGAACATTTTTGGCGAAATATCAAGCCATAGTGGTATCTCTAGATGGGGCACATCTGGATCGTTGGGATAATTTTTAAACTGTCGTTCTTGTTCTCGATTAAAGAAATTGGTAAGCAACCATCCGCTCGGAGAGTAGCCGTGAAGCATCCAGATTAAATAGTTGGACGCGAAGTCGCCATGTCGTGTTGCGCCAAGCCCTGCAACAATATGACCCAATTCGTGCTCCCACCCTCCGGGGAGGTCTTCTGGATAAAGGAGATTGGCGATGTGATCAATATTGGGGGCACTCATAACTCGCATTAGGCCAGGAAGAATGTTTGCTGCTATATTGCCAATAGGCTCAGATGCGTTCAGGTCGGCAAACAGTGCATCAGCCAAAGCAGCATCGCGTGATTGATTTTCTCGGAATTCATTAATTTTGTCCTCAGGAACATCTATGGCGTCACGCTTATCTAGGTATGCCGTAAATCTATTTACGAATGTTTCGAGATGGTTAAAAGAGTCATCAATAGCCTTCTTCGCCAATATTAACTTCTCCCTGACCAACCCTGCTGCTTCGCTGTCTCCAAAATCAAATACATCTTCAATGTTTGATTCGAAAAGTTGCGCAAAATATGCCCTGGACTCATTGCGGCCCAATAATCCGTTTACTAACTGGTCCTGCCAATCAGCAAAGCGAGCACGGTTGTAACTCTGCATAAATTTTTGTATGAGAATAGTTAATGAGTCGTCGTCATATGGGTTCAGATACACATTGGCCAAAGCATTTTGCTCAAGATATAATGTTGTCCCCTGGTACCGGGCACGCTCATCTGGTGATTCGTCCTGGTATTCGTCCACATCATCAAAATCTGGCTCTAATCCCCACGTTGCCAAATCGGCCGACCCCCGATAAGAGACTATCGGCTTACCATCGAGGTCGTAAAACGATATGACATTGTCGCCATCGGAATCGCGGTATATTTCGTACGACCAACCATTAATGATTGGATCCATTTCCTGTCGACGCTGCTTGACGAAGTCATTAATAGCTCGTCGCTCATCGGGGGTGAGATATTCGATTCTTCTCAACAACCGAATATCTTCGTCACTAATACCGATTTGGTCCGTTAATTCGCTGATATAGCCGTACGAAATTATTGGGACATGTGGATGCTTGCTGCTCTCCGTGATTTGCATCTGCTGAAAGATTCGTAGCGCCAGAGCCTTAAGTTCATACTGTTGAGAGTTTGCAAATGTAAAACTCAGCTGCTCTGGAGAATTTCTTGCAATCTCACTGAGGGTTTTATTAATGAGGGCAACGTCTTCGAGCTGAATTTGTGGTGCTGGTGGTTGCGCAGTAGATGACTTTGACCCACCTGAAAAATCATTTACCGAGTCAATAGAAACTATATTTATTGTTTCTGGATCGGTAAGAATTTCACTTTCGCCACGACGTGTCAAGAAGGCGTGCACATCCTTTTTGCTTACCGTAGCGGTAGTTACATAGCCCGGCGACTTCTCCATGTTTGCAAACCGATCAGCGAACCACTGAGCGATAGATGGATCTGTTGTCCATGACCAGCCATCATCACGATCTTCGGTGTGCCCCTGATAGACGGTAATTGTATCTGGCAAAGCGTCATATTCAAGTCGTTCATCATCCATCATCATTGATAGTCGACCTGATCTTGGTGATGCAAGTAGCTCATCCCAGATATGCCGCATTTCTGGAATATTTTCAGAGTCTATCCATACATCAGCAAGAAGCGACCAGTATTCATCGTCAGACATATCGTCTGCTATTTCTTCGAATGCCTCCGCGCGATAGGGGCGCTCGTGAAGGAAAACGAAAGTGTCCCAGTCCTTGTTGGCGCGGGCCAAAATCGCAGCTGCTTGCTTGCGGCGTAGTTGCTCGTTGAGAAAGGAATCCAGGACAGGGATATAGAGTCCATGAATAAATTTATGCCGAATGAATGACAGTCCTGTTCCATCATCCGAAACGGCATCTCTCAATTCTTGAATCAGTTCTTCGTCATTGCCCGGTCCCAGTAGACGCTCAAATTGAAGTCGGGTATTTTCAGGTAAATTGTCCCATGACTCAGGCATTCCTGGCTTTGGTCCTGTTGACGACTTTGAACCAGGGCGACCCTCTGGTAGTCCCCATGTCGCATCTGGTAGTTCTGCCCACAACGGAACACGAATTATGGGTAGAGTTTCGCGCTCCGAAGTGCTGATTACATTACCAGGAATACGACTTTCGCGGTCATATGGCTCACCGATAGACCATTCCCTGTTGTTGTTTGATTGCATTGAATTGAATGAATTGAGGAAAACATGTGCGGCATCATTGCCTCCAAGAGACAAAAAGGCCGCATAGTTTGAAGCAAAATCACCATGCCTATCGGCTCCCAAACCGAGCACAAGATGCCCCATCTCATGCAGGAACAAATCCGGATTTTTGAGAAAGCCGAGAAAAAAACCAGAGGTGAAGTAATCGCTAGGCTCATTCATGAGGGCGAATATAAGATGTTCCATCATGAAAGTGGTCATGTCGAATATCTTGAGATCATCGCGGCCAGGATAAAGTTGTTGAATCACCCCGTATAGATTTTCGCGAACAGATTTCACCTCTTCTGCGGTCATCGAAGGAGCTACCCCAACGGACCTACGTAGGGAATCCCGAGCTTCGAGGGAACGGGAAAGGATGCGCAATTTTGCAGTGTGGACTTCGGTGACTTTTGCCATCTGGGCTGCGTACCATTGCCCAATTTCATTATCGGCGAAATCAATGTAATCAGCGATATCGAGGATTAGTCCTCTTCTCATAAGCTCATTGGTACTTGCTCCGCGCATTGACTCATCACGTAGCAGGGACTGCAAATCTAGGCGTTTGAAATGCTGCTTAAGAATTGCTGTCCATTCGTTCATCATTACACTCAGTACATCAAACCTATCCATGTCATCTATTGATGAGCCATAAAAGTGTTCTGCAAACCGGTCCAGAAGCACCGAAGTTGGGCTCCCGTATTCAGTATCTGTATCTAGGTCAGCTTTAAATGTCAAGATTGTTTGACCATCAGAGGATTTGAGCTCTACGCCTTCACCGAATAGATAACCCAAGCTAGATCTTGGAAATGAAACCCCTACGTAGTCGATAATATCGCTGTCGTCAAAACGCAGTTTTCTATAGTCGAGGATGTCGGGTTTTGGAATTTCAATTAATTCTCCATCACGGTATAATTGTGTCCCAAAAACTCGATATTCATTGGCAGCCAAGAGTTCGGCAACTGCACGCGCAATCGCTAGACGATCTTCTTTTGACGGATAAGCAACAGTTTCTATTGCTGAGATTTCACTTGGGGAAAGACCCAAAGCGTCCATCAGGATAGGCACTCGTGGCATTCGCACAAGAGGCACTTGCGTATGTCCGGGTGCCCACCCCACTTCGGCCTGTTGGATGAATCGCAATAGGTATGTTTCCAGATCAGTAGCCGCGAGACGCATATCCTCAGGCGAAAGGGTGACTTGCTTTATTCGTGATGTGGTCGATTTGGAACCGACAAGCGGCTGTTCTGTGCTTGGCTCATCAGTATCGTTAATTTCAACTGCAGGCAGATACCCCTTATCATCCCTGCGATTATCTAAAGGCATGAATCTCTGATTGACGAATATCGCATCAATGAGTTTTTGTGTATTTGCTACTGAAGTAAATAGGCGATTGCGCTCGGCCACACTGTCCTGTTCTAGCTCAAGATAATTGGCCATTGCCCTTATGGACATCGTTCTTTTCCACAAAAGGGCAGGGTTCGAGCCATCAAATATTGCATCGCTAGATTTTGCTTTTTCTGTCAGTACCTCGATTAAACGGTCTGGTGAATTTGTGTCAGTGAGCTCGAAAAGATCAATCACAGAACCGTCTGGCAGGGGGAATCGGCGTAACTGCTCCATTTCTCGCGTCATCGCGCTATTTTTTCGTGCTAGGCGTGATAGTTCATCCGACAGGTCAACCCTGGCCGCGTCAATCGATTTCAGCTGATCATTCCATTCGGAAGCTGTTAACCCCCTATAGGTAAGATCATACCTACCCTCAGCAGTTACTTTTTCGAAAAAGTCTGCCAATTCGCCAAGTGACGTTCCTCGAAATGTAGAAATGGTGTCATTTGTGCTGGCTGGCAATCGAACCGAGGGCGTTCCTGAGTGCTCCTTTGGAATGTGCTTGCGTGAGGAAAAGATCGCTCCATCCAGATTTGTGTTATTTGTCGTAATAGCACCAGACAGATCCGTTCCAGAAAAATCAGTATTGCGAAAATCCGCATCGGACATAATGAACATTTGTCCGTTGCCGATACCTTTGAAGCTTGCCCGACGCACCGATGAACCCTGAAAGTCAATTGGACCAACAGCATTAACTCCGTCAAAGTTGCTCGACCTAAGATCGCTGTCCCGAAATTCTACGTTAGCCAATGTCGAGCTAGAAAGATCTGCTCCTCTGAGACCTACGCCAATAAACGCACTTTCCGATATATCTGACTTCATTAGATGTGCACCATCAAGATCTGAATCAGTAAATGAAGTCTTTGAAATCAGGGATTTTATAAGATTGCGTTTGGGCAATAAAGCTGAATTAAAGTCACCGTTGGATACAGCTAAGCGCCCCCCTATTATCAGGCCCGAAAACATATCCGACTCGTTTGAATTAACGTCGATAATCGATGGAAGTATTCGCAATCCATGTTTCCCAAATGAACGAGTATTACCTATTGGTTTTCGCATCGTTACGGGCAGCGTTGTGGTTTCATCAATTATTGCGTTAACGAGCTGTGATGCTGCTACTTTTGCGCCCTGCATATTTGCGCCACTCAAGTCGGCATTATCTAGGTTGGCCATCATTAGGTTGGTGTCGGTGAAATTTGCTCCACGTAAATTGGAACCAACCAATGTTGCCCCAGTCATGTCTGCTCCGCCAAAATCAGAACCAGCAAAGTTGCCCTGAGACATATCGACGAAACGCATATCCGTTGCGGCCCCACCACCTGGCGATAGTGTTTTTATTGCCGGGAGGTATGCCTTGCGCATACTTGCGCCGAGCAGTGAAGATCCAGAAAATTGGACGGCTATTCCATTTACGGAATCGAGGTTAGAAAAAGACATGTCCAGATTGGTGAAGTCCGCATCGTCAACTAGTTCCTGCCCCTGAATATCTATTCCTGCCGTAGGAATATCTTGCATATCGTTGCGACTTAGTTTTTTTTCACCGAAGAAGCCTCTAATTCTAAATGAGTCGGAGTTATTAAATGATTTAAGCACCGATACAGTCGGTTTTTTTTGCCGGAATGGAGCATTTAAGGAGGATATTGCCAGCATTTCTTCAACTGCGTCAGAATCCGTGCCGAAAATTTGCTTGAATTTCTTGGCGTTTCTTATTTTGAATAATCCTGAATCGTCGTGTCCCGCAACCAACTTGGGACCGCCACTTCTGGAGTTATCCCAAATATTCATGCGATTAAATAACCCAGACATAATTTGCTGTTTAACATTATTCACGTAGTTGCGATTCGTAAGTCTGGCAAAAGTTGCGCCAAGAATAGGTCCAGTTTCTTTTTCGCGCTCAGTGATTCTGCGTTCAAGCTCACGCTCCGGGACATACATCATGTTTCCAACTATTGAGTAGTTGGCGGAAGCAAAAGAACGCAGAAGTTCGGAGTTATTGCCATAATCGTCTATAACTACGTCTACTGACTCATTGATTCCGGCAGAAGCTGCTTTTCGTTGTGTGTGGCGCGCTGAAGCATGAATTATTGCCGAACCAATTCCGTCGTCGTATCCAGACAGTCGTGGCTTAATTTCATCGATCCCAATATGCAATGATCTATCTGGGCTGGGAACATCCAGTACCCCAGAAGTTATTGAAGATGTTTTACCACTGCCACTGGGGCCAAGGACAAAGTAGGCGCTAGGTTCACGTAATTGCCTTGCCTCATCATTAATTCCGTTCAGCATCTCGTTAATCGCAATCTGTCCGCCGAACCCAGGCATACCACTGGAGCCAGCATCCGTAATGCCAAAGAGTTGTGCGGCTCTTTCCCTCTGTAGACGAGCTGCGCTTAATGTACTCGGCGAAAACTCACCAAACAGTTGAATCGGGACTTCCTCCAACAATCCTGGATTGGCAGAAACTAGGTCAACTAATTGTTGATCATTACTGCTCAGCTTGGTCGTAGATTTAGAACCACGTGTCGGTGCAGATCCTGAATCGAGAAGGTCAAAAAGGTTAGGTATTTCGCGTTCACGGCCTGCTAAGTCCATCATGTCGGAAACAGACATTCCCAGTGTTTCTGCGGCATGCGCTAGCGCCATGCTATCAACTCTGTTTTTTCCAAATGATGTTTCTGGGTCAAATAGAGCGTCTATTGTTTCTGCGAAGTATTCATCACGGCTAAAAGTCGCGTAATCAGATATTTTTCGTGCTGAGTCAAACTCATCACGCGTCCCCCATAGCGAGACAGCGAGGTCGCCCATGTATGTTTTGCGATACCTTTTTTCTCGTTTGGCAGCTTTGGACAGGCGGCGCATCTCACGAGCGATATCTTCGGCAAAGTATCGTAGGCGTCGGTCAACCAGATCGGGCGACATCGCCGCCGCCATATCAGAGAACGCATGTCCGGCTTCGTGGCGAACTATGGACATTCTACGAGCACGAGTTATTCCCTCATAAACCGCGTTGCCGGTTCCCATAATCGCATTTTTGTTGATGCCGATGAATCCACGCGAGTCATACATTCCGCTAATGAGTCCCCAATCACCCTTTTTGAACATCGGCTTTTGGGGAATTTTGCTTGTCGGAATTATTGCCGGAATTCCAAACTTTCCGATTAACCGCTTCATGCCGTTCTGCAGTGATTCATTGCCCAGTTCGGATAGAAGCTCATTGCGTAGGCGTAGTGATGCCCCCCAATCCGGTTCTGCCGCCATAATGGCCCGAAATGCGGCTTCTGCATTTATTCGTGAATAGGGATTATTCGCAATTGAGGCCATCAGCTCCTGTGGATTTACCGGAGTCGATTCCGTGATGATTTCCGATGGTGTTTTGTTTGAAAAATATGTACCAGGTTCGGAAATATTTAACCGTGCGCTGGACTGCATTTTAGCAAGTGCTCGCGAACGCCTATCCGTGAGTGTTTGCCTGGGTCTTTGACTTTCTTTGGCAATCTGACGCGATACTCGCGCTTGCTGTGATGGCGTAAGTGTCGCAACCTGGCCACTTGCTCCCACGACACCTACTGGGATGATCGGACGTCGTTTCCTCATATCTGAATCAAAGACGATTCCATCACCATCGCCGTCAAGTACACCGCTTATGTCCTGAAAAATCTGACCTGGACGTGGCCGTGCGGATATGCGCTCACCTAGGGCCTTGAACTCTACGGGCGTGTCAGTCTCGACTGTATTTAGTTCATTGTGTAGTGACTTTTTGCGCTGACGCCTATTGACTTGACGTATTTCATCCCTAATGATTTTTCTAATTGATTCTCTTTGATGTCTTCGTCCCAACGAAGTTGATCCAGTAAGTCGATTAAAATCAGACATATTGGTGCACGGCATCCATACTGTTTTGCCAGTTTTGGAAATACGGCGACTGACACCAACGCAACCCAGTTGTCGTGACCTCATTCGGGCCGACTCTATATCGGTAAATACATCTGGATCATTGTCACGAGGCTGGTACATCAGGTCGGCCTTAACGAACATGCCAGAAACAAGCCCACCGCCACTGAGTGTGTCGATTGATACAATGCCATTTTCGCCAAGATTTTCCCATTGGCGTCGCAGTCGATTCTGTCCACGCATTTGACGCGGTGTTGATCCGGGCTTTCGGCCTGTCAGCCTCTCCAGCTCGGCGGATGACGAACATGGCTTGAGAAATCCATTTGGGTCTGTGTGCGTGCCTGAGCAGCCAAGGCGTTGTGCTTGGCGTAAAACTAATACTCTGTCCTTAGCGGATGTCGTTCGCATACTCACCAGTGGTGTAGCCTGGGCGCTACTTCTTCTTGTTTTTGGGATTCAGCAACCGATTTATTAGATTTCTAGAAGCTGCGTCAACTGCTCTTCCCACGAGATCTTCTGGTTTATTCGACTTGGGTTCGGGGGCTTTTGAGCGCGTGTTTTCAGGGATCGGACTGTCTTTTTCATATCCACCAGCCCTTAGGAATGCAGTTGATTGAGATGTAACTGCTTTCTGCTTGGGTGATATTGATGTTGTTCCATCGAGATGAATATTGTCATCAAATAAAAACGCCTTGCCCGATGGATGCAGGTGTTCTATAAACTCGTAACTGTCGATATCTTTTTCTGTACGCATGTTATATAGAGCAACCAATTCATCGTAAAAACGTTGCACTTCGAGTTTTGCCTTGGGCGGAATGTCTGGCTTGTTGACGTATTCCTCGACCCAGCTCGCCATTTGCTCAATAAGTTGGCGATTGGGTCCATCGAGCTTATTGCCCTGACTTGCCTCAAATTTTTGGCGTTCTCTAAATCGCTTAGTAAAAGGCATTCTGCGTCCGCCGGGAGTTTCCCCTGTGAGTTGGTAGAATCTTTGATCCTCGAGTGCTCTAGCTCTGCGAGAAACTGTTGCTTTTTCTTCTGGAGTTAGGCTTGCCCAAATTTTTCCATCCTCACTTGAAGCCCTATCTACTCCAGGTCGTCCCTGAAACTGCTTGGCTGTTCGCGATTTGGAGCCAGATATCGGCATTGGCGCGGACTGACCGCGTGCCGTTCTCTCGATATTGGCAGAACGTAGTCGGGATGGTGTCGATCCCCGTGATACCGACGATGACGAGCGATTCGTTTGCTTACCGAACTCCATTGGCTTGGAGGCACCCAGCGTGTCACGTCTTTGAGCAAATCGCGCAGACAATTCACGTTGCAATTTGGGTCTAGGTGTTGCGGGGCGCTCGAATGGGGTGTCTTCCTGAACCATCCCGTCACCATCGGCGTCCTGTGCCTTAGGGTCAAATCGCACGGAAACGAATCTACGCATCTTCTTGAAAGCGCCCTTGTTACTGACGCTACCCGCGTTGATGTAGTTCTTGCCCCGATAAAGAGCTATTTTTTCATTGATGACGTCTATTGCTTCGTGGCGAACTAGTCCCGGCTGATAGGTGCTATAAAGAAATGAGCTGTAATCCTTAAGACCAAACGATGGTGCTCCAGTAATGGAACCGTTAAGTGGATTGAGCGTGAGTCCACTACTTCTAAATTCTGCCAGTATGGTTGAGCCACCTGAGTCTGCCTCGAATGCGCGTGCCTTGTAATTGATAGCAAAGTTACGTAATTCTGGCGATACCCCAACCAGCTGAACATCACGAAGCTGAGGCAAAATTGACTTTGAATTTAGTACTTCCGCACGTATGAGCCTCATGGACCCATCACTGGCCCCCTGATGGTTATTGTCGTGTTGAAGATTCACCTCTTTTAATTGAACATATGGAGGAAGGGTCGACTCAATGTCGCTAATACGCGATGAGTTGAGCCATTCAGCCCACTCAATGCCTTTTGAGGAAAATCCATCCGCAACAAAAGAGCCGTCATCATTGGTGTAAACTTTGGCAAAAAGTTCGTTATTTTGTGCGTTAACTATTTCGAATGAATGTTTCATGTCAACCACCCAGGATTTCGCGGATTCGAGTCATCGACTGATTGAGAATTTCAACCCGTTGCTTGTAAATAGTGTTAACTATGTTCAGGTGCTGCTTTTCGGGAGTAGTTAGGCTGCCATCTGCTGAAAGCCTCTCGCGGAAATTGACAAAGTTAAAAGCCCGTGCTTTTTGAATTAGTTTTTGAATTTGCGCCAAGAATTGTCTGCGCTGTGATGCTTTGAGCTGTTTGTAGTAAGCGCTATACATACTTGAGCCATTCCTAAAGGATTCGAGTGTTTCTTTGGCTTTTTTGCGAACTTTAATTTCAGCGAGTGGCGTCAGCTGTGACTCAAAGGTATTTACTACGGGCCTATATTCGCCGCCAACCGGGACTATGTCTACTGTTCCCGGGGAGCGATTATCTATGCCAGATATAAAGTCCGATACCATTAGGGCAGCAGCATCTTTGGGCCCTACGTCATTAAAAGACTTATCTGGGTCAATGTTCGTTCCAGGGAATACTTGGTCTGATGTCTGATAGAGGTACGGCCTATTGTCGCCTTTGCCTACGGGGAATACGTCGGGTGACTCCAAGCCAAGATTTTGCTGCACATCAGAAATAAATCGAGCATTGATTGAGTCGAACTTATTTGTCGGTTCTTTTTCCCAGTAGGAATGCTTGTCTTGGCCCAATATGCGGGAAAGACCACGGCGCATTTCCAGACGCTTAAATAGATTTACTTGCTTGAGTGCTTCTGCCAATATTTCTGCAGGAATGTCAGATAGCGAACCGCCATTCGCAATATGTTGAGCCGCCTCTGAAGCAGTTTCAATTTTTGCTCCGATTCCAGCATTTGAAGCCGATTGGCGTTCAGGGGCCTTGGGCTTGCGTTGGCGCCCGAATATCTCTTTGACCCACTTGGTGGTTGACCTGCCGTCCCTTCCGGAAACAACTTCATTTGGGTTGTCTATTTTGATAAAGTTTTCTGTATATTTGATTCCGTCACCGGTTTCGGTCGCCACGTTAATAAGCCGCGCTACCGGATTCGTGGAGTTATCCAAAGATGCAGAGGCATTTACGGTTCGTCCCAATTTTCTCCGCTCACCCACAGTCAGGGGGCGAACCTTTTCTAGCGTCAAAGACGACCCGCCGGGCATGACATATACAAGCTTTGAAACTCCGGTATTTGACAAGAGGCCAAGCTCCTGTCCTCCGAGAACCTCTACGCTATTCGCGGTCATTAGGTATGTCGCGTCTTCCATGTCGCGGTTATCTGGAATTGTCCTAAGGACAGCAGGACTTACAACTGGCTCAAGAACAAACCCATCACGCCTCACCAAACGTGCAGCTGAAACATTTGGCGCACCCATATCTGTCACTAGTTTGGCAACTTCACGTGCACGGGATACTCGATTTGTTTCGCCGACTCGTGGTATCTGTGGTCGACGACCATTGATGATGTCGTTGTATTCTCCGGCAGTTATGGGCCGACCCTCAACCGAACCGGTCAAAGCTCGCATCTCTCGCTGCGCAAGCCTCCGCAGTGCGCCAATTGCGGCTCCGAGTGGGCCCGGAATATCGAATAGTTTTGCGCCACAGTTGGACAACTCATTATCTGCGAAACGGCCACCATATTGGTATCCCTCTGGGCATCGCGCGGTGCGCTCGCGTCTATTTATTCCGCCACCCCCGAACCCCGGAATCCCTGGAGTTAACGCACTATATAACCCAGATCTAAGTGGACTACGAAGGGGCGATATATTTCCAGGGAGAATGTATGAGCCAATCGACTGTATGGCCTGACCTATTGGAGAACTTGAGCCAATTAATCCGACTCTTTTCACGTTATACCGACCACGGACATCATATTTGTAAGCAAGTGCCTTAAACTCTGCAGATTCTGGAGAAAATACTGTTTTAGAGAAAATTATGCTCGGATTTTTCGGAGAGGGCATTTCCGCACTTTTGCGTCGCACAAGCACCGTGATACCCGGGCAGCACTTGCTTGCCTTTTCAACAATCTCCACTCTCATTTGTCGCACCCACAATCTTCTTCCAGTGGGACCAGTGACTTCATGGAATTACCGAAGTAATCTTCACCGGCCATCTCCCAGTTATCGTTATCTCTAAGAAATGCGACAAATTTGGGCTCCATGTCGCAGAAATCACGAAGAACTAGGATCGCATGTTTCAAATCATCATTAGTAACTACGTAATTTTCGTCCTCATCAGTATACTGCAAAAGCTTTGTATGCCACATCTCATCAAAGAACACTTCGTCAAACACGGACTTCTTTTTACCAAATCGTTGGCTCATCCTGCGGTTCCATTGCTTGTCTGTCCATATTGACCCACCCGTAATTTTCTTTATTTTTCGGCGACAATTCTTCATGCCTGGGTGGTGGCAGCCCTCATTTGGCCATAGCCCAGTAGTTTCGTGGTGGAGCCAGGCGCAAATATTGTTAAGCGGATATAGTTCTGGATGATTTGCTAAAATTACTCTGCAGCGCCTAAACCCACCGGGCTTTTTCATAATTGGTCGCCAATACCTCAGTAGCCGCTCTAGATTCCCTCGGCGCGGGCCATAACCGCGCAAGACGTCGCCAGTAATCCTTTCTTGGGGTAGGTCCAAAATCACGTCCTGGGGAGCCTTGAGTTCCATTTCATCCATTGGCGGACTCTCCTTTATCTGCCCAGCTTCTACGCCAGTCTACACTATCGTCATCAATAACTTGCCCTCTGATGCTTCGTACCGACATGGATAGCCTTCTACCTATCGCGGCGCCGCTCATCGACTCCATTTGGTTCGAGGAGTTCAGTGACTTGAACTCCATTGCCCGATTGTCAAAGTAATGTTTCGATTTAATTTTAGGGCTGATAGACGTTTCAATTTTAACACCTTCGAGCATTTGTGGACCAACGGGCTGTGTTTTATGGATGAACGTACGCTGCCAACGTTCGAGTTCTTCACCCGAATGACGACCCCAAAGAAATTTATGAAAATCACTGTATTTGTACTCACTCAGGAAGGGCTCCGTCAGCATGTAGACACTGAAGTCGACGAATTCTACCGACCCGTCCGGTGAAACTACTGCCCCATCCTGCTTTTGCCGACCGACTGGGTCAAGAAAATAATAAACTTTATCATCACCCTTAGTCGCTACGAGTATTCCGCGTGGATTCATTGTTGTTCCTCTATTTCTATGACGATACTGTCTGGTGATTGAATCATTGCCACGAACAGCTCACCGAGCAGGTCCTGTGTTTCTTGGCTGAGGGTATCATCGTTGAGTGATTTCTTGCCAGATGCGAACATCGCCAGTAGCTTCCCAATTATTCTAGCTATTTCCATCCTGGACGGGGTAGAACCACCGCCCGATCTGGAATCATTTTTCAAAAATCCGAGAGCGTCAATAATCATTTTCAACATCTGCGGATTGTCAAGCAGCTCTTGGATCTTTCCGCCGAAAATCTCCTTAAGTTTGGCTGCACCGGGGAGACTAGATTTTGAGTAAATAGCACTAAGCGCAGCAATCATTTTTGTGTAATCACCTGAATTCAGATTTTGAAGGCGTTCTTTGAGCTTATTGAATGCCCCTCTCTGACTTTCTGGTACAGCATCTTCTATTGCTTGCAGGGCCCGGTCTGCTTTGGGGCCGATGTCGGAAACTACATCACGCATTGGACTCCTGGATGTTGATGACCGGCTCCCCTCAATCGCGCTAATCCCTGGATCGGAGGTGTCATCGGTTGGTGTTTCCGTCCGTACGTCACGAGCAACACCAGAACTTGAGCCTCCGAAGTAGCGGAGTCCTTCTGCCAGTGTTTCTTGTCGTCCCTCTGCACTTTCAATAGCGCCTCTTGGGGAGTAGATTCCTCGCTCCTTCAGGTCCTGCACCTTGGATGGAAGTACATCCGTATGTTCGGAAAGTATCTGCCTCCACTCGTCTGGCGTCATTTCTGGGGCAGACGCATTGGGTTTGAAGGGGTTTTCTTTACCTAATTTTGCCTGCTTAATGCCCATCGTGTCCTGCATTGCTTTGGCGGTATTGAGAGCTTCAAAGATGCTCGTATCAACCTGACGTGTGTTGATGTACAGTTTTTCGTTCTCCGGAAGCGATTCATTGATTAGGCGAACAGCAGCCCAACGGTGATGGCCGTCAACTACGTAATTATCATTTGAGGTGATAATATAACCTTGAGCCCACCAGGCATTGGCGAATTTTGGTTTTCCTGTCTTATCGTCGATGGCTTGATTCCCATCCTTATCGAGAATCGGAATCTTAGTTTCTAGTTTACCAGCCAACCATTTATCACGAAGAGAGAAAAACTCTGGAGTCCCACGCTTCACGCCCTGAGATTCAGCGAATGCAACAAATGCATCATAGTTTTCGCGAATCCCACCAGCCATACCGGCAACTTTTTCTGCTTGAATCTGCGACTGTGAGGCGGTGAATTGTGCCGGGTCCACGCCATCTAGTTCAACGATGATGTCTTCTCTGCCATATGCGTCGCGCATATGCTCAACCCACTCATCAACCAAATCTACCTCAGTATCATTCCAGTCAACCAGTTCATAGAAACGTTCTTTTTCTTCCGGGGACAATGGGTCAGCAATGGTCTTCCCCTTAGCTGGGTGACGTGCTTTGAGCGCTTCAAATTCAGCCATCTCTTCTGGCGTGAGATCTCTCTTTTTTCCATCCGCATCGCGCTTGCCGGGTTCCCATTTTGTCTTAACTAAGCCCGCTTTGGCGGCACGCGCAGCATAGGTGGCGTCGCCCGATGTGCGCCCAGAAACCTGGGGCATGTCCATTCTCTCGGTGCCAATATTCTCACCGCAGAAGAAGTTTGTTCCACTGACATACATCTTGCAGGCATCAATAATAAACGATGCACGCTGTTCGTCCGTGAGGTCACCGCGGCTTTCGAAGTATTTTTTTAAGTCCTTCTCGAGGGCTACTATAGCAAGTTTTGTCTCAACTGCACGGGCACCCTCCCCCAATTCAACGTTGTACCCGAGCGCCAAGAGTGCTGCCGCTGCTTCTGGTGTTCCTGCTTCATAGACTGGTTTTCCATCAGCAATTCCAGTTTTTTTAGTTCGCACAAGACCGAGTTCTTTCAACTCGTCGACGGTTGCCTCATGAAGTTTTCCCGCCCCCTTGCTTTGAACCCCTTCAAATATTTCCTCAACGCGCCGTTGACGTTTAGCGTTTGGCGTCGTCGAGCGAACCCCTCCACCTGGTCCGGTTACTTTGCGTGTTGATGACCGGCTCCCCTGAATCGCACCAGTCTGTGAATCGAATGGGTCATTGGTTGGTGTTTCCATTGCAAATGGATCAAATCCAAATGGGTCATCTGTTGATGCGGGCGAACCAGAGGTCGATGGGGTTGACGATCCGGCGTCTGCGAAGGGGTCAACATCAGTTGCGAAAGGATCAAAGGATGGCGTGGCCTGGGCTCCGGTTGACACATCACTGAATGGGTCATCAAATGGCGAAGAACTAGGGGTCTGCTCTATGCTTGGTGCTTCGTTTCTTTGTGCCCTACCGCGCCCCAGTCTTTCACGAATGGAACGTCCTGCGGTGCGTGTTCTTTCACTAACAGACTCACCGATGTCGCGCGCCCGATCTGCCGCACCTGAAAGTGCCTCGTTCTCTTGAATAAACTCTCGTGCTGCATCGGCAACTTCTCGTGCGCGCTCGCGCGTCGCCTCGCTTGTCGCAATCTCGGTACCCTTCTGTATTGCCTCGGTAAGACGTTCTGGCAATCCTTCTGGTGCAACACGATCAAGCAATTGTTGCTCAACACGACTGGCTTGATCTGGCGACAGCCACCCTCTATCTATTGCTTCTCTTAGCCCTATGTCGGCCAAGTCTCTTGCGCCGCGACGGGCAAACACTGCCGCTAGTCCACCAGGACCACCCAGAGAGAATGCCGCCGCAAGTTCACCAACAAATTGTGTTACCTCGGCATTTTCTTCCGACAATCCTGCTCGTTCTAATAGTTTACGTGTTCTGTCAGAACCAATAACTCGTGCGGCAACACCTGCTCGCCTACGTGACTTTCCGACACCGGCAGTAGACGACTTGCTTCCGGTGATTATCAATGCATCATTGACCGTCATGGCCGACGAGGCTCTCTTTGTACTGGATTTTGAACCAGAAATTCGCTCTTTGATTTTCCCGTGATTTGTTGCTACCTCTACCGCAGAACGATATGCAAGTGCTTCATCCGCCGTAGCAACTGCTTCAACGCCTGGAAAAGCATTAAAGCCTCGATCATTCATGATGTCGACGCCGTCTTGTCGAGTAAATCTAAGTTTGATCGCCTTGCCGTGAGTCGCGGTAAATGTTTCCGAAAGTGATTTTGCACCGTTTCTCTGACGGGCAATCTCGGCGCTAGGAATTAGATCTGCCAGTTCTCCACTGTCGATCATGTCAGCAACTTTACGTGTTTGTTCTGGCGTAAATCCGTTTTCGCTAAGAGCCATGCGGAGATCGCGACTTCTATCGATTAATGAATCAAACGTATTGCTATCTGTGGACTGAAGCATAGATGCTGGTATGCGAATTTCATCTATTTCGGTAAAATCGATGCCACCAGGAATGACTGCCTCAAATCCACGTGATCCAAGACCATCCTGGCCATCACCGGAACCGAGTAAGGTTTCTGGCCTGTTGATCATCCCCGCATTTAGGACGCGTGAAATTTCTTTAATCCTTGCCTCCGCGTCATCCCACAAAGGATCACTCAGTGCGGTAAGGGCATCATTTTTGTCCTGTGAAAGTATGGGCGAAAGTGCGTCTCGGTCCTTTATCGCCGATCCCCTACTGTAGGAGGAACGTTGTGCGACTTCGGGTATGGCAACAATCTCGATTGCTTCTTTCCCTCCCTTCATGGATGAAAGATTCTGTGGTTTTCCGGTCAGCGCATTTTTGGACTGACTGCGAAGAGTTTCGGCCGTGATTGATTCCCCGGAGCGGTGAACGATACGACCACTAACCGTTCGTGATCCAGGATTGGTATCTGGAGAAAATCCAACGGCTGTTTCAAACGATTCTCGGACTTGTGTTGCACTTGAGTTGGGGCGTATTTCAGAAAAGGTACGGATTCGTCCATTTTCCATAAGGTCCGCTAGAGCGGTGGTATCCATGTCGATTCTAATTCTGTCATCAAATCCATTGTGGAAATCCAGAAGCGTATTGGCTACCCTATCTGCTATCTCATTTGGCGACAAAGTCGCGAACATTTCACGTATCTGTGGGGTTATAGAATCTGGCAACGGGCGCTCATCGTCGGTGCCAATGGAATCAATCAATTCCCCCATCTGGGCTACTGACTCAAGCAGGGAATCCACATTTTGGCGGAGTATCTGGCTACGTTGTGCTGGTGGGAATAGCGGTGTCGCTGAACCACTTCCGTCGATTCGCCCAGCAGTATTGGCTCGTACGAACAATTCATCTGGACTAAATGGTTTGCTTCCAGACTCTGAATATTCCTTAGAAAGTGAGACGTTTCTAGAGCGTCCACGTTTGGCAGCACCGATATCGCCGCTAACTCCGCGGGTTGTCGACTTTGAACCGATGGGGCCAGGTGCCTCCTGTACCGAAATTTGTGACTTTCTGAGCTCCGACAAAGCAGCTACCCGGGCCTTCTTTGCCTCAGAACGCTCGTCTGCAGAAAGGTCTCCAGCAAGTACATCGTCTATGTCTTTGATCATTTGCTCTAATGTCTGCTCTGACGTCTGCTGTCTATGGGGAATGAGTGTGATGGTGCCGTCTTCATCAATATCGGTAACAACAAATTCACCAGGAGGAAAGATAATGTCATCCGTAGAGCCGTCAGTAAGATTTTTCTGTGTTAGTCCGCGTGAACCAGCTGGTGCAATTATGCGAATACGGCGTGTTGCCTGCAATTCGCCAGAACCAAGATTTTCTGAATCAGCATATGAAACCATTTTGGCTCGTGGCAAACCAGTTAGTTCGATGATTTCACCTGCGCCAGTATCACCAAACATGTCCATGGCATCATCAGATGGAACGCCAATATGGGCTTCGACATCCTGGTCAATAAATGACTTATCCAGTGCTCGAAGTGATGGCCCTATGGCGGACGTTATCTCTTCGTCAAATAATGGCGATTCGACATCAGGCGAACCTTTTTGTGGTTTTTCTCCACCCATTTCTCCAGTTTTGCGAGAAGCTGCGGAGCGCTTAAGAACATTAGCCATCTCGTCTGGGCCCAATAGTGCCGCCACTGACTGTCGGTCATCAAACGGAATGTCCGAAGAAACAGCCTTCAGTTCATCTTCGTCTAGAAGTGCCTCAGTTTTAGCCCTAGTAGCCTCTCCATACGATGCAGGACTAGTTGGTGCGTTGGGGCGAACAGCACGAGCCTTCCCATCTTTTGTTTTTGAAGCAGGCATATCGGTAACGACATGACTCGCAACCTCCATAGCTTTTCCTGCTTCATATTCTGAATCCAATACTGACCAGCCATCTTTTCCATTTGTCGCCCTACCAGCATGTTTGGTAATCGAGCGCTGGTGGTGAATTAGCTCATCTTCATCAATCTCGACAACGTCATCGCCGCGCAGTGATCGCGCCTTATCCAGGGACCTACGCCGAACTGACGTTGCAGTTTTTGTCGAAAGAACGCTGCTGGTTCCATCTGTCTTCGACAGGTACTTACCTGGTCGTTGATCCGGTTGACGCTTGGATGCCGCTACGGCTGCGCGCTTTGCGTCAGAATACTGTGCGCGCTCCTGATTCTCACGGATAATCTGACGCATCCCTTTAAGGCCTAGCCAAATTTTGGCCTGCTCATCCTTGGTCAGCGTACGTGCACGCGATTGGTCAATCAAGTCACGAACCTGTGAATTGATTTTGTCATACCTAGCATCAAGCTGGTCGGGGGACATTGACTTGTATGCTTGCGTTGACCCAAATGGATCAGCAACAGCGTCTCCCGCTCCACCCACGGACGTATCATCTGCGGTCAGATCGAAAACCTCATCAATGAATGTCTTTTGCTGGCTTCGGTCGTTTCCGGGCCGCAAACCACGAGCCGTTGGGGCGACCTTCCATTCAGATGCGTTATCTTCTGCGATGTAACCATTGATTCGTTTCCACAAGTCACGAGAGGCTTTTTCGGCACGCGTCTCCGGTCTCGGCGTGTCAGGGGTGTCCTGGCCCGGCGCTCCGCCCTCTGGGACATCAACTCCTGGAGGCCTCGTTGGTGTGCGCTTTTTGGGAGGTCTTTTTCTTTTCTTGCTTGACGATCCAGCTTCAGGAATGTTTATGTTTACATTGACCGTGACATTAATTGGCGAATCACCGTCATAAACAGTTCCATCCGGAAGAATGATTGGCCCAACAATAATGTCTCCTGTATTGACAGTAATGTTGTTGTCTCCAATGACTGTGACTGTTGTATTGCCACTATTGTTAATTACGGTATCACCAATAGTTATTTTCGTCCCACCGCCGCCTGGCTTATCTGGCTTAGGCTTTCTGGGTGTTGGGGAATCAGGAGTTGGATCGGGCTTTGGCCCAGGGCCAATTTCTGGCGGTCCGTCGTCAGGAGTCGGCGTATCAGGAGTTGGATCGGGCTTTTTCGGTGTGTCGAAATCACGAGGTGTGCCGCGATTCCCTGGAATCGCTTTATCCATATATTCGAGCATCTCATCGATTTCTGGACCCTTGATAACTCCAGTCTTACGCAGAGCATGTAGCTCAACATGTGCTTCAGTAAGAGCTACTTGCAGGCCTGGCTGGGTATTGCCGCCTCCCAGATTGAACCATTCGCGGATTTCGTCTTGATAGTAGGCACCGGCCAGGAGGTGAATCATCTTCCCTTCCATCTCACTAACACCGGATGGCGGCCAATTCTGCATCCACTCAGGATTTTTTGTAACCATTGCAAGTACTGCGTCGTTCCATTGGTAGGATGTCCACTGGTCCGTGTCTGCGGGTAGCATCCGAACCATCCGCCCATTTTCGAATATTGGGAACCCGCCATTTTGTGTAGCAAAATCTTTAATAAAGGTTTGTGCTGATTGATATTGCATGGCATGGCCAAATTCATGATACGCATCGTGTGAGGCTCGTTTTTCGAATACTGCATCAAGAAGGTTTCCATTAACACGATACGCGCGCGCGGCACTCATATCGGCACCATACATTTTCCCGCGACTAAATTTCAGCCATGCGTTTTGCACTACTTCAGGAGTTACTCCTAAGCGTTTTGCTAATTCCTGCTGCAACTTGACGAGGTCTGCACCGGACGGCATCTTGTATCCCGTAATCCCATAGCCTTTAAGCATATCCCTGATTTCTACACCGCTGCGCCCCCGCAGGGCTGCTATGATACCGGCCACTCTCTTCTCAATGTCATTTTCTGGGATTGCCTTCATGCTTCGTGTATAAAGATCCGCATCCATTGAATCGTCCAGAAGCTCTTCAAACGCGGTCAGCTTCATTTGCTCACTCATCTTTAGCGATTGAATTGACTCAAAGTCCATTTCCACAGAAACGCCATAGGGATTAGTTTTGGTAAGCTCCTCGGATATAGCCGTGATAGCCTCGGACTCAAGTAATGGCTTCAATACCCTCGACCATGAGTTTAGCGCAAGATTAAGGCTCACCCCAGCAGGCTTGCCACGAGCAGTGCTGGCGGGCAAGGGAATGAGCATCCCCTGGGTAGTGAGGAAATCGCCCATTCCCGGTGTATAGGCTCGAATTTCTGCAATTCCCTTAAATAATTCCGGATTGTCATTGCGCGAATCGATAAGCGCCTTCAAGTGACCCTTGCGAACTGAGGTATTTGCATTAATCATAAAGTTTACGTATTCTTGTGACCGTCCGATCATATCTGGACGCTTGTCTCTTAGTTCTGCCAATATGCGTGGGTTTAATAAGTCTCTTAGGAAGACTCGTTCCTGGACTCCATTTCCGAAATCATGTGTGCCCAAAAGTTGATTAGCCATCAGCGCAAATGTTGATGATTTGACCGAC